>Ga0265332_10000083_pt1 | contig 83040 bp, 103 predicted proteins | sample 41926metaG_FD_202084 | JGI IMG/M metagenome (GOLD analysis project Ga0265332, IMG submission 202084) | Rhizosphere microbial communities from Carex aquatilis grown in University of Washington, Seatle, WA, United States - 4-19-26 metaG | ecosystem: Host-associated > Plants > Roots > Rhizosphere...
AAGGCTTCATTCGACACTGGGTTATCTCAGCCCAATGCACTATGAGCAACGCTGGTACGAGGCACAGCGCAAAAAGGCCGCGTAATCCCTGGGCTAAGAGCTCCACGAAACAGGGGCAAGGTCAGAATGGGCTTGGTCGCCCCGATTGAATTCGATGTGGATGTCGGACGCTTCATGTCGGTAGGCCTAAAAATGGGGATTCCTTCGTTCGCTGGCGCACGCAACACAGGCTGGGGAGTTCAGTCAAGTGAGCTCTTGCAACAGCCGCCGTAATCCCCACATGAGCCCTATGAAACCCAACCTCCTCATTGCCCTCGCACTCTCGGTTCCCTTCGCATCCGCTGCTTTTGCACAGCAGATCGGCGAAGTGGATACGGCCTTCAAGTTCCTGGGACCGGACCATAAGATCGTGGTGGAGGCCTTTGATGATCCCAAGGTGGCGGGGGTCACATGCTATGTGTCGCGCTCTAAGGCGGGCGGGGTCAAGGGGGCGCTGGGCGTGGCCACGGAGAAGTCGGAGTCGTCCATCGCCTGCCGGCAGGTGGGACCGATCTCGGCCACGGTGCCCATACCCAAGAGCGAGGAGGTCTTCAGCGAGAGCCGCTCGTTGCTGTTCAAGAAGATGCGTGTGGTGCGCATGGTGGATCCGGCGCGGCAGGTGCTGCTGTACCTGACCTACTCCGACAAGTTGGTTGACGGTTCGCCCAAGAACAGCCTGACGGCCGTGCCATTGAACGGCGCCACGCTGCAGTTCAAGTAGGCGGGGTTTGCGCGAGCCGGGCCAGGTCGTCCCGGTGCGATGCCAGGCGCATCCTGACCAGTTGGATCGCCCCCCAGCCGAACAGGATGCAGGTAAGGCCGCTGGCAAGTTGCTCCACGGCCTCCCACATCTCGGGTGCCGGTTTGCCCAGAAAGGTGGGCGCGCCGGGGACTGCCTGCCCGCTTGTGATCAGGTAGGTCCCCACGCCACCGAAGAGTAGTGCGCGCAGTCCATAGAGCACCAGCGCACCGCCAAGCAGCGAGCCGATCCAGTTGAGCACACGAAACATGGTTACCTCTTCGGTTGGGAAATAAGACTGTTACACGGTCAGCAGTTCCTGATTCTCCTCGATCTCGCTTTCGGCATGCGGATTGGCCGGCAGCATGGAACCCGTTTCGCGGTAGCGCAGGTGCCAGGCGAAGGCCTCTTGAAGCACATGCGGTGTCTGGCCGCCGCCCCGGTTGGCGCGCGTGACGTAATCCTGCAGCATGGCGCGGTAGGGTTGCGCCACACACTGGTTGATGATGACCTGTGCGCGCTCCCGGGGTGCCAGGCCACGCAGGTCGGCCAGGCCCACCTCGGTGACGATGATGTCCACGTCGTGCTCGGTGTGGTCCACGTGCGAGACCATGGGCACGATGCTCGATACCAGCCCGTGCTTGGCCGTTGACTTGGTCGCAAACACTGACAGATAGGCGTTGCGGGCAAAGTCGCCGGAGCCGCCAATGCCATTCATCATGTGCGTACCCAGCACATGGGTGGAGTTGACGTTGCCATAGATGTCGGCTTCCAGCGCAGTGTTGATGGCGATGATGCCCAGTCGGCGGATGATTTCCGGGTGGTTGCTGACCTCTTGCGGGCGCAGCACCAGGCGGTCCTTGTACTTGGTTATGTTGCCAAACACCTCCCGCGCTTTTTGGGGCGACAGGGTGATGGACGAGCCGGATGCAAAGTCGAGCTTGCCGGCGTCAAACAGGTCAAAGGTGGAGTCCTGCAGCACTTCGGAATACATCGTCAGATGCTCAAAGGGGCTGTCGATGAAGCCCTGCATGACTGCATTGGCAATGGTGCCAATGCCGGCCTGCATGGGCAGCAGGCTCGTGGTGAGGCGCCCGTGCTGGACCTCGTTCTTGAAGAATTCCACCAGATGGCCGGCGATGGCCGCCGTTTCGTCATCCGCCGGGAGGATGGTGGACGCGCTGTCGAGCTTCTCGGTGATGACAATGGCCACAATCTTCTCGGGCGGGATCGTGATGGCGGTGCTGCCAATGCGGTCCTGCACGGACATCAGTGGCATGGGCTCGCGCCGGGGACGGTGTTTGGGAATGAAGATGTCGTGCAGGCCTTCCAGCTCCAGCGACTGGGTCAGGTTGATTTCGACGATCACCTTGTCCGCCAGGATCGCAAAGCTGGCGCTGTTGCCCACCGATGTGGTGGGGATGATGGCGCCGGTATCAGTGATCGCAACCGCCTCGATGATGGCCAGGTCAATGGGGGCCATTTGCCGGGTGCGCAGCAGTTCCACCGTTTCGGACAGGTGCTGGTCCACAAACATCACATCCCCCCGGTTGATGGCCGCGCGCAGCACCGGGTCGGCCTGGAAGGGCAGGCGGCGGGCCAGCACACCGGCTTCGGTCAGTGTCTTGTCCACATCACTGCCCAGCGAGGCACCGGTCATCAGCGTGATCTTCAGGTCCTCCGTCGCGGCCCGTTGGGCCAACGCCATGGGCACGACCTTAGCGTCGCCCGCACGGGTAAAGCCGCTCATGCCAACGGTCATGCCGTTGCGTATCCATTGCGCGGCTTCCTGCGCGCTGGTTACGCGCTGGCGCAGCTCGGGCATGCGGATGCGGTCTTGGAGCTTGTCTTGCATTCTGGGGTTCCTTGATTTGGGGGTTGTCTCAGGTCAGGCAGTAATTGATCGGCGCCAGAGGCTCTGGAACGTTGGTATCGCCCAGCGATTCGCGCAGATTGATTTCGATGGTGCGGCAGATGGCGTTGAGGGGCAGGTCATTGGCGTCGGTGCCAAAGGGCTCCTCAATCTCGTCGCCCAGGGCATCCAGGCCAAAGAAGGTGTAGGCCACGATGGCCACCACAAAGGGCGTCATGAAGCCAATGGAGTCCACCAGCCCAAAGGGAAGCAAAAAGCAGTACAGATAGGCCGTGCGGTGCAGCAGCAAGGTGTATGAGAAGGGGATGGGCGTGCTCTTGATGCGCTCGCAACTGGCAGCTGCTGCACTGAGGGCGGACAGCGTGCCGTCGATGGACGCGGCCAGGCACGGGTCCAGGCGGCCTTCCTGCAGGCACAGCGCCAGGTCTTCGCCCATTTTGTGCATCAGATAGTCGGGTTTGTTGGATGCCTGGCGTAGCCCGTCGCGTTCGGGCCCGTCCAGCAGGGTCTGGAACGCATCCGCATCGGTTTCATCACGCAGCAGGTGGCGCAGGGCGTGGGCAAAGGCAATGGCACGCAGCACCATGCGCACACGCACGTCGGTCAAACCCAGTGCGGCCGTGGCGGGCTCTGTGTCGGCAATCAGGCTGCGGCATTGGCGCGACAGGCTGCGGCTGCGCAGCAGCACCTCGCCCCACAGCTTGCGGCCCTCCCAGAAGCGGTCATAGGCGGCCGTGTTGCGGAAGCCCAGAAAGATGGCAATCGGCAGGCCAATCAGGCTGAAGGGGATGGTCGTCAGCGTGATCTTGAGTGCAAACAGGTCGCCATGGGACATGGTGACACCGATGGCGATAAGCGTGGTTGCCACCAACGACGGCAATATCCTGGGCAGGATGGAGCCACGTAGCAGCAGGAACATCTTGAAGCCGGATGGCCTGTCCCTGACAATCATGGTTGATGTTCCATTCGGAAGTCATGCAATTTCACTAACATGAAAGTGATTTTAATCACTAATATATTAGTTATACCTTACACGCCATGAAATCACAGCCGACACCACGGGTTAGCCACCGCAATCTGCCGCAGCGCTTTTTGAAGGCACGCGAAAGCCTGATGAACCATTTCCGGCCCATCCTGAAACATTTTGGGCTGACCGACCAGCAGTGGCGCATCCTGCGTCTGCTGGATGAATATGGGCAGATGGAGCCGCACGCGCTGTGCCAGCAATGCCAGATTCACAGTGCCAGCATGGCCGGCATGCTGGCGCGCATGGAGGAGCTGCAACTGGTCCTGCGTGGCCCGGTCGAGGGAGACATGCGGCGGGTGTCGGTGCGGCTGGCCCGCAAGGGCGAGCAGTTGGTCAGCGAAATCGCTCCTCTGATCGATCTGCAGTATCTGTTGATCGAGGAGGCACTGGGCAAGGACGTGCTGGAGAGCCTTTTCAACTCGCTGGAGGCCTTTATTGCCGCGCAAGATAACGCGGTTCAGCAGATCGAGTTGCCCTCTGGCAAATAGGCCATTCCGGTCGGGCCGATCAGTTCGCCAGTGCCGCCAGTTGCCACGGCACCAGGACATCGCGACAACCTTCGGCCCAGCGGCTCAGGGCTGGAGCGTGGCGTCCTCAATCAGCACTTTGTAGGAGTAACCGGCGCCAAAGTCCTTGTCGACCCGCACCGTGCCGGAAATCGTGATCACATCGCCAACCTTGGCATTGGCTTTTGTCGTAACCAGAATGTCATGGGTGCCGTCTGCTGCCGAACCGGAACCGTCGCGCAGGTGGATCCAGTTTTTGTCCATGATGGCCGGGTTGAACTTGACGACCTTGCCGCGCACCTGCACGGTCTTGTCTTTCAGCTCAGCGCTCTTGGTGATGACCTCTGCCACGGTACGAGCGTTGGCGCCCGTGGCTTTTTCAACGCGAATGGGAGCCGCGTCGGCAGCCGGTGCTCCGGCGGGATGCGGGTTCGCAGCGGGCTTGCTGCTGCCGGCCAGGCTGCCGAACACAATGCTCGGAAACGTCTTCTTGAGCGTCTTGCTCTCAAAGTTCTGCATGACCATGGCGTCGCCAATGGAGACCGTGGCGCCGACTTTGAGCGGTGTGCGGGTAACGGCGGCCCAGGTCTCGCCGTCCTTGGTCTTCAGGCGGATGTAGGTGTAGCTGTCCACATCCTTGGTTTCAAGAATCACTCCGCTGATGACGTCACCGGTGGGTGGCAGTGTGGCCTGGGCACCGGCAGCTTGGGCCGAAGTGGCCAGGCTAGCGCAGGCCAGGAGACAGGCGATGTACAGTTTTTTCATGTTGGTGCTCTAGGAGAATAAAGCTCCAAGCATAACCACTGTCAGTTCGGCCTATTTCAGTTGCTGTTCCAGGTTGTGCAGCACCTGGTAGCAGGGCAACACCTGGGCCACGCTGCTATTGGGCTGGCGGCCCTCATGAATGGCGGCAAAGAACTCGCGATCCTGCAACTCGATGCCGTTCATCGACACGTCCACCTTGGACACATCAATCTTCTCCTCCTTGCCGTTGAACAAATCGTCGTAGCGCGCAATGTAGGTGGCGCTGTCGCCGATGTAGCGGAAGAACGTGCCCAGCGGGCCATCGTTGTTGAAGCTGAGCGACAGCGTGCAGATGGCGCCGTTGGCGGCCTTGAGTTGGATGCTCATGTCCATGGCGATGCCCAGCGTGGGGTGGATGGGGCCCTGGATGGCGTTGGCCTTCACGATCGGGCTGCCGGCCTGATAGGCGAACAGGTCCACCGTGTGAGCAGCATGGTGCCACAGCAGGTGATCGGTCCAGCTACGGGCCTGACCCAGCGCATTCATATTGGTGCGGCGGAAGAAATAGGTCTGCACATCCATCTGCTGGATGTTGAAGCGCCCGCCCGTGATCTCCTTGTGCACATACTGGTGGCTGGGGTTGAAACGGCGGGTGTGGCCGCACATGGCGACCAGGCCGCTCTTGGCCGCCACCTGAGCGACTTCTTCGCCATCGGTGAGCACATCGCACAGCGGAATTTCCACTTGCACATGCTTGCCCGCCTTCAGGCAGGCAAGGGTCTGGCTGGCGTGCATCTGGGTGGGCGTGCACAGGATGACGGCGTCCACTTCCTTCAGCGCTAGGCTATCGGCCAAGTCGGTGGTGACGTGGCCAATGCCGTACTTCGCCGCCACTTCCCGGGTCTTCTCCAGTTCGCGGCTGACCAGCGAGACGACTTCCACGCCGTCAATGTTCTGGATGCCGTCTAGGTGTTTGATGCCAAAGGCACCGGCGCCCGCCAGGGCGACTTTGATGGTTTTGCTCATATCAGCGATTCTCCAAAATCAGGTGACCCACGGCCGTATTGCTGGCCGGTACATGGTAAAAACGGTGGATAGCCCTCGTGGATGCTGCGTCGTCAGCTATATCTTTCATAGCACCGCGCGCGATGAGCCACATCACCAGCTCAATGCCTTCGGACCCGGCTTCGCGCACGTAGTCGATGTGGGGAATGGCGGCCGCCGCTGCCGGGTCGGCAATCAGCTTGTCCAGAAAGGTGTTGTCAAATTCCTTGTTGATCAGGCCGGCCCGCGGCCCCTGCAACTGGTGGCTCATTCCACCGGTGCCCCAGATGTGCACGTTCAGGTCTTCATCGTAGCTCTCAACGGCCTTGGCAATCGCCTTGCCCAGGTTGAAGCAGCGTTGGCCGGATGGCACGGGGTATTGCACCACGTTCACGGCGAACGGAATCACCGGGCAGGGCCAGGCTTCAGGCTGCCCGCACATGAGTGACAGCGGCACGGTCAGGCCGTGGTCCACGTCCATCTTGTTGACTATTGTTAAGTCAAAGTCCTGCTGGATGACCGACTGTGCGATGTGTGCGGCCAGCTCGGGGTGGCCCTGCACCACGGGCACGGGGCGCGGGCCCCAGCCTTCGTCGGCCGGCTGGTAGCTGGCAGCGGTGCCGATGGCAAACGTGGGAATCAGGTCCAGGCTGAAGGCGGTGGCGTGGTCGTTGTAGACCAAAAAGATGACGTCGGGCTTGTTGTCCTTCATCCACTGCTTGGAGAACTCGTAGCCCTTGAACACCGGTTGCCAATAAGGGTCCTGGGTCTTGCCCAGGTCGATGGCCGCGCCAATGGCGGGCACGTGGGAGGTGTAAACAGATGCGGTGATGCGGGCCATATCAGGCTTTCACTTTCTGGCCAGCGCTGCCTTGGGGTTGGTGGTGGGCCTGGGCGTCACCGTCTTCGCCGATGACGCGGTTGCCCTCGACCGAGCGGCCACCGGCGACCATCATGGCGCGGTATTCGTCCTCGGTCATGCCGGTCATGCTGCCCGCCATTTGCTGGAAGCTCTTGCCGTCGGTGGCGCCGATCTTGGCCAGGAAATAAATGTTGCCGCCGGCTGCAATGCAGCGGTTCAGGTCACGCGCCAGTACGGCCTGCTTCTGCTCCTCGGTCATCGCCCATTCGTCCAGGTAGGCGCGCTCATTTGCCTTGAAGCGCTCGCGGTTGGCGGCCTGCATCAGGGACATGCAGAACTGGTTCAGGTGGTAGCCCTTGCGGCTCTGCTCGGCGTCAAAGATGGTGGTGCCGGGCACGTCCAGATACGGTTTGTCGAGTGACATGCTAGCTCCAGTACAAACGCGTGGGGTTGTCCACCAGCAGCTTGCGCTGCAGCTCCGCCGTGGTGGCGATCTGCGGGATGAAATCGACCAGCAGACCATCATCGGGCATATGGTCCTTGAGGTTGGGGTGCGGCCAGTCGGTGCCCCACAGCACGCGGTCCGGAAAGGTCTCGACCAGGTGTTTGGCAAAGGGCACCACATCGCGGTAGGCGTGCTGCTCGCCTTGCAGGGCAGGGGGGCCGCTCACGCTCAGGCGCTCAGGGCAGCTCACCTTGCTCCAGATGTTGGGGTGTTCGCGCATCATCTTCACAAACAGCGCGAACTCGGGGCCATCCACCGGCTTGCTGACATCGGGGCGGCCCATGTGGTCCACCACCACGGTGGTGGGCAGCGCGGTGAAGAAGTCGTACAACTCGGGCAGGTCCTGCGCCTCGAAGTACACCACCACATGCCAGCCCAGCGGGGCGATGCGGTTGGCGATCTCCAGCAGCACCTCGCGCGGCGTGAAGTCGGCCAGGCGCTTGACGAAGTTGAAGCGCGTGCCGCGCACGCCGGCGGCATGCATGTCCTGCAACTCGGCGTCCGTCACATTGCGGTTCACGGTTGCCACGCCGCGCGCCTTGTTGTTGGAGTGCTTCAGGGCATCGACCAGCGCACGGTTGTCCGAGCCATGGCAGGTGGCCTGCACGATGACGTTCTTGTCAAACCCCAGATGGTCGCGCAGCGCAAACAGCTGGTCCTTGGACGCGTCACACGGCGTGTATTTGCGTTCCGGCGCGTAGGGAAACTGGTCGCCGGGGCCGAACACGTGGCAGTGGGCGTCCACGCTGCCGGGTGGCAACTGGAAGCGGGGCTTGCTGGGGCCACTGAACCAGTCCAGCCAGCCGGGGGTTTTGGTGAATTTCATGAGGTTCCTGAATAATTGCTATCAATAAAATAGCTTCTTACGCAATATCGACGCGGGCTAGAGCCTTATTTGTCAATGAGCCACAAGCCTGGGCGTCTCACTAGTCAACGTAACGCAGCCCCGCCTTTTCCAGACCTTCCCGCATCTTGTAGTAGTCCAGTCCCAAAACACCCGATGCAAAGATGGCCCGCTTGGCCCCTTCATTGGCCTCACGCGCCTCGGCCGCATCGGCCACTTTTTGGGCGATGGTCGCAGGCACGACAACCACGCCGTCGATGTCGGCAATCACCACATCCCCAGGGTTGACCTGGGCACCGGCGCATACCACGGGCACGTTGACCGAGCCCAGCGTGGCCTTGATGGTGCCTTTGGCGTGGATGGCTTTGGAAAACACCGGGAACTTCATCTCGGTGAGGTCTTTCACGTCGCGCACGCCGCCGTCAATGATCAGACCGACCGCACCGCGGGCCTGGAACGACGTGGCCAGCAGGTCGCCAAAGAAGCCATCGGCGTTGTCGGTGGTGCAGGCGGCCACGGCCACGTCGCCGGGTTGCAGTTGCTCGGCTGCCACATGCATCATCCAGTTGTCGCCCGGCTGCAGCAGCACGGTGACGGCCGTGCCGCAGATGCGGGCATCGTTGTAGATCGGGCGCATGTACGGCTTCATCAGGCCGACGCGGCCCATGGCCTCGTGAATGGTGGCCACGCCGAAGCGCGAGAGCTTGTCGACGGCGACCCGGTCCGCGCGGGTGATGGTGCGGTGGACGATGCCCAGGTTGTTCATGCTCATGGTTATTGGCCTTTCTTTGCCAGCAAGGCATCCAGCCGCGGAAACACGCGTCGGGCATTGCCTTCATAAATCTCGTGACGGTCTGCGGCGCTCAGGATTTTGCTGGCCTCGATGTAGCGCTTGGTGTCGTCATAATAGTTACCGGTTTCGGGATCGATGCCGCGCACGGCGCCAATCATCTCGCTGGCAAACAGCACGTTCTTCACCGGGATCACGGTGTTGAGCAAGTCGATGCCGGGCTGGTGGTAGACGCAGGTGTCGAAGAAGATGTTGTTCAGCAGGTGGTCTTGCAACAGCGGTTTCTTCAGCTCCTGCGCCAGACCGCGGAAGCGTCCCCAGTGGTAGGGCACGGCACCGCCGCCGTGCGGAATCAGGAACTTCAGCGTCGGGAAGTCCTTGAACAGGTCGCTGGTCAGGCACTGCATGAAAGCCGTCGTGTCGGCATTCAGGTAATGCGCGCCAGTGGTGTGAAAGCAGGCGTTGCAGCTGGTTGACACGTGAATCATGGCGGGCAGGTCGTACTCCACCATCTTCTCGTAGATCGGGTACCAGTGCCGGTCGCTCAACGGCGGCGAGGTCCAGTGACCGCCTGATGGATCGGGATTCAGGTTGATGCCCACTGCGCCGTATTCCTTGACGCATTTTTCCAGCTCGGGGATGCAGGTGGCAGGATCCACCCCAGGGCTTTGCGGCAGCATGGCCACGGGCACGAAGTGGTCCGGGAAGAGGGTGCTGACGCGGTAGCACAGCTCGTTGCAAATCGCCGCCCAGGTGCTGGACACGTTGAAGTCGCCAATGTGGTGCGCCATGAAGCTGGCGCGCGGGCTGAACAGCGTGATGTCGCTGCCGCGCTCCTTCATCAGGCGCAACTGGTTGGTCTCAATGCTTTCCCGCAACTCATCGTCGCTGATTTTCAGATCGGCCACTTTGGGCATGGCGGATGCGTCCTTGATGCCGGCAATCTGCTGGTTGCGCCAGGTTTCCAGCGCCTTGGGCGCGGTCGTGTAGTGGCCGTGGCAATCAATGATCATGGCTTGTGTCTCCTCGGGTTCTTATTACGAATGGGTGTACGCGGGTTCCATGCCCTGGCGCCGTTTGGCAGGCGCCGCCTCAGGCGAGGCCATGAAGTCCAGCAGTGCACGTACCTCGGCGGTACGTGTGCTGTCGGTTGTCATGGCGGCGGAAAAGGTGGTGGTGATCTGGATGGCGCTGGGCAGTGGGCCGACGATTGCGATGCCGTCCACATGGATCAGCTCGCTGAGCTGCTGGAAACCCAGCGCGACGTCACCCTTGGAAACCAGACTGCCCACCGGTACACCGGGAGGTGCGGTGACGATGCGGCCCTTGATCTGCTCCGCAATACCCCAGCGCGCAAACAGTTGTGCCAGAGCCACGCCGCTGGGACCGGTGGAGTAGCTCAGGGTGGGCGCAGACAGCACGGCCTGGGCCACCGAGTTTTCGCTGCTGATGTCAGGTTGGGCCGAGCCGGCACGCACAGCCACCGCCACGCCGGAGTGCACCACATCGGTCACGCTGTCGGCGCGCAGATGGCCGCCGGCAACTAGCTTGGCAATGGCGTCGGAGGCCAGGATAACCACATCAAACGCCTCACCAGCCTGTACGCGCTTGGCGGCATCCACACCCCCGACCGATTCGATGACCACGGCCTGGTGGGTGCGCTGCGTGTAGGCAGCCGTCAATTCAGCCAGCAACTGGCGGGTGGCCATTGAGGAGATTCCCTTCAGTGGTGCCGGAAGAGTGGGGGCAGGGGTGTTCATGGCGACAATTTTGTCCTCAGCCCTGCTGTTTGGAAAGCCCGGACTATGACTACCAGATATCTCAATTTGGCATAATTAAGGCCTAGCTATTCCCGATTGATGCCATGGACCTGAAACAGCTTGAGTACTTTGTGCGCGTTGCCGAACTGGGTAGTTTTACGCGCGCCGCCATCGCACTGGATGTGGCACAACCGGCCTTGAGCCGCCAGGTGCGCCTGCTGGAGGTGGAACTGCGCCAAAATCTATTGACCCGCAATGGCCGCGGTGCCACGCCTACTGAGGCCGGCAAGTTGTTGCTGGCCCATAGCCGCGGCATCCTGCACCAGGTGGAGCGCGCCAAGGAGGAGTTGGGCCGCGTGCGCGGCGCGCTGGCCGGGCGGGTGGCTGTGGGCTTGCCCACCAGTCTGGCCCGCGTGCTGACGGTGCCGCTGACCCGGGCCTTTCGCCAGCAGATGCCCGATGCCACGATCTCCATCAGCGAGGGGCTGTCGGTGGCGATGCTGGAGTCGCTGATCAACGGTCGTCTGGATATTGCCGTGTTGTACAACGCCCAGAGCAGCCCGGAAATTGATACCGTTCCACTGCAGGAAGAGGATTTGATGTTGGTGCAAAGGCGCCCACCCGGCTTGCAGGAAGACCCGGGCCCTGGCCCGATTGCATTGAAAGAGGTTGCCCAGTTGCCGCTGGTCATTCCCAGCCGCCCGAACGCGATTCGCATGCAGGTGGAGTCCGAAATGGCCAACATCGGTTGTCGGCCCAAGATTGCGCTGGAGATTGACGGCGTTTCCGCCATTCTGGATCTGGTGGCAGACGGCGCCGGTAGTGCCGTGCTGTCGCGCAATGCGGTGACCAACTCAGTGCGGCCCTCGGCATTCACGGTGCGCGCCATTGCAGAGCCGGCGCTGCGCACCAAGGTGTCCCTGGCAACCAGCTCGCTGCGGCCTGGGACGCTGACCCAGCAGGCGACGATTGCGCTGATTCGGGATACGTTGGTGCGTATTCCCTGAGTCGCTCTGGAGCCGCATCAAAAATTGCACTTTATACGATGTATATATGTGTCACTCTCGCTTTGAGAGGTGTTAACACCTCGCCAGCCCTCGCCGTTGGTTCATAGCCTGCTATCGAAAAGATAGTAAATACAGCGGCCAAAATGGCCGGTGTGACAGCGCCAGCGAGGCGCTTTGCAACACTCAGCCACATCGTTCTAACCGGGCCGTCTGCCGCCCGTTCGGCCTCCACCTGGGCCACGATCAGGCCCGCATCATCGCCACTCAGGGCGCACAAGGCCTCCAAAATTTCCACGTTTGGCAGTCTGCCAGCGCGGTAATTCGATATAGCCGATTGTTTTATTCTCAAAACCTTGGCTAGTCGATAGTCGCTCTCTATATTGGCTTTTGCCTTTGCACGCTCTAGTAAGTCTGCTATTGAAAACATAGCGTAGCCACCTTTCCACGGGTTGAAGCGTCAAGCATAGTGAAGCATCACGACTATTTCAAGATTCACAGCACTTGATTGATTCACGCGATGTGATCTAACATCCGTTCCGCCAGGGTTCAGCGGATCAAAACCTTTCCACTTCGTCCCCGCTTCCCTGGCCTTTGCTATCGGACGAGGGAAAGGTACGGAGTGGAATCCATGAAGCGCAAATCGGTAGTCATTGAAATGGGCGGCGTGTTCGGCGCTGGTGGCCCGGGTGAATTGTTCATGGCACGCGGGCGCGTGCTGGGGGTCTGCAAAAAGACCGGGCAAATCTGGGTGAAGTCGGCGCAGGGGGCATTCGCTACGCGGCTTTTTGATCGCATTGATCTGCTGGGGGTCTGAGCCATGCGCAAGTATCTGATGCTTGAGGCAACACACCAAGGGCCGGTTATCCGAGAGCGCAGCACGTTGGATGCGTTCGCATCGCTGCTCATGGCGTTTCACAGCGCGGGGATATCGGACAAGACGGCAAGCGCATGGAAGCGCGTCGGGAAACAGTGGGTTCCGTGCTGGCCGTACCAGTTGAAGGACTGAGCCATGAAAACAACCATTGCAACAGAGTCGGGCAACTACGTCATTGCGCAACCAGTCGGCGGCGCTGTCATGGTGAGCATTCACAACAAGCCCGCCAACGTCACACAAGTTACCTACCTGACGCCAGACCAGTGCGGTGCGCTGATCTTCGGCCTGGAGCAGGCGCTGGAGGCCATGGAGCAGCGCGAGAAAAGCGCGGCAATGTACGCCAAAAAGTACGAGGCCAAGGGTCTGACCGTGCGCGAGCGCTTCGAAAGCGAGTGCGGCTAATGGACGGGTTTGTGCAGCGCCAGATGGGGCTATTCCTGCCCCGTGACTACGTGCCGGCACGGCCCACCTGGGCACCGTGCCCACCAGACATCCGGGACAAATTGAAAGCACTGCGGGCCGAATTTGCGGCCCGTGCGGCAGCGTCAACAAGGGGGCGAATGCGCTACTGAATACGGGGGGATTTTGGGATAGCGGCGGACCGTTAACCCGCGCGGCGAAACCGAAGCATTGAACTTTCAATATCCCCCCACCAATACCGCGCCGGGTCGGTCACCCGGAAAACAACCATGAAGGAAAACACCATGCAAGCATGGCAGCAAGTGAAAGTGATGAACCCCGACAGCGAACACGCAGACCGCGCCGGTCTGGTCGTGCGCGTGGAGCGCAAGGGTGACTCGGACATCGTTTACGTGAACCTCGACGGCACGGCAGACCGCCATGCCGAGGTGGTGTCGTTCGCAGACGCAGAACTGGCAATCCTGTAATGCAACTGGCCGGTTTCAAGATCGGGGACCGGGCGCTGATCTGCGCCCGGGACGAGTTTTATGCCTTCGTGGACGGCTGGCGCGGCACCGTCACGGGTTTTCAGTCGGGCTGCGTGGTGGTCAAGGGGCCGGGCATGGTCGGCCAGGGCATGCAGGGCGGCGCGGACGATGCGCCAGAAATCACGCTGTTTGTGCCAGCGGACCAGCTTTCGCACACCGTATAAATGCGCTTCTTTCGCGGTCAAGCCATCGAAGAGGACAGCGAGTTCGCTGCCAGGATGGTCGAAGAGTTCCCCACCCGTTGGCAGCATCGCCTATTGGGTCGCTGGGAACGCAGCCGCCAGAAATTCAATCCAGCAGACGCCAGCCTGTGCTATCCGTACCACGCGAATAGTGGGGCCAATGCCGAACTATTGCGGGTGGCCTCGCGGCTTTCGGATGTCCGTTTGCCACTGGACGCGCAGGATTCGCACATTTGCGAGGAGGCGGACAAGCTGGCGGGTCGGTGCCGTGCATTGGGGACCGCCACAGTGGCAGGGGCAAAGCCGGGGCCATGGGCCTTGGGGTATGTCTTGGCAGGGTTTCCAGAGCGCAGGCTATTGGACACCCCCGCATTGCAACGGGCCGCAATGGGGCGCATCGCATTGGCATACGGAATTGAGCCACCAGAGCCATGCTATGACGACGGCCCCGCAATGGCCCGCATGATGGACGCCCAATGGTGGCGGCGCAAGCTGCGCAATGTCCACGCCAAACAGGTGGAGGGCGCGGCTATTGGCCTGGGCTACGTGAACCGCAATGCAGACCCCTACATCAGCAACGAGTCGGTGTGGCGGCGTGCCCAGCAGAACGAGCGCAACGCGGCCAGCCTGGAGGCCACCATCGCCACCAACGAGGACGGCCAGGAATACACGCTGGCAGAACTCGCGGCCACCGGACCAGCCAACAAGGCCATCCGACGGGCCGAACTCATGACCCGCATTGCAGGTTTTGAACGCATCGCGGACGGCCTGGGCCATGTGGGGGTGTTTTTCACAATCACATGCCCAAGCCGGATGCACAAGTGGGCCACCCGCAAGGGCGGGGGCGTTATCGAAAACCCCAAGTATGACGGGACGCTACCCAATGACGCACAAAAACACCTTGCCAAGACCTGGGCCAGAATCCGCGCGGCTCTTGCCCGTCGTGGCATTTATCAATACGGCTTTCGGATTGCTGAGCCCAACCACGACGGGACACCTCACTGGCATGTCTTGGTCTTTCTTTCACCCCACTACCGGGGGGACCGTGGCAGATGTGCCGTTCGCCGTCTTTTCGCACTGGTACGACGGTACGCTTTAGGCAAGGGCACAGACCGCACAGAGCGCGGGGCCAAGCGCCATCGGTGCGACTTCAAGCCCATCGACAAGGGGCGGGGCAGTGCGGCGGGCTACATCGCCAAGTACGTCAGCAAGAACATTGACGGCTACCGCCTGGACAAAGACCTGATAGGCAATGACGCGGTGGAGACATCGCACCGGGTCGAAGCCTGGGCCAGCACATGGCGCATTCGGCAATTTCAGCAGATCGGCGGGCCACCCGTGGGCGTGTGGCGCGAACTGCGCCGGGTGGAGTCCGTGCCAGCCAATGCACCGGTCCACCTGATCGCGGCCCATGCGGCAGTCAACAAAACCAAGGCCCTGGACAACCTGAGCGACAGCCAGCAACAGGTAATCAAGGGTGCCCATTGGGACGCCTACGTGAACGCGCAGGGCGGGCCATTCTGCGGGCGCAAATACACCATCCGGGTCGAAAAAGCGGACCTGGGCACCGTGGGCAAGTACGGGGAGGCCATTGGGCCGGTCCCCATTGGAGTATCAACGCTGGAGCAGGCGCGCATGCCTGGGTCCGGCTTGGCTTATGTGCGGCGGCTGATCGTGGAATCAGCGCGGCACGTTTGGGCCATCGCCCGCAAGGTCGCGGCGGTGGTGAGTTCGGTATTCAAAGCGGCTTCGCCGCCTTGGACTTGTGTCAATAACTGTACGGGGGAAGATGATGGGACAACGGAAAACGTATCGGGAGATTACCGAAGGGGCAGTCAAAACGGCCAGGGAGGGCTGGGACGAGGCACCCAAGCATATCAAGGTGATGGCCGGGGAATACGTTCAACCGCTGATTGAGGCGCTGGACGCGATCAACAACGAGTTGGACATGATCAGGGAGCAAATTCTCAATGGCTAAAAAACACATTGGCACCTGTCCGTGCCCACTTTGCGGCGGTGCTGTGCCGTTGGAGGAAAACGAGGCGGGCACGCTCTCATTCCGCTGCGTGCCGTGCGACTGGTCGCCATACTTCAAGGCGCACACCGACAGCAACAGGATTGTGCGGGCAAGCGCCACATTGAAGGCGGCACCAGCACCGGCACCGGAGCCCATCGCGGCAAAGCCGGAACCGAAACCAGAGCCAGCGCCGAAACCGGCTCCGGCCCCCGCCGTCAAGCGGCACGTACTTTTTGGGTGACACCATGGCAGACACACAGACAGCAGCACCAGCGGGACCGCTGGACCACCTTGACGAACTGGCCGCGACGGTGGACGCGGACGCTACCGGCACACTGCCCAATGGGGAGTTGATCGCGGACCAGCCTGCGCCCGTGGACTACGCCACCGAAGCGGCGGCATCGGTGGACATGTTCGCGGCCCTGGTGGGCGGCTACTGCGCACCGGCTGGTGCACTGTTCACAGACGACAAAAAGAAGTCCATCGCGGGCGCACTGGCCCCCGTGCTGGAGAAATACGGATTCACCTTCGGGGCATTGCCGCCAGAAATCACCCTGTTGATCGTGGCCGGTCCCGTTCTGTACCAATCGTCCAAGCTGGTGGCCGCGCAGATGCGCCAGGAACAGGCGGTAGCCAAGGCGGCGGCACCAGCACCGGCCACAGTGGAAACCATAAACACCGGGCCGGAGGTCAAGCGCCACCCGCAAGAAAAGCTCTACCCGGCATGAGTGGCAACAACAACGCGGCAAAGGTCGTGGGCATCATGGGGGCCACCGGCTCGGGGAAGTCATACACGCTGCGCCAGTTCCTCGCCAGGTCCAAGATCGCAAAACACCGGTCAATTTTCTGGTCACCAAAAGAGGCCATAGACCGGTATCAAGACCTCTACCCGGGCAGCGTGGTGTGCACCACCACCACGGCGGTGCTGAACGAGGTCAAGCGGGCCGGACCGAAAGGGGCGTGCCATGTTGTATTCGTGCCCACGCTGAACAAAAAAAAGGACAAGGCCCTGTTCGGGGTGGTATGCAAGATCGCCAAGGCGGCGGGCAATATCGCCCTGATCGCGGAGGAAATAGGAACCGTGGTGGAGCCCAATGGCGGCGCGGACGGCTGGTATGAACTGGTGACCATGGGCCGCGCCTACGGCGTGGAAATGTTCGCCTTAAGCCAGCGACCGGCCAGCATCGACAAGGACTTTTTCAGCAACATGAGCTTGTTGCACGTCGGGCGCATGAACTACGACGACGACGTGAAGGTGTGCGCCAAGGCGCTGCGCGTACCGGCCACCGACGTGGCGAATCTGGTCGGGTACCAGTGGATCGAGCGCGACATTTTGACCGGCAAAACAACAAGGGGGTAAACCATGTGTCACTTCGATATTCAATGGCTGGTAGACCTGACGGCAGTAATTCTTCTGTTGTTTTTTCTGAGACTTATTTGGTGGTTTTTGACAGATCGTTGAAAAAAAACCACACCGGCACGGCAAAAACAAGGGGCTCCATTGGAGCCCTTTCCATTGGGCGGCTTTCTGGATTTTTGAGGGGTGGGGCGTGACATTCGGGTCGTCCTTCTTTCAACCCCTTGGAGTTTTCCAAATGAACGCACACGTCAAGAGCTACCTGATCTTCATCGCCTACATGGCCGTCACAAAGATCGTGGTTGCACCCGTCGCCAAGCAACTGAACATCCCCGTGGTTTCCACCATCCTCGCGTAAGCCGGGCCACCTGGGAACACCATCATGCTGCTGATTAAAAATCTGCCTTTCTCCAACGTCGCGGCCTCTGGCGTGGCGTCTGTGTCGCTGCCCGTGGGCATGTCGTACAACCGAATTTTTCTTGCCTTGTCGGGCGGTGCCTTCACCAAGTCCATGATCACCGACATCAAGGTGAAGCTCAACGGCAAGGTGATCTACCAGAACACCGGATCACGCCTGGACCTGATCAACACCTACCGCAAGCGCGGCGTGTCTGTGTCGTACCTGTGCATCGACTTTACCGAGCCGGACGCAAAGGACATGGGCGAGCAGTTCATTGGCAACGTGAACACCGCGCAGAACGTGTCCAGCTTCACCATTGAAGTGACCATTGCCGGTGCCACCACGCCCGCCCTGGACAGCTATTCCGAGTTTGGCCCACCCGCACCGCTGGGTGTCATCGCCAAACAGATTCTGTTCACCACCTCGTTCGCGGGCTCGGGCAAGTTCCCGTTCAAGCTGATCGACGTCGCCAACCGTGGCGCGATCATCAAGCGGGTTCACTTTGCCCACACCGGCAACGTGACAAATCTGGAGGTCAAGAAAAACGGCATTGTGATGTTCGACAACATCCCAACCGCCATGAACACCTTTTACCAGTTGGACTACAACAAGGTGGCGCAGACCAACCTGTACACCTACGACCCGTGCTTGGACAACAACTACTCCAACGCAGTCAAGACGCAGGACATGGTGAGCCTCGAATTCAACCTGACCACCAGCGCGGCGGACACTGTAACGGCAGTGTTGGAAGTGCTTGACCTGCTCGGCAACATGTAAAGGGGGCCAAGATGTCTCTTGGCGATTGGGGGGCAACCCCCGCCGATAACAACTGGGCCATTGATGGCTCGGCGGTCGGTCCACAAACGGACGGCACCTATGCCATCCCGGACCTGGGCCAATCCATCCAGCCAGCCGATGCGGGCGGCGGTTTGCCTGCTGACTACTCCAGCGGCGTGCTTGACATTTTCAAGTACGGCGTGGGGGTGTGGCAGCAGCAGCAAAACCAAAGCCAGTTGCTCGACTACAAGCGGTTTGAAGCCACGCAAAAGGGGCTTGTCCAGCAGGGCCAACCCGTGCTGTTTACCACTGGAGCCAACGGTCAGGCATCGCCCACCGTGTGGCTGTTCGGCGGCATCATCTTGCTGGCTGTCCTGCTGACGCACAAGGGGTAAGCCGTGCAGCTACCCTTTGCGATACCGATCAACACCTCGGCGGCGTCCAGTTCGTCGAGTGACCCGTTTTTCGGGTCGCTGATCACGTCCATGGATTCGTCCGGGTGGACGGTCAACTTTGGCGACGGTGCCACGCAGACAGCCACCACGGGGGACCGTGGGGGCAATAGCCTGATCAGTGACCCGGCCAAGACCACCAGCGCATACCCGGTGAGCATTCCGCAGAACGCGGGCAGCATCGGCACGCCAACCGGGGCCGTCATGGGTCCGGGGGCAACCCAGCAAAACCCGGCAGCGGCTGGAGCGCAGGGCGCGGGCCTGTCCATGAACATGCTGTTGCTGTTCGGCGGCGCGGTTGCGTTGATTCTGCTATGGAAGCACTGACCGTCAACCGCGTACCGGCTGCGGCCCTGGTGGACATCATGGCCGCGCTGGAGTCCGACAAGACCGACACCACGGCGGGTGCGGTGTCGGCGCTGGAGGCGTGCGGGCAACATGCCAGAGGCTACACCGTCAAGCAGGGCGACAAGACCGTAATGGCCTACCTGTTGGCGTTTCAGGACTGCGCAAAAAAGCGCGTGTGCTGGGTGGTCGGTGCCAGGGGCAACGCACCAGGACACGATCTGACCGACGAGGTGTTGCCAGTGATCGAACAGCAGGCGAGGGAGGGTGGGGCGCAGCAAGTCGCCATCACCACCAAGCGCCGGGGCCTTGCCAAAAAAATCTGTGAATCCGGTTTCCAAGAAACCGGGCGCACCTACCGAAAGAACTTGCAATGAGCCTGTTTAGTCCGGAAAGCAATCCGAGCACGACAAACCAGCAGACCACGAATACCAGTTACGCGGATAACCGGTCTGTCAGCGACAACCGCAACTACTCCACGATGACGGCCATCGGGAGTGGCAACGTCGGTAGCACCCTATCGGACATCGGAAACACCGAAACCAATTCGCGCAATGTCACCAACACCACCACCAACACCAGCGTGGTGGCAACGGACTTCGGAGCGGTGCAGGGCGCTCTCGCCAGCAATGCCAGCACCACGCAGGGCGCTTTGGACTTGGCAAAGGTACTGTTTTCCAAATCGCAGGACACGTTGGATGCCAACGTGCAATTGGCGGGTCAGCTTGCCAGCGGTGCCAACTCGGCCTACAGCGATGCCACGGCGCAGGCCACCGGCAACAAATCACTGATCATGGTCGCCATCGCAGCCGTTGCGCTGGTGGCCGTCGTCATGCTCAAAAAGAGTTAAGCCACCATGCAAACCTATACCCAAACCTTCGCGGCAAATCAGACTTGGGTTCTGAACATCACCGGCAAATACTTCGTCACGCTGGATTGCACCAACCCGCTGAACGTGCGCTTTTACAAGGCAGGGCAAAAGCTCGACCTGGGCGACATTTCGGGACTGGGGCGCGGCCTGGAAGTCGGGCCGCTGGCCGGGCTCAAGGAAGAAAACGCCTTTGACCGGGTGGAGATTGATGTCACCGGCCCGGATACCGTCAAGATCGGCATCGGCAACGGCGCGGCCCGCTACAACAACTCGCTTGCAACCGTGGTGGTCACGCAGAACGCACCAGTTCGGTCGGTGGCATACGCCAACACGCAAAAGACCGTGACGAACGCATCGGCGCAACTGATCGCGTCCAATACCACGCGCACCTACCTGCTGATTCAGAACAAGGATGGTTCCGGCAATCTGTTCCTGAATTTTGGCGCGGGCGCGGCCACGGCGGCGAACGGCATCAAGGTGCAACCGGGCGGTGTCTACGAACTGAACGGAAACCAAAGCACGCAGGCCATTCAAGCGACTGGCGACATTGCCAGCAATGCAAACATCGTCGTGGTGGAGGGCTGATCATGTTGACGTCAGGCACCTACAGCGGAATCAAAAGTGTCCAGCGCGGTCAAATAACCATCGGCGCAACGTCGGCCAGCCAGACGATTGCATCGGTGAATCCGGCGAAGGCGGAAGTTCGATATTTGGGGGGAGCATGCAATGACGCTGGTTCAAACTCAGTCCAGGTTGAGGCATACGTATATCTGGCAAACGCAACTACGGTGACGGCAGTAAGGGCGCTTGCATCGGCAGCGGGCACAACCGTGTCATTCGAAGTCACAGAGTGGAACTAATGGACTCCAAAGCCTTGGCAATCGTGGCGGCATCCGGCGTGGCAGCGGCCTACATGGTCGCCCGCTGGAGCATGCAGGCCAGCGACGGCCAGGCCGTGGACGCGGCAGCACCCACCACCACCGACACCACCACAACGGACATTTTCGACATGATCACTTCACCCATTAAATCGGCCTTGGGACTCTGGCACGCGCCGGCCCAATACGCCGGGGCCATTGCGGACGCGGAGGCACGCTACAGCATCCCTACGGGCATGCTGGAGCGCCTGCTGTACCAGGAAAGCCACTACCGCGCCGACATCATCAGCGGGGCCAAGGTATCACCAGCCGGTGCGCTGGGCATTGCCCAATTCATGCCCGCCACGGCGGCAGAAATCGGCATTGACCCGCTGGACCCGTTCGCGGCCATCGACGGGGCAGGGCACTACCTACAGCGGATGTACCGCCTGTTTGGCAACTGGACGCAAGCCCTTGCCGCCTACAACTGGGGCGCGGGCAACGTGCAGCGCAAGGGCCTCGCCAATGCACCGGCAGAAACCGTCGCCTACTACTCCAACATCCTGGGCGACGTGAACGCCGCCAGTGGCACCAGCTACGCATAACGAAAGGGCAAACCATGAGCAAGAAAAACATGATTTACGCGGGCATCGCACTGGCCGTGTGGTACTGGTACAGCAAGCAACCCAAGGCCGCGGCATGAAATCCGATACCCTACTGATCGCAGGCGCGGCGGCGGCGGGCCTGTTTCTGGTCTACAAAATGACCCGCACCGCACCCGGCACCGCGACCGGCATCGGCATCCTTGCGCCCAGCACCGGCACCGCGCAGACCCTGAACAACAACGGCACGGTATCCATTCCGAATACCGCGTTGCCAGGACAACCAGGCTGGGCATGGCAGAACTTCACCGACGGCACCAGCATTTCGCCGTCGGGTGACTACTACATGAACGGCGTTCTCGTCTGGAAGGCGTCTCCATGAAACACCTACTCTGGTACGGCCTGGGGGCCGTCGCCGTTCTGATGTGGAGCCGGGGCCGCACCCAGCAAAAGCAGGAGACCATTGTTGAAGCCGGAATGCATCAGGACGGCAGCAACTGGATGGGCGATATGTGGCAGCGCCTAGCGGGCACCGATCTGACCTATGCCGGTTTCAACAACATCGGCGGAACGGCTGCGGCAGACGTGTCCAAGGTCACGATGGCGCAAATCCCCGTCGCCGGGTGGCCCAATTGAAAACCGAAACCATCGCCATCCTGGGCGGCATTGCCGCGCTCACTGTCATCTACCTGACCAAGCAGGCGGCGACGGCGGGCACGCAGCTATTCCAGACCATTGGCGATGCCGTGGACCCCACCAACCCGGACAACATTGCCTACGCCGGAATCAACAAGGTTGGCACCGTGCTGACCTCGCCCGACGGCGCGGGCCGCAACGCAGATGGCACATTCACGTTTGGTGGCTGGGTTTATGACATCACCCACCCGCAAACCGTGTACGCACGCGACAACATCACCAACCCCAATGCCGCCACATGGTGGTAAACCAAAGGAGCAACCATGAACCTGTTTCAAATCTTTTTCAATCGCCTCAAAGAGCCCAGCACCTGGGCCGGTCTGGCATCCATCGTGCCACTGTTGCCCATCCCCGGCGCATCGGGCTGGCAGATGATCGCCAGTGGCCTTGCCGCCGTGCTGGCAGTCTCCATCCCGGAAACCAAGGCTTGATATGGACCTGATGACCGCCCTACAGGTGCTAGGGCCACCGCTGGCCGTGTATGTGGGCATCCGTGCCGACATTGCGGCCATGCATGTGCGCCTCGACCATCTGGAGCGCGACCTCTACAACAAACCCAAGACTTCATAGGAGGCCACCATGGCAACACATAAAAAGCACCACAAGACCCCCCCACGCGGCAAAAACGGGCGCTTCAAAAAGCGCAAGTAATCGGCTAGGATGTGGGCTCTTTTAAAGGGAGTCCACATGAGAAAATCCATCATCGCGCTGGCCTTGGCCGGTGCTTCTGCGTTCGCCTGTGCCACCGGTCCCTATGACGGTGTGTATGGCGCGATTGGCTCGACAAACTATGTCGTCGTCATGCAGAACGGCTCCACACTGGCGACGGCGGTTCTTGCAACGGTCTCAAACGCGCCAACCGTAAGCTGGGGAAGCGCCACCAAGGGCTATGTCACGCCGTCACAAATAGGCACCTGGGTGGTAGCTATTGGCCCCATCATTGGGAACAACGCCACCCTGACCAGCACCAGCGACACGAGCGCATGTACAACCGTCACCAGCGTGAGATTTGACGGTGCTGGGAATTTGACGGCAACCGACACATCGTCAACGCCTACCGCGCTTGGGCTGGCGAGCGGCTATAAATGCTGGCCTGCGGGTTCGGGTGTGCCGGTGAACATGACGCGGGTTTTCTAGGGATGGGCGGCGGGCTGTGCGGCCCGTCCACCAGCGGGTCATTGGCCGCGCCGGTATCGCTGATCGCCAGCACCCGGGCCAGCCGCGCCGATTCCACCGCCAGGGCCTCGCCACGGGCGCGCGCAAGGCCTTGGGCGTGCATGGCCTCGTTTCCCACATCCACGGCGGCAGAATGCAAACCAGCGGGCGTCAGGTGCCATAGCGCCAGCAGCGCCGCGCGTGGCGCATTCTCGTCGGCCAACCAGCGCCGAAACGTGCGCTCGCCCACATCCAGGTATTTGCAAACCTCGTCCTGTGTCGCGTGCAGATCGGCCATCAGATCGCGCAGGCAACTCCCATTCAAACCCTTTGGGGCGTATGACTTCATGATTCCACCCCTGAATCGGTAATCCTGACTCTGTGGTCAGGTTTCGGGGTGGAATTGTCAGCAAGCGGCCAGGATGCAAAGCCGCAATAAGCCGGTGAATCGTCGAAGCCGCTCCAGCAGAAAGTAGACGCGGCCAAAATGTCTACTTGATACGATGTATATTATCGTTAAGTTACAGAAAGAAGCGCACAGTTAACATGCTTATAGCATGAGATAACGAAAGTTAATCGAAAGAATAGGCCGGTTTTTACTGGCCATTTTTTCGCCTAAAAGTTAGTTTCGCCTGTTTGTTTTTGCTATTCAATTGATAGCGATTTTTAGCGTGAGCTGGTGGAGATTTTGAGGCTGTAAGGGTAGGGCGTTTTCCTACGGAACCGGGCTCTATGGCTTCGCCACTGAGTCTACGTCTCAGCCCATTCGGGTAACGATCCCTAACGCGGGTGCTTGTCTCTTTCGCCGCCCCTTCACTGTTTCCCTGAGTGCTTCGCTATTCCTCCAGAAGTCTGCCCCAGTTCGTCCTGGCCTGCCTGGGGTGTTCATAAAGCTTCGCTTTACAAAGCTTCCCCATTCATTCCAGGCCGCCCAGGTGCCGCTATCTTCCGGGCGAAGAACTCAGGGAAACGGTGACAGAGCAAGGCCAGCGAAAGCAGCCAGCTACCCCACAAAGGGGGAGGGCTCTGAATCTAGGGACCCGGTAACTTTGGAAGGCAGAAAACCATGATTGCAAAGAACTACATCAAGCACCCGGAGGCGTTGCGCTTTCAGCGTGAAATGTTCTCGAATGGCTATCACAATAGCCCACGCATCATGCGCCTGATGGAAGTGATTTTCTCGTTCGCGGCCGCAGTACCCCAGTGGGTCAAGGACATGAAGAAACGCGCCGCCGATCTGGTGAAGCACTGGAAAGCCGGTCAGATCGGGCTTAACTTCAAGGCACCAGCCAAGCCAACGGCAATGATTCCAGGTTTTTTCTATGGCCCCAGTGGGGAAACATGGTCAGGTCGTGGAATGACGCCTAAATGGCTGCGCTCACTGGTGGACATGGGCGACCAGCGGGAACAATACCGATTCAATGGGACGCATTGACCAGCATTTTTTAGAAGGAGTAGACTTTAGGCATGGAACTAGAAATTTACAGCGCATTCGTTAAGGCCGGCGTGTCCGAATTGGACGCGAAAGCGGCCGTGGATTCAATCAGCAAGGAAATTGATAAACGGTATGCATTGCACTCTGCACAACTGGCCACCAAAGGCGATTTAGCCGAGGCAAAGGTGGAAATCATCAAATGGACCATTGGCAGCATGCTTGCAGCCGTTGGGCTTTTTGCGACGATTATCAAGATCTGGCATTGACCAGGAGATACCAATAGTGAAGGCCCCGAGGGGCCTTTTTTTATGGCTATAACGAAGAGCGCCTAACCCAGTGAATTGCCGCCAACGCTTCTAGATCTCCAGAATTACCGGTTTCCGCTTTAACTTCCGCCAACACCACGGCAGGGTCTGCGCCTGGGTTGCCTTGCGCCGTGTCTTTACGAGTGGTCTGCGGGTCATTCTGACCGGATGCCGGAGCCACGGTGCCAGGGTTGACCGGAACTGTCCAATCTTGGAAGAAGCCACGCGAAACAATTTGCTTGCACAGATCAAATGGGGTATCCATTCTGGTGCCTTGCTGGGTGAAGCAATCGCAACGCTTGCCCATATGGACGCAGGCCGCTGGATAGGGTGCCGTAGTGGGCTTTGTCACCTCGTCATACCTGGGCGCAGTTTGAGGCAGGCCAGGGATGCGTGGGGTGTAACTGGCGAGCATTTCCGCCGTGGACATTGGCGCAGGCCTGTCACCTTGAACCGTTCGTGGTGCAGGTGCCGCACCTGAAACACCGGGAGCCGACGCAACAGGCGTAGGCGTTTGCCCCGCCACTTTCTGCAAGGTCTTGAAACCAAACCAGCCAAGCGCCGGAACAATGACGAGGCAAGCCACAAGGACGTACAACTGCTTAGGAATGCGAGTCTTAGCCGTGTGAATCGTTGCAGAGTCGTACCAATGAAATACCTCCTTTGGCTGCGCACGTGTCGTAACTTGCGCCGACTTACCCGAACCGTCTTTTTCGCAATCCATGCGCACCGCATCCCACTGGAGAACGTTGGTCAAACTGGTGCCGCCAAACTGGCGTTTTAAATGTTGATGCCAGCCAGGAGCGCCAATGATCTTGCGCACGAAAGCATCAATATTGGCCGGATGCTGTGTGAGCAGAAAGAAATCAAAACCCCGCGAACGATGCTCGGCGAGCATACGGATCGGCTCAGGCACCGTAGAGCCGTTTGATCTGACTGGCATGTCGTTATGACATTCGTCAATCAAAAAAATCGTCCCATCGGGCTCAGCTTGCCATTCCTTGAAATCAATCACTTTCCAATCAAATTCAGCCAGCTTTTCCGGCTTGATTTTAAAGCGGCCATTGACGCATACACGCCGGTTTTCTTTCAATTGCATCGCCCGCACGTCAGCAAGCGTGAACAACGTTTTGCAAGACCCATTAGAACCAGTGCGCAAGTAAATCATTTCTTAGCCCACTGCTTAACAGTGCCGGAAGTCATACCGTTAATGCCCATCTTGACAACCACCGCCGAAATCATCATCGAAACACAAGAGCCAATTTTCAACAGCGCCATCATGCCGACAATCTCGGGTGGCAAAGAAGTTGCACTTTGAACAAACTGCGTTTTCAGAAAATCAAGCGCCACATCAACACCCGCATATGTCACTACCGCCATACCAGCACCGGCCAACATACTACCGGCCACCGAACCCGCAATACTCAAAAGCATGTTACCGATCAACGCAGCAATCCAACCCATAGTTACCCCCTCGTCACAATACGAATGCACAGAATGAATGTCACAGCCTGAAGTAGTACACCCAGGCGAGCAAGCCAAAGATTGACCGTGCCAAACGGTATTGACACCTGGGTATGGCCTATCGTCACGGTCTTATCCTGCATGCCGACTGGAGTACCCAACAATTCCGTTTGATTGAACGATGCGCCCGAAATGGTGACGGTGGAATTGCCAGGAAGGTTGCCGGTCTGGTCCCCTGTTTTAGTTACGGCCAAATCGTAAAGAGGCGTAACAACATGAGGGTCCTGCAAAACACAGTTCGTGGAGAAAGTCGCCGCAGCAATAGCACATTCAACCGCATCGCCCGAGCAAGCAGGAGGTGCACCGCAGGCTCCAGCAAACGAACTGTCAGGTGTGGTTTTACACATTTGCGCCTGCGGGTTTTTGGTGCAGAAGTCGCCTACAGGGTCATTGCTTGGAGTTTGCGTACCGGAGCCACTCTGACCATTTGCACCACCGGTGCCATTTGCACTACCAGCCAGTTTTCCAGCAGCAGCCGCAGCCGCATCATCCCCGGCTTGCGTTGAACTCCCACCTGTCAACATGGTGGCGGTAGACGTTTGCCCCGCGATGGCCCCAGCCTGAGCCGCTTCAGCCGTGGTGCCACCGTTGATAAGCACATTTGCCGCCGCTTTGTTGGCAGCAGCGGACGCAGCCGCCGCAATGGCCGTAATTTGTGCAGGGGTGGCACCGGCAGCCGTTGCAATCTGCGTAGCACGATCTGACGCAGCTTGACCCGCACCCGCAGCACTACCGGCTTGCATGGTGGTACTGGAAGACGCGCCACTGTTTGCAGCCGAACCAGCAGCGGAACCAGCAGCAGCGCCAGCCGCTTGTGTCTGTGTATACGTTGCACCATTACGGCTCGCTTGAGCGGCAGCATCCCCCGCAGCTTTTGCGGCAGCATCCGAAGCGGCATCCGAGTAGCCCGATGCCTTAGACGCAGCACGAGCGGCAGCAGCGGCAGCAGCGGCAGCAGCAGCAGCCCGGGCATCTTTAGACGCTTGCGACTCCACAGGAAGGCAGATGGTGGTGCCGTTAAAGGCCCCCTCTTGACCTGAACATGGCGGTTCATTTCCTTTTGGTGGCGTAGTCGTGGGGATGCCACACGCAGCGCCTGTCGTGGTGCCAGTCACATAGAGCGTAAAAAAGCTATGACCATGGTTACCGGGTTGTTCCCTTGGCATAGCGGTAGACGCGTAATTAACAGCGCACAACGAGCCGTTTTTACTCATGCAACCAGGGTCTTTTGTTACAGCGTACTGAGCCGAGTACGCAGCCACGTAATCACCCGGACTCCCCCATGCAGTGTCGAAAGTCGTGGGAGCCGTGTTGCCAACGCCGCACGAGCCAAACGAGCAGGACGAGCCGCTAGCATCTTGCGTATAACCCGACGAGCATGAGCAGCTACTACCGCCCAACGTGGAACCAGAGGGACAAGAGTAAACCGGAGGGACGGCAGTAGGTGTTGAAACTGTTATCGAATAAGAATAAGCCTGACTAAACGCCCCGCCGTTATAAGAGGTTTCAATATTACAAACCGTTGTGGTACTCGTCGCCGCGACACGCTCAGCAAAAGACGCGCCAAGTACCGGACCCATGACAGCTACTTGACTAGAACAAGCGCCAGCCGGTGTACCTGATGACGCCGGTGAGTACGGTCCCTGCGATTTATAGACCGGGGAACACGGTGACACCGTACACACATTGGTGTTCGTTTGGGTCGCAGGGAATGACGCGTAGCTTGACGTGGGGAGCCACGACACAACCAGCAGCGCCAGGACAAAAACTAAGCGGTGAAGATAAGCCATATTGCCGGAAGGATTGCAAGGAGGACGAAAAGACCCATGGTGACTCCGATAGATTCATAAATGCACTGCGGCCGCAATGCATTTAAAAACCTGAACGGTTAGGCCATCGCAGCGCGTACCCAGCGGAAGGCCTTCACAGCCACATGGACGCCCATCACAGCCGCGCCGACGACACCAATCGCCGTCAGAGCGTCAGTAATGGCCGAGGTGATTGCCGAGGTATCCATGGCAGCGTGAGAAGCGCCAGCAGCACACAAAGCCACAGCGCCAACGGTCAGAACACGTTGCAAGCGGATTTCAATTTTGGAGTTCATTTCAGTTTTCACTTTCAGTTGATGAAGGACCATCGTGTAAAGAACGGATGACTGCGCGAAATGAGAAGCCCACCGCCCACGCGCCGACGATGTAAGCGGCTAGCGTTAGGGATGCCTCTACGTCGATTGACAACAGAGGCGAATCAAGTTGAATAACAACGGTGCATGGACTGACCGTGCACGTAACCATGGTGTCGGCCATTACTTCCAACCGCCACCGGTCATTTGCTGCATATCGAGCGCCTTTCGGTCTTCCTTGTCCGCAATGGCTTTCGATTCTTCAGGGCTATCAACGTCTTCGTTATCAACCCAAATATGTTTTTCCACACCGCACACCGTTATGGTGTGGAAATGGCCATTTGAAGGCGCAGCAACAGGCCCGGAGAAGCTCGGAACACCACCACCCGAGCCAGCGCCACCGTTATTTGCGAACCACCATTTGCGATGTGCATCGCTTGCAAATGTCATATCAATTCCCGGTGTAATCGTTTGCCGTGCCCAGGCGATCCAGGTCAATGACGATGGCCTGATCTTCGAAATCGCAGTGGTCTTCAAAAAGCTGTCCAGCGGCCTCCATATCAGCCACCACACCGCAGCCCGCTTCACGCAGGCTCGGAACCCATACGGGCTCGCCGCCGTCCTCGGACGGTGCCAAGAACCGACCGGTGTTGAGTGACTGGATAAGAAGGCGCATGGTTAGGCAGCGGCTTTGGCCGTGGTCGCGGTATTTGGACGGATGCCGAGCAGCACAACGTTCGATTTGTTGTCAGCGCCAGCCGTGATTTCGAAATCGCACATGCAGGGCAGGCCACCGATAGGCCAGGACTTGGAAAGGTGCGCCCACTTTTCGAACTCGGAGGCATCGCCAAATTTGAATGGGCGGGTGACAACACCCAGGGAACGGCCCGCGCCGTTTTCGGCAAGGTCAACATTCAAATGGAAGGTCGTGGAGCTGAAGGCTTTGCCTTCAAAGTCGCCCTTGCTTTCCTTGATGCCGGTACAGATGGCAACGTTTTGAAACTTCATTTTTTTTCCTTATGCCCTGGGTTTAAGCCGTTGCGAATGCAGGGCCAGCATTCCGACTGAGTGACGATGTAGAGGCCGCGCTGAATGCCGCTTGCAATTCCAGCGGGTTGAACTTGCGTAGACGCCCTGGAACTTTGTTGACGTTCCAATCGCAGATTTCATGAAGCTGCGATTCGGAGAGATAGCGCATGGCCGTGCTGATTGATTGCGCCGCCGTGTTGAGAATCCAGCGCACGTTACGGCTTACTTCAGCCTTGACTGTTTCCAGCGGCAGGGCTTTGGCTGTAGGGACTTTTTGCGCTGTGAATTCGGACTGAAAGCGGGACAGTTGCAGCGCATGCCAGTCGCTTGCGCCAGCGAAGAAATCGGAGGGGCGGCGCAGCATGTCAGAACTCAGGACGCGCAGTTTGTTGCCATAGCGAAGTTCGACGCGCACCCAAGGGTTTTGCGATTCGCGGCCATACAACTGGTGGCCTTTTTCGTAAATGTTGGTCTGCTTCCCGGCTTCTTTGGATCCGATGTAGAAGCTGCGCTCGCCGCCGTTGGCCCAGTCGCCGACCATGTTGCATTTCAACCGCTTGCCATTGGAATCCATGGCCCCGGCCATGTAATCGGTCTTGACCTGTTCCATGTCATAGCCCATGCCATCGAAGAAGTCGAGAGCCAGATCAGCGCGGGTTAGCTTGGCATCGTGCATATCCAGGATGTCAGCAATTCGGCTATTCCAGCCTGGGGCCGCAAAGGTGCAGGCCGCGCCGTAGAGATTGGTGTGGACCGTTGCGGATTGAGAACTGGCGCGGGGGGAACTGCTAGATGCGAGGAAACCGACCCAACCGCACTCAGCGTCATTGCGATAGATCGACCAGCGGAATTTATAGAAATCGAAGCCTTTGCCAATGACGGGATGGACTTCGAAATCAGGGCCAAGAGCGCCGCAGACTTCGCGGGCAAGGTCGTACGCTTGGTTCATGGCATCCACAAATTCAGGGTCTTGATGCTCTTTGCGGAACGCCAGCACCTGCTGGGTGATTCGTTGCGTTTTCCACTTCACCGGGTCAAACGTCAGGTCTTCCCAGGATGCAGAAGGCGATTCGTCCACGGGCAGGAAGGAGGGGACAACGTTTCGCCGAAAGCAGGTGAACCGGACCCAATCCACATGGACCGGGGTTTTGCTTTCGGTGCGCTCCGCTTGCAACCGCAGCTTGACTTCACCACCATCCAGGACAAGAGCGGAACCGGGAACCGACCGGCCTTGCGCCGGTATCTTGGAATGCTTGTAATTCGGTTTTGCAATGCTGGTCATTGGTCAGCACTCCGAGTGAGGTTATCCCCGTGATTACCATGGGGGATGGACGAAGGCTGCGCCGGGGCAGCGGCAGCGGCTTCGCTTCGCTCGCCGCTTGCCCCGGCGCACAGCGTCAAGCGCTGCTGCGCAATGAGCTCATCCAGGCGCGCGAGCGCCAGGAGGTACGCGGAGGACTGGCGCGGCGCTTGATAGAGCCGTGTCATGATTGCAAACCAAAGAGAGGAACGACCATGAACATGAACGCATTCAATGCGCAGATGAACCAGTTTTTTTTCTGGGCAACCGTTGCGCAACTCGTGGGCGCAGCCGTTGCGCTCTGGCTGATGTACTGGGTAACCAAATCAGCTATCCGGGACGGAATCAAGGAATCAGGCTTGATTGATGCGCTACGCGCACCAAAACCGCCTGAACGTTCACTGCGCGACGTACTGGACAACACTAACGACACGCGACCAATGAACGACTTACGAGCCGACTGACCACGAGGGCCTTGCGCCCTCGTTTTCTTCGCGTTTTCGGCTCTGCGTTGCATCCCAGCCCCTTTGTGTGGATAATTGCGTATCCCGAAAGGAAACTGTATTCCTTCTGGAGACACGCAAATGTATCCTAATTGGAGACAAACATGCAATCAAAACCTGATTATTTAGATCAACTAATCGAAAAAGCCAGCATTGCCGCGGGCAACGACAACAAACTAGCAAAAATGCTCGATGTAAATCGACAAACCGTCAGCAACTGGCGTCATGCAAAAAAGCCATGCCCCGTAGGAGATCAGGTACTCATGGCAGAGATAGCAGGATTGAAAGGCGAAGAATGGGCAGCTCGCGCAATCGTTGCGCAATACGAGGGCACGCCCAAGGGGGACATGCTATTTAGGGCCCTGAAAAAGTCCTTGCCAGCGATTGGCGCGGCGATCGCTTCCGGTGGAGTTCACGCACACGCGATCTGTTCTAGCGCCTCTGAAAGCGTATCGTACTTTATACGATGTATATTATGTTAAGTAACAAGCGCAAAAAATTGCCCTCACCATCAGAGGATAGAAAAAGACACCGTTGGCACACTGGCGTCTGCAAATGATGCGCCCAGGGCCAATTCGCCATTTCCGTGCAAAACGCATTCTTCCCGGCGCAACAGTACGTCGGAGCCGGTGGTGCCGGAGAAACGAATCCAGCTTCCATAGCTGCTGGCGTCCACGAACACCACGCTGCCATTGCGCCACTCCAGGCGGGCATGGATGCGTGAAACGCGCGGGTCATTAACCACAAAGTCGGCATCGCGTACGCGGCCGAGCTGAATTGGCAACTCGAACGACTTGAAACGCTTGGTGGTTTCCAGCCAGGTCAACTCCACTTCCCGCCCCAGGGCGTCCCGCTCACCAGACACCAGCTCGGGGCCCAGATCGGCCTGCATGGTCAGAAAGTCGGATGCGATATCCTCATGCCACTCAATCTGGTACACCGTGCACGGCTCGGCGCGTCCGCGGATATTGATGGGGCCCAGCACGCGCAGTGTCATGCCCGGGCGCTCAACAACGGCATTCACTGCGGTTGCATTGGCCCAGATTTGAGACGGGCCGCACAAATCGCACAGCCTGGCCGCGACATTGACAGCGTCGCCATAGCAATCACCACTGACGATTTCCACCTCGCCACTGGCAACGCCAATACGCATGGGCATGCGCAAGTTGGCCGGCACGCGTGCGATACGTTTGGAATGGGCGCGCTGGATTTCGACAACGGCATCGACAGCGCTTTGGCTGTCCGGAAACATCACCAAAACGCCATCGCCGAGCGTTTTGACAAGGTGCCCGCCGGCCTTGACACACTGCTGGCCGATCCAGGTCGTTATTTGGGTGACAGTCTCCGTTGCTAGAGCATTGCCTAATGCCTCAAACACCGCCGTGCTGCCATGCAGATCTGTAAATACAACGGTGGTTTGAACGCCCATTCCCGATAGTTCCGATTCTTGTCTAGGTTAGGAGTTTAGGGCATTGCAAGGGACTTGAGAACCAAACGCCCCCGCGGATGATCGAAATATCGGCGCCATCAAGATACACGTATTACATGACGTTACCGCCGTAAGTCCATGAAAAGCCTGTTGTTTCGGTGCAATATCGGCGCTTACACCTATTGTCCTTCGGCCTTACCATTTGCTAATCTTCAACCACTTCATAGTGCACGCAAAAAATGAGTTGGATTCCTTCGACCCTGGTGACAGGGATGCAAAATCTATTCAATGGCTTCGACAAGACTCAGGCCTCGCGGACGGAGTCTGCGTTGGAGGATATCCGTGAAGCCATGTTGGAAGGTTTGGGCGTAACAGGCGCCGTTGCCGCATCCAAGCTTGAACGGCGCGTGACCTACGCCGCCGATTTGCAGGATCTTTGGTATTTGCGGGGTGACATCATGGCAGCTATTGCCGCCGTGGACGGTGAGGCCCTGGCCCGCGAGAAACTGAATCAGATCAGCGACATGTTCAAGGGGCTTCTGCCCAGGGCGCTCACCTCGCGCCCTAGCCCACTCGGAGAATAAAAATCTCGTTTGGATGAGGGCTCAGTGCCCCCAGACCAGCAGGGCGTCACGCCTCTCGGCAACCAGGTCTGCCTTGGCACCGACCGGTAACAGCACCTTGGTTTGCACATGACCATACGGCAGATTGGTCAGAATCGGTGTCTTGGTCTGGGTCCGCAGCCATTGGACCACGGACTGGAACTTGAATCCCTTGTCATGGGGTGTCAGCTTGAACTCCGTGAACTGGCCCAGCAAAATGGCTTTTTGCTGCGACAGGACTCCCGCATGCAGCAACTGTGTCAGCATGCGCTCGATGCGGTAGGGGTGTTCTCCCACATCCTCCAGGAACAGGATGCCGCCCTTGATCTGGGGGAAATACTCCGTTCCCAACAGCGATGTCAGCATGGCGAGATTGCCGCCCCAGATGGTTGCGTTGTTGGCGCGTAGCGTTTCGGGCATGCCTTCGTCCTTGTGCTGACGCCAACCACTCCCCTCACCCTGCCCCAGCAACAAATCCTGGAAGCAGTCTTCCATAATGTCATCGGGACCGGTCTCTGCACCAAAGCCTTCGCACAAGGCCGGGCCCGCCCAGGTGACGCTGTCGGTCTTGCTGAGCAGCGCCATTTGCAGCGCGGTGAAGTCGCTGATACCCATAAATTGCGTTCCACGCTCAATCGCCTTGGCCAGCACCTTGTAGCGAATGCCGCTCAGGATGCGGGTCAGGCCATAACCACCACGTGAGATCAGCGCCACGTCAGCACCGCTGGCGGCAGCCCGGTGAATGGCCGCCAGACGGGTTTCATCATCACCAGCGAATCGCATGTGGCTGGAAAGGGCGTCAGGATCGACCTCCACTTCGTGACCGAGGGACTGGAGGTGCTTGACACCCCGTTTGAAGGCGGCCTTGTCGCGTACCGCACCGGATGGAGAGTAGATGTAGATGTGTTTTTTCACGCCGCCATTATCGGACAAGAATGCCGGTTTCAGGGCTGCGGCGCATGCCGTCAGGTGGACTTCACGCGCTCCTGTATCCACTCGACCAGTTGAGGCGACACCATGGGTTTTGCATAAAAGTAGCCCTGGCCCTCATGGCAGCCCATGCGCAGCAGGGTTTCTGCTTGCGCCGCTTCTTCAATGCCTTCGGCGATCACGGTCAGGTTGAGCTTGCGGCCCAGTTCGATGACCATGGAGGCAATGTGTCCACCCAGCACCGCGTTGTTCAACTCGTTGACAAAGGCGCGGTCGATCTTGAGCCGGTCTATGGGCAACTGGCGCAAATGGCTCAGGGACGAATATCCGGTTCCAAAGTCGTCAATCGCGATGGAGATTTCCATCTTGCGGACCTTGTGCAGGGTCTCCAGCATGAAGTCTGGGTCCTCCATGGCCACGGACTCGGTAATCTCCAGTTCCAGGCACTTGGGATTGATGCCCGTGTCAATGACCGCAGAGCGCAGCTTGTCCAGAAACTCTGGATGGCGGAACTGGATTTGCGACACGTTCACGGACATCCGCAGATCCGGCAGGCCCAGGGCCTGCAGGCGCACCAGCTCATGGCAGGCCACGCGCAACACCCAATCGCCGATGGCCACGATCATGCCGGAGGCTTCGGCCAGAGGAATGAACCGTTCAGGCGAAACAAAGCTTCCGTCTTCGTTGCGCCAGCGAATCAACGCCTCAACGCCCACCATCTTGCCGTTCACCAGATTGACCTGCGGCTGGTAGACAACAAACAGACGCTCGCTCTCCACCGCGTGGCGCAAGGCCTGCAGCAACCGCACACGTTCGCGGATATCGGCCCCCATTTCGGCCGAGAACATGACAAAACCGCCCCTGCGGCTCTTCTTGGCCAGCTTCAATGCGATGTTGGCATCCTTGAGCGCATCCCGCCCGGCAATCCCATTGCCCAGGAACTGGGTCAGGCCCATGGTCGCCGTCACCACCATGGAGTCCTCGTGAACCTTGAAGGGCGAGCGGAACATTCCCAAGACCGAGACCGGGTCAACCACCGCATCGGACCCCATCAAACCAAAGGTATCGCCACCCAGGCGAGCCAGGACCACGTCCGAACCCAGTTCCAGTTTCAGGCGGTCCGCCACGGCCTGCAGCAGACGGTCACCCTGCTGGTGGCCCAGGGCATCGTTGATTTCCGAGAAGTCGTCGATGTCCAGAATAGCAATGACGTCCGATGGGTAGCGGCCCGACGCCAGCCGCTCGTCGGCCAGATCAATGAACTTGTTGCGATTGGGCAAGCTGCACAGCCGGTCATAGAACGCCAACTGGTCAAGCTTGCGGATTTGCTCATAGGCCCGCACAGCGGCCGTGACGGTTGCGTACAGCTTGGTGCGCGTCAACTCGGACTTGGTCTTGTAGTCGTTGATGTCGAAGTCGTGGATGGTTTCGATCTCGGGTGCATAACCCGGTTGGCCGGTACGCAGAATGATGCGCAGTTCGGCCAAACGCAGGTCCTGCCGGATGGTCTTGACCAATGCCAGTCCGGCATCCTCCCGCTCCATGACCACGTCAAGGAGGACTACGGCCACATCTTCCTCGGACCGCAGTTGCTGGGTGGCTTCGGCGGCCGAATACGCATGCAGGAATTGCAACGGACGGCCCAGAATCTTGACGCCCGCCAGTGCAAACGTGGTTGCGCGGTGAACGTCGGGCTCGTCATCAATGATCATCAAGCGCCAGACCAATCCCTCAGAGACTGCAGCATCGCTTTCGTCGTCCAGGAAATGCAGCGTGTCAGTATCAGTATGCATTCAAACTACAAGTCGTTATCTTTGCAAACATTGTGCACCACCTACTTCGGAAATATCCGCGATCCGCCAAAACATTCAAAAACAATTGGCAGCACTGGCGCGGCACCCTCGGGATAACCCTTAGTCTATCTGAATGGACTCTTAGAAATACGCCACGGCCGCTTGGGCCACCGCCTCACCCGCTTCCTGCACGAAATGTCCGGCTTCGTCCAGGCGCAGGGGCTCCGGACAGCCCGCAATGGCCTGGCGCAGGGACTCCATCACCGCTGGCCCCAACACCGGGTCCCGCATGCCGATGGCCATCAGGGTCTTGCCCCGCCATTGGTTGCGCCAGAAGGCGCGCGCCTGGCGCGAAACGGCGGCACCGTCCGAGTCAATGTGCTCGGGCACCATGGCGGGGAATGCGCGAGTCGCTGCGCGGTGGCCCTTGTCGGGAAAGGGCGCGGCATAGGCAGCACACTCCTGCGCGCTCAGATGGGGGGTGCCCCGGGCGAACAGGCGGGTGATGTCAAATTCGGGGTTCTTGGTGCACATGTCACGCCAAGCCAGGAAACCGGGTGACAGGGGCACATCACCCGTGCCCAGTGTGGTGTTCATGATCAGCAACCCGTCGTAGCGCTCTGGCTCGACCATGGGCAAGGTCAGACCCAAAAGCCCGCCCCAGTCCTGCACCACCAGCACCACATGGCGCAACTCCAGCGCCTGGATCAAATCCAGCAGCGTCTGCCGGTGAAAACTGAAGCGGTGGGCCGAGTCTTTCTTGGGCTTGTCACTTTTGCCAAATCCAATCAGATCTGGGGCCACCACGCGGCTGCCGGACCGCAGGAAAACCGGAATCATCTTGCGGTACAGGTAGCTCCATGCGGGATTGCCGTGCAGGCACAGATAGGTCCGTGTCGCCTCACGCGGACCTTCGTCGAGGTAGTGCATGCGCAGACCCGCCAAGCTGGGCAGGTTGCTGACATAGTGGGGCTGCCAGGGGTAATCGGGCAGGTCATGAAAGCGGGCATCGGGTGTACGCAGGGCATCGTCACGCAAGGGGTGCAGCGCCCTCCTCTGCTGCGACTGCAGTTCCCGCCTGTCCTGGAAGAATTCCTGCAAGACACCGGCACAGGCTTCGGCCAGCACCCCACCCTGCACCTGCGTGTGGTGGTTGAGTTGAGACTGTGCGAACAGGTCAATCACCGATCCGGCGGCGCCGGTTTTTGGGTCTGGCGCGCCAAACACCACCCGATCCAGGCGTGCGTGCAACATGGCGCCGCTGCACATGGCGCAGGGCTCCAGCGTCACGAACAACTCGCAGCCGTCCAGCCGGTAGTTGCCCAATGCCTGCGCCGCGGCGCGCAGCGCCTGCATCTCGGCGTGGGCCGTGGGGTCGTTGCCGTGGATGGGGGCGTTGCGGCCAGTGGCAATGACCTGCCCATCCTTGACGACGACGGCACCGACCGGAACCTCACCGGCCGCAGCGGCCGCTCGAGCCTGTTCCAGGGCGATTTGCATGAATGCTGTGTCGCGCATGATCGCTATGAATTTAGTAGCTGTCTACGCAATATCCACGAGGGCTACAGCCAAAATTCTCTTAAGCCTACTTGTCATCCGGCATGGGGCGTGCCTGCTGCAGGGTGCCTTCAACGGTCTGGCTGATTTGCTTCTGGATCTGCTGACTTTGCTGCTGGGGCGTGGCGCCTGCCGGCAAGCCCGTCACACCGGCCGGGGTCGTGGTCAGCGCACCCATTTGCTTCTTCGCCAGTACACCCACAATGGCCAATACGACCAGCAAACCCACTACTCCAAATACAGCACGCATATCAGCCCTCCAGGCGGTTGTGTGAATCCGTGGCATTTTCGCGCACGGCGATGGATACCAGCCCACCCGCCAGTAAGGGTGACACCATGGCGTGCACAAATCCCAGGCCGACCGGGCGCCCGGCGACCCACAGCGAGACCATTCCCAGCAGGAGCTGCAGTACCAACAGCACGGTCATGGCTCGAACCACCCCAGTCAGCTTCGCATGCGAACGCCGATCCCACAGGATGGACCCCAGCAGCAAGGCGAGCAGCATACCCGTACCCGTGTGGACAAAGGCGACCCAGTGGGTGCCGCGCATTTCCAGCGCACTGGCTGCGGCACCCAAGGCCACATGCAGCACCAGCGCTGTCAGCGTCATACGCAGCAGCGGATGAGCCGCAGCCTGAGACGATGGTGGTCCCCAGTTCAGTGCTTCATGCAGCCACCAGCAGGCGCCCAGCAGCACCGTGCCCGCGACCACGTTGGCGATTGTCACGGTGTTGTAGCGGTAACCCGGCGTCAGGGGGCCGATGGCCGCCAGCAGGACGGTGGCTGCCACCAGCCACATGATCGCCCCGACGGCATGGGGAACCACCCTGCGCTGCATCCAGCCCAGCACCGTGACCAGCAGTGCCATCAGCCCCACGCTGGATGCGGCCAACCGATGGACCATGCGAACCGTGTTTTCAAGCTCCGGTGCCAGCGTGGAGTGCACGGTTCCGTCGGTAGCTATCTCGGACGTCAGCCGCAGCAGGATGCTGGCCCCCAGAACGGCCAGCGCCAGTAGCGCACCCACGGTGCCGACGGCATTCAAGGTCCGGATGGAGACATTCGATGGGGCGGTAGGCGTATGCGGGGTGTGCAGCATGACCTATTGTGGCTCGGGTTGACGCAGGGCTCGCAGGACGATCACCACAAACATCACGCCACCCACGATGGCAATCAAGCCGCCAAGTCCCATCAGGCCCATGCCCAGGGTTTCCTGGGTGGTGCGCAGTACCTGGTCCGCGCCCGCAACCTTGCGCTGCACGCCGTATCCACCTGACCAGACCAGTCCGACGATGTGCATCATCTGCCCCGCACCGTAAATGGTGGGCTGCCAGGCAGCTGCCCATGAGCGTGGGGCGGCATAACCCAGGCGCGGCAACAACAGGTAGACAACGCCCATCATGGCCAGGGTCACGCCCACGATACAGCCGTGGTAGTGGGCGGGAATCTTCACATTGCTGCCAGAAATCAAAAAGCCAATGATGCCGCCGGCGGAAAACAGGACCAGAGACGCAATCAGGCTGGAGCGTAAGGGGCGCTTGTCGGCCGCCAGTTGCCGAACCGGCCACAGTGACCACAGCACGGCCAGCGCGATCGGCGGGATCACCAGGCCACCGCCAAAGCGCATCAACAAGGTTTGCAGGCGGTGGTGCTCCACTGACGTGACGTCATGTGCCAGGTAGGTGATGGGGGTCAGGAACACGCTGAGCAAGGCAATCGCCATCAACAGGGCCACTACCCGTGGTGACAATGGCAGACGCGCACCAACCGCGGAGGCCAGCCAAATCCAATTGACCAACATCAGAAGCGTGTAGGCAAACTGCAGCACGTGACCACCGCCCCAGAACACCAGTTCATAGTAAATCTGGGAGTCCAGCACCCTGGGCAGCGCCAGCCAAGACCAGGCAAACGCCAGGGCCGCCACCGCATTGGCCACCAAGGCGGCGCTGAGCCCAAAACGCAACGCTCCGCCACCGGTGATATGGGTGCCAACCGGCGCCACGGCCAACATGGAACGCAGGCACAGCACCGTGATGCCGGCACCAAACAACACCAAGCCCGTGAGGAACACCGGCCCATCCAGTACCGGCACATAGTTCGCCATGATGGGGGTAGCGGCCTGCACAAAGGGCGCTACACACATGACCAGCGTCCCCATAGCCGACAGACCGAACGCCAACCATGCCATGCCCTGGAAGCGCCGGGTTCCACTCAAAGTCCACAGTGCACCACCAAAGGCCAGGAACCACACCAGAACCGACAGGTCGACGTGAACGACCAGGGCCACCCGAAAGAAGTCCGCCACAGGAAAAAGACCCTGCAATTGCGGTGTGCGCGACAGCACCAGGAGGATGGAGAACAACCCCGACGCGAGCAGCGCCAGCAGCCCCAGACCCAGCCACGCCATGACCAGGGAGCGGCGTGCATCCTGCGGAATGCTCAGGTCAAAACCAAAATCTGTGGCAGTGTGCATGCGGTAGCCATCGGCGGTGTGTGACACACCGGAGGAAGGTATTGCGGAAAGTGGATTGTCAATCATCGTGCGATTCGTGCAAGTGCGCGTCGAAAGTGTATGTTGTGTGTGCAAGCTGCGGCTCTGCGTCGGTTGGCAGTCGTGCCCGCAGGTCTGCAATGGCCTGCGACAAGGCATCGCGCTGGTTGCCCGCCCAGACGACCGCGATGCGTTCGCGCGGTGCCGCGGCCCGCAGGCGTGGTTCGCGCGCACCGGTCAGCCGGTTCTGCAACCAACGGTCGCCCAGACGGAACTCGCAGTCGGACTCGCGGCAACCGGTGATCACCACTCCTGCGGCACCAAGGCGCAGCGCGTACTCAATGAAAGATGGTGGCAACATGCCCGCACACACCAGCGGCAACACCGCTGTTGAGGCATCTGCCAATACAGACCAGTCAGGCGTCTGTCCACAGGTGAACAGCATGATCCTGGAGGGGCCAGTCAGTGCGGCCATTCGCTGCTGCAATTGCTGGCGCAACGTGACCACGGGAGTGTGCGGCAATTCAATGCCGGAAACGATGTTTTCAATCCGGCGAAATGGCGTGGATGACGGGCAGGAGCCGACACAAATGCCACAGGCTGCACACATGTCTGCAATCACCGACGCCTGTTGCCGGTGGTGCAGGTTGTCGGTGCGCGGCACCATGACCACGGCACCAAATGGGCAGTCAGCCACGCAGCGTGAACAGCCATTGCAGTTGGCGAGATCGACAACGGCGGGTTGGCTAACTACCGATGCCGAACCGGACTGGCTCCGTCGCGGCAGAAACGGCAACACCACCAATAGCACCGTAGCCAACGTGACCAGCCACCAGACGCCCTGCGCGGTCAACAGATCAACTGCGGGGTGCAACAGCAGATAAAACCAGTCCAGCGAAAGGTGTGCGGCAATATGGCCAGTGTCGGCGGGGCCCAGACTTTCAGCGGGAATGCACAGCGACAGCAGCGCAAACATGGCCAGGCTGTTGATGGTCAAGGAGCGCGGCGGCCAGATGCGGACATGGGATATCCGCTGGATATGGATCCACACACCGGCCAGCAGGAACAGGGGAATGCCGATGTGCATGAACACAATCAACGAGAAGAAGCGATCCGTCAGCGCGCTGGCGGTCAGGAAATTGCGGATCAGCAGATCGGAAGACAGCGGCAAGACCTGCAGCCACTCCGCCGTGGCATTGACGCTGAACAGTGCCCGTTCGTCCCACAGCAGCCAGAATCCGGTAATCCCGGTAATCCACAGCAACCAGACCAGCGGAACGCCGGTGATCCACGAGAACCAGCGTATCCCGCGATAGTGGCCCCGGACCGCCTCTCGAACCAGGTGCAACAGGGTGAACAGCATGAAACCGTCGGCGGTGTAGCGGTGCATGCCGCGCAACAGCCGCCCTAACAGCAAAGGATCGAGTTGCAGGCGCCGGCCGGACTCATAGGCACCGGCCACACTGGTGTCGTACAGGGCATAGGCAATGATGCCGGTGACCACCGAGATGGCCAGACACAGGAAAGCCAGTGCCCCCAAATGGCGCCAGGGATTGTTGGCCGCTGCAAAGGCGCGGTCAAATGTCCCTGTCAGGTGTTCATCACCCGTGCGTAAATACAAACCCACCCTCGCCCGTCAAGAAGTCAACGATGAGTACCTGACCTGGCGCGAGGTCAAGGTCAATCTCGCGTGCAAAGTGGAACACCCGATCAGGCCCATCCGCCAGACGCGCCTGAAACAGGTGGTGGCCGGCTGGAATTTCCAGGCGCCGGTAAACGGTTGCAGCCCCATCCTGGCGCAAACCGGTGGGCGGCGTGCTGATGCGGTACAGCGGCTTGCCGTCCATATCGAGTTCTACCAGAACATCCGCACGCTGGCGCGGACAGTCCATCTTGGTCCGCATATTGGGTGCCAGTTTGGCCAGTTCCTCTGGCGTGCGCTCCCGGCAGGTCTGCACCAGTTGCGCGGAATGGCTGAATGACAGTTTGACCAACGCCGCGTCATCAGGCCGCAAGCGGTATGGCGGAGAGGTTGAGAAATAGGCGATCACCGCCGCAAAGGCGCCGTATGCCAGAAATTGCAGGGCGTAGCGCACGGGAGTCGGGAATGGAGTTGCAGTGTTAGACATGGGAGCCTCCCAGTTTCACCAAATCGGCCTGCTGGCTGTCAAGGGGCCTTTGGGGTGCCAAGTGGAACGCATCGGAGAAGCAGTCGTCTGAGGAGATACCGTGCTTGACAAAGGCTGGCTGTGCGGCCTGCACCATGTGGACGGAGCCGCAGGCGTAGACCTGGTGCCTGGAGAGATCGGGAAAATCCGCCAGGATGGCCTCATGGACCAGGCCGGTGCGGCCCGTCCATTCATCCTCGGGTTCAGGCGCGGACAGAACGGGTATGAAGGTGAAGTTGGCGTGCTCGCGGGCCCATTGCTCAGCCAAACTGCCCAGATACAGGTCGCGGCGGCGGCGCGCGCCCCAGTACAGAATCATCTGGCGGTCGATGCCGGTATGGAAAGCCGACTCCACCATGCTCTTGACCGGTGCAAAGCCGGTTGACCCCGCTACAAACAGGATGGGTTTTTCACTGTCTTCGCGTAGCGTGAAGGTACCCAATGGCCCCTCAAACGACAGGCTGTCCCCGACTTTCATCCGTTCAAAGACTGCGGTGGTAAAACGTCCGCCCGGCACCAGACGCACCTGCAGCTCAATTTCTTCTGCCGCATGTGGCGCCGTTGCAAAGGAGAAGCTGCGCTTCTCGCCATTCTCGAGAATGACGTTGATGTATTGCCCGGCATGAAACTTCAGCACCGTCCCATCCTTCAGGGCCAGACACAGCCGCATCACGTCGGCCGAAAGCGGCTCCAGACGGGTAACGCGTGCCACATGCTGGTGCACCGGAAGCCGCGCAGCATTGACCTGGGGCACATACTCGATTTCCACATTTCCCAGCGGCTCGGCGCAGCACAGCAATGTTTTCCCGGCCGCGCGCTCCGCACTCGTTAGCACTGCTTCCTGGTAGGGTCCCAGGCGAACATTGCCGTGCAGCACGGTTGCCTTGCACATGCCACAGCCACCATTGCGGCATTCAAACGGCATGGGTAGACCGGCGCGCAAGCCAGCGTCCAGCAGGGTCTCCCCGCTGTGACCCACCACAATTTGCTCGTCCGGGTGAACAGCCATGTCCCAACTGGTCTGCTGGCTGCGCCGCCGCGGTGGCAGCCACGGCAGTACCACCAGAAAGCAACTGAAGCCAACGGTCAGGAACCAGGTTTCCTTGGCCCCCCAGCGCTCGATCAGCGTATAGGCGGGAAGATAGAACCAGTCAAAATTGACCGCCGCAGGCAAGGTGGCCATGTCAACCGGTCCTTGGCTCAGAGCGGGTTTGATGGCAGCCAGTACAAGCAGCATCCCCATGATGGACCACATCAGGGGACGGGGCGGATTGGTCTTGGCGCCAGGCACGCGTTGTGTGTGAACCCACAAAACTGCCAGCACGCCCAAGGGCAGGCCAATGTGCAGGAACGACAGCAGCGAAAAGAGTCGATCGCTGACATTGGCGTTGGTAATGAAATTGCGCGTCATGGCGCCGCCAATGACGGGCAATGCGTCAAACCATTCGGTGGTGGCGGTCACCACAAATTGTGCCAACCGGTCCCATGGCAGCATGTAGCCGTTCACGCCGGAAGCAAAGGTGAGCCATAGCAGCACCACACCAGAAACCCAGGAAAACCAGCGGAACCCGCGGTGGCGGTCGAAGGTGAAATGCCGCACCAGGTGCAGCAGCATGGTGATGACCAGCCCGTCCGACGCATAGCGATGCACACTGCGCAGTACGCCACCCGCATACCACTGTCCGTGTGTCAGGGCCTCCACCGAACCGTAGGCTGCGGCTACGCCGGTCTCAAAGAATGCATAGAGGTAAAGCCCCGTTGCAATGACAATCCACAGCAAAAAATAAGTGATGGCGCCCAGGTAATAGAGCGGATTCAGACGTTCGCCAAAAATTGCGTTGAATATCTTCTCAAGAGCGAGGAACGCGCGTTGTCCGGTGGTTTGCAGTAGGTTGAACACGTCGATGGGGTCTCAAAGAGTCTCTGAGCGAGAGAAAAAATTGCGGCGCGTGCGCCGTTGGGAAAGCCATTCCGAAACGAAGAACCACAGCATGGCCAGGGCAAAGGTCACTCCGCCTGCAACCTCGATCAGCAAGCCGTACTTGACCTCATACTTGCCGGTCTTGGGGTCATACACGGTGCACAGTATCCGCACCCGATCCATCAGGTCATCGAGGCCAATTTTTTGTTCCACCGGTGCATTGGTGATCAATTGGCGCAACGGCTCGCCGATGGATTCCGCCGTCAACTCGTCACCGTAAATTTGCTGGTAAATGCGCCCTTCGGCGTCCAATAACGTTGCCTGCAAAATGTGGTCAAAACCAGCTGGTGTTGCCAGATAGCTGAAACCGAATTCGCGCGTCAGTCGCTCGACAATGGATGCGTGGGGGCTCAGGAATTCCCAATTGGGAACGTCAATGTGGTATTGGCGGGCAAACGACTTCAGCGACTGCGGTGAGTCAGCCGGCTGGTTGAAGCCAATGCTGACAATATTGAACTGATCCGTACCAAAGACGCCCCGCCCTGCTTCCACCGCGCTTTGCAATGAGCGCGTGGTCAAGGGACAGACCTGGAAGCAGCCGGTGTAGATAAAGCTGACCAGCAGGGGCTTGCCCCGGTACTGCGACAGGCGCACCGGCCGGCCTTCGCGGTCCAGCAACGTGTAGTCACTGGGCAGCGACCCAATAACAGACTGGCTGGTGCGTAACGCCGCCTTTTGATCCAGAGCCACGGTGGGTGCGCCATCGCCAGATTGCTCCGCCAATGCCACGGATGCATTGAAGCTAAAGACAGCAGCTACCACCACCCATGACAACCATGTGACTCTCCGGCGACCATGCCGGAGACACGTTGTTGAAAATGAGGCCGTCATGGCAAATCCGCCCAATGCATCCTTATGCGACCAGACTGTCAAGTGTCGAAGCGACGAGTAGCAAGCTGAGTTGAATCAACGATGCGAAAAAGGAACCCATTGCCGTTGCGCGCGATGGCGCCCGTGACAGAAGCCACGCCTTGTAGACAAAAAAAGCTCCACCGACCGCTGCACCGAACAGGTAGATGAAACCCGCGCCAAACCAGATTGGGAGCAAAGCGGTGGTGGCGAGAGCCACCGTGCTCCAGAAAACGATCTTTGCAGCACGTGGAGCCCCCACCACTACGGGCAACATGGGTACGCCAGCCGCGGCATACTCGGCTTCGTTGGCAATGGCCAGACTCCAGAAATGGGGGGGGGTCCACAGAAACAGCACGGCCGCCATCAGCAAGGGCAACGGGCCCAGTGCGGGGTCAACCGCGGCAGCGCCTGCCAGCACGGCAAAGCTTCCTGCCAGTCCACCCACGACGATATTGAGCCAGCTGCGGCGCTTGAGCCAAACCGTGTAGACAATCGCGTAAAAGAAGGCTCCCAGAAACACAAATACGGCAGACACCGGGTTCACAACCCAGGCGGCCATGGCAACCGACGCGATCAGCATGGTGCCCATGAGCACCAGCCAGGCAGGAGAACTGCGCAGTGTGCCCGTGACAAAGGCACGACCGCGGGTACGGGTCATCAAATGGTCGGTATCGCGTTCGTAATACTGGTTGAATGCGCCAGCACTGGCCGAAGACAGCAGCACCGTCAGCGCCATCACAATTATCTTTTCCAGCCCAATGAAGGGCCCGGGAGTGACGACCATCCCTACCAGGGCGGTGATCGTGATCATGAACCCAATGCGGAGTTTGAACAGGCCCAGCACGTTGCGGGTCATACGGGATATGGCAATCGCGCCAGACGGTTTGCTATTGAGCATCTCGTTCATCAATTTGTTCTTCCTTGCAATCCGAGAGGCGTTATGGCAGTACGCGGGCCAGAGCCCGCGTACTGTGGTGCCGAGTTAGCTCAAACCCCACACTTGTGACAGGTACTTCCAGTTGATGAAGTAGTACAGGACAAACGACACCAGGAAGACCATCGCCAACACGAACGTACCGGGTGCAGCAAAGCCTGCGGAACCGTAAGACTGTGCAACGGCGGTTGGTGCTGTTGGTGGGATGGGAGTGAAATTGGCGCTGACGTTGCCGGCACTCAACTTCTTGCCCCACAGCAGGGAACCCACGGTGATGTAGATGTAGATGGCACCGCCCAAGATCGCAGAAATACCAGCAATACCGACCAGGCCCATCAGCAGGTAGGCAGCGCCTGGCCATTCGTACGCCATTGGCGAGCCATTGAAAGCCATATCCCAGTGGCGACGCGACACGCCCAGTGTGCCAGCGCCCATCATCACCAGGCAGAAGAAGTACATGGACAGACCAAACAGGTAGGGCTGGATCTTGGCCAGACCGGGGTTGATCATTTCACGACGGAACAGAACTGGGATCAGGAAGTAGGTCAACGCCATGAATGACAGGGTCGTACCCACCACCACAGTGGCGTGGAAGTGTCCAGGAACGTAGATCGTGTTGTGGATGATCATGTTCAGCTGTTCGGTACCCATCATCACGCCGGAAATGCCACCAAGGAAGCCAAAACCGATGATGGAAATGAACACGCCGGACCAGACCGGATTGCTCCACGGTGCCTTGCGCAACCACTCGAACAGACCGTTGTTGTAACCCTTGGCACGTTGTGCCACTTCAATGGCGCCGGGGATGGTCAGACCGTGAATCATGGAGGCCAACACGGCAAAGTACATGAAGTAGCTGGTGTTCACAACCTTCCAGGCCGTGCTGACACCGGGGTCGGCCAGCAGGTGGTGGGCGCTGGCGAGTTGCAGGAACAGGATGTACAGCAGGAAAGCACCCCGGCTCACGCGCTCGGACATGGGCTTGGCACCGAAGGCAATGGCTGCCACGGCATACCAGATCGAGATGTGTGCAGCTACGTTGATCTGTTGCGAAGAGTGACCAAATGCCCACCAGATGGTGCGGTAGATCAGGGGATCCACCGCACTGATGACACCGACCGACAGCAGGAAGGTAGGAATCAGGATGATGGCACCCGACGCAATCGTGAACACCGCAATAATGGCGGCCACGATGGCGCCAAATGTTACCAGCGGTACGGAGCCCTGGTAGGTCTTCTCCCGCTTGGCGATGACTAATGTGCCGAAAAATATAAAGCATCCAATCAGGGCGCCAACCGCAAACAGAATCAGACCCAGGTAGAACGTGGGCGCTGCCATCATGGGCACGTAGGAAGTCATCATGACGCTGGAGCTGCCCTGAAAGACGGCCACGTTGTTCATGATCGCGCCGATCAGCATCAACGCAAACGCAGCCCAGGCCACTTTGGGCGTGGCGATTCGACAGCGCAATAGCGTTGACGAGCAGAAATACAGGACGGCCATTTCAAAGAAAATGATCCAGAAAATCAGCATGTCGATGCCGTGGGCAGTCAACACCATGTAGAACGTGTCGGCGGCCAGCAAGTGGACAGTTGGCCAACGCGTCAGCACGACACCAATCGCCAGAATGCCGCCGACCAGCAAGGCCACGACAGCGGTGACGGCGTTCGCGATCATCAGCTTTTCAGCTTGTGACTCAAATTGCAGCCCGGAACGCGGGCAGGTACGGTAAGTTGTCATTGTCATCTGCGCCACCTTATTTCACGTAAATCCGACCGACCATCGTGTGATGGTTAATTCCGCAGAACTCGTTGCAAACGACCGAATAGGTACCGGACTTATTCGGCGTAATCTTCACCACGTGTTCGTAGCCAGGGACGATTTGAATGTTGATGTTGACGGGTTGCAGCGAAAATCCGTGGTTGTAATCCATGGATGTCAGGTGCAGGCGGTAGGTCTTGTCTTTTTCCAATTCCAGAATGGGCCACCAACTCCACAAACGCGCGGTCAGATATACATCGGACCCCGCAGGTGGCGCCACCACAGGGATGTTGTCCGCGGTCTCGGTGCGCACGGTGTACTTGTCAACCATGGCCTGGGCCTTCTTGGCGTAAAGCTCGGGTGTGGTCTTATAGGTTTCGGTGGACAGATTCTGTGTGCCGTAGATGTGCCAGCCAATCATCATGGCGAACATCGTCAAGCACCAAATCAGAGCGATGGCGATCCACGTGCCTTCGACACGATCCAGTGGATGCTTCCACCACAGTCTCTCTGCGGGAGGCAAAATAGCGCTCATATGCGTTTCTCCTAGGTTTTTTTGTTGGGTGTTTACGAAGAAGTAGCCACTGATTACTTGGCAAGAGGGACGGTCAAAATATCGATCACCCCCCACAGGGAGTAGACGACCATGGGGATCAGCACACCGAGGAACAGCAACAGGAACGGGTTGTCAAGCAACTGCTGCATCAGCGGCACTGGCTCATTGGGATCGTCGGCTGCATGCGATGAAGCATCGGTGTGTTTGGTTTGCGACATGTCGTTATCCTTAAGTGAAATTCCATCGTCAAAACGGCGTTCGACGCCTGCACACACTGTAGGCAGGTGGTCAAAAAATTAACTTAATGTGTCTTAAGAAATCACACACATTGGTGCACTGTTTGCGGAGTTGGCGTGCCGTTGTCCGACTGCTGACAAAGACAGCAGGGTACTTTGAGGATGGTCAAAAAGCAAAAAGCCGCACTAGGCGGCTTTTCTTTGAAAGTGGCGTCAGCGTGTGCGCCCTACTCCCACTCGATCGTTGCTGGTGGTTTGCTGGACACGTCGTAAGTCACGCGATTGATGCCGCGCACTTCGTTGATGATGCGCCCCGATACCTTCTTGAGCAAGGCATACGGTAACTCGGCCCAGTCGGCGGTCATGAAATCGCTGGTCTGCACTGCCCGCAAGGCCACGACATACTCATAGGTGCGCCCGTCACCCATGACCCCCACGCTCTTCACCGGCAGGAAGACGGTAAAGGCCTGGCTGGTCAACTCGTACCAGGTCTTGCCCGTGGCTTCGTCCCGGAAGTTGCGCAATTCTTCAATAAAGATGGCGTCGGCCCGGCGCAGGAGGTCGGCGTAGTCCTTCTTGACCTCGCCCAGAATCCGCACGCCCAGTCCTGGTCCGGGGAACGGATGGCGGTAGACCATGTCGTGCGGCAAGCCCAGCGCCTCGCCCAGCTCGCGCACCTCGTCCTTGAACAACTCACGCAGCGGCTCCAGCAGTTTCAGGCCCAGCTGTTCGGGCAGACCACCCACATTGTGGTGGCTCTTGATCGTGACCGCCTTCTTGCTCTTGGCTCCACCGGACTCGATCACATCTGGGTAAATGGTGCCCTGCGCCAGCCAGGCGACGTGGCGGGATTGGTCGTTCTTGAGCGTGCTGGCCTCGGACTTGAACACTTCCACAAACTCCCGCCCGATGATCTTGCGCTTGGCTTCCGGGTCAGCGACACCGGCCAGATGGCCCAGGAACTGGTCGCTGGCATCCACCCGCACCACCTTGGCGTGCAATTTGCCAACAAACATGTCCATCACCATGTCGCCCTCGTTCAGGCGCAGCAGTCCATGGTCCACAAACACGCAGGTGAGCTGGTCGCCAATGGCGCGGTGGATTAAGGCAGCCGCCACGGACGAATCCACGCCACCGGACAGCCCCAGAATCACCTCCTCGTCGCCCACCTGGGCACGAATGCGCTCCACGGCTTCGGCAATGTAGTCGCCCATGACCCAATCGGCGCGGGCGCCACAGATGTCCAGCACAAAGCGGTTCAGGATCGCCGCACCTTGGGTTGTATGGGTTACTTCCGGGTGGAACTGGACCGCATAGAAGCGACGCTCCTCATCAGCCATGCCGGCGATGGCGCAACTGTCGGTACTGGCCATGAGCTTGAAGCCGGGAGGCATCTGCGTCACGTTGTCGCCATGGCTCATCCAGACATGCAGCATGCCGTGGCCTTCATCCGTGGTGTAGTCCGCAATGCCGTCGAACAGTCTGGTGTGACCATGGGCGCGCAGCTCGGCGTAACCGAATTCACGCTTGTGACCGCCTTCAACCTTGCCACCGAGTGCCTCGGCGATGGCGTACATGCCGAAACAAATCCCCAGCACCGGCACTCCAAGTTCAAACACCGCCTTGGGTGCCCGCAGGGTCTCGTCTTCCCACAGACTGGCGTGGCTACCCGACAGGATCACGCCCTTGAGCTGACCATTGGCGGCATAGTCGCGTACCCATTGGTCGCTCACGTCGCAAGGATGCACCTCGCAAAACACGTGGGCTTCACGTACCCGCCGTGCGATGAGTTGCGTAACTTGGGAGCCAAAATCGAGGATGAGAATGCGTTCGTGTGTCATGGATATCAGTCGGCGCGGTAGTTGGGGGCCTCTTTGGTGATCTGCACGTCGTGGACGTGGCTTTCACGGATACCAGCCGTGGTGATCTCGACAAACTCAGCCTTGTTCTGCATTTCCTCGATGGTGGGACAGCCGCAGTAGCCCATGCTGGCGCGGATACCGCCGGCCATCTGGTACACGATGGCGACCATGGAGCCCTTGTAGGGAACACGTCCCTCGATGCCTTCGGGCACCAGCTTGTCGGCGTTGGGGTTGCCGGTGCTGGATTCCTGGAAATAGCGGTCCGCACTGCCCTGTTGCATCGCGCCAATGGAGCCCATGCCGCGGTAGCTCTTGTAGCTGCGGCCCTGGAACAGGATCACCTCGCCCGGTGCCTCTTCGGTTCCAGCAAACATGCCACCCATCATCACCGAGCTGGCGCCAGCGGCCAGTGCCTTGGCGATGTCGCCGCTGTAGCGGATGCCGCCGTCGGCAATCAGCGGAACGCCGGTACCCTTGAGTGCGGTCGCCACATTGTCAATGGCCATGATCTGCGGCACACCCACGCCCGCCACGATACGCGTGGTGCAGATGGAGCCGGGGCCAATACCGACCTTCACCGCATCCGCGCCAGCTTCCGCCAGCGCCAGGGCCGCCGCGCCGGTGGCAATGTTGCCGCCAATCACGTCCACCTGGGGGTAGTGCTTCTTGACCCAGCGCACGCGTTCGATGACGCCATGGCTGTGTCCGTGGGCCGTGTCGACCACAATCGCATCGACCCCGGCACGGACCAGGGCATCAACACGCTCTTCCGTGCCCTCGCCGACACCGACTGCGGCACCGACACGCAGTTTGCCCTGGGCGTCACGCGCTGCATTGGGAAAACTGGTCTGTTTGGTGATGTCCTTGACGGTAATCAGGCCCTTGAGTTCAAACGCATCGTTGATGACCAGCAGGCGTTCAATCTTGTACTGGTTCAGCAACACCTTGGCCTGGCTGATCGTGGTGCCGTCAGGCACCGTAACCAGCTTTTCCCTGGGCGTCATGATCTGGCTGACCGGTAGGTCATAGCGGGTTTCAAAACGCAGGTCACGACCGGTCACAATGCCGACGACCTTGCCGCCGTCACACACCGGAAAGCCCGAAACGCCTAATTGTTCGGACAGGCTCATGACCTGACGGACGGTGTGGCTGGGGGTAATCACGACCGGGTCACGCAGCACGCCAGACTCGTAGCGCTTGACCTTGGCCACCTGGGCGGCCTGCTCGGCGGCCGTCAGGTTTTTGTGGACGATGCCCATGCCACCTTCTTGCGCAATGGCAATGGCCAGGCGCGCTTCCGTGACCGTGTCCATGGCAGCAGAGACCAAGGGCAGGTTCAGCGAGATATTGCGGGAGAACCGGGTGGCAAGAGAAGTGTCCTTGGGCAGGACCTGGGAGTAGGCGGGAACCAACAACACATCGTCGAAGGTCAATGCTTTGCCGAGGAGGCGCATGTCAAAGCTCCAAATGACGAAATTGTACCCGTGGCCGGGGTGCCCAGAATCCGCCAACCCCGACCGATCAGGGGAAAATCGCTGCCGTTCATTCGAAATTTGCTGCTCCCAGTCGCCATGAAAGCTACACTTTGGGCATGAAAATGCTTCACCTACTCCTGATGGCGGCTTTGGCTGGACTATGCGAGACGGCCTCTGCCCAGTGGCAATGGATCGACAAGGACGGTCACAAGGTGTTCAGTGACCGGGCACCATCGACGGAGATTCCCGAAAAAAGTATTCTGAAGCGTCCTGGGAATCGCGCGCCCATGACACCGGCCTCCGATGCCGCCGAAGGCGGAGAGGCTCCCGTGACGCCCCAGGCCCTGCCAGTCCCCGCCAAGCCGGGTGGCGGCCTGGACAAAGAGCTGGAAGCCAAGAAAAAACAGGCCGACGAAGCCGAAGCCGCCAAGCGCAAGGCTGCCGAACAGGAAGTGACCAAGGCCAAAATTGAAAACTGCGCCCGCGCCAAGCAGGCCAAAACCACTTTCGAATCGGGTGTCCGCATTGGACGTACCAACGCTGCGGGCGAGCGGGAAATCATGGATGACGCAGCACGCGCCGAAGAACTCAAGCGCATCCAGGGCATCATCGCCAAGGACTGCCGCTAGGCAATAGGCCGGTCAGTAACCGGCCTTCGCACCTGCACGGCGCTTGGCAAACAGTCCAGCCGCTTTTTTGGCCCCCTGGCGGGCAAAACGCTCGCGCCGCGCCACTTTGGGGTCCACGGTCAATGGGCGACAGACTTCCAGCCGATCCTGATCGCGCAGCACATGGGCTGGCGTCACCCGACGCCCCCACACACTCAGGCCCATCGGCTGCTCCACATTGGTCATGACTGGCGCCAGCAGGCCACACGCCTGCAGCGCTAGGGCTACCGTGCAACCCTCGTCCACGGTCAGCGGCATTTCCACCACCTCGCGGGCGCGCGGCGAATGCACGACAGTGATGGCAATATGGGCCATGCCCATCAGTCCCCGTAGACCTGCTGGGCCCGTTTGACAAAGGCATCGACCAGGCTGGCGGCAATCCTGTCGAACACCGGGCCGACCAGCTTGCTCAATGTGGGGCTGTCAAACCCGTAGTTGAGCGTCAGTTCCACCTTGCAGGCGCGTTGCGAGCCGTCACCCAGCGGCACAAAGTTCCATTGGCCATCCAGGTGCGAAAAAGGGCCGTTGATCAGGCGCATATCGACCTGGCTGTCGGGCACGTGCGCATTGCGCGTGCTGAACGTCTGGCGCACGCCGCCAAAGGAGATGCCCATCTCGGCCGTCATGCCGTTCTCATGCTCTTCCACGACCCGGGCGTGCTCGCACCAGGGCAGGAATTCGGCGTAGCGGTTGACATCGGTCACCAGCACGTACATTTCCCGCGGGCTGTACCAGATCAAAACGGACTTGTGCACGGTTTTCATAGAATGGAGGTCTGCGCGGGATTGTAGACAAGCCCTGGAGCACACCTTCTATTCCCGTCTGTCATCCCCATCTGAGTCCCATGGCCACCAAGAAACCCGCTCTCAATACCCGCATCGCTGACAACAAGAAAGCCGCCTACAACTACTTCTTCGAGGAGCGTTTCGAGGCCGGCCTGGTGCTGGAAGGCTGGGAGGTCAAATCCCTGCGCGAGGGCAAGGTGCAGCTGACCGACGGCTATGTGGTGGTCCGGGGCGGCGAACTGTTCATCATCGGCCTGCAGATTAACCCGCTGCACACCGCCTCCACCCACGTCAACCCGGACAACGTGCGGACCAAGAAGCTGCTGATGCACAAGGAGCAGATCCAGCGCCTCATCGGCAAGGTGGAACAAAAGGGTTACACGCTGGTGCCGATCAACCTGCACTGGAAGGATGGTAAGGTCAAGTGCGAGATTGCACTGGCCAAGGGCAAGGCCGAGCACGACAAGCGCGACACCATCAAGGACCGCGAAGGCAAACGCGAGGTTGAGCGAGCCATGAAAAACCGTGCTCGCTAACTTTATTTCAGCTCGTCGGGAATAAACCCGCCGCCACGGGTGTTCATCCTGTTACAGAACATATTCTGCAACCCCAAAAACCGGAGAGACACCATGAAATTCCTCGCCCTGGCCACCCTGACCGCTGCCCTGCTGGGTGGCTGCGCCTCCATGAACGATATGACACCTGCCAAGACCATGGATGGCATGTTGACCGGACCCAATGGCATGACGCTGTACACCTTTGATCCCGATCCTCAGGGCGGCGGCAAATCAGTCTGCAATGGCCCCTGCGCCACCAACTGGCCCCCGCTGATGGCCATGGACACGGACAAGGCTGCGGGTGACTACAGCGTCATCACCCGCGACGACGGCAAGAAACAGTGGGCAGCCAAGGGCAAGCCCCTGTACTACTGGTCCAAGGACGGCAAACCGGGTGACAAGACCGGTGACGGCGTTCTGGGCAAGTGGCACATTGCCAAGCCCTGACCGATTGCAGTGGGCCTTTGGGCCTACTATTCGCCGATGGACCGTTCCGACCTGATTGCCCAGATACCTGGTATGCGCCGCTACGCCCGCGTGCTGACCGGCAACGCCTGGGCAGCAGACGATCTGGTGCAGGACACGCTGGAGCGTGCCTGCTCCAAGTGGCGGCTGTGGGCGGTGGGCAGCGACCTGCGGGCCTGGTTGTTCACACTGATGCACAACCTCTTTGCCAACGATGTCCGCCGCGCACTGCGACGCCAACCGGACGGCGGTACGGTGGATGTGGATGAGGTGGCCCATCTGCTGGGCGCACCGGACGATGCCACGGCGCTGGGCCTGGACCTGCAACGTTGCCTGATGCTGCTGCCCGAGGAGCAGCGCGTGGTGCTGTTGCTGGTGTGTCTGGAGGACATGGCCTATACCGATGTGGCGCGCATCACCGGCACGCCGATCGGCACCGTGATGTCACGCCTGTCACGGGCGCGCAGCCGCTTGCAACAACTGCTGGACGCCCCTGCCATGGTCCCCGATGAACACACGGCGAACCGCGCCCCCAACTTGCGGCGCCTGAAATGATGCCTTGGTGATGCCATGAACACCCCAACCCTCTCCTCCTTATCGGACACCGAGCTGCATGCACTGGTGGACGGTCAACTGTCGGCAGCGGAACGTGTTGCCGTAAAGGCGCGTCTGGCGCAGGACCCCACTGCCCAGGACACCGTGGCCGGCTGGACGCAGCAACGCGACCGTCTGCGCAGTCTGCACGCCGATGTTCTGGCCGAGCCTATCCCCTCCTCGCTGCTGGCAGCAGCGCAACAAACCGTCGGCGCACAGCTGCGCTGGCAGCAGTGGTCACGCCTGGGCGGCATGGCAGCGGGCGTGGTGCTGGCATTTGGTGCCGGCTGGCTGGCCAACACGGCGTGGCAGAACCAGGGTGTGGCGCGCATGGCTGGTCAGGCAACACCGGCCAACGAATTCGTCCGCCAGGCTCGCTTTGCCTATACGGTGTACTCGCCGGAGGTACGCCATCCCGTGGAGGTGGCCGCGGCCGAGCGGGACCATCTGGTGCAGTGGCTGTCAAAGCGCCTGGGCAAGCCCTTGAAGGTGCCGAACCTGGCGCCGCACGGTTTTGAGTTGGTCGGTGGACGCCTGCTGCCAGGCGAGACCGGTGCCAGGGCCCAGTTCATGTTCCAGAATGCGGGGGGAACCCGCGTCACCCTGTACCTGGGAGCGCTGGGCGCCAAGGCAGCGACGCCGGCCTCGCAGGAGACCGCCTTCCGGTTTGCGGCCGACGATGATGTCCCCAGCTTCTACTGGGTGGACCAGGGTTTTGGCTACGCGCTGTCTGGCCCCCTGGATCGCAGCACGCTCATGCAACTGGCCGATACGGTATACCGGCAATTGCTCTGATCAGGCCAGATTGCGCAGCGGGTGTGCGTCTGCCGCCCAGGGGCTGACGAAAAACGGCTCCACCATGTCAGGCGTCACGTCCTCGATGCGGGCCGGATTCCAGGCCGGCTTGAAATCCTTGTCCACCGCCAGGGCGCGGATGCCCTCCACGGTTTCGCTGGTGGCGCCAGAGCGCTCCAGATGCGCCGTGTAGAAGCAATGCTGCACCAGATCGCGTTCCATGCGCAGATCGTTGGCGAGGGACATGCTGCGGGCACGGCGGACCTGCTCCAGCACCACATGCAGCATCAGCGGACTGCGATGGCGCAGCGTGGCTGCCACCGCGCGTGCGGGTTTGGTGCCCTGGGCTTCCAGTGCCGACACGATGGACGCAATGCTGCCAAGACCGAAAGCGCCAAGCAGTTTTTCATCAAATTGCTCTGTAGCCCTCGTAGAATATGCGTGAGGAGCTACTATATTGATAGCAATCCAGTCCTGAAGAGCGGCCGGTGATCCCTGTGTCTGCAGGGCATCCCACAACGCTGGCAAGCGGTCGGCGCGCACACACACGTCGGCAAGGTCCCAGGCCACCGCCTGATCGCCGCCAATGGTGTTGCCGGTCAGGGCCAGGTACTCGCCCACGTTGCCGGGGCAACGGCTCAGGAAGTAGCCGCCGCCCACATCAGGAAACAGGCCAATACCGGTCTCGGGCATCGCCATCTTGGTGTGCTCGGTCACGATGCGCAGGCTGGCGCCCTGGCTAATACCCATGCCACCGCCCATGACGATGCCGTCCATGAAAGCAACATAGGGTTTGGGGTAGTTGTGGATCAGGTGGTTGAGCGTGTATTCGTCAGTGAAAAACGTTTCCAGCGCCGGATCACTTGCCAGTGCCGCTTGGTGGAAGAAGCGGATGTCGCCACCGGCGCAGAACCCGCCGAACAGCGCCTCTGGGCTGCCAGGGCGCCCCACCTTGTTGCTGCCGCGAATGGCCACGGCGAACACCGCCGGGTCATCGCGCCAGACCAGCAGCGTTGCCAGCAACGACTGCACCATGGGCAGCGACAGGGCATTGAGCGCCTTGGGGCGGTTCAGGGTGATCAGACCAATGCCGCCCGAGACGGCGGTGTGTACTTCTGCGATTGCGTTGTTGTTCATGCTCATAGTCATAGCGTCCTTTGTTTCCAGCCCAGTAGCTCATTGGCCACCAGGGCACCAATCACCAGTGTGCCGCCCACCAGCACCGTCTGGCCGGGCACCTCACCCGCACCGACCCAGGCCAGCAGAATGCCAAACACCACTTCCAGCAGGGCCAAGAGGGAGATTTCCGGCGCCTGCAAAACCTTGGCGCACATCACCGACAGCACGCAGGGAATCGCCAACTGGAATACGCCCAGAAAAGCCAGCAGGCCCAGATCGTGCCGGGTGGCCTGAAACGGATAGGCCAGCGGCAGCGTAATCAGACAACTGATGACAGCGCCGACGAAGACCGCCGGCACCAGATCGACATCATGCCCCTTGGCGTGGGAATTCTGGGTCACGGTCCAGTTCGTGGCGCCGGCAATCGGCACACACAGGGCCACGAGCGTACCCAGGATCTGTCCACCTTGTACCTGCGAGCCGTACATGTAGGCAATGCCGGCACATGCGACCACGATGGCGGTCCAGGTGCGGGTCGGAATCCGGTGGCCGATGAAGATGCGGGCAATCAGCGCCGTCATCAACGGGCCCAGTGACATGGTGACCAGCACATTGCCGACACTGGTCAGCGTCAAGGCGACCATGTAGGCGGTAAACATCACGCTCCAGCACACGCCGGACAGCCAGAACGAGGCTCCCGCGTGGCGGATGTCGGCAAATACCCGCCGCCCACGCGCCAGGGGCAGCAACACCAGCAGCGAAAGCGCGGTGAAGAAGGCCCGCCAAAACGTGACCTCAAAACTGCGGGCGGCATCCAGGTGGCGCGTGACCACACCGGCCGTGGACCACATCAGGGCCACAGCCACCATCAGGGCCACAGCCTGGTTATGCCGAAACGTCATGCAATTTGCCGCCGGGCCGCCCCAAGGCAAATAGCCCCCGTGTGGGGCAGCGACCCGCGCAGCGGCGGAGCGTGGGGGCCATGTCAGTCGCGGCTGGCGCGCTTGCGCTCGTGCTCTTTCAGGAAGCGCTTGCGCAGACGCACCGACTTCGGTGTGATTTCGACCAGTTCGTCGTCCTCAATGAACTCCACGCCGTACTCCAGCGTCAACTCGATCGGGGGGGTGATCTTGATGGCGTCTTCCTTGCCGGACACACGGAAGTTGGTTAGCTGCTTGGTACGCGTGGCATTGACCACCAGGTCGTTGTCGCGGCTGTGGATGCCGACGATCATGCCTTCGTACACGGGATCATTGGCACGCACGAACATGCGGCCGCGGTCGTCCAGCTTGCCCAGGGCGTAGGTGAAGATTTCACCATCGTCCATGGAAATCAGCACGCCGTTCTTGCGGCCGCCGATCTCGCCCTTGTGCGGCTCGTAGCTGTCAAAAATATTGCTGATCAGCCCGGAACCACGGGTCAGGTTCAGGAATTCGTTGGAGAAGCCGATCAGGCCACGTGCTGGAATACGGTATTCCAGACGCACACGTCCACGGCCGTCCGGCTCCATGTTCACCAGCTCGCCCTTGCGCTCGCCCAGCGCCTGCATCACGCCACCCTGGTGCTGCTCTTCGATGTCAGCGGTCACCATTTCGATGGGCTCGTACTTTTCACCGTTGATTTCGCGGAACATCACGCGCGGCTTGGAAACGGCCATTTCATAGCCTTCACGGCGCATGTTTTCCAACAGAATGGTCAGGTGCAGTTCGCCACGACCCATCACTTCGAAGATGCCTTCTTCGTCAGTTTCACTCACCCGCAGGGCCACGTTGTGCTGCAGTTCCTTTTGCAGGCGGTCCCAGATCTGGCGGCTGGTCACGTACTTGCCTTCGCGACCCGCCAATGGGCTGGTGTTGACGCAGAAGTTCATGGTCAGCGTCGGCTCATCGACCTTGAGCATGGGCAGCGGAGCCGGATTGACCGGGTCGGTGATGGTCACGCCAATGCCAATTTCATTGATACCGTTGATCAGTACGATTTCGCCGGGACCGGCCTCAAGGGCCTGCACGCGTTCCAGGCCCTGGAACGTCAGAACCTGGTTGATGCGGCCCTTGACGGCCTTGCCGTCCGGGCCTTCCATGACGACCACATCCATATTGGGCTTGATCGTGCCCTGGCTGATACGGCCCACGCCGATGCGACCGACGAAGGTCGAAAAGTCCAGTGCGGAAATCTGCAACTGCAGCGGCGCTGCCGGGTCACCCTTTTGGGCCGGAACGTGGTCCAGAATGGTGTTGAACAGGGCCGACATGTCGGGACCCCACTGCTCACCCTGACCGCCCTCTTCCAGCGACGACCAACCGTTGATACCCGAGGCGTAGACCACGGGGAAATCCAGTTGCTCGTCGGTTGCCCCCAGCTTGTCGAACAGGTCGAATGCCGCGTTCACCACGTGTTGCGGACGGGCACCGGGCTTGTCCACCTTGTTCACGACCAGAATGGGCTTCAAACCAAGGGCCAGCGCCTTCTTGGTCACAAAGCGGGTCTGGGGCATGGGACCTTCCTGGGCGTCGATCAGCAGCACCACGCCGTCCACCATGCTGAGTGCCCGTTCCACTTCGCCGCCGAAGTCCGCGTGTCCGGGGGTGTCGACGATGTTGATGTGCGTGCCTTTCCAGGTCACGGCGCAGTTCTTGGCCAGAATCGTGATGCCACGCTCTTTTTCAATGGCGTTGTTGTCCATCACCGTGTCGACGATTTTTTCGTGCTCGGCAAAGGTGCCGGACTGGCGCAGCAACTGGTCAACCATGGTGGTCTTGCCGTGGTCGACGTGGGCGATGATGGCGATATTGCGGATTTGTTTACTGCTCATGGTTCACTTTCTCTTGAATCTGTTGTGCCAGACGCCGGGGGCGGTCAAGCGGCTTTCTGCTTCCATGCCTGCTGGGCCTGGGATTGTGCAATCTCCAGCGGGCTCAGCAAGCGCCCCGGTATCAGTTCTCCCGCCTTGGTGTGGGCGGTGCCCAGCAAGGCCTGCGGTTGTGTTCCGTACACGGCCACCGCATCCATATCCGGCCAGCTTCCGCGGCGGCGCATGCCGCTCAGAAACCGCCCTGCATTCTCGCTGTCCAGCGTGACAGGGGTGTGGCGCTCCAGCAGCGCGTCCACCGGCAGCAGGCAGGCCAGGCGTTCTTCTTCCGTCATGGCCTCCAGCGCCTCCAGCGTCACACACTGTGCCACCGTAAAGCCGCCCGTGGCGGTGCGGCGCAGGCGCGTCAAATGCGCACCGCAACCCAGGGCCAGGCCAATGTCCTCGCCGAGTGTGCGGATGTAGGTACCCTTGCTGCATTTTACTATCAAATTGATAGCTGTCTGCTCAGACTCCACGAGGGCTAGCTCCGCATTCAATGCATGGATGGTGACTGCACGCGGCTCTCGTTCCACTTCCACTCCGGCCCTGGCGTACTCGTACAGGGCCTTTCCATCCTTCTTCAGCGCACTGTGCATGGGCGGCGTTTGCAGGATAGGCCCGGTAAACCGCGGCAGCACATTGGCTACATCCTGCTCCGTCACCTGCACGGGGCGCACCTCGATCACGTCACCTTCGGCGTCACCGGTGCTGGTGCGTGTTCCCAGCAGCGCCGTGGCCGCATATTCCTTGTCCGCCTCCAGTTGCATCTGGCTGAACTTGGTGGCTGCACCAAAACACAGCGGCAATACACCGGTGGCCAGCGGGTCCAGGGTGCCGGTGTGGCCGGCCTTCTCGGCGCGCAACAACCATTTCACCTTTTGCAAGGCGTCATTGCTCGACCAGCCCAACGGCTTGTCCAGCAATAACACCCCATGCACGGGGCGTCTGGGCACCCTCGCCGGACGTGGTCCCCCACGTTCCCCCGCTACGCGTGGCTCTCTGCCCCCCAAGGGGGCCTTCGCACCTTGGGGCGGCCTGGCGGTGCTCATGGTTATTCGGTTGGCTCGTTCTTGGAGCGCGAAGCCACGGCCTGCGCAATCAAGGCATTCATGTCCGCCGCGTGCTCGGTCGTGCGGTCAAACAGGAAATGCAGCGTGGGCACGGTGTGGATGTGCAAACGCTTGAACAGCCCCGCCCGCAGGAAACCGGCGGCCTGGTTCAGGCCCTCGGCCGTCTCCACCGGGTCGCCCTTGAGCAGGCTGAAGAACACCTTGGCATGCGCATAGTCCGGCGTCACCTCGACGGCCTGGATGGTCACCATCCCGACCCGTGGGTCTTTCAACTCGCGGGCGATCAGCTCGGTCAGATCGCGCTGGATCTGATCGGCCACGCGGAAACCGCGGTTCGGGGTGGATGATTTTTTGCGCGCCATGGATGCGTCCGATTACAGCGTACGGGCGATTTCGCGGATTTCGAAGAACTCCAGCGCATCGCCTTCCTGGATGTCGTTGTAGTTCTTGATCGTCAAGCCGCACTCGAAGCTTTCCTTGACTTCCTTCACATCATCCTTGAAACGCTTGAGAGAATCCAGTTCGCCGGTATAGATGACCACGTTGCCACGCAGCAAACGCAGCTTGGCGGTGCGGCGCACCAGGCCCGAGGTAACCATACAGCCAGCGATCGAACCGATCTTGCTGACCTTGAGCACCTGGCGGATCTCGGCGGTACCGATGACTTCTTCCTTCTTGTCCGGCGTCAGCATGCCCGACATGGCCAGCTTCAGGTCGTCCACGGCGTCGTAGATGATGTCGTAGTAACGGATGTCCACACCGTTGCTCTCGGCCAGCTTGCGTGCACCGGCGTCGGCACGGGTGTTGAAGCCGATGATGACGGCCTTGGCGGCGATCGCCAGGTTGACGTCCGACTCGCTGATGGCACCCACAGCCGTGTAGACCATCTGCACCTTGACTTCGTCGTTGGAGAGCTTGAGCAGGGACTGCGCCAGCGCTTCCTGCGAACCCTGCACGTCGGCCTTGACGATGATGGGCAGCATCTTGACTTCGCCGGCGGAGATGTCGGTGAACATGTTTTCCAGCTTGGCGGCCTGTTGCTTGGCCAGCTTGGTGTTGCGGAACTTGCCAGCGCGGTAGGTCGCGATTTCACGGGCGCGACGCTCGTCGGCCAGGACCATGAACTCGTCACCAGCTTGCGGCACTTCGGTCAGACCCTGGATTTCCACTGGAATCGATGGGCCAGCGGTCTTGATCGGCTTGCCGTTCTCGTCCAGCATGGCCCGTACGCGGCCATAGGTCTGGCCGGCCAGCACCACGTCGCCGGTCTTCAAGGTGCCGGACTGCACCAGAATCGTGGCCACGGGGCCGCGGCCCTTGTCCAGACGGGCTTCGATCACCAGGCCCTTGGCCATGGCATCGACCGGCGCCTTGAGTTCCAGCACTTCGGCCTGCAGCAACACCTGTTCCAGCAGTTCGTCAATGCCCTGGCCGGTCTTGGAGGAGACCGCCACAAATGGCGAATCACCACCGTACTCTTCAGGCACCACTTCTTCAACCACCAGTTCCTGCTTGACGCGATCCGGGTTGGCATCGGGCTTGTCGGCCTTGGTGATGGCAACCACGATGGGAACACCTGCTGCCTTGGCGTGTTTGATGGCTTCCTTGGTCTGGGGCATGACACCGTCGTCGGCAGCACACACCAGAATCACGATGTCGGTTGCATTCGCACCGCGGGCACGCATGGCCGAGAAGGCCTCGTGACCGGGGGTGTCCAGGAAGGACACCATGCCACGCGGCGTTTCCACGTGGTAGGCGCCAATGTGCTGGGTAATGCCGCCGGCTTCGCCCGCAGCCACCTTGGCACGGCGAATGTAGTCCAGCAAGGAGGTCTTGCCGTGGTCGACGTGACCCATGACAGTCACCACCGGTGCGCGCGGCAGGGCCTCGGCCTCCTGCTGTTGCACTTCGTCGTCGGTGAATGCTTCGGGGTCGTCCAGCGCGGCCACGACGGCCTTATGGCCCAGTTCTTCCACGATGATCATCGCAGTGTCCTGGTCCAAGGGCTGGTTAATGGTGACCATCTGGCCCATTTTCATCAGCGCCTTGATCACTTCAGAGGCCTTGATCGCCATCTTGTGTGCCAGATCGGCCACGGTAATGGTTTCCGGCACGTGCACTTCCAGCACGCGCGCTTCCACGGGCGCGGATGCGGTTTGGTGGTGATCACGGTCACGGTCATTGTTGCCGCGGCGGCCACGCGGGCCAGCACGCCAGTTGGTGGAGCGTCCTGCTCCGGCACCGGTGTCGCCCCGGGTGGGAATGGCCTTCTTCTTGGCTGGATCACCGGCCCAACTGCTCGACAGCTTGGCAGATTTGACTTCCTTGCCGCTGCCAGCCGGCGCATTGGCCGGTCCGCCGGCGGGAGCCGGTTTTCCAGGCTTGGCAACGGTCGCGCCTGCGGCGGGCTTGTGCAAGGTGCCTTTCATGCCGGCCTTGGCATCGGCAGCGGTCGGCTTCGGCTCTTCGGGTTTTTTGGCTGTCAGCACGCGTTTGGGGGCTGCCATCATGGAACGGATGGCGGCGGCTTCGGCTTCGGCCTTGCGACGGCGGTCGCCCAGGTCGGCAGCGCGTGCCACTTCCTCGTCGGCCAGCGCCTTGGAGGCAGCGGCGGACTTTTCACGGGCAGCAGTAGCTGCATCGGCAGCGGCCTTGGTCGCGTCAACGGCTTCCGCAGCCGGCGCAGGTGCCGCGGGTGCGGTGCCGGCCTGTTCGCTCTTGGCCTTCTTGGCCGCTTCTTCGTCCTTGCGTGCGGCGGCTTCTGCGGCGGCCTTGTCGGCCGCTTCGCGGGCACGGGCTTCCTGCTCTTCGCGGTCACGGCGGCGCTGGGCCAGTTCTTCTTCCTGGCGGCGGATCAGTTCAGCCTGGCGACGGGCTTCTTCCTCGCGGCGAGCCAGTTCGGCATTGTCAATCACAGGCGCGGCGGGGGCCGCGACGGGCACTTCGTGCGGCGCGGTCTCGGGCACGGCGACCACGTCGTCGTCACGTCGTACGAACGTGCGTTTCTTGCGAACTTCCACCTGGATGGTGCGCGCCTTGCCGGTGGCATCGGCCTGCTTGATCTCGGTGGTCTGTTTCTTGACCAGCGTGATCTTCTTGCGGTCCGGGCTGGCCGTTCCGTGTGCGCTTTGCAGAAAGCTCAGCAGGCTGTGCTTGTCGGCGTCGGTCAGGACATCGGAGGCCGCCGATTTGGCGACCCCGGCCGACTTAAGCTGCTCCAGCAGCGTGTCAGTGGATTTTTTGAGTTCGTTTGCAAACTCGGCGACGGTCGTACTAGACATTTGTTGTGTAACCTTTGGCGTCGGCCCAACCACCCCGGGGCAGTTGTTGGCCTTTACTGAAACTTTATTTACATGACCATTACTCTTGCGAGGCGGCGTCGTTGGTGAACCAGTGTTCGCGCGCTTTCATGATCAGGGTCTTGGCCTCGTCCGCAGACTGGCCGGTAATGTCTGTCAGCTCGTCGACGGCCAGATCGGCCAAGTCGTCGAGCGTGTGTACGCCGCCGTCGGCCAGTTTGCCGATCAGTTCAGGCGTCAAACCTTCCATGTCACGCAAGTCCTGCGAAACCTCATCCACACTTTCCTCGTGTGCAATTTCCATGGTCAGCAGGGCGTTCTTGGCACGGGTGCGCAACTCGGTGACGGTTTCCTCGTCAAAGGCTTCGATCTCCAGCATTTCCTGCAGCGGCACATAGGCCACTTCTTCGAGACTGGTGAAGCCTTCGGAAATCAGGATGTCGGCGATTTCCTCGTCCACATCGAGTTTTTCCATGAATAGCTTGCGACCCGAGTCGGTCTCGCTGGCCTGCTTCTGGGCGGATTCGGCGGCATCCAGAATATTGATGCGCCAGCCGGTCAGCTCGGAGGCCAGACGCACATTCTGGCCGCCGCGGCCAATGGCAATTGCCAGGTTTTCCTCGTCCACCACCACATCCATGGCGTGACGCTCTTCGTCCACCACAATGCTCGACACATTGGCCGGAGCCAGCGCGCCAATCACGAACTGCGCCGGATCCTCGCTCCACAGCACGATATCCACACGCTCGCCGGCGAGTTCGTTGGTGACGCCATTGACGCGGGTGCCGCGCACGCCGACACAGGTACCGATGGGGTCGACGCGCTTGTCGTGCGACAGCACGGCAATCTTGGCGCGAGAACCCGGGTCACGGGCGCAGGATTTGATCTCCAGCAGGCCTTGTTCGATCTCGGGTACTTCCTGTCGGAACAACTCGATCATGAACTCGGGGGCCGAGCGGGACAACACGATGGGTGCGCCACGTAGTGTCAGATCCACTTCCATGATCATGGCGCGCACGCGGTCACCGGTACGCAGGTTTTCCTTGGGGATCATTTCGCTGCGTCGCAGACGGCCTTCGACACGACCACTTTCGACGATCATGTCGCCCTTGTCCATGCGTTTGACGGTGCCGACAAAAATCTTTTCACCGCGCGACATGAAGTCATTGAGCAGCATTTCACGCTCGGCATCGCGAATCTTCTGCAGAATGACCTGCTTGGCGGCCATGGCGCCGATACGACCGATCGGCACCGACGCAACGGCTTCTTCGATGTGCTCGTCAACCTCAATATCGGGAATCTGCTCGCGTGCTTCGAACAACAGGATTTCCTGGTCGGGCAGTTGGAGACCCGCCTCATCGGGCACCACATGCCAGCGGCGGAAGGTTTCGTAGTTGCCGCTATCACGGTCCAGGGCGACACGAATGTCCACATCGCCGGGATACAGCTTTTTGGTCGCTTGTGCCAAGGCCGCTTCCACGGCACCCAACACCACATCACGCTCAACGTTCTTTTCACGTGAGATTGCTTCTACCAGCATCAACAGTTCGCGATTCATGCCATGACTCTCCTGAACACTCGATTTAACCAATACCAAACCCAAAATCCGTCCACCTGGCCCGCCAGGGACCTGCCGTCATCCGTTACTCGGAGTCGCCGGCTGCGCCTCGACCCTTGAAATTCACAATCGGCGCCAAACGCGCCTCACGCAGTTCATCCAGGGTGAAGCCCAGGGCCTGCAGCGGCGGGGGAACCCGCTTCTTGCTGATTTTTTGCCCGGGCTTGACCGGCTGCGCCTCGCTCCAGACGATTTGCCAGCCAGCAACACCTGCTGCGTCCACCACTTTTTCCAGCGTGCCCCGAAACTTCTTGCGATTGGCGTGCACCTGCCCGCCCGCCGCTGCCCCCATGGGCGCCTTCAGCGTAATGTCAATCACATGACCGACAAAACGCTCAAAATCCGCGGCATGCCGCAAGGGGCGGTCAATACCGGGCGAAGAAATCTCCAGCCGCTTGTACTCAATGCCATCCACTTCCAGCGCAAACTGCAACTGGCGGTTGACCTTTTCGCAGTCTTCCACATTGATAAACTGTTCCGGCGCAGCCGTGCCTTCTGCGGGCTGCACCCAAGGCAAATCGATGGTGATGCGCAGCAAGCCGCCGGCAGAGCGCTCAATCTCCACCAGGTCATATCCCAGACCACTCACGGTTTGTTCAACAATGTCCTGCAGTGCCACTTCGAATCAGCCCGTTCAAAAACAATCGCCCAAAAAAAACGGGCGGTAGTTACCCGCCCGTTTGGTCGTGAGCGGTAATTGTAGCGCAAAAATGTGCTAAGTGCCTTGATTCGTAAGGAGTTATTGACCAAATGTCAAGAAAAGCCCCGCATAAGGGCATTCCAATCGGGTTTTAGGAAGGCGCTTTGACCACCGCTATCCGCCGCTGTAGCTTTCGCATGCGACAATTCTGCACAAGATACGTGCTATTTACACACAGACGTTATGGGCTTTTTAGCAGGCAAAAAAATATTGATAACAGGCGTTTTGTCGAATCGTTCCATCGCTTATGGCATTGCCAAAGCTTGCCACGCACAAGGAGCCGAACTGGCCTTCAGTTACGTGGGAGAACGTTTCAAAGAACGCATCACGGAATTTGCGGCAGAGTTCAACTCCAAGCTGACTTTTGACTGCGACGTCAGCAGCGACGAACAGATCAGCAAGCTGTTTACCGATCTGGCCGCCCACTGGCCCCAATTTGACGGCTTTGTACACAGCATTGGCTTCGCCCCCCGGGAGGCCATCGCGGGCAATTTTCTGGATGGTTTGAGCCGCGAAAACTACCGCATTGCGCACGACATTAGCGCCTACAGCTTTCCCGCAATGGCCAAGGCGGCCCTGCCCTACCTGAATGACAAGTCCGCGCTTTTGACGCTGTCGTATCTTGGTGCAGAGCGCATTATTCCCAGCTACAACACCATGGGTCTGGCCAAAGCATCGCTAGAAGCTTCTGTGCGCTATCTTGCTGAAGCGGTGGGCCATATGCCCGATGGCCGCAGTATCCGCGTCAACGGCATCAGCGCTGGCCCCATCAAGACGCTGGCGGCCAGCGGAGTCAAGGACTTCGGCAAACTCTTGAACTATGTCGCAGCGGCAGCCCCTACTCGGCGCAACGTGACCATTGAAGAGGTTGGCAATGTTGCTGCGTTCATGTTGAGTGACCTGGCCAGCGGTATTACCGCCGAAGTCACCTATGTCGATGGAGGGCACAGCAAGACCATGGGCGCAGTACCATCGGACTAAGATAACCTGTCGTTTCGTGCCCCAGGAACGCGCCCTCGGAGGCGCTTTTTTCTTGCTCATTGTGCGGAAACCGAACTCCATTGATTTGGCATTCCCTCTAAAAGTAATAATGCGAACATGAATAAACCGATCCCTTTGCACCAACTTCCCCAAGAATCCATTTTTCGCGCAGGCGATGTATTCGTATTGTTCGGCGAACTCTTTGGACGGGGCTACGCCAATGGCCTGGTCAATGAAGCCCGCCAGGCAGGAATGCAAATCGTTGGAATCACCGTGGGTCGCCGTGACGCCAACAACGCACTGCGTCCCCTGAACGACGAGGAACTGGCGGCCGCGGAACAGAACCTGGGCGGCAAAATCATCAATACTCCACTCATGGCGGGTTTTGATATGGATTCGCACGCAGGTGAGCCAACCCCCACCGACTTGCTCTCCAGCCTGACGCTCAAGTCCTGGACCGAAGACAAGCTCGACTGGGCTCACATTGAAAAATGCCGGGAAATTGGTATCGCGCGATTCACCAGTTCCCTTGCGCAAGTGATGACCTCGCTCGACGCCATGATTCCGACGGGTTGCAATGTTTTCTTCGCCCACACCATGGCGGGGGGGATTCCCAAGGCCAAGGTCTTTCTCGCCATTGCCAACCGCGTGTACAAGGGGCGTGGAGAGCGCTATATGTCGTCGCAAACTTTGCTCGACAGCGATCTGGGCAAACTGATCCTGAAGAATTTTGATGAAGTGTCCGCCAACACGTTCGAACACCTCATCAACGCCAGTGCATCCATCCGAGCCCGTGTGGAAGCCAGCGGCGGCCAAGTACGTTACTCTGCCTACGGCTACCACGGTACGGAAATCCTCATTGGTGGGGACTATGTCTGGCAAACCTACACCAACTACACGCAGGGCATGGCCAAGATGCGGCTCGAGCGCATTGCTGAAGCTGCATGGAGCAAGGGCATCAAGGCGACGGTCTACAACTGCCCGGAAATCAGAACGAATTCATCCGATATTTTTGCTGGCGTTGAATTGCCCCTCATCCCCTTGCTCAATGCGCTCAAGAAGGAGAATGGCGGCACCTGGGCCGAAGCACAATGGCAGGCGTGCCGAGCGCTCCTGGCAGACGGCGTCACGCTGGAGAACGTTCTTCAAAAGGTTCTGAATTTTCAGACCAGTGACGTCATGCGGCCATTCCGCAATTTTGCGGCCTGGCCGATGCCCAACAGCCAGCCACAGGCAGACCTGACGATTGGCACCTCGGATGAGGTTCAAAAAATGCACAAGGACAGCAAAGCGCTCGTTACGGACCTATTGAGTGCTTTGGTGATCGAAGCCACCGGTCCACTGATGTTCCGGGAATCGTCAGCCCCGACAGGACCGGTGCTGTGGCTCAATCACGATATCATCGCCCGCCAGCTGAATCTCCTGCACCCCTGAGCTCCGCGCCTTTTCTGAGGGGTGCCACCTATGCCCCTCAGACTTTCACACAGTCGGCGTAGTAGCGCTTGACACCATCAGCCCCTGTTTCCTCGACCAGGCCGTGGATATCGGTTTCGAAGCCCGGGCACTGCGCGTTAAATTCCCGTGAAAACTTGAGGTAATCCACCACCTTCTTGTTGAACACCTCCCCGGGAATCAGCAAGGGAATGCCGGGTGGATACGGCGTCACCATGCCAACCGAGACACGGCCTTCCAGGTGGTCGATCTCTACCCGTTCGGTCTTGCGCAGCGCAATGTGGGCGTAGGCGTCGCTGGGCTTCATGGCCGGCACTAGGTCACTCAAATACACCTCGGTGGTCAAACGGGCGATGTCGTACTTGGCATAGAGCTGGTGGATATGCTGGCACAGGTCGGCCAGGCCCATCTTCTCGTAGCGCGGATGCTTCTGGCAGAACTCCGGCAGCACACGCCACATGGGCTGGTTCTTGGCGTAGTCGTCCTTGAACTGCTGCAGCGCGGTCAGCATGCTGTTCCATCGGCCCTTGGTGATGCCGATGGTGAACATGATGAAGAAGCTGTACAAGCCGGTCTTTTCCACCACCACACCGTGTTCCGCCAAAAACTTGGTCACGATGCTGGCCGGAATACCAGTCTTTGCAAACTTGCCGTTCAGATCCAGACCGGGTGTGACAATGGTGGACTTGATCGGGTCCAGCATGTTGAAGCCCGATGCCAGCTTGCCAAAGCCATGCCAATTGGCCTTGGCACTCTTGGCTTCGCCCTTGATGATCCAGTCGGCGGCGCGGCCAATGCCCTCGTCCACAAGCTTGTCCGGGCCCCAGACTTTGAACCACCAGTCGTCACCATACTCCTCGTCGACCTTGCGCATGGCACGGCGGAAATCCAGCGCTTCGGCAATACTTTCCTCCACCAGCGCCGTGCCGCCGGGTGGCTCCATCATCGCGGCAGCCACATCGCAGCTGGCAATGATGCTGTACTGCGGTGACGTGGACGTATGCATCAGATACGCCTCGTTGAACAAGTGCTTGTCCAACTTGACCGTTTGCGAATCCTGCACCAGCACGTGGCTGGCCTGGCTAATGCCAGCCAGCAGCTTGTGGATGGACTGGGTGCTGTACACCACTGCTTCCTTCGGCCGGGCCCGGTTTTTGCCCATGGCATGGTAGGCACCGTAGAACGGGTGGAAAGCTGCGTGAGGCAGCCAGGCCTCATCAAAGTGGATGTTTTCCACGTAGCCGTCCAGCATGCTTTTGATGGTCTCGGTGTTGTACAGCACACCATCGTAGGTGCTTTGCGTCAACGTCAGAATGCGCGGCTTGACGGTCTTGGGGTTGACGCCCTTGAGCAGCGGGTTGGCCTTGATCTTGGCGCGAATGGTGTCGGGCTCAAATTCACTCTGTGGAATCGGCCCGATGATGCCGAAATGGTTGCGCGTGGGTTTCAGGAACACGGGAATGGCCCCGGTCATGATGATGGCGTGCAGGTTGGATTTGTGGCAGTTGCGGTCCACGATCACCACGTCCCCCGGCGCCACCGTGTGGTGCCAGACCATCTTGTTGGACGTGGAGGTACCATTGGTCACGAAGAAACAGTGGTCGGCGTTGAAGATACGTGCGGCATTGCGCTCGCTCGCTCCGATGGCGCCGTTGTGGTCCAACAACTGGCCCAGCTCTTCCACCGCGTTGCAGACGTCGGCGCGCAGCATGTTCTCGCCATAGAACTGGTGGTACATCTGACCCACGGGACTCTTCAGGAAAGCCACGCCACCCGAATGGCCCGGGCAGTGCCAACTGTAGGAACCGTCCTCCGCGTAGTCCAGCAAAGCCTTGAAGAATGGGGGCTGCACGCCTTCCAGATAACCCTTGGCCTCGCGGATGATGTGGCGCGCCACGAACTCGGGTGTGTCCTCGAACATGTGGATGAAGCCATGCAGCTCCCGCAGGATGTCATTGGGGATGTGGCGGCTGGTCTTGGTCTCACCATAAACATAGATTGGAACGTCCAGGTTTTTACGACGCACTTCCTCAATGAAATGGCGCAGGTTCAGCACGGCAGGATCCAGATCAGGCCCGGGTGTGAACTCCTCGTCATCAATGGACAAGATGAACGCACTGGCGCGGCTCTGCTGTTGTGCAAACTGGCTCAGGTCGCCATAGCTGGTGACGCCCAGCACTTCAAAACCTTCTGTTTCAATGGCCTGGGCCAGGGCGCGAATACCCAATCCGGACGTGTTTTCCGACCGAAAGTCCTCGTCAATGATGACGATGGGAAAGCGAAATTTCATGAAAGACTCCAGCCGCAGGCGAAAAATGTGAAAACAGGCGCGAAGTGTAAGGACTTATTGTGTCTCGCACCTTGCGTGGCCGGCCTTTTGCCCCAAAATGTGGTGATCTCAACACACGCAGGGACGCTATGGCTGAATCCACGATTTGGTGGCTGCTCGCCGGCACGGCAATCGGCATTGAGTTGGTGACCGGTACCTTTTATCTCCTGATGCTCTCCATTGGACTGGCCGCCGCCGCCGTTGCAGCCCATCTGGGGGCTCCTTCCACGCTGCAGTTGGTTGTAGCCGCTGTGGTGGGAGCTGGTACCGTGACAGGCTGGCGCAGTTATCGCAAGACGCTACCCGGCGATGCGCCCGCAAGCGCCAATCGGGACGTCAACCTGGATATTGGCGAGACAGTGCAGGTGGACACCTGGAACCCCGACGGAACTGCCACCGTGAAGTACCGCGGCGCGCAATGGGCAGTTTCCAGCGAGCCTGGTCGAGCACTGGGCGCCGGGCCCCACCGCGTGGTCGAAGTGGTTGGCAGCCGCCTGATTGTTCGCAAACTCTAGACCCGGCACATTCCGCGAGGTGCAATGGCTTCATTCTTAAAGGAAACATCATGGAAATAGGTCTGATTCTGCTGGTCATTGCGGTGATCTTCATCACCAAGGCCATCAAGGTGGTGCCTCAACAGCACGCATGGGTGGTGGAACGCTTGGGCAAGTACAACGGAACTCTGACACCGGGCCTGAGTTTCTTAATGCCTTTTGTGGACCGCGTTGCTTACAAGCACTTGTTGAAAGAGGTGCCACTGGATATTCCCAGCCAGGTTTGCATCACGCGGGACAACACGCAATTGCAGGTCGACGGTATCCTGTATTTCCAGGTGACCGATGCCATGCGTGCCAGCTATGGCTCCAGCAACTACGTGGTGGCCATCTCCCAGCTGGCGCAGACGTCGTTGCGTTCGGTAATCGGCAAACTGGAATTGGACAAGACGTTTGAGGAGCGCGACATCATCAATGCCCAGGTGGTGCAGGCCATTGACGAGGCGGCGCTGAACTGGGGTGTGAAGGTCTTGCGCTATGAAATCAAGGACCTGACGCCCCCCAAAGAAATCTTGCACGCCATGCAGCAGCAGATCACCGCTGAGCGCGAAAAGCGTGCATTGATTGCGGCATCGGAAGGCCGCCGCCAGGAACAGATCAATATTGCAACCGGCGAGCGCGAAGCCTATATTGCACGTTCAGAGGGTGAAAAGCAGGCCGCGATCAACAACGCCCAAGGTCAGGCGGCAGCGATCCTGGCCGTGGCCGAGGCCAATGCCGGAGCCATTGAGCGTGTGGCGGCCGCGATCCGCCAGCCTGGTGGTGAGCAAGCCGTACAGCTCAAGGTGGCCGAGCAGGCTGTTGCCGCTTATTCCAAGGTTGCAGCCGATGCGACCACGACGCTGATTGTTCCCAGCAACATGAACGAAGTTGCTACGCTGATTGGCTCGGCGATGAAGATGATCCAGGTTCCCAAATAGCATTGGAGAAATGCACCATGCAGCAGATCCGCCAGCCTGCTGTGGCAGGCAGTTTCTACCCTGCACAAGCGCCTGTACTTTCAGGTGAGTTGATAGCCATGCTTGAAGCAGCGCAAGCCTCCGGCGACAGCACTGCCGTTGTGCCCAAGGCCCTGATCGTGCCGCACGCCGGATACATCTATTCGGGTAGTACGGCCGCGTTGGCCTACGCCAGCGTGGCACCAGCCCGCGCGATCATCCGCCGTGTCATCTTGCTGGGCCCCGTGCACCGCGTACCGGTACGCGGACTGGCTCTGAGTGATGCCCTTTTCTTTGCTACGCCATTGGGGTCAATACCTGTGGATCAGGAGGCACAGGCGTCGCTGTCCAAGCTGCGCCAGGTTGTGTGCAGCCGGCAAGCCCACGCGCTGGAGCACTCGCTGGAAGTGCAACTCCCCTTCCTGCAGACCGTGCTGGACGATTTCCAACTGGTGCCGCTGGCCGTTGGCGACGCAACGCCAGCCGAAGTGGCAGAGGTATTGGAAGTCCTGTGGGGCGGACCAGAAACGCTGATTGTGGTGAGCTCTGACCTATCCCATTTTTTGCCTTATTCTGGTGCACAGACGGTGGACCATGCCACGGTGCAGGCGATACTGGCAATGAAGCCCCATATCTCCCATGAGCAGGCCTGTGGCGGCACTCCGATCAACGGCCTGCTGCTGGCGGCCAGAGGGCACCAACTCCATCCCCATTTGCTGAGGCTGAGCAACTCCGGGGATACAGCCGGCGACAAGGGACGTGTGGTGGGCTACGCATCCATCGCTTTCACAGGGGCACAGCATGTTGCCCACTGACGCTGGTACCGTTTTGCTGCCCATCGCCCGAGCATCCATCGCCAGTACGCTGGGACAGAGCGCAGCCTCAGCTAACGAAGATGCGCCGTGGCTGCACGAGCCGGGCGCCTGCTTTGTCACACTGATGCGCCACGGGCAATTGCGCGGCTGCATTGGCTCGCTGGAGGCTCGCCGCAGCCTGTTGGCTGACGTCAAGTCCAACGCCGTAGCAGCGGCATTTCACGACCCACGTTTTCCGCCGCTGTCTGCGCAGGAGCTGGACGACACAACTATCGAGGTGTCCGTGTTGTCTCCGCCCCAGGCCCTGCACTTCTCCAGTGAAGCGGATGCGCTGGAACAACTTCGCCCCGGTGTAGATGGTGTTGTGTTCCTGTGTGACCAGGCACGCAGCACATTCTTGCCCCAAGTCTGGGAGCAACTCCCGGAACGGACGACATTTCTCGCCCAATTGAAACGCAAGGCGGGACTTGCCGCCAATTTCTGGTCGGACGCTGTGCGCCTGCAACGCTACACCGTTAACAAGTGGCACGAATGGTGAAAACCATGGAATACCTGGATCACTACCCTGCCCGCTACTGGCACGTCATTGATGATGGTCGCATCCAGTGCGACCTGTGTCCACGCGACTGCAAACTGCACGAAGGTCAACGCGGCGCCTGCTTTGTGCGCATGCGCACCAACAGCCAGATGGTCTTGACCACCTATGGTCGGTCTTCTGGTTTCTGTGTAGACCCTATCGAGAAGAAGCCCCTCAACCATTTCTACCCCGGCAGCAGTGTGCTGTCGTTTGGTACAGCCGGCTGCAATCTGGCCTGCAAGTTCTGCCAGAACTGGGACATCAGCAAGTCCCGCGACATGGATCGCCTGATGGACCAAGCATCGCCCGAAGCGATTGCGTCGGCGGCCCAAGCCTATGACTGTAAGAGCGTGGCCTTCACCTACAACGATCCCGTGATCTTTGCCGAGTACGCAATGGACGTAGCAGACGCCTGCCACGCGCGCGGCATCCAGACCGTGGCAGTAACGGCGGGTTACATGCATGACCAGCCCCGGCGCGACTTCTACGCCAAGATGGATGCTGCCAATGTGGACCTGAAGGCGTTCACGGAGGACTTCTATTTCAGGCTGACCGGTTCGCACTTGCGGCCGGTGTTGGACACACTGGTCTACCTGCGCCACGAAACCCGGGTATGGTTTGAAATCACGACACTGCTGATCCCCGGGTACAACGATTCCGATGCGGAAATTACCGCCCTGAGCCAATGGGTCATGCAAGAACTGGGGCCGGACGTGCCCCTGCATTTCTCGGCGTTCCATCCCGACCACAAGATGCCGGACGTGCCTGGCACGCCGCTGGCAACCCTGGTGCGGGCGCGCCGCCTGGCGATGGACCAGGGGCTACACCACGTGTACACCGGCAACGTACACAACCATGACGGCGATGCCACCCTGTGCCAGGTGTGCCAGACACCACTGATTGAACGGGACTGGTACCAGATTCAATCCTATCGTCTGACCGAAGATGGGCTTTGCCCCGTATGCCACACCGCTGTGCCTGGCCGCTTTGGGCCTAGGGCTGGCAACTTTGGCCACAAGCGCATCCCGGTTGCAATTGGCGCATAGCCAATGAAAAAGCCCCGTAACTCACTGAGCTACGGGGCTTTCATTTTCTGGCGGAGCAGGCGGGATTCGAACCCGCGGTGGGTTTTACCCCACGCACGCTTTCCAGGCGTGTGACTTAAACCGCTCATCCACCGCTCCAGAGCCTCATATTCTAACCTGCCTTTGTGCCATTTTCACTCAGCCTCAGTGTAGAACGCAGAAAAAAGGCGCATCTTCAAGTGCCCCTTGTCGAATCAATATCCCGGCTGCAGAGGTAGTCGCAGCAATTTTACGGATGACGGCCAGTGTCTCCAGTTTGCCCCCACGTACTGTTTTCAGGGTGAGTGCACCATTCTTGATGTCGCCCGTTTCATCAAAGGAAACGGGGCCGGTGACACCCTTGTAGTCCGTCACCTTACCGCAATATCCGCAGGACCTATATAGGAATGTTCCCGCAAGCGCCATTGCAGTCGGAGGTTCTCAGAACTTCAAGGGTGGCAGGGGTGCCGTTGTGGCTTGCGCCACGGCGTCCCTGACCGCCTCTTCAATTTCCAGCTGCCACTGTGCGGTGGCCAGCCGCATCTGCTCTTCCACTTGGGCTTGCAGTGACGCACGAAGCTGCTGCTCCAGGCGGGGTTTCAGGCTTTGCAGCACCTGCTCGATCAGTTGATCGCTATCAACTGGTGGTGCAACGGGCGCCGGGCCCGGGTGAACCACTTCGGTCAGCGTGGGGACAAATCGGTGGGGGGGGAGGCTGGTCGACATCAATCAGTCCGTGCGTTTCAATGCCAGATCGTGGCGGGCAATGGTGTACCCCTGTTCCGTGTAGAAGCGCCAACGGCCGCGCGCCAAATCACGATCTGCGGGGTCGGTACTAACAACCTCAATCACCCGCTCAAAACGCTCAAACCCTTGTGGCACGGAATCGGCCAGATTGACCAGCACCTGATACGGATGTGCGAGCGTATCCGCGGAGCTGGTTAACAGAGCCGGTGATCGGTTTTGCACGGCAGGAGCAGCATCGTCCGCGCAGTGCGGCACAAAATCGGTGGGCGAAACACCCCATAAGTCAGTATCCAGGCGTGCCACGGCGTCCGCATCGGCAACCACGACCACCCGGGCACCGCTGCCAACCGCCTTGCGCAACAAGCGGCAGGCGTAGGCCAGTTTGTCGGGGGCACCGAAGTGGAAGGCCAGTTCGGTCACTTGCTGTGTGCCTGGGACATCAAGTATTCAATCAGCAGGCCGACCGGACGCCCGGTTGCGCCCTTGCCTGCCCCGCTCTTCCAGGCGGTACCTGCAATGTCCAGATGCGCCCATGGATATTTCTCGGTGAAGCGCTGCAGGAACTTGGCCGCCGTGATGGAACCACCGGCGCGTCCACCCACATTGGCCACATCGGCAAATCCTGTCTTCAGGCCTTCCGCATAGTCTTCGTCCAGGGGCATGCGCCAGCACAGGTCCTGGGCTGTCTCTCCCGCCGTAAACAGCGCTTTGCCCAGCGCATCCTGGGATGCATACAGGCCACTGCGTACACCGCCCAGGGCAATGACGCAGGCTCCGGTCAACGTGGCAACGTCCACCACGACCGTCGGCTTGAAGCGTTCGGCATAGGTCAGCGCATCGCACAGGACCAGACGTCCCTCGGCATCGGTATTCAAAATCTCGATGGTCTGGCCGCTCATGCTGGTGACCACATCGCCGGGTTTGACGGCCTGGCCATTGATCAGGTTCTCACAGGAGGGGATCAAACCCACCACATTGATGGCCGGTTTGAGTGCAGCCAGGGCGCGGAACACGCCCAGCACGCTGGCAGCGCCGGACATGTCGAACTTCATCTCGTCCATTTCGGGCGCCGGTTTGATGGAAATACCGCCGCAGTCAAAGGTGATGCCCTTGCCCACCAGCACCGTGGGGGCGTGGGTCTTGGCCGCACCGCTGTACTTCAAGACGATAAAACGCAGGGGTTGATCCGAGCCTTGTGCCACGGCCATGAAGGCACCCATGCCGAGCTTGGCCACTTCCTTGGGGCCAAGTACCTCGCAACTGATTTTTGGCAATTTGGCCAGTTCCTGAGCCGCGTGCGCCAGCAGCGTGGGCGTCGCGTGGTTGGCCGGGCGATTGGCCCACTCCTTGGCCAGTTCGGCCCCAGCCACCGTGGCGACAGCACGGTCAAATGTCGTCTGCACTTCGGTCGCGTTGCTGGTTCCCACCAGCACCTTGGTCAGGGTGCGGCCTTCGGGTTTGGATTTGGTATGGGTGTAGGCATAGCTGGCATCGGCCACGGCCATCACGGCAGCGCGTACCGCCGCCTCCTGCGCCGGAGTGGCAAAGCACACCAGCAATTTCTTCAGCGCGGGGGATTTGACGGCACCAACGGCGGCCAGCACACCGGCACGCACATCGCGGGCCGATCCGCTCCCGATGCCAGCCAGCACCACACGTGTGGCATTGGCCTGGACCGGCTTGTACAGGCTGAGCGTCTTGCCGGGCTTGGCTTCCAGATCGGCCGATTTCAGGGCCTGACCCACCAATTCGGACAAATCGTCCTTGCCGGCCTTGAAATCCTGTGGCACTAGGACCACTAGGGCGTCACACTTTTCGGTGGATGCACCCACCAGACCAATTGGCTTGAGTTCAAAGTTCATAATTCAGGTTTTCCTTTTGGCCGCCATGTTATTCCATTCCTCCATCCGCAAAGAACTCGCGCGCAGTTTTGGTGCTACGCTGGTCGTGCTGATCACGGTGGTGATGACGATGACACTCATCCGTACGCTGGGTGAGGCCGGTCGCGGCGTCTTCAACCCGGCCGATGTGATGATCATCATGGGCTACACGGTGCTTTCGGACATGCCAACCATCCTGTCCATGTGCCTGTTCATCGCCGTACTCAGCGTGCTGACCCGGATGTTTCGCGACAGCGAAATGGTGATCTGGTTTGGCAGCGGCTATGGCCTCACCTCCCTGATAAAACCGCTGTTTCGCTTTGCCTGGCCAATTCTTCTGGTTATTACGGCTCTGGCCTTTCTCATTCTGCCCTGGGCCTATGGGCGCATCGAAGACATGCGCGACCGCTATGAAAAACGCGGCGACATTGCCCGTATCGAACCGGGCCAATTCCAGGAATCCGCCAATGGTGAACGCGTCTTCTTCATTGAGAAGGACGCCAGCGGAAAACAGGCCGGCAGCAACGTGTTCATTGCGACCCACAAGAATGACAAGGAAACCATTACCTCGTCCCGCAGTGGACATGTGGAGCTGATCAATGGGGAGAAATTCCTGATTCTGGAAAACGGCCAGCGGCTGGAAAAGACGGCGGGCAAACCCGACCTGACCGTGGCCGTGTTCAAGAGCTATGGCGCGCAGGTGGACGCGGATGACCAGTCGGCCCGCAGTTTCGTGCCGTCCGCCGCCAAAAGCACACTGGAGTTGCTGGGCAACCCGACCAAGCAGCATCTGGCAGAACTGTCCTGGCGCGCAGGACTGGCGCTGGCGGCCATCAACTTTGTCGTCATCGGGCTGGCCGCGGCTGGCGTCAACCCGCGCGTGGGGCGCACGGCCAACCTGGGATTTGCCTTCATGGCGTTCATCGTTTACTTCAATCTGCTGATATTGGGCAAGAGCTGGATCGAGACCGGCCAGGTCCATTTTGGCGTCTATCTGCTGGCGCTGCACGGCGGCGCCTTGGGCTTGGCCGCGCTGTGGCTGGCCAAACGCCACAACAACTGGGTGTTCAAGCGCCCACCCCTGGCGAAGGCCGCGCCATGAACACCATACGACGCCTGCTGTATGGCGAGGTGATCATTGCCGTGGTGCTGGTCACGCTCGGCTTTGTCTCGCTGTTCTATTTCTTTGACTTTGTGGAAGAGTTGCAGGCGGTTGGCAAACACCGGGACACCGGCTACACCGTGGCCCAGGCGCTACTGTACGTAGCCCTGATGCTGCCCAGCCACCTGTACGAGCTGCTGCCCATCACCGTGCTGATCGGCACCATCTTTGTGATGGCGCGGCTGGCGCAGAGTTCGGAATTCACCATCCTGCGCACCAGCGGCTTGGGCCCCTGGCTGGCCCTGCGCACGCTGCTCGCCCTGGGCTTGGGGTTTGTGCTGTTCACCTTTGCGGTCGGTGACTATGTGGCGCCCATGGCCGATAAGAGCGCCCAGTTGCTCAAGTCGCGCTACCAGGGCAAGGTCACCGTCGGCAAGACCGGTGCCTGGCTCAAGGAGAAACAGGCCTATAGCCACTATGCCGTCAACGTGGGCGCGCTGGCGCCCGACGCCAGCATGCGCGATGTGCGAATTTTTGAATTCAACAACCAGGGCTTTCTGGTCTCCATGACCCAGGGCCAGACTGCCAAATTTGGCAAGGATGACTCCTGGCTGCTCGAACACGTGGACCACACCGAATTCACCAGCGCCGACGCCAATGCCTCCCGCGTGGACCGAACCTTTGTTGACACGTTCCGCTGGTCAACCCAGATCAGCGCCGAGATGGTGGCCACGGCGGTATTGCGGCCCGAGCGCATGGGCACGATTGACCTGTTCCAGTACATCCGCCATCTGGACGCCAATGGACAGAGCGCCCAGAAGTACGAGATCCAGTTCTGGAAAAAGGTTTTCTACCCCTTAAGCTGCCTGGTGATGGTGGTGCTGGCCCTGCCCTTTGCCTACTTGCACTTCCGTTCCGGCAGTGTGGCGACCTATGTGTTCGGTGGTGTCATGGCCGGCATCAGTTTCGTGTTGTTGAACAATGTCCTGGGTGACCTGGGCGCCTTGCAGGGCTGGCAGCCCTGGTTGACGGCGGCGTTGCCGGGGCTGATCTATTCGATCATTTCGCTGACGGCTTTCACGTGGCTGGTGATACGACGGTGACCGCAACCCCATCCATCAGCGGCATCGTGCTGTTCGCCCACGGCTCGCGCGACCCACAGTGGCACAGGCCCATGGAAGCGGTTGCGGCACGCATCGTTGCCATGGCGCCCAATACACCCGTCACTTGCGCCTATCTGGAGCTGAGCAAGCCCGATTTACCGACATCTGTGGCGACGCTGCTTGCCCTGGGCGTGCACACCATCAGCGTGTTGCCGCTCTTCCTGGGCGTCGGCAAACATGCCCGGGAAGACCTGCCCCGACTGATTGCCGACTTGCAGACGCAACACCCGGGCGTGCAGTTCAAGCTCAACCCTTCCATTGGCGAAGACGCTCGCCTGGTCCATCTGCTTGCGGAAATAGCCCTGGACAGCCTGTAGAAACGGCAAAATGCGGCATAATGAATTTCATCTTTAGTTGAAATTCGATATGAACCTGCACCAATTCCGCTTTGTTCAGGAAGCCGTACGGCGCAACCTCAACCTGACCGAAGCCGCCAAGGCCCTGCACACCTCGCAACCCGGTGTGTCCAAGGCCATCATCGAGCTGGAGGAGGAACTGGGCATCGAGATCTTTGCCCGCCACGGCAAGCGCCTCAAGCGCGTGACCGAGCCCGGCCAGCATGTGCTCAAGAGCATCGACCTGATTCTGCGCGAGGTCGGCAACCTCAAGCGCATTGGCGAGCAGTACAGCGCCGAGGACAGCGGCACCCTGTCCATTGCCGCCACCCACACCCAGGCGCGCTATGTGCTGCCGGAACGGGTTGCCGGCCTGCGCGCCGCGTACCCCAAGGTCAACATCAGCCTGCACCAGGGCTCGCCTGACCAGGTGGCCCGGATGCTGATCGACGAAGTGGCCGAGATTGGCATTGCCACCGAATCCCTGGCCGACTACGCCGAACTGGTCACCCTGCCCTGCTACGAGTGGCAGCACATGCTGGTGCTGCCGGTGGACCACCCGCTGGCGCGCAAGGACCGCATCACACTGGAGGACGTGGCGCTGGAGCCGCTGATTACTTACCATCCGTCCTTCACCGGCCGCACGAAGATCGACCAGGCCTTTGCCGCCCGCAAGCTGGAGCCGCGCATCGCACTGGAAGCCATCGATTCGGACGTGATCAAGACTTACGTGCGCCTGGGCCTGGGCGTGGGCATTGCCGCCGAGATGGCGGTGCGCGACATCATCGAAGACGGTGGCAAGAGCGGTTTGGTCGCGCGCCCCGGCGGCCCGCTATTCGGCCAGAATGTGGCCCGCGTGGCCTTCAAGCGTAGCGCCTACCTGCGCAACTTTGTCTTTACCTTTGCCGAACTGTTGAGCGACCGCCTGGACCGCAAGCTGATTGCCCGCGCCATGGATGGCCACACCGAAAATTACGATTACTGATTGACATGACTCCTGCGCTTACATCCCGCCTGCCCAACGTAGGCACCACCATTTTTTCCGTGATGTCGGCACTAGCCGTGCAGCACAAGGCCGTCAACCTGGGCCAGGGCTTTCCGGACTTTGCCTGTGATCCAGCGCTGGTCAACCATGTGACGGACGCCATGCGGGCCGGCCACAACCAGTACCCGCCCATGCCCGGCATCCCGCAGTTCCGGGAAGCCATTGCTAGCAAAATAGAAGCACTGCATGGCCATTCCTACAGGGCTGCAGACGAAATCACCATCACCGCCGGTGCCACCCAGGCCATCATCACCACGATCCTGGCCGTAGTGCACCCCGGCGACGAGGTCATCGTGCTGGAGCCCTGCTACGACAGTTATGTACCCAACATCGAGCTGGCCGGCGGCATCGCTGTGCGGGTACCGCTGACGCCGGGCACTTTCCGGCCCGACTTTGACGCCATCAGCAATGCGATCACATCCAAAACCCGCGCCATCATCGTCAACAGCCCGCACAACCCCAGCGCCACGGTCTGGACACGCCAGGACATGCTGCGTCTGCAGGAATTGCTAGCGCCGACCAACGTGCTGCTGATCAGTGACGAGGTCTACGAGCACATGGTGTTCGACGGTGCGCCGCACGAGAGCGCAGCCCGCTACCCCGGCCTGGCCGAGCGTGCCTTCATCGTCTCCAGCTTTGGCAAGACCTACCATGTGACCGGCTGGAAGGTCGGCTATGTGGCCGCACCCGCGTCCATGACGGCGGAGTTCCGAAAGGTGCACCAGTTCAACGTATTCACCGTGAACACGCCAATGCAATATGGCCTGGCCACCTACATGGCCACACCGTCGCACTACCTGGAGCTGCCGGCTTTCTACCAGCGCAAGCGCGACCTGTTCCGCGTCGGTCTGGCCAACACCCGCCTGAAGCTTTTGCCCAGCGAGGGCAGCTACTTCCAGTGCGTTGACATCTCCCAAGTCAGCGATCTGGGCGAGGCCGACTTCTGCCAGTGGCTGACTGCGGAGATTGGTGTCGCCGCCATTCCGTTGTCGGCCTTCTACGGCAACGGGTTTGACCAGCACGTGGTGCGCTTCTGCTTTGCCAAGCAGGACGCGACGCTGCTGGCGGCCCTGGAGCGCCTGAAAAAGCTATAAAAACAATAGCACCCTACGCACATTCTACGAGGGCTAGAGGCCCGTTTGACTCACAACGACCCGTGGGTGCTTTGAGGTTGCCGCTGTGGCTCTAAACCCGCTTTTCTATTTGATACCTCACCATTCAACCTAGAAACGGCAGTTCTCTAACCGCAATAGCCCGGTAAACAAGCACTGGTAGCTGATTCAGTCAAATTACTGACCTTGCCCCTGTTTCGTGGAGCTCTTAGCCCAGGGATTACGCGGCCTTTTTGCGCTGTGCCTCGTACCAGCGTTGCTCATAGTGCATTGGGCTGAGATAACCCAGTGTCGAATGAAGCCTTCG
>Ga0265332_10000084_pt1 | contig 82421 bp, 64 predicted proteins | sample 41926metaG_FD_202084 | JGI IMG/M metagenome (GOLD analysis project Ga0265332, IMG submission 202084) | Rhizosphere microbial communities from Carex aquatilis grown in University of Washington, Seatle, WA, United States - 4-19-26 metaG | ecosystem: Host-associated > Plants > Roots > Rhizosphere...
CCCACTGGGCGCGCAAACCGGCGCGACGACGGGCAACCGTCCCGTGAACGACGTGTGGTTGGCGCTCGCGCCGATCTTCGGCGTGAACCTCGCGTCACTCGGCAGCCAGGCGCAATTCACGGGCCCGCTGCCCGGCCTCGTTGTCTGAACCCGTTGCGCCAGCGTTCCGCGGCTGGGCGAAGTCGAGTAGGGTGGCGCCCATGTATTACGAGACCCTCGGTCAGATGAAGAAGATGCTCGGCCAGCTCGACAAGTGGCTCGAGGCCGCCACGGCATACGCGCAGTCGAAGTCGTTCGACCCGAACGTTTTCGTGGGCCTTCGCCTCGCGCCCGATCAATTCGCGTTTGCGCGCCAGGTGCAGTCGGCCTGCGACACCGCGAAGCTCGCGGCGGCTCGGCTGGCCGGCAAAGATGCGCCGACTCACCCCGACACGGAGCAAACGCTCGAGGAGCTCCGTGCCCGCGTCCGCACCGTGGTCGCTTATCTCGAAGGTTTCTCCGCGAAAGATTTCAACGCCGCCGCCACGCGCGTCATCACTCAGCCGCGCTGGGAAGGCAAAGTGATGTCCGGCGCGGACTACTTCCTCGAGCACGCCGTGCCGAACTTCTTCTTCCACATCACGCACGCGTACGCGATTTTGAGGCATAACGGGGTCAACATCGGCAAGCGGGACTATCTCGGACCGCTGACTCTGCGGGCTCCGTAGCTGGCTGCCGAGTAAAGGCGGACGAGAGAAAGCCGCCAGGACGCCAGGATCGCCAAGGGAACAATCCCTGAGGATTTAGCTCGTGCAATCATGGCGTTCGTGGCGGTCGAACCGTCGGGGCCCTGCTACGAGGTGCGTCGATGTTCAGGCGCGAAACCGGGTGGCGATGAGCTGTGCCCCGGCCCCCGTGGCGACGAAGACCGCGCGCCGGTTCGACGCGATTTTGGCGAGCCAATCGAACGCACCGCCGTCGATGAGCGGGATCCGCTGGCCATCCTGGGCAGTGACCCAGAGCATGAAACGGAGCCCGCCCGAGTAGTAACTGTGATCGAGCGGGCCTCGCGTCGCGATCGCGCCGAGCCCTTCTGCGATTCGATCGCCGAGCTTGGCGCGCTCCGCCGTGGCCAGGACGTCGACTCGGCGGGCACCGAAGGCGTAGCCGTGTCGTTCGAGGCGATCGAGGGCGCCCAGCATCGTGCGAACGTGGCGTACGAGAGTGGCGATCGTGAACGTGTGATCCTTGGTCTCGCAACCTCCGCTCGCGAGCACGAAGATCCGAAAGTGCGGCGCGTAACCAGGCACATTTGGAACGGGCTGCGCTCGAATCACGCGCTGGCACGTGGCGAAATGCACGGGTGCCGCCGGATCCGCGCGCAGCCGCAGCGCGCACTCGAGTACGAGGACATTCGTGGGGTCCGATACGATCTCGGTCGAGCGCAGCGCCGACAGCACGCGGTTCTGGTCGGTCAGCGCGACGGCCGAGCACGCGCCCAGCGGAGCGATCGGTGACAGCTCAATCGCCTCGAAGTCGACCGCTGCGGCGAGTAGGTGCGCATCGATAGCAACGCTCGTTCGCTGGTCGACCAACGCAGGCTTGCAGAACCGGTCGCGGCCGTACTGCGCGAGGACGTCGGCCGGGGTGCGGCCGTTCGCACGTCGCTGCATCACCTCGAGCAGCACCGACTGCAGCAGAGTGCCCGGCAGCACGGCTGCGAGTCGCTCGAACGCGGGCTGTCCGAGGCAGTCGACGATCCAAGCGCGGTGAGCCATTCGCCGCGCGGGAGTGTCCCAGGCTCTGCGCTGCCTGTCATCGTCCCTGCCGGGGATGTCACCCTCCCGGCCTTGGATGTCACCCTCCCGGCCTTGGATGTCACCCTCCTGGCCTTGGATGTCACCCTCCTGGCCTTGGATGTCACCCTCCCGCTCTCATGCGGCATCGCACGAAGCTTGTGGGGTGCCGCCCTCGGTGGCCATGGAGCCACGGCGAGCTGGTATGGCGCCATACGGTGCCAAGAAGGGGTCATCCCCACCCGATGCGGGGCCATTGCCCGCCTCCGAGAGTGCCAGAACGGACTCTCCGGATGCCACCTGAGCGATGCCGGGTGCCGGACGACCTTCGTCCGCCGCCTCCACGATGCTAACTCTCCCCGAATGGGCAGGCCTTTCGACAAAGTGCTCGTCGCCAACCGCGGCGAAATCGCTCGGCGCGTCATGCGCACCTGCAAGCGACTGGGCATTCGCACGGTGGCCGTGTTCTCCGAGGCGGATCGCGACGCCCCGCACGTGACGGACGCGGACGAAGCGGTGCTCGTCGGGCCGCCCTCGCCGAAGGAGTCGTACCTCAACGTCGAAGCGATTGTGGCCGCCATCCAGAGCAGCGGCGCGCAAGCGGTCCACCCGGGCTACGGCTTCTTGAGCGAGAAGCCGGCGTTCGCGCGCGCGGTTGCCGATGCCGGTGCGGTGTTCGTCGGCGCGCCGCCCGAGGCGCTCGAAGCATTCGGCGACAAGATGAAGGCCCGTCACGTCGCGCTCGCGGCGGGCACGCGGCCCGTTCCGGGGACCGACGATCCCGTTTCGGTGAACAGCGCGGAGGAGGTGGCGAACGCGCACCGTATCGCAGCGGCCGTGGGCTATCCCCTCCTGGCAAAGGCCGTCGGCGGAGGCGGTGGGATCGGGATGCAAATGGTCGCCGAACCGAGCCTCCTCGAACGCGCTCTCAAGACCTGCTCGGACCGCGGCAAGGCGGCGTTCGCCGACGCGCGCGTGTACTTGGAGCGCTACATCGAGGAGCCGCGTCACATCGAAGTCCAGATCTTCTGCGACGCCCATGGAGCGGCGTACGCGCTCGGTGAGCGCGAGTGCAGCATCCAGCGCCGCCACCAGAAGATCATCGAAGAAACGCCGTCTCCAGCGGCATTCTTTGCGGGCGAAGCGGGCGACGCGCGCCGCCGCCGGCTCTTCGACGCGGCGCTGCGGGTCGTCACGCGAGCGGGGTACGTCGGCGCGGGGACTTGTGAGTTTCTCGCCGACCCAAGCGGTGACCTCTTCTTCCTCGAGGTGAACGCGCGACTTCAGGTCGAGCACCCAGTGACGGAGATGGTGACGGGGCTCGATTTGGTCGAGCTACAGCTCCGGGTCGCCGCAGGCGAGCCCTTGCCGGATCTGTCGCGCGTGGATCGACGGGGGCATGCGATCGAGGCGCGCGTCTATGCCGAGGACCCCAGCAAAGGGTTTCTGCCAAAGCCCGGCGCGATCGACGAGCTCGTTTGGGCGGGCGGGGAGGGGGAGGCGCAGACCCCGCGATTGCGGATCGAGTCGGGCGTGCGGGCCGGGAGCAAGATGACTCCCTTCTATGACCCGATGATCGCCAAAGTCGTGGCGTGGGGAGAGACCCGCGACGCGGCGATCGCCGAGCTGGACCGAGCCCTGGCTGCCACGACCATCGCGCCGTGCACGACAAACCTCGGCTTTCTGCGCAAGGTCCTCGCCGATGCCGATTTCCGCGGGGGGCGTTACGACACGAAGCTCGCCGAAGCGCTCGCGAAGCGGGGATAAGCCGCCGCGCGAAGCGCAGGGCCTCGCGTCCTATCGCGTCGTCCGGAGCGGAGGCCCGAATTGCGTCCAAACGAAGGCCACGCCGGAGGGGCGGAGCGGAGGCTGCACTAGGTGGCGGAGCTGGGCGGAGCCGTGGGAGTGGAGGGGGAGGGGGAAGCACTCGCGGCAGTGGTCGAGCTGTCTGTGGTCGCGGGCTTGGCGCCGGCCTTTGCTTTAGCGTCCGCCGTGCCCTTACCCTCGGCCGTCGACGGCGTAGCCTCACCCGAAGAGGCCTTTTCGGGCTTCTCGGCCTTGGGCGACGCGTACAGGTCCGAGTACCAACCGCCGCCTTTCAGGATGAAGTTCGTCCCCGCGCTGATCAGACGATGCGCGCTCGACTTGGCGCACTTGGGGCACACTTCCACCGGGGGCTCGGTGATTCGCTGGGTTTGCTCCCACTCGTTCCCGCACGCCGAGCAAGCGTACTCGTAGGTCGGCATATCCTTACGGGTATGGCTGCCTTGGCACTCTGTCAAGCGGAGTGCCAGGATACCGGAGGCAGACGCTTGCGAGCTCCGGAGCAAGACCATGGCTCCTTTTCCTGCTTGCCCTGAACAGGCGAACGGGAGATACAGGTGAAGCGTGGTGCTGATCGTATGGGGAGTGACATGATGTCCCGACGACGCGGGGAAAGCCGATGAAGATCAAGAAGCTCGAGCTCTATGGCTTCAAGTCGTTCGTGGATCGCACGATCCTCCACTTCGACCACGACGTCTTCGCGATCGTGGGGCCGAACGGCTGTGGGAAGTCCAACCTGGTCGATGCCATCCGCTGGTGCATGGGCGAGCAGAGCGCCCGCCACTTGCGCGGCCGATCGATGGAAGACGTCATCTTCAACGGCAGCGAATCGCGCTCGCCGCACGACCTCGCGGAAGTGACCCTGACATTCATCAACGACTCGCCCGCGGAGCTGCCGCTCGAGTACAAGGAATTCGCCGAGATCGCGGTCACGCGGCGCCTGCTTCGCAGCGGTGATAGCGAATACCTCATCAACAAGACGCCTGTGCGCTTGCGCGACGTGACGGACCTGTTTCTGGGCACAGGCGCCGGAACGAAGGCGTATTCGATCGTGGAGCAGGGCAAAGTCGGACTGATCGTCAGCGCAAAGCCGGAGGATCGGCGCCTCCTCATCGAAGAGGCGGCGGGGATCACGAAGTTCAAGAGCCGCAAGAAGCAAGCCGAGCGAAAGATGGAGCTCACCCAGCAAAACTTGCTGCGGGTCGGCGACATCGTCGCGGAGATCGATCGAAACGTCGCCTCGCTCAAGCGCCAGGCGGCCAAGGCCGAGCGATATGTGGCCTACCGGAGCGAGCTCGAGGACCTTCAGCTTCACGTGGCGGCGCACCGGTACCTGGAGCTCGTGGGGTGGATCAAGCTGGAACGCGGCGAGGTCGAGCGGCTGTCCGAGTCGACCGAAGAGTCGCGGGCCCAGCTCGACGCCCGCCAGGCCGAGATCGACGCCGCGCGGCTCGAGGTCCATTCCGCGGAAGAGGTGCTCGACGCCGCGCAGAACGCCAGCTTTGGCGCGGAGAACACCGTGCGCGGAGAAGAGGCCGCGATCGAGCGCGCGAACGACCGGGTCGCGTCGCTCGACCATCGCGCGCACCAGGCGGAGGGTGAGAAGAACGAGATGGGCGAGCACGCTGCCCGTCTGGCGGCCGAGAGCGCCAACGTCGAGCGCGAAGTAGCGACCATCGAGGTGCAGGAAGGGACCCAGTCCGCCCGTCTCGCCGGGGAAGAGGGCAAGCTCGCCGATTTCGCCGCCGCCCACGCGATTGCCGACGCCCGCGGCAAGGAGTTACGGCAGGCGGTGGCGACAGGGCAGACGCAGATCGCCGGTGCCGACGCGAAGCTCGCAGGATTCGAGCGGCGCCGGGAAGAGATGGCGCGCCGGCGCGAGAAGGTGGGTGCCGAGAGAGAGTCGCTCGATGCAGCGCGCGTCGAAGTGGCGGCCCGCGCGGAGGCGCTGGCGCGATCGGTCGACGACGTGCGCGCCGGACGGGTGACGACGGCCGCGGAAAAGGCGCGTCTGGAAGGGCGCCTGGCCGAGCTCAAAGATCGGATTCAGGCTCAAGAGCGGGCGCTCGACGAGAGCAAGGCGGAGCTGTCCAAGAGACGCTCGCGTTTCGGTGCGCTCGAGGAGATGCACGCGCGCCTCGAGGGCGTCGGCGCCGGAACCAAGGCGCTCGTCGCGACGCGCGATCCGTGCATCGCCGGGCTCGTAGCCGATCGTGTGGAAGCGCCGGCCGAGCTGACCCAGGCTCTCGCTGGGCTGCTGGGGGCGCGACTGCAAGACGTGGTCGTTCGCGACGTGGAGCGGGGCGTGGCGCTGCTGGAAGACCTCGCGCGCGCCCAGAAGGGGCGGGCGGCCATCGTGCCGCTCTACGCGCCGTTCGTCTCGGGCGCCCACCCCGCGCTGCCCGGCGAAGCGACCGATGGCGTCTTGGGCCGGTTGGCCGACGGGCTGCGCTTCTCGCCAGACGATGAAGGCGTCGTGCGAGCGCTCGTCGCAGACGCCGTCGTCGCGCGCGATCTCGCGGCTGCCCGTCGCGCGCGCGACGCGGGACTTCGAGCGGCGATCGTCACCCTCGACGGGGCGGTGGTCCACCCGGATGGGCGGATAGCCGGCGGCCAGGGCGACGCGGTTGCAGCCGGGATGCTCGAGAGCAAGCGAGAGGCGCGCGAGCTCGCGAAAGAGATCGAGCGGTTGGACCGGGTGGTGACCCAGCGCCTCGAGGCCCTGCAGCTTTCGCGCGGCGAGCTCGCGCAGACGGGCGCTGCGCTGGACCGAGCGCGGCAGGAGGTGCATGCCCGTGAGCTCGCGCTCGTCACCGCCGAGAAAGACCTTCAAAAGACCGACGAGCGCCTCCAAGGAGTGATCGCGCGTCTCCAGGCGATTGCGATCGAGGAGGCTGAGCTCCAGCGTGCGATCGAGGAGGCAGCCGCCGAGCGCGACGAGGCGGCACGGGTGCTGTCGGAGGCTCGAGCGCGCGTGGAGATCGCCGAGGCCGAGCTTTCCGACGCCGACGCCGCACTCGCCGAAGCGCGCGACCGGCTGGATGGGCAGAGGCAGGTGGTCACGGCGTGCAAAGTCGGGATCGCGGGCACGCGCGAGAAGCTCGCAGCTTCGCGCGGCACGGCGATTCGCCTGGCGCGCAGCGCGTCCGAGCTCGACGAGCGCGTTCGCCGACTCGACGAGGAGCTCGTCGCGAACGCAGGGGCGCGGTCGGAGACCGCTGCGGCGCTGCAGGGGCACAAGGAACACCTGCAGCTCGCGCTCGACCGCGCACGGGAGACACAAGAGTTGCTTGCAAACGTGCGGGCCGAGTTCGAGGCACTGCGCGGGAGGCTCCTCGAGCGCGAAGGGGCGCTCAAAGATCTACGAGCGCGGTTCGAGGCGATGCGCGAGGAGCTGCAAAAGCACGAGATTTTCCTGCGCGAGAAGGAGATCGCGCTCGATCACCTGCTTGGCGGCGTTGCGGAGAAATTCCGGGGCCTGCGCTTGCCGCGGATCATCGGCGACTACCACATGCGAGCAGCGCCCGACGAAGTCTCCCATTCTCGGATCGACGAGCTGGCGCGTCTCATCGAGCGCATGGGGAGTGTGAATCTCGACGCGATGCGCGAGCACGAGGAGAGCCAGCGGCGCCACGAATTTTACACCACGCAGAAGGCCGACCTCGAGAAGGCCCTTGCCGATCTCACACGCGCCATTCAGCAGATGAACCGGGAGTCGCGACGCCTGTTCGAAGAGACGTTCGAGGCGGTCAACGCACGCTTTCGCGAGATTTTTCCCCGGATGTTCCGAGGAGGTCGAGCGGAGTTGCGGATGACCAACCCAGAGGACTTGCTCGAGACCGGGATCGACATCATCGCCCAGCCGCCCGGCAAGAAGCTCTCGAGCATCGAGCTGATGAGCGGCGGGGAAAAGGCCCTCACGGCAGTGAGCCTCATCTTCGCCATTTTCCAGATTCGACCTTCGCCATTTTGCATTCTCGACGAAGTCGACGCCCCGCTCGATGAAGCGAATGTCGCTCGGTACAACGAAACGGTGCGCTCGATGACCGATCGGTCACAGTTCATCCTGATTACGCACCACAAACGAACGATGCAGCTCGCCGACGTGCTCTACGGCGTGACGATGGGCGAGCCGGGCGTTTCGAAGATCGTAAGCGTCAAGATGAACGAGGCCGGGAGTCAGCGGGTGGTGTCGACGCAACCGGCCGTGGCAGCGCAGGCGGTCGCCTAAGTGAGTGCGCCGGCTTGTGCCCGCGCAGGCCGATCGCGGTCGTGGGCGCTGAGGTTTGCGGCCGCTCTCGCTTCGCGCTAATCGCTGCGCGCAGTGTCCGATTCCAAGCCCGACGCCGTTCCAAGCTCGCAAAAGAAGAAAAAGAAGAGCATCGCCACGATGCAGCGGGAGCTTCGCGACCTGTCGAAGCCACCGGCGGATGCGCCCGAGAGACCGCCCATCGACCTGAAGAAGGCCTTCGTGCGCGTTGGGGCTGTGCTCGCTGTCATCTGGATCGTCGCGATCGCGACGGCTCACTGGAGCATCATCCCGGTCATCGTCGCGGGCGTGCTGACCGCGGTCGCCGTCGGCGCGGGGGTGTGGGTCGTGCGTTACGTCAACAAGTCACGCGAGCTGGGGGCGCTCCTTCGGTCAGCCGGTGAAACGGAAGAGGGACGAAAAGACGCACTGAAGCGGCTGGAGGCCGACTTCAAGAAGGGGGACGTGCAGGCGGCGATCGCGCGGGCCCAGCTCGAGATGCAGGAGGACCCGCGCAAGGCGCTGGGGACGTTGGAGTCGATCGACCTGGCGCGGCAGATGGCGCCCGTGGCGGATCAAGTACGGTGCACCCGCGCCACGATCCACCTCCAGCTCGGCGAGCTGCCGGACGCCCGGGCGCTGGTCGACAAGATGGAGCTCGGCAAGCAGCAGGACGTGAAGACCCGCGCGATGTTCGCCGCCGTGGCGGCCGAGACCTGGGGGCGCACGGGGCAGGGCAAGAAGGCGAGCGAGCTGCTCGACGTCTTCAATCCCGAGGATCCCGAGCTGGCGGAGATGCGCGTGCAGATGTGGCGCGCGCGCGCGTTCGCGTACGCGGGGGTCGGCGACATGAAGGGGGCCGGACGGGCGCTGAGAAAGCTGGCGGAGATGAGCCCGCAGCTCCTGGGGATGTTCGTCGGTGCGAAGAAGGTGCACCCGATGTTGCAGCAAGAGGCGAGGCAGCTTCTGATGCGCAGCGGCGCGGTACCGCGAAAGATGGTGCGGCAGAAGCTCTAGGGCCCTCGGGATGGATTAAATCCCGGCGATCGCCTTCCCGACGGGCTTGAGCGATACCTCGGGCAAGAGCTCCGCGAAGCTGACCACCCAGACTTCCGGCATCTCCGGCTCGACGAGCTTGCGCACGAATCGGCGGATATCGGGCTGCGTGAGAATGACCGCCGGCGGGCTCTCCGGCACCTCTGCGAAGGCGCGGCGGACTGCCCCGAGGAAGTCGCGGGCCGCTTGCGGGGGAAGAGTCAGAAAGGCTCCCGCCGCCGTCCGCGTGATCGCTCGGCGAACCGTATCCTCGAGAAGTGAGTCGAGCAGCATGACATTCAGCTGGCCGCGGCCTGCGGTGAGCCGGAATGTGATCGCGCGGCGCATCTGGCTGCGGACGTACTCGGCCAGATTGAGGGGGTCTTTCTCGCTCACGGCAACGCTGGAGAGCGCCTCGAGGATGCCGCGCAAGTCGCGGACACTCACGCGCTCCTCGACCAGGCGGCGCAGCAAGTCGGTCAGAAGCACCAAGGTCACCGGCTTGGGGACGACGCTTCGCACGGTCGCTGGGGCGAACTGCTCGAGCTCGTCGAGCAACCGCTGCACCTCCGCCAGTCCGAGAAAGTCCGCTGCGCGACTTCGCAACAGATCGAGAACGCCCTCGCGCACCGAACGCACGAGCGCCTCTCCCTCGGTCCCCTGGGGCAACGCGAGGACCTTGGCTGGCACCTCGTGGAGCGACAAGACGACCTGACGCTCGCCCAAATCGGCGCGGACTCGCACCCGTGGAGCCGGGAGGGGCACTCCGAGCTCTGCGAAAACCTGCTCCCTCAGATTGACCGCCATCGCGCGCAGCCCGCGCGGTTCGGCGTCCAACATCGGCTCGAGGTCGGCGCTCACTTCGAGGCTCCACGGAACGACCAGGGGTACGAAGGCGGGCTCACGAACGCCTGTCCGGGTTCTCTCTTTCGGGGTGGGCTCGGTCGCCGCGCGGTGCTCCTCCGCGCTTTTCGCGCGGGCGCGGGCCAGCCCCACGAGGAGGAGCGCGGTCCCGATTGCGAGAAACGGAAATGTCGGCAGGCCGGGCACGAGAGCGAGCATCGACACGAACACGCCCGCGACCTGGAGAGCCTTCGGCACGCCGAGAAGCTGCCTCGCGAGCTCGTCGCCGAGCGGCGTGTCCGCCTCTTCGCTCGCGACGCGCGTCACGAGCACACCCGCCGCCGTGGACAGCACGAGGGCCGGAATCTGCGTGACCAGCCCGTCGCCGATCGTGAGCAGGCCGTAGCGCTTCAGCGCAACGACGATCGGCATCCCCCGCATGACCATGCCGATCGCCAGCCCTCCCAGGAGGTTCACGATCACGATCACGATCGACGCGATGACGTCTCCCTTGACGAACTTCATCGCGCCGTCCATCGCGCCGTAGAACTGGCTTTCGCGCTGTAGCAGGCGTCTCCTGCGACGCGCCTCGTTGCCATCGATCGACCCGGAGCGAAGCTCGGCGTCGATGGCCATCTGCTTGCCGGGCATCGCGTCGAGCACGAACCGAGCGCCGACTTCGGCCACCCGCTCCGACCCTTTGGCGATGACCACGAACTGAATAATCGTCAGAACGAGGAAAACCACGCCGCCGACGACGTAGTTGCCGCGAACGACAAATGTTCCGAAAGCGCGGATCACCTCACCAGCGTTGGCCTGGAGCAAGATGAGCCGCGTCGACGCGACGTTGAGCGCGAGTCGAAAGAGCGTTGTCAGCAAGAGCAGCGTCGGAAACGTGGCGATGCCGATCGCATCCGGGACGTAGAGAACGACGAGGAGGATGGCGACCGCCGCCGACAGGTTCGCCGAGATGAGGAGATCGAGCGTCCACGTCGGAAGGGGGACGATCATGAGCCCGACGACGAGAATGACGACCGCCGCGAGCGCGATATCGGCGAAGGCAAAGGTGCCGCGCCGTGGGAGCGAGACGGGGAAAGTGCGCGGTGCCATGCCTACCTCGGGACGAGGACGGGGAAGGGAAGGTACCGTGCTTTCGGAAAGAACTCTCGCTCGACGTCGTGGCCCCGCATCGGGCTATACTCGAACCTGCCCTCATCATGACGTCGAGCGATGACTGCGAACCGATCGAAAAGGCGGCGCTCGATGCAGACGATGACGTCGCACCGGCACCTCTGCGCCGGACCGGCCACGGCCTGACGGATCTCGGCCGCAAGCGCGCAACGAACGAGGACGCGTTCTTCGTCGACGATCAATTGGGGCTCTATGTCGTCGCCGACGGCATGGGCGGACACGCTGCCGGCGAAGTCGCGAGTCGAGAAGCGGTCGACACGCTCTACGGGATGGTCAAGCGTGGCGTCCGCGGGCTACGCGACCTGGTCGAGCCGTTGTCGGAGGCAGACTCGCGCGCCGCGTGCCGCCTGATGGAAGCCGCGGTGCAGGCGGCGACGTACTTCGTTTATTCGATCGCCGAGATCGACCGCGACAAGAGCGGGATGGGGACCACCATAAGCGCGTTGCTGACCCTCGGTGATTACGCCATCACCGCTCAGGTCGGCGACAGCCGCATCTATCGCGTCGAAGGTGGCGCCATAGAGCAACTGACCGAGGACCACACGCTAATCGCCTGGCAACTCAAACAGGGGCTCATCACACCGCAGGAAGCCGCCCGTTCACCCCACCGAAACGTCATCACGCGAGCCGTCGGCAACCGCGAGTACGTTCAGGTCGACACCCGCTGCATTCCGCTTGCAATCGGCCAGCGCTTCCTCCTTTGCAGCGACGGCCTTCACGGCTACCTGAAAGACGAGGACATCCCCTCCGTCATCGCAATGGGAGGGGCGACCGCCGTCCAGCGCCTCGTCGCGCTCGCCAACGAGCGCGGCGGCAAAGACAACATCACGGCGGTGCTGGTCGAGATTGATTAGGGGACGTGGGCGGCGATGCTCACCCGAACGGTCTTTCTCGTCGTCTTGTTCTGCTGCGCGCTCGGTGGCCTTGCAGCCGGCGCCTGCGGCAATCGGCCACCGGCCGGCCGCCCGGAGCGGGCCGCCGTTCGGTCCAGCGCCAACCGCATCGAGCCGGATGCCGCGCCCGCCGCAGACGCCGCGGGGGCACCGCGGGCGTTCTCCAACCCCGATCTATCCCCGGAGACGCGCATCGACGATCTCCTGGCGGCGCTCACCCTCGACGAGAAAGTCGAGTGCCTGAGCTCCAGTCCCAAGGTGCCACGCCTCGGCCTGCGCCTCACGGGTCACGTGGAGGGCCTTCATGGGCTCGCGCTCGGCGGCCCCGGCGGCTGGGGGCGCGGCGAGCCGATTCCGACGACGACGTTTCCGCAGGCCGTCGGGTTGGCGGAGACCTGGGATCCCGACCTCGTGAGAGAAATCGCTCGCGTCGAAGGCACCGAGGCACGCTGGGCGTTTCACGCCCGCGAGCGAGGGGGCCTCATCGTTCGCGCTCCGAACGCCGACTTGGCGCGCGATCCACGCTGGGGAAGAAGCGAGGAGAGTTACGGTGAGGATCCGTTTCTCGCGGGCGTGATGGCGACGGCGTTCGTCCGCGGCCTACAGGGCGACGACCCCAACTACTGGCAAGCAGCGTCGCTGCTAAAGCACTTCGTCGCCAACACGAACGAGAACGGACGGGGTCACACGTCGTCCGACTTCGATGATCGACTGTTCCACGAGTATTACGCGGCGGCCTTCCGCAGCGCGATCGTCGACGGCGGGGCGCGCGCGTACATGGCCGCGTACAACGCGCACAACGGCGTTCCGTGCACGACGCACCCGATGCTCGAGGAGATCACCGTTCGCCTCTGGGGTCAGGACGGCATCAAGTGCACCGATGGAGGGGCCCTCACGCAGCTACTGACCGAGCACAAAGCCTTCTCGGACCTCCCGCACGCTGCGGCGGCATCGATCAAGGCGGGCATCAGCCAGTTCCTCGACAAGTACCCCGAACCAGTGCGCCAGGCGCTCCGGCAGGGTCTGATCGAGGAGGCTGACATCGACCGGGTCCTGCGCCAAAACTTTCGGGTCATGCTGCGCCTTGGCCTGCTCGATCCGGCCGGGCAAGTCCCTTACGCGAGGGTCGACCCGCACGACGAACCATGGCAGCGCGATGCGCACAAGTCGCTCGCGCGTCGCGCGACCCAGGAGTCGATCGTCTTGCTCAAGAACGAGGGTGGCCTCTTGCCGCTCGACGCGGGGAAGCTCGCGTCGGTCGCGGTCATCGGTCCGCGGGCCGGCGAAGTCCTCCTCGATTGGTACAGCGGCACGCCGCCGTACACCGTGGCCCCCGTCGAGGGCATCCGGCGCAAACTCGGAGCCGGCATCAAGCTCGCTTACGCGCGCGACGACCAGGGAGGGCTGGCTGCCAAAGCAGCCAAAGGCGCTGACGTGGCGATCGTCGTGGTCGGCAATCATCCGACCGGCGACGTCTCGAGCTGGGCCATGGTCGCGCTCCCGAGCTACGGACGAGAGGCGGTCGATCGGCAGGTCATCACGCTCGAAGACGAAGAGCTCGTTCGAAAGGTGTACGCGGCGAACGCGCGCACCGTGGTCGTGCTGCTCGCGAGCTTTCCGTACGCCGTGGGGTGGACCTTCGAGCACGTGCCGGCAATCGTCCACGCGGCCCATGGCAGCCAGGAGCTCGGCACCGCACTCGCCGACGTGCTGTTCGGCACCCGCGCTCCCGGCGGGAGGCTGGTGGTCACTTGGCCGCGCTCGGCGGACCAACTCCCGCCCATGATGGACTACGACATTCGGCACGGGCGGACATACCAATACTTCGCGGGCAAACCACTCTTTGCGTTCGGATACGGCCTCTCCTACACGACCTTCGCCTATTCCGGCCTGACCACCAGCACCGACTCGATCGCCAAGGACGGGTCCGTCATCGTTGGCTTCTCCGTGAAGAACACGGGTGATCGCGACGGCGAAGAGGTCGCCCAGCTGTATGTGAGGCGACTCGGCTCGAAGGTCGCCCGCCCGCTCCAGGAGCTCAAGGGCTTTCGGAGGGTCGCCGTCCCAGTAGGGGCGACGGAACGCGTCGAGCTCACTTTGCGTGCGGCGGATCTCGGCTACTGGGACGTGGAGCGAAAGGCCTTCGTCGGCGAGCCCGGCCCCATCGAAATTCGAGTCGGGAGCTCCTCCGCCGACATCCGACTGACCAAGGCGCTGGCGGTGGCGAACTAGGGGTCCGTCCGGCCACCTTGCGCGAACCGCCATGGCATACGGGCTCCGACGTCGGACATGGCTCAAAGTTGACCCTCGCGTCCACGGGCTGGTATCGACCAATGGGTATGCGACCGCAGGTCCGTGTTCGTCAGGACGCACGACTTCGCGGCGCTCGCACGCGGAGCACCGGGAAAACAGCGGTGCGCGGCGTTGGCCCGAAGGTTGATAGCGTTTAGAGGCACGATGAAGAAACGACGCATCGGAGTGCTGATGGGCGGATGGAGTGCAGAGCGGGAGGTCTCGCTGCGCACGGGCGAGGGCGTCGCGTCGGCGCTCGAGGGTCGTGGCTACGACGTGGCGAGAGTCGTTTGGAGAGCGGACGGCCCGTCGCTCGACGAGCTGCTGCGTGCGGCTCGAATCGACGTAGCCTTCATCGCGCTGCACGGACGCGGCGGGGAAGACGGCTGCGTCCAGGGCATGCTCGAGCTGATGAGGATTCCCTATACGGGCAGCGGTGTTCTCGCGAGCGCGCTCGCGATGGACAAGCTGAAGGCCAAGGAGATGCTTCGCCTCCACAACGTGCCCACGCCGCCGTATTACGTCGCCCAACAGACCGATCTGGCCGACCTCGCCTCGGTCCACGGAAGCTTCGGCTTTCCAGCCATAGTCAAGCCCAGAGGGGAAGGTTCATCGGTCGGGCTCGCGAAGGCGACGAACATGGCGTCCCTCGCGGCGGCGATACGCGGGGCGCTCGTTTACGACGACCACGTGCTCGTCGAGCGTTTCGTGCGAGCGATGGAGGTGCATGTCGGCATCCTGGCCGGCCGGGTTCTCGGCGCGATCGAGGTCGTCCCCAAGGAGGGGCTCTACGACCATCGGGCGAAGTATTCTGCTGGGCTGACCGACTATGTCTGCCCGCCACGCCTGACGCCTACCCGGCTGCGCGGCGTGATGAACCTCGGCCTTGGCGCCGCGCGCGCTCTCTCGTGCACGGGAGCCTGCCGCGTCGACTGCCTCGTGACCGAGGGGGAGAACGAGTACGTCCTCGAAGTGAACACTCTGCCGGGAATGACTCCGACGTCCCTCTTGCCAAAGATCGCCGCCGCGGCGGGAATCGACTACGCGTCACTCTGCGAGGCGATTCTCGAGGGGGCGCGGTTGAACGTATCGCCCGGCGCCGGGTGGGCCGCCGCCGACGGGCAACGTCGCTCGCCGCCTCGGCCGCAGCTCGTTTTCGACGAAGACGACGAAGCCAAGCGTACGGCGCGGCGAGCCGCCGGCTGAATCGGCCTGCCGGGGCATCGATTCTAGTCGAGCAGAAGGCGCTTGATAAGGTCCACGAATCGCGCCTCTTCCTCGTCGTCCCGCGCGCCTCCCCGCGTGTCGAGCGCCCGCAGCTCGACTTCTGCCGCGGCGAACTCCTCGTACGAGAGCATGGGCGCGCTGAGCTCCTTCGCGAAGTAGCCGAATCGCTCGCGGTAATCGAGAAAGCGGCGGTGTGCCTGCGGATCCATGCGTGCCCGTGGCTTAGCCTGCCCCTGTCGCAGGCACCACTGCTACGGTGCCTGGTGAGCGATGGCCGCGCTCTTGACGCTCGATGGCATCGACAAGCGCTTCGGGGCCGTGCAAGCGGTCGCCGGGGTTTCGTTGGCGTTCGAGAGGGGCCGGCTTCACGCCGTCGTCGGCGAGAACGGCGCAGGCAAGACCACTCTGCTCAAGATCGCCGCCGGTATCGTCCTTCCCGATCGTGGCGGAGTGACGATCGACGGCGTCCGCCTGCGTCCGCACACGGCCCGGGAGGCCATTCGTCGAGGCGTCGCCCTGGTACAGCAACACTTTGCGCTCGTCGGCGCTCTCACGGCGCTCGAGAACGTGATGCTCGGTCGTGAGCCGGTTCGAAGGCTCGGGATGCTCGATCTCGACGCCGCACGGGCGCGTGTGGAAACGCATCGGCATCGGATTGGCGGAACGTTTTCGTGGGATGTGCCCGTCGAGCGCTTGGGTGTAGGCGATCGGCAGCGCGTGGCGATCGTCCGAGCGCTGGCGCAGGACGCGTCAGCCTTGATCCTCGACGAGCCTACGGCGGTCCTCACCCCTGGAGAGGTCGCCGAGCTCTATGGGATCTTGCGGCGGCTCGCAGGCGGAGGCAAAGCGGTAGTCGTCGTGACACACAGGCTCGACGAAGTCAGCGATCATGCCGACGTCGTCAGCGTCATGCGGCGGGGCAAGCTCGTTTCGACCAACCAGGTCCGCCGGGGGGATGCGCAGGCGCTGCAACGCGCGGCGTACGACGTGATGGGACACGAGCCGCTCCCCCCGATTCAACGGATGGCTCGCTCCACCGGTGCGGTACGCCTCGACGTTCGCGCGCTGCAACTTGCTCCGGCGCTGCGAGGCGTAACATTCCAGGTGCACGCGGGAGAAATCGTCGGGATCGCCGGGGTGGATGGCAACGGGCAGCGCGAGCTCGTGCGAGTCCTCTCGGGCCTCCAGGGTCCCGATGGGGGCGAGGTGCGATCCGACGCGGTCTCGACGGTGCACGAAGACCGGCAGACCGAAGGGCTCGTTCTCGACGCGACAGTGGGCGATAACCTCGTGCTCGGCGAGCTCGGGAGCTTCAGCCACTTCGGGGTCGTCGACTCTAAGGCGCTCGAACGCGAGGCGAGAAGGCGCATCGACGCCTCCGGCGTCACTCCGGCGAATCTCGATGCGCCCGTTCGCTCCCTGTCGGGTGGCAACCAGCAACGGATCGTGGTCGCTCGAGCCATGGGCCGTGGGTCACCCCTGCTCGTTCTCTCCCATCCGACGCGCGGCGTAGACTTCGGCGCCGCGTGTGCCATTCATCGCGACATCCTGCGCGCCGCGGAGCGTGGGACCGCCGTGCTCCTGGTGAGCGCCGACCTCGCTGAGCTTCGTGCCCTCTGCGGTCGGATCCTCGTGATGGCCCGAGGACAAATTGCAACGGAGCTGCCTCCGAGCGCGTCGGACGCTCGCTTCGGCGAGGCTATGCTTGGGGCGGACGAGGCGCGTTCGGACGCAGAGGCATCGGCGTGAGCCAGCGTGTACGGGCCGGAGCCGTCGTGGTGATCGCAGGGTTGTCGACCTGCTGGCTGGCCTTTTCGCTCCTCGTCTGGGCGTTCGGAGAATCGCCGCACGCAGTCGCGCGGAGCCTCTTGGAGGGAACCTGGGGAATGCCGTACGGCATCGGGCAGGTGCTCTACAAGGCCACGCCCCTCCTGCTGACCGGGGTGGCGGTCGATCTGGCGCTGCGCGCGGGCCTTTTCAACGTGGGGGCGGAAGGGCAGCTCGCGATTGCGGGGCTCGCGGTGGCGACTGTAGGCGCGCATCTGCCCCCCGCGACTCCGTCGGCGTTCGCTCTCCCGGCGGTCTTTGCCGTTGCCGCCGCCGCTGGCGCGACATGGGCTTGGCTGCCGGCCGCCTTGCGCGCGCGCTTCGGCGCGCACGAGGTCATCTCGACGATCATGATGAACCGCATCGCCGACGCGGCCATTGGCCTCGCCCTTGCCCGGGGTCTCGCGCTCCCCGGGACCACGCGCACGCCAGATATTCTCAGTGCCGCGCGCCTCCCGCGGCTCGAAGCGCTCGGCATCGCGGCGCTGCATGGGAGCGCGGTCAGTCTGGCCTTGCCCGCCTCGCTCGTTGTGACGGCGATCGCGTCGGTATGGCTCGCCAAGACGCGGGTCGGGCGCGAGGTCGTCCTCGTCGGCCTCTCTCCGGCGGCTTGCGCAGCCGAGGGCATTCCGGTCGCGCGGCGACTCGGCGCGGCGCTCGTTCTGTCGGGGGCGATCGCGGGGCTCGCCTCCATCGGCCCGGTGATCGGATACAAGGGCTATTACGAGAGCGGGCTGGGCTCCGGAGCCGGCTTCGGGGGCATTGCCGTCGCGCTGCTCGGTCGCGGCAGCCCTATCGGCATGCCGCTAGCTGCGATGGTGCTGGGGACGCTCGATCAGGGAGGCCTCGTGGTCAACGGTCGCGTTCCGATGGAGATCATGACGATCCTTCAGGGCGTCATCATCGTGGCCGTTGCGCTCGCCGACGCGAGAACGCGACACGCGGTGGCAAGGGCGGGCGCGTGACCCTCCTCGGCTCGGTGCTCAGCACGACGACCTTGGCTCAGACGCTGCGGATGTCGGTGCCCTACGTGTGCGCGGGGCTGGGAGGCGTCTGGAGCGAGCGCAGCGGCGTCGTGAACATCGCGCTCGAAGGGATCCTGCTGGCGGGGGCGCTCGGGGGCGTCGTGGCGAACCTGGCCGCGGGCAGCGCGTGGGTCGGCGTGGCGGCGGGGGCGCTCGTCGGAGGAGCGGTCGGGGCGACCCACGCGCTCATCGTCGTCCGCGGGAGGGTCGACGCCATCGTCAGCGGTCTCGCGATCAATCTGGTCGCCGCCGGGGGCGCACGCTTCGTGCTGCGTGCGCTCTACCAATCCAGCTCCAACTCGCCTCCAGTGGGTGGGTTCCGTGCGCTCGTTCCCGGCGGTGCGAGCAGCGCGGCTCTTTTGGCGCGCACCTTGACCGACCCGTTGGCCCTCGCCGCGATCGCGCTGGTCTCGTGCTCCACGTGGATGATGGCGCGCACACGATTTGGGCTGCGCGTACGAGCGTGCGGCGAGGATCCTGTGGCGGCGACCGCGGCGGGTGTGCGGGTGGCTCGCGTGCGGATCGCCGCCGTGTCGCTCGGGGGCGCGCTCGCCGGGCTCGGGGGTGTCGCGCTGGCGTACGACCAGCACCAGTTTCAGTCCGGCATGAGTGGCGGGCGGGGGTTCATCGCGCTCGCTGCCGTCATTTTGTCCGGCTGGCGTCCCGCGGGTGCCGCTGCGGCATGCGTCGCGTTCGCCGCGCTCGACGCTGTGCAGATCGTCGTCCAAGAGCAAATACACGGGGCGGCCTATGCCGCGCAGATGCTGCCCTACGTGGCGACCTTGCTCGCGCTCGGGTTGATCGCGCGAAGGAGAGGCGCAGGAGCGATGGGGGGACGCGCGCCCGCGGGATTGGGCAAGCCGTTCGAATAGCCTTTACCTGCGCTTCGGCGCGCGCGTGCCGATCGTCGGGTAGTGGGGCGTCACGAACGGCGGGCTCCGCGCGACGTTTGCGGCCGGCGGCTGGGCGCCAAGTGCTTGGGCGGTCGACGGGCGCGCATAGGCGAGCGCGTTTGCCAAGCCGCGTTCGTTGCCCGTGCGGTGGACCACGCGCGAAGGTTCGATCCCGAGCCGCGCAGGTGGCGGCCCGTGTAGGACCGCAGGTCGCGCGAGGCGACGCATCGCAGCCGATTTCGGCGCGGCGCCGGTGGACGCCGGCACAGTCCCGTCGACCACCGGGCTTGCCGGGACGTAAGGCCGCGTGTGAACCGCGATGGCCGTCGCGGGCTCCCCCGTGACCACTCGCGTCGCGACCGCGGGCGCGAAGAGATCGCTATGCGGGCAGAAGACGAACGGCTCCCACGCCGGAAACTCCGCGCCCACGGCGATCCCGTCATGCCAGGCCCAGGTCGCAGGCATCGGGGCCCATCCCACGTACGCGAAGTCTTCGCTTCCCACCCGCCAAGAAACCCACGCCCCCGCGTAGGCGCGCCCCGGGATCCACAACCAGCCGATTTCGCGACTTCGCTCCCATCGCCCATAGTGGAAGGTGACCCAGCCCCAGGCGTAGTCGCTCATCCAAACGTAGTCGCTGTCGTACGCCCAGTGGCCCGCGGTCAAATAGGGAGTGAAGTCCGCACCCACCTCGTCGGCGCTCGGTGCCCAGACTGTGCCGTAGACCGGGTCTTGCACCCACGTTCCGTGCGGGTCGAGCGCAGTGCGAAAGTCGGTGAGCGCGCTCGGGTCGGTATCGGCGTAGGCATCCGCCGGCGATCCGGTCGGCTCGCCTTGGCTAGGTGACACTTCGTTCGCCGTTTCGCTCGTCGACGGGTCGGTCGGCGGCCCAAAAGGGTCGGTGGCACCCGGATCCGCGTAGGCGGAGGAACCGGTGCCCAGGACCCAGCCGAAAGCGCAGAACAGAGAGGCGACCAAGACGCGACGCGTGCCCATCCCAGATCCTTTCGTACCGTCCCGCCGCCAGTATGGGCCCAAAGCGCCGCCTTCGCCCGAGGATTCGGACGACGCCGGGCCCGAGCCGATCCGGCAGGGCCTGTGACCCGCGCGACCGGAGAAACCCTGGGACAGGGTGCCGGCATCCAAGGGGCATGAAGACGCTCAATCTCGGGAGACCGTCATGACGGCCGTGGCTCACGGCGAGCGGGAAGGGGCTTCGCCGTCGCCCAAGAAATGGATGGTCTGGACCGGGCGCATCCTCAGCGCCCTGCCGGTCCTTGCGATGGTGCCCAGCGCTTCGATGAAGCTGATGCACGCGCCGCAGTTCATCGAGCAATGGGTCGGAAAATTCGGCTACGCAGAGGGGGCGGCCACCGGCATCGGCCTTCTCGAGCTCGCGTGCGTGGTTCTTTACGTCGTCCCGCGAACGGCGGTCCTCGGGGCCGTGCTGCTCACGGGATACTTGGGAGGGGCCGTCGCCACCCACGTGCGCATCGGCGACCCCGGGTTTGTCGCGCCAGTCTTGCTGGGGGTCTTCGCGTGGGCCGGGCTCTACTTGCGTGACGACCGGATTCGCGCGCTGCTGCCATTGAAGCAGTGACGCGACCTGTCATATCGCTCGGCCACCCACAATCACCGCACGCGTGATCGACACGCCCCACGGCTGGGCGATCGCCTGCTCGTGCGGCAACTCCCACGCGACGAGATCGGCGCGTGCGCCCTCCCGGAGAACTCCACGGTCGTCGAGGCCGAGGGCGTGTGCAGCGCTTCGCGTCGCGGCGATCAAGACTTCGTCAGGGGAAAAGCCGTACGCGCGAACCGCGAGCGCCATCGCGAGGGGCAGGCTTTCGGTCGGTGCGGTCCCCGGGTTCGCGTCGCTCGCGACGACCAGCGCGACACCCGCGTCGCGCAGGGCCTGCACGGGAGGCGGCGCCTGCGCGAGGGTGAAGCTGGCCACGGGCAAAAGCACGGCCGCGACATTCGCGGCCGCGAGGGCCTCGATTCCTGCGCGCGATACGTGCTCGAGGTGGTCCGCCGAGGCGGCACCGAGCGATGCAGCGAGCTCGCTGCCGCCCACGTCCGCGAACTGGCCGACGTGAAGGCGCACCCCAAGCCCGGCAGCCCGCGCGGCCTCGCCCACGATTCGCGCCTCGCCGACCGTGAACGCCCCGGCGTCGACGTACGCGTCGACGAACCGTGCGAGGCGATCTCTGGCCACCTCGGGCACGAGCTCGTCCGCCACTCGCCGGACATACGCCGCGCGATCCCCTCGCTCCGCGTCGGGCAGCGCGTGCAGCGCGAGGAGCGTGGGCACCACCGAAGGCACGTCCGAACGATTCGCGACCCGAGCGATTGCCTCGAGCTGTTTCCTCTCGTGCGTGCGCTCGAGACCGTAACCGCTCTTGACCTCCACGGTCGTTACGCCGAGCGACGCCATCCGCCGAAGACGAGCCGCCAACGCCTGTTCGAGCTGGTCCGTCCCCGCCGCCGCAACAGCGCGCTGGGTCGCGCGAATTCCCCCCCCCGCGCTCGCAATCGCCTGATAATCCTCTCCGCGCATGCGGGCGGCATACTCGGCGTGGCGCGAGCCGACCCAGCATGCGTGCGTGTGCGCGTCGACGAGCCCCGGCGTCACGACGCGATTGCCGACGTCGTCGAGAGCGACGCCGTGCGGCGCGCCCGTCCGCTCCCCCACGTAAGCGATGCGGTCCCCATCGAAGACTACGGCCCCGTCGTCCACCACCCCGAGGGCCCCGGGGCGAGCCGGATCGCAGGTCACTACACGCTTGGCCGCCACACCGCGCAGGGTCATCGGCCCAGCCGCCGCGCCATCTCGCCCGCCACCTCGCGCGCTTGCTTGCCGCCAATCAGACGAGCGACGGTCGCGTCGTCGGGCGGGCCGGCGGTCGCGCGTCGCCGGGCGGCGGTGACCCGAGCGAGGGCCTGTTCGCATCGCGTGCGGAACGCCGGTGAAGCCTCGGCCTTCCGTGTCAGAGCCTCCGCGGCTCGCTCCTGATTTTCGACGCTCGCGCAGATGAGCAGCGCGTCGCATCCCGCTTCGATCGCCTGGACGGAGGCGTCTTCGATCGACCAGCGGGCCGCAATGGCGCGCATCTCCAGATCGTCGCTGACCAGCATGGCCCCGAATCCGAGTCGCTCGCGCAAATCGGTGCACACGGCGTGCGAGAGCGTCGCCGGGAGCGCCGGATCGATGGCCGGATAGACGACGTGTGCGGTCATCATCGAGGCGACGCCCGCCGCGGCAGCCGCCCGAAACGGCGTGAGCTCGACTCGCTCGAGCTCATCGCGGGCTCGATCGACCACGGGGAGGTCAAAATGGGAGTCCTTCGTCGTGTCGCCGTGACCGGGAAAGTGCTTTCCGCAAGCGAGCAGCCCCGCGCTCTGCAGACCGCGGATCCAAGCCGCGCCAAATCGCGCGCAGGTGTCAGGGTCGTCTCCGAACGCGCGGTCGCCGATGACCGGATTGTCGGCGCGGGTGTTGACGTCGAGCACAGGGGCGAAGACGATCGTGAACCCGAGAGCGGCCAGCTCGGCGCCGACAGCTCGGGCCAGACGCTCGGCGAAGTCCGCGTCGCCCCACGAGGCCACCGTGCGCATGGGGGGAACCTCGATCAGCGGTGCGCCCAGCCGCACCACCCGCCCCCCTTCTTGATCCACGCCGACGAGCGGCGGTTCTCCTGCCGCACGGTGGATCGCGCGTGTGAGCGCGGCGACTTGCGCCGGATCGGACGTGATGTTCCGCTTGAACAGGATGGCGCCGCCGCGGCGGCCATTCGACAGCGCCCGCGCGAACGGCTCCGGAAGGGAAGTGCCTTCGAAGCCCCCGACGACCAAACCTCCAACGGCGGCCGTCATGGAGGACCCGGGGCCGAGTCAGGCGACACGACCGCTGCGGACCAGTCGCGCGCGCACGCACGATCCTCTGCCGCCGCCAATCCTGAGCAGCGCAGGACGTCGACCCTCGGTCCGAGGAGGAGATACTGATCGCGCGTGACGAAAGGCAGTTCCTCTCGCCACCGAGCCTGCACGGCGCGGGCCGCTTCGTCGGTCGCGTCTCGCCTCGCGAAGACCTCCAAGGTCGCCAGTCGCCGGCCGATCGACTCGTGTACATCGCTGGTCGACGGTGTGAGGGCGTAGGCGCGCTCGAGGTATCGAATCGCCGCTTGCGTCTCCCCGGCGCGGGTGAGGATCGAAGCCGCCGTCAGCGCGCGCTCTGCATCGGCGCCGTGCTCCACAGCGCGCCCGATGGCCGTCGCACCGTCCTTTCGCCAGGCGTCGCGGTCGGCATCGGTGCGAAGAAAGCTCGGCGCGATGAACGCGATGAACTGGCCGTACCGCATCCAGAGTTTGGCATCCTGCGGTCGCTCTCGTGTTCCGCGCTCCAGGTAGGCGCGCGCTTTGCGAACATCGTCTTCCGTGCCTTGGAGCGGCCGATACGCGAGCATCGTATCGACGTATTGATAGACCGGCTCGTACGTCGGCTCGAGCTCCAGGATCGCGTCCACGTAGTTCGGTACGTCGCGAAACTCGCGGTGCTCTGACCAATGAATGCCGTATTCGACCAGCAGCTTCGCCCAGAGAAGGTCGACGGCGGCGGCGTCCCATCCGAGCGTCGAGGCGTGGAGCTGCGCAGGGGGCGGGAGTGCGTAGACCTCGTCGCTTTCTTTGATTGAATGCACCGTCCTGGCGAGGCGCGGCTGGGTGCGGGCGACGCCGAGAACGGATGTCGCCAGAAGCAGCGCGGCGCCGACGGTCGAGCGCCTCATTCCACTTCCGAATCCACGAACATCCCGGGATCCAAAGCCGGTCCCAGCGGGTCTCCCTCGATGGATCGGCCCGTCACTTCGAACGTGCTCGAGACACCGTCGCCATCGAGGTCGCCGTGCGCGTGCGCCCGGAAGGTGCTCTTGGCCGGAGAGAGCACGCTGTCGAACGCGAACGCAAAGCAGTGGGGAGTCCCCGCGGGCACGGGACGGAAGCCGAGGGCCATCCAGGTGGGGCTGTCCCACGCATTCGGGGGGTCGACTTCGCAGTGGCCACGCGGCGGAGAGGCGGGGGTCAGGGGGGTGCTGGGCGGAAATGCGGGAGCGCCCGCAGTCGCGGCGTTCTCCTGCGCGTAAGCGATCGCCGAGGCGCCCAATCGCTCGAGTCCCTCTACCGGTTCGACCAAGCGCGACGCATGCACTTCGCGGACGAATGTCGGGACCGCAATCGCGACGAGCGACCCGACGAGCGCAAAGGCAATCGCCACCTCGAGCGGAGCAAACGGACGGGCGCGAGCACGGCTCGAAACAGGCCGGACCATCGTCATGGTGTACGATCCGAACAGGCTCTGCGTCCACCGGCTTGCCAGGTATAAGGGCCGTCATGCCCAGCAGCGGCGCCGCGATCGCGCCCGGACGTCGGATCGCGCGGGCCCTCCGCTGGGGCCTCGCGCTCGTGGCCCTCGCGTTCGTTGCCTGGGTCGTTCCGGTGCGCGACCACTGTTGGGACGCGCGTTCTCCATCGTCGACCCGCGTCTCCATTTCCCGCGATGCCGACGCGGGCGGCTCGTGCGTGCTCCACGCCCGAACGGGGGACGTTCGGATCGATGCCGCGCAATGTGCCAAGCTCACGTGCGAGCCGGGGATCGTCTCGACCATCGGGCACGCGCGCCCGGGGGTGCTCTCGATGTTGTGGGGCCTCTACGCGCTCGGCACGCTCGCCTGGGCCGGGAGGTGGCGCGCGCTGCTCCGTCTCACGGGGGTCGACCTGTCGCTCGGCGACACGTGGCGCGTATCGATCGAGGCGCAAGCGGGAGGCATCCTCTTGCCCGGTGGGATCGGGGGCGACGCTCTGCGGATCGCGGCGGTCGTGGCCCGATTGCCCAGGGGGGCAGGGGAGGGCGCAGCGTTGTCGATCGCGGTGGGGTCCGTTCTCCTCGACCGCGCGGTCGGGCTTGCGGTCATCGGCGCGACGGCGGCGCTCCTCGCGTTTGCGTGGGGCGGAGCGCAGGCGGGACCCTTCGCGAACGCTCTGGCCGCGCTTCCCGTTGCATTCGTGCTCGGTATTGTCGCGGTCCGTCGCATACCCTTTCACCGATTCGGCTGGTTCGTCGAGGGGCGCATGGGTCGCATCGCCAAGCCGCTGCTCGAAACCATTCGCGACCCCGGTGCGCCACGAGCCCTGGCGGCGGCGGCGGCCCTGAGCGCCCTCGTCGCGTGCGCGCAGTTTCTCACCGTCCGCGGCCTGGTCTTCGCGGTCGGCGGGGTGCCCGCGACCGAGAAGTGGGTGTACATCGGCACGGCGATGGCATTCGTCGTATCGGCTCTCCCGACGCTCCCAGGCGGGTGGGGAACGGCCGACGCGACCTACGTTCTGTTCTTTGGCCTCGCCGGGCTCACCCCCGGGGTCGCGCTCGCGGTGTGCCTCTTGTATCGCTTGTTCTGGTACGGGTGCGCCGTCGTGGGCGCTGTCCTCTATGTCGCGCGGGCGCGGCGCTAGGAGCGCTCCTTCAGAGGAGCTTGTCGAGGATGCGGTCGAGCGCGTCGAGATCGCCGTAAGGAATCACCACCTCGCCCTTGTTGCCGCGGTCGCGCACTTCGACCTTGGTCCCGAGCGATCGAGCCAGCCGCGCCTCGAGATCGCGGACGCTCGGACTCTTCTCGCCGTTCGCCGCAGGGCGCCCGTCGACTTTGCGACCGGCGCGCTGCCTCACGAGCGCTTCGGTCGCGCGTACGCTCAAGTTGCCGCGAAGCACGCGCTCGGCAAGCTCTTCGATGGCCGCGGCGTCGCCCCCTCCGAGCAAGGCGCGGGCGTGTCCCTCGCTGAGCTGCCCGTCCACGACCTTCGCCCGGACGCGCGGCGGGAGCTTGAGCAGGCGGAGGGCGTTCGCAATGGTCGTCCGGTCTTTGCCGACGCGCTCGGCGAGGGCCTCCTGCGAAAAGCCATGCTCGCGCACCAGGCGGTCGAACGCTTCGGCAAGCTCGATCGGGTTGAGGTCCTCGCGCTGGACGTTCTCGATCAGCGCCAGCTCGAACGCCTCTTTGGCGCTGACGTCCTTGACGACCACGAGCGCTTCGCGCATGCCCGCACGCTGAAGGGCGCGCCACCGCCGCTCCCCCGCGACGATCTCGAACTTGTCCACCTGGCCCGTCGCGGGCCGAACCACCAGCGGTTCCACGAGCCCGTGCTCACGAATGCTCTGGGCGAGTTCGTCGAGCTTTCGGGCGTCGAAGTGCTGCCGAGGCTGTCCGCTCTGAGGAACGATCCTCTCGAGGGGGCACAAGAACACGCTCTTGTCGCCGAACCCCGGCGACGGCAACGCGGCCGGCAGCAGTGCGTCGAGACCCCGGCCCAGCGCACGGCGCTTCGTGTCCGTGGGGCTCATCGAGCGAGCCGCTGCGCGCGCGTCACAGGCGCCGCGGATTCGTGCGAAAGCATTTCGCGCGCGAGCGACAAGTACCCCTGGGACCCTTTCGACTCCACGTCGTAAAGCAGTGCCGGCTTGCCGTGTGACGGCGCTTCGCTGAGCCGCACGTTGCGCGGGATGACGGACTCGAAGACGTGGAAGTGTCGCTTGACCTCGTCGGCCACCTGATGCGCGAGGTTGTTTCGCGGATCGAACATCGTCAGAACGATCCCCTCGAGCTCGAGCCGCGCGTTCATTCCTCCGCGCACGCGATCGATTGTCGCCATCAACGACGTGAGTCCCTCGAGCGCATAGTACTCGCACTGCATCGGCACGAGCACTCTGTCGGCGGCGGCGAGGGCGTTGACCGTCAGAATACCGAGCGACGGCGGGCAATCGATGAAGACGTATTCGAACGTCTCTTCCCTTAGAAGCTCGTCGACTGCGCGGCGCAGCTTGTAGGCCCGATCGGGGTCGTCGACGAGCTCGACGTCGACGGCGACCAGGTCTTGCTTGCTCGGTACGAGGGCGAGCGCGGCGAGCTCCGTGGGCTGCATCACTTCGCGTAGCGTCGCGCGCCCGATGAGCGCGTCGTAGACGCTGCGCTCCACCGTGCGCGGAGACACGCCGACGCCGCTGCTTGCGTTCCCCTGCGGATCGAGATCGATGAGCAATGTGCGGCGCTCGGCCGCGGCGATGCTCGCCGCCAGGTTCACCGAGGTAGTCGTCTTGCCGACACCGCCCTTTTGGTTGACGACGGCGATGATGCGGGGCGCGGGCCGTTGCTCATTGCGATCCCGGGCGCCGAGCTTGCTCATGCTGGCGCCCTGTCTAGCGCGCTTTGAGCCGGCATGGCAGCCGCGCGGCCGGGAGCGTCGTGACGTCGCGGTCCTGGTTCGCGACCGACGCCCCGCGAAATCGTCGCCGTTTACTTCTTGGCCGTCGCATCAGCGTAGTACGTTGAACGACATGTAGGACAGGTCGCGTCGCAGCAGACGATTCGTCGACCTCGCGGCCCGTGGGGCCTCGGTGGAGCTTGCGGCTCACTAGGCTCACTAGGGGAGGGGGCGCGCGAACCCATCCCTCGTTTGCACGTCGTCGCATCGAACAGCACCAACGAAACCGTCGCGGCAAGGAAGCCCCGGCGGGGCGCTCGGCACAGAAGACGTGCCGGCAAGAGGAGAGCACTATGTCGCAGCCCAAGAGCTATCGGACGATCGAAGAGTTTCATCGCGAAGAGCTGAGGCCCCAGTACAAGGCCGGGTTCTCGCTCGACGACTTGATGCAAGAGACGATGCTCCGCGAGAGCGATCTGCTCTTCGATGATCAAGTCGACGAGTACGAACCTGAGACCGACGACGACGAGTAGCGAGCGCCGGCGGGGGGGCGCGGGCGTCGGAGCGAGCGCGGCGTGATGGCCGCAGACCCGCTCCTTCGGCTCGGGGACACTTGCTTTCCCCGAGCGGAACATTACCCTCCGCCCTCCCAATGCAAGTTCAGGTCGCCCGAATTTCGCCCGTCTTGATGGAGCTCGCCGTCGAGGTCCCGGCCGATGCCGTGAAGGCGGAGGTCGAGAAGGCCTATTCGAATCTTCAGAAGAAGGCGCGGGTCAGGGGCTTCCGTCCGGGCAAGGCTCCGCGCCAGGTCCTCGCGCACTTGTACGGACCCCAGGTGGCTTCCGACGTAGCCAACGCAATCGTGAGCGACACCCTTCCGAAGGCGCTTTCGGAGAACAACGTCCAGCCCGTGAATCAGCCTCGCGTCGAGGCGGGGAAAGTCGAAAACGGCTCGGCCTTCTCCTACAAGGCACGGTTCGAAGTCTCGCCGGAGATCCCGGAGGTCGTCTTCGAGGGACTGGAGCTCGTTCGTCCACAGACGGCCGCGGGCGAGGCGATGGTCGATGAGCAGATCGAGCTCCTGCGAAAGTCCCACGCGCGGCTCGAGCCGATCGATCCTGCGCGCCCGGCCACGAAGGGCGACGTCGTGACGATCGACTTCACGCTTTCCACCGACGGATCGGAGCTCAAGGACGGCGGCGGCGAAGGAGTGCAGCTCGAGCTCGGGTCCGGGCAGGTGCTTCCGGAGCTCGACGCCGCGCTGATGGGCAAGAGCGTCGACGACACGTTCGAGGTGGCAGCGACGTTCGGGGACACGCATCCGCGCGCCGAGCTGAAGGGAAAGTCCGCGACCTTCAACGTCAAGGTCAAAGACATCAAGCAGCGTGTGTTGCCCGCCCTCGACGACGAGTTCGCCAAGGACGTCGGTTCGTTTCAGACGCTCGTCGAGCTGCGCGCCGACGTGCACACCCGGCTCGAGAAGATGCTGAAGGACCGAGCGGACACGGTGCTCGCGGAGCAAATCATCGACAAGCTCAACGAGAAGAACAACCTGGATTTGCCGCCATCGCTCGTCGAACAGCAGTGCCGAATGATGGAGATGGAGCTCCTCCAAAACGCCAAGCGCATGGGCCGGCAACCAACGCAGGAAGACTTCGCGAAGGTGCACCATCAGGTGCACGCGGACTCGGAAAAGAAGGTTCGCGCTGGCCTGCTCATGGCGGCGATCGCCAAGAAATTGTCGCTCCAGGTAACGGACGACGACATCCGCCAGGGAATCGAGGAGCTCGCTGCGGAGAGCGGAAAGAATGTGGCGAAGGTCCGAGCGGAGTACAACGACCCGCAGCGCCGGAACATCCTCATCGGCATGATCTTGGAGGACAAGGTGCTCAACATCATCGAGTCCAAAGCCGTCATTCAGGATGGCGAGTCGACCGGCAAGTCCGGCTCCGAGCTCGGCTTGAACGTCGCAGAGCCCGAGGCCGCGGGCGGATGAGCCGCTTGACGGCCGGTCTCGCTCGGAGAAACGTGAATGACGACGTGGGTTGAGAACCCGAGGAAGCCATAATGACCAAGCGCCCCGCCAGCCGTACGCAAGCGATTCGCTGCATCGAGTCTGCCAAAGACTTCATTCCCTACCCGACGGTCGTCGAGACGACCCACCGCGGGGAACGCAACTGGGACATTTTCAGCCGCTTGTTGAAAGACCGCATCGTCTTTCTAGGCACGGAAATCAACGACGATGTGGCGAACATCGTCATCGCGCAATTTCTCTTCTTGGAGAGCGAAGATCCCGACAAGGAGATCATGCTTTACATCAACAGCCCTGGCGGCGTGGTGACGAGCGGCCTGGCCATCTACGACACGATGCAGTACGTGCGCTCGACCGTGAGCACGACCTGTCTCGGGATGGCCGCGTCGATGGCGGCCGTGCTGCTCGCGGCCGGGACCAAGGGGCGGCGGATGGCCCTCCCCAACGCGCGCATCATGATCCACCAGCCGATGGGCGGGGCTCGCGGGCAGGCAACCGACATCGAGATCCAGGCGCGCGAGATTCGGCACTGGAAGGACGTGATCACCGATATCCTCGCCAGCGCGACCGGCAAGCAGAAGGATCTCATCCACAAAGACATCGACCGCGACTTTTACATGGGCCCCGTCCACGCGAAGGAATACGGTCTCATCGATGACGTGCTTCCGCCGCGGAGGAAAGGGGAGCCCGAGAAACCGGCGCGCGAGCGCTGAGCTTCGGCGGGCTGGCGTAGCTGGCCGGAGCGCCCCCGTAAGCGGAGCGCCACAAGCTTGCGACGGCCACGGGGTGGGTCTAAGCTTTCTCTCGACGCGAGGCTGGCTGTGCGCGGCATTTGCGCTCTTCGGCAACCATTTCGAGGCATGCATTGGAACGCAGACGTGACGACCACCAGAACGGCAATCTGAACTGCTCCTTCTGCGGCAAGTCCCAGAAGGAAGTGAAGAAGCTCATCGCCGGCCCAACGGTCTATATCTGCGACGAGTGCATCGGGCTGTGCAACGACATCATCGCCGAAGAGGTCGAGAAGGACGAGCCGTACGCCGGCTCGACGCCCGTTCCCAAGCCGTCCGAGATCAAGTCGATCCTCGACGACTATGTCATCGGCCAAGAGCGCGCGAAGAAGATTCTCGCGGTTGCAGTGCATAACCACTACAAGCGCATCGACTCGCGCGTCAGCGCAGACGACGTCGAGCTTGCGAAGTCGAACATCTTGCTCCTGGGCCCGACCGGCACGGGGAAAACGCTTCTCGCGCAGACGCTCGCCAAGATCCTCAACGTTCCGTTCGCGATCGCCGACGCGACCACCCTCACGGAGGCTGGTTACGTCGGGGAGGACGTCGAGAACATCATCGTCCAGCTGCTCCAGAACGCCGATCACGACGTGGAGCGGGCGCAGCGCGGCATCGTCTACATCGACGAGATCGACAAGATCAGCCGCAAAGGCGACAACCCCAGCATTACGCGCGACGTCTCCGGCGAGGGGGTCCAGCAAGCGCTGCTCAAGATCATCGAGGGGACGATCGCGAACGTTCCGCCCAAAGGCGGGCGAAAGCACCCTCAGCAGGACTTTCTGCAGGTCGACACCACGAACATCTTGTTCATCTGCGGCGGCGCTTTCGTCGGGCTCGAACAGATCGTCCAGCGGCGCATCGGGCAGCAAACGCTCGGCTTCGGCGCGGACATCAAGAGCAAGAAGGACTACAAGCTCGGCGAGCTACTCGAGCAGGTGCAGCCTGAAGACTTGCTCCGATTCGGGCTCATCCCGGAGTTCATCGGTCGCCTTCCGGTGCTGGCGACATTGCACGAGCTCAACGAGGACGCACTGGTCGACATTTTGACGAAGCCCAAGAACGCCCTCGTCAAGCAGTACCAGAAGCTCTTCGAGATGGACGGCGTCAAGCTCAAGTTCACCAAGGGCGCCCTTCAGGCGGTGGCCAAAGAGGCGCTCCTCCGTCAATCCGGCGCTCGCGGCCTGCGCGCAATTCTCGAGCACGCGATGCTCGACATCATGTACGAGATCCCGTCGCGGAACGGGATCAAAGAGGTGGTGGTGAACGAGGACGTCATCACCAAGCGCGAGACGCCCCTCATCGTGTACCAAAAGGAAGCCGAGCTGGCGTGAGCCGGCGCCTGACTCGTGCACGGCCGTCGAGTTGCGACCAATCGCCTGGCGCGATTGTGCTCGCGGCGCCGGACGGGACTAGATTCGTTTCCCGGGGATGCGCCTCGAACCCCCAAAACGGCCGCGGCGGGTTAGGCAGCGCCGCTCGGCCTGGCCGGGCGGTGGTCGTTTCGTCGACGCGGAAGCCCGAAGCCAGAAGCCCTGCTACCTAAGGCGTCGCTATGTTCTTCAACAAGGAAAACGACGGTAAAGGACCCCCTGGCGGCAGGCGGCGTACCGTTCCACTTCTGCCGCTGCGCGACATCATCGTCTTTCCGCACATGGTCTCGCAGCTCTTCGTCGGCCGTGAGCGATCGATCAATGCCCTCGACGCAGCGATGGCGCGCGACAAGGACATCTTTCTGGCTGCGCAGAAGAACGCGAAAACGAACGAACCGACACCGGACGATATCTTCGGGGTGGGAACCCTCGGGACCGTCATGCAGCTCTTGCGCCTTCCCGACGGGACGGTGAAGGTCCTTGTCGAAGGAAAGCGGCGGGCGTGCATCAAGCGCTTCGCGCAGACCGACGAATTTTTTGTCGTGGAGGTCGAAGAGATCCCGGATGCCAGTCAAGGCGGCGTCGAGGTCGAGGCGCTGATGCGCAGCGTGCAGGCGGCCTTCGAGATGTACGTGAAGCTGAACAAGAAAGTTCAGCCCGAAGTTCTGATGAGCGTGCAGACGATCGACGATCCGGCGCGCCTCTCGGATACGATCGTCGCCAATTTACCGACCATCAAGCTCGTCGACCGCCAGCAGCTCCTCGAGATGGAGGATGCTTCGAAACGCCTCGAGCGCCTCCACGAGCTGATGCAGGCCGAGATCGAGATTCTCCAAGTGGAGAAGAAGATCCGGTCGCGCGTCAAGAAGCAGATGGAGAAGACGCAGAAGGAATACTACCTGAACGAGCAAATGCAGGCCATCCAGAAGGAGCTGGGCGGCGGCGAACGCGACGAGTTCAAAAACGAGATCCAGGAGATCGAGGAGACACTCAAGACCAAGCGGATGAGCAAAGAAGGCTCCGCGAAGGTCAAGAAGGAGCTCAAGAAGCTCAAGATGATGCACCCGACGAGCGCGGAAGCGACCGTCGTTCGCAATTACATCGATTGGATCATCGGCCTCCCCTGGTACGAGAAGAGCGAAGAGACCTACGATCTCAAGAAGGCAGAAGAGATTCTCGAAGAAGACCACTACGGTCTCAAGAAGATCAAAGAGAGGATTCTCGAGTACCTCGCGGTTCAGGCGTTGACGAAGAAGCTAAAGGGGCCGGTTCTCTGCTTCGTCGGGCCGCCGGGAGTCGGCAAGACGAGCCTCGCCAAGAGCATCGCGCGTGCGACGGGGCGCAAGTTCGTGCGGCTGTCGCTTGGCGGAGTGCGCGACGAAGCGGAGATACGCGGCCATCGGCGGACGTACATCGGCGCGATGCCGGGCAAGCTGATTCAGTCGGTCCGCAAAGTGGCGACCAACAACCCCGTGTTTCTCCTCGACGAGGTCGACAAGATGTCGACCGACTTCCGCGGCGATCCCGCGGCGGCGTTGCTCGAGGTCCTCGACCCGGAGCAGAACCACAGCTTCAACGATCATTACCTCGACCTCGACTACGACCTGTCGGACGTGATGTTCATCACCACCGCGAACACGCTCGGCGGCATTCCCATCCCTCTTCAAGACCGGATGGAGATCATTCAGCTGAGCGGCTACACCGAGTTCGAAAAGCTGAATATTGCGGTCAAGTACCTGGTGCCGCGCCAGCGCAAAGAGTGTGGCCTCGACGAAGTGCCCTTCACGGTCACGGAGAACGCGCTCCGCACGATCATTCACCACTATACGAAAGAAGCGGGCGTTCGGTCGCTCGAACGCGAGATCGCGAGCATCTCGCGCAAAGTCGCGCGCCAGGTGGTGAACGACGGCAAGAAGCCGATCGAGATCGTTGCGAAAGACGTCCCGCGGTACCTCGGCGTGCCGAAGTTCCGCGTGGGCAAGAAGGAAGAGCACGACGAAATCGGGCTGACCAACGGCCTCAGCGTGACGTCGAACGGCGGCGGCGAGCTTCTCGCGTGCGAAGTGGCGGTTGTGCCCGGCAAGGGCAAGCTCGTGATCACCGGCCTGCTCGAGAAGGGGATGGAAGAGAGCGCGCAGGCTGCCATGAGCTACGTGCGTTCGCGCGCCGAGGCGCTCGGCCTCGATTTGGATTTCTATCAGAAGGTCGACGTGCACGTTCACTTTCCCGAGTTCGTTCGGAAGGACGGGCCGAGCGCCGGGGTGACGATGGCGACGAGCCTGGCGAGCGCGCTCATCAAAGTCCCGGTGAAGCGCGACCTGGCAATGACCGGCGAAATCACACTGCGCGGGCGCGTGATGCCGATTGGCGGGGTGAAAGAGAAGCTCCTGGCCGCGCACCGAAGCGGCATCACCACGGTGGTCATCCCGAAAGAGAATCGGAAAGACCTGCGCGAGGTGCCGAGGCGCGTGCTCAAGTCGACGCGCATCGTGCTCGTCGAGCACATGGACGACGTGCTGCGAGAAGCGCTGTGCCTGCCTGCGGCGGCGTCGATCCTTGGCACCGCTCGCGAACGCTGGGAGTACCGCGACGGCGAGCTCGTGACGATCCCGGGCGATCTGGCCGCTCGGCCGCAGGCCGCGACGATCGCTCCCGGCGACATGCCCGGCAAGCCGCCTCCGGCCGCGCCCGAGCCCGCGTCGCCGCCGCCGGCGTGACTTTCGCGCTTGACCGAGCGCGGCGCATGCGTAAAGTGGCCGGCCCGGGTCACTCGCGGACAGGACGAGTGGGGCGGGTAGCTCAGCGGTAGAGCGCTGGCCTTACAAGCCGGACGTCGCAGGTTCAAACCCTGTCCCGCCCACAAGACATCAGGTGAAGCGGCGGCAAGCAGAAGCGGAACATGAAGCGATAGGCAGAGGTTTTCCGGGGTGGTAGTTAAGTTGGTTATAACGCCGGCCTGTCACGCCGGAGGCCGCGGGTTCGAGTCCCGTCCACCCCGCCATAATACTGTATGAAGACGCGAGCTTAGGCGGACTGGGCGACATCCCAGCGTTGGCGGCGGTCTTCCACGCAAAGAGCTTGCCGTCGGCGCTCTTGCTCGCACCAGCGGTCCGCTTATGCGGCAACGGTCGCGTCCGCGGCGATGGCGCTGGCCACCTGCACCTTACCCGCACCGCAAAGCGGGCGGCTTCGGCCCTACGTGCCGCGCGGTGCGCGAGAGGCATCCTGCGTCGCCCCTTTGGGCGATATGCACATTCCCCCCGCAGCCCATCCGTCTGCGGCGCGGCAATCGTGCTGTGCCGCGCTGTACCTGGTTCTTGCACTGGTGCTCGTCGGAACCGCCAACCCGGCGAGAAGGACCTGATGTCCCTACTACAATTTGTGACGGACAATCGGCTCGCCCTCATCAAGCGCACAAGCGCGATGGCGGCGAATCGCGCGTCTACGCCGACACCTGACGTGGAGGGGGAACGGAACGGGGTTCCCATCTTCTTGTCCCAGCTCGTCGCCGCTCTCGAAGATGATGCCGAACGCAATCCATCAAGAAGGGCGTCGAATAGCGTCCCCCCGCAGAATTCCGACATCGCGCGAAGCGCCGTGTTGCATGGTCAGGGCATGCGCAAGCTCGGGTTTACCATCGAAGAAGTCGTGCGCGAGTATGGGGACGTGTGTCAGGCGGTCACCGAGTTGGCCGATGAGCGCGACGCCGGGATTACTGCGACCGAGTTTCACACTTTGAACCGATGCCTCGACGAGGCTACGGCCCGGTCCGTCGCCTCGTGGACCGTCGAGCGGGACCAGTCCCATTCAGACCTAAGAGGGAAGCTGGACTTGGAGCTCTCGAACCTTGTCCTGACCGCGACCTACGCCTTTGAAGTGCTTCGCTCGGGGCGCGTCGGGATTGGCGGCTCAACCGCCACCGTCCTCGCGCGTTGCTTGGCCGAAATGCGGGCCCTGCTCGACGACGCGAAGCCAGCGGCGGATTAGGGCAGCGCGGGTCGCTACGCACGTACGTTCGCCGCAGTGGCGTTTACGCGCGAGTTCGCCGCTCGTTCATGTCCACCGGTAGATCGAAGCGGTCAGACCGCACGCGTAGGGTTGAGTTGACGCGAGTCGACGACGACAGAGGCCTTGGCTGGCGAAGTAAGGCCGGCGAGATGGTCATGAGAGACTCTTGACCAGAGTTGACCGTCGGCGAGCACGGTGAGGGACCTTCCTGATCTGATCCAGGTCGTCAATGAGCTCCAAAAACCCATGATCACCGCAGAATCGGTGGTTGTTTGCGATGACCTCGCGGAGGAACGCGATGGCTTGGTCGTGGGTGCGACGCCCTCGCCGGACGGCAGCATCGTACTTGTCCAAAAGTATCACGAGTTTCTCGGGTCGCTCGAACGACGCATGCTTGCCGAAGTATTTTGTAAAGCGGCCGTCCTCGGCGATTAGCGAATCTGGGTTCACGTTCTCCAGGATGTGGTGCGTCGCCGCCGCGGGGACCGCTTCCAAGGGCACACCATCACCCTGGATGATGTGGAGGGTCCACGCGCTGTGCAGGTTCCAAAACTCACGCAGGGTCATTCGTGCGTCGAGACCAAGGGCTCCGAAGCGTCGAGCACGGCGGGCCGCGTCCGCCGGAAAATACAGCTCGAAAAACCGCGCAACGGACGTCCCTCCGTCGACGACGCACTCGACGGCGAACATTTCGGCCACAAGCCGCTGCCCGTCCAGACTCGCTCCGGCGGGACCAGTTTTGCCAATGTCCGAAAAGAGGGTGCCTATCACGACGATCCGTCGCTCTAGCGCCGTGAAGCGCTTCAGCGGCTTCGAGGCGTCGTAGTAGCGAAAGATGTCGCCGGCGATGCGGACGGCTCGCTCACAGTCATTCAATGTCTTCGTGGTCTCAGCCAGGAGACGCATCCGAGCGAGGATCGAGGGACGAATCCCCTCCACATCGACGCCGACATCCGAGCAGATGCTACGGAGTCGCTCGAAGGAACTCGTGTGGGACATGGTTCCGCTCAGATGGTGCACGATCGAGACCAGTCCGCCGCATCGCCGCAAGGCCGCGGCTGTCGATGAGACGGTCGCACAGATCTTGGGGCCGCATTGTGCGGTCCTATTGGTTCCGCGGCGTTGGTTCAGAGGGCCGAGTAACGTCCCTGACTCCCTCGAATGGCTTGGCTCTCACCCCGTCAGGACGACTTTCCCACCGGGGCCCTTCTCCGCCAGTTTCTGCGCTTCGCGCGCTTCCGTCAGGGGAAGCTTCTTCGCGATCGGAATGACGAGCTTTCCTTCCGCGACCGCTTGTCCGAGCTCCGCGAGCCGCTTGGCGTCCGCATGCACGAGCATCGCGTGCACCACCAGCCCCCGCCCCTTGGCTCCGGCCGGCTCCCCGACGACGCTCCCGATCGTGCCGCCCGTCTTCAGCTTGCCAAGCAGCTTCTTGATCGCGTCGCCACCGACGGTGTCCGCGATGCTGTCGAGCGGCGGGAGCTTGCCGATCTCCGCGTCGTCGTCGAGCGCCACGACGCCGTCGGCGCCGAGCTTGGTCGCTTCTGCTTTCTGCGAGCCCCGAACTCCGGCCCAGACTTTGGCGCCCAGCGCTTTGCCCGCGAAGACGGCGACTCGGCCGACGCTTCCCATAGCCCCGGTCACGAGCACCACATCACCCGCTTGGGGCTTGATGGCCTCTTCCACCAACTGCGCGCCCGTCAGGACCACGAGCGGCAGCGCCGCGGCCTCGACGAGGTTCAACTTCGCCGGTACCGGGGCCCAAGCGTCCACCGCGGCGACGACGAGCTGGGCGTAGGCCGCGTTCACGAGGCCCATCACGCGGTCGCCCATCTTGAAGGTCGTGACTCCCGGACCGATCTCGATGACCTCACCGGACGCGTCCCGCCCGAGGATGGCCGGCAACTCGAGCGGCATCCACGCCTTGAGCGCGCCGCCCCGGAGCTTCCAGTCGACCGGGTTGATGCTGGCGCCCGCCATCCGAACCTTGATTTGGTTCGGTCCCACTTTGGGATCGGGCACGTCGCGGGCCTCGAGTTTCTCGACGTCACCATAACCGGTCAAAACGACGGCTTTCATCCCTGACTCCTCTCGTGAGCGTCGCCCTTCGGAAGCGGGCAACCATGAGATAGCGCGCCATCCGCCAACGGCTCGCGGGAGCGAAGAAATGTTTCGGACCAGCTCGCTCGACAAGCGCTCAACGGAGCGCCACGCCCGACATCCTTGGCGCACCGGTTTCAGCCGCCACCATAGGCCCTATGTCTTGACAGGCATATGCCTGTGTAGGCATATACAGACGGTGATCGAGACGTTCGCCGCCCTCTCCGAACCCAACCGCTTCCGCATCGTGGAGCTGCTGCGCTCCGGCCCTCGGGCCGTAAACGAGATCGGCGAGCGACTTCGGCTCAACCAGCCGCAGGTCTCGAAGCACCTGCGAGTACTGAAAGAGGCCGGGCTCGTGGATGCGAAGCCGCACGCCCAGCGCCGGCTTTACGAGCTTCGGGCGCGACCCCTTCGCCAATTCCACGACTGGCTCGAGCGCTACCGAAAAGTGTGGGACGCGCGATTCGAGGCACTGGACGAGCTCGTCGAGGAGCTCAAAGAAGCGGACAAACCCCATGAACGCAGCAAAAAGAGAAAGTAAGCCCTTCATGAATCGCACCACCGTCGAGCGCCGATCCGATCGCGAACTGGTGATCACCCGCACCTTCAACGGGCCTGCGCGAATCGTCTTCGACGCGTGGACTAAACCCGAGCTGCTCAAGCGCTGGTGGGCGCCCAAGTCCCTCGGCGTGACCTTGTTCTCGTGCGACATCGACCTCCGCGTCGGCGGCCGCTACCGCTTCGTCTTTGGGCACGACGAAGCTCGCTCGATGGCGTTTTCGGGAACGTACACCGAGGTCGCGCCGCACGCGCGGCTCGCATACACGCAGATATTCGAGCCGATGCGCGCCGCCGGCGAGGGGATCGTCACGGCCACGTTCGACGAGCAACAGGGTAAGACGCGGATCGTCTCTCACGAGCTCTATCCGTCGAAGCAGGCGCTCGACGGCGCGATCGACTCGGGCATGGAGCGCGGCATGCGTGCGACGCTGGAACAGCTTGAGGAGCTAATCGCGTCGCTTCAATGAGGCGCCAGAAAAGACGACGGCGATGGCGTCGTCCGCGCTATGGCGCTACACGGCTGACCGGCTTCGCGCGAAGCCAGCGCGCCGGCGAGACAGCGATGACGCTTTCCCACAAGCCCCCGTCCTACGTCGAACAGGTGACTTCGCCCGCTTTGGGCTCCGTCGCCGAAACGGTCGCCCCGTGAGCCGCTAGTCCAGTTGCACAAATTTTCGGACACGTCCCGGCTCGCTCGTGACGCTCGTCATGATGAGCCGAATCCACCGCATGGTGCCCGGGTGATGTCTTGTCCGCGACCAATCGCGTCCGGCAAGCTCACGACCGCGTGTTGTCCGCGACCTATCGTGTCCGGCAAGCTCACGACTGCGGCTGGTCCGCGTCCTATCGCGCCAGGCAAGCTCACAACCGCGTCTTGTCGGCGACCCATCGCGCCCCGCATGACAAGTTCCCCCCCCCGACGCGCGCGGGGGAGGGAACATTGTCGCTACGAGACGGCTACAGGCCGCCCTGGACGCAGCCCGCGAGGGCCGCGCCGGTCATCGTCTGGCAAACGCCGCCGGTCGTCGCCGAGCAGGTCTGGCAGATGGCGCAATCGGTGAGCACGGTCGCCGCCGCGCAGGTCTGGTGCAGGCATTCGCCCGGAGCGTTGCTCGAGCTGCAGCTCCAGCCGGTCGGGCACGCGGTGGTCGGGTCGCAGTAGATCGCGGGGTCCGGGACCAGCTTGTCGCTGGCGCCCACCTGCGTGACCTGGCCGTACTGCGTCGCGACTTGGTTCATGTAGGTGTAGACGGACTCCATGTCGCTCAGCGTCAAGTTCTTGAGGAAAGTCCAGGGCATCGGGAACGCGACCCGCCGCTGGGGCGCAGGGTCCTCCGCGTGGATTCCCTCGGTGATGAGGGTCTCGAAGGTGCCGAAGTCGACGTTCGACTTGTTGAAGAACCCGTTGGTGGCGCCGATCAGGTCCGCGGACGCGGCGCGGGTGTACCCGAGGATCTGCTGCACGGGCGGCGGCACACCGAGAACGCCCAGGTCGAAGACCTGGCCGCCGGTGAGGTATGCGGCCGTCTTGATCGCGCCCGTCGCCGGGTTGTCGATGTTGGTGTGGCATCCGCTGCAGTCGCCAATCGCGTTGACGATGTACGAGCCCCGTCCGAAGAGCGAGAGCGTCGTCGCCTCGAGCCCACTCGTCTGGACCTCCGTGAGCGGGTTGAGCGCAAGCCCGCGGAGAACGAAGCCCGGATCCGGCACAGGGGCCGACGAATCGGGCCCGGTGGGGGTCGTCTCGGGCGGGAGCGGTGTGCCCGGCGCGGCCTGGTCGCCCGAGGTGTAGCTCGTTGGCTCGACCGGTAGGCCTGTTGGCGGCGCCACCATTGCCGTCTTCGAGTCGGTGGGGACGGCGTTCGACACCGCGGGAATGGCGCGCAGGTAGGCGTAGACCGACCGGAGGTCGTGGAGCGACATCCAGCGGAACGTGACCCAAGGCATGACGAGCAGGGACTGGGTCGGCGAAGCGCCGGCCACGACCCCGTGGTAGTCCGCGCCGGTGCGGATCGCGCTGATGAACTGAGCCTCGGTCAGCTGGAGCCCCGTTGTCGGATCCGGCGTGAGGTTGCGAGCGGTGACCGTGAAGCCCGGCGTCGCGAACGTGATCCCGGTGCAGGCCGGGGGACCCCCATCGGGGGCCGCGCAGCCGCCGCCGAGGTACGCCGGGGCGGCGCCGTGACAGCTCGGGCAATCGGCCAGCGCATTCACGATGTAGCTGCCGTTGCCCACGAGCTCGACCTGACTCGATGCGAGCCCCGTCAAGTTGAGGGGCACCGGAGCGACGCTGAGCCCCTGCCGCGCGGCTTCCGAGACGATGACGGCCGGGCCGGGGGGGCCTGCCTCTCCGGCCGGACCTCGCGGCCCTGCCTCTCCCGGGACGCCCGGTGCTCCGGGTGCCCCCGCTTCGCCCGTTGCCCCCTGGGCGCCCTGAGGGCCCGCGGCTCCGGCATCACCGGCCGGGCCGGCGGGCCCCGCGGGCCCCGTGTTGCCGGAACACGCTGCCAGAGCGGCGAACGCTCCCACGGATACCGCCGCCCCCAATGTCAACCATCGATTCGTCATGTAGGTCAGAGCCTCCCAAGGTCAGCCGTACCTGATTTCTGTCGTCGTCTCAATGGCAACGGAAGATTGCGCCTCCTTTGCATCGGTGCATCGAGATCTTGGTCGTTCGGTGCTGAGCGCTGCCAAGGTGGTCGGGCTCGCGAGTCGCGACGGCTCAGCGACTCGCGTCACCCGAGAGTGGCACCCCGGGTACTGCTCGCCCCGGCGATGGGTCCTGTGACGAACGTACGACCCGACCCCCGGATCGGTTCCATGAATCCGCGACGCGCTTACCCCGCCGCCGGGTCACTCGCCGTCGCGGTGGTGAGCAGCGCCGTCAGCCGCCGCGAGAACGCACCTGGGTCGTCGATCGGCGCCCCGTCGGTCAGAAGTGCCTGGTCGTAGAGGAGCTCGAGCCACTCGGATACCCGCGGGTCCGAGCGCTCGACGAGAGCTTCCAGGTTGCGCACGACCGCGTGGCGCGGGTTCAGCTCGAAGATCCGCTCGCTCTTCGGGATCTCTCGCCCCGCCTCGCGAAGCAACCGCTCGACGTACCCGTGGGTCCCGTCGCCGGCGATGACGAGGCAGCACGGCGAGTCGGTCAGCCTGTCGCTGAAGCGAACCTCTTTCACGCGGCCACCGAGCACGGCGCGCGCTCGCTCGAGGAGGCCCTTCAACGCGCTCTCGACCACCGCGCGCGCCTTCTTGTCCTCTTCCTTCTCTTCGATCTTGAGGTCGGCGCCCATTGCCGAGACGAGCGCCTTCCCCTCGAACGTCCGGAGCGACTCGACCGTCCACTGGTCGGTCGGGTCACACATGAAGAGGACCTCGTAGCCGCGCCGCCGGAGCCCTTCCAGGTGCGGGGCGCCATCGAGCACGCGCTTCGATTCTCCGATTGCGTAGTAAATGGCCGGCTGCCCTTCCTTCATCCGCGAGACGTACTCGGTGAGGGACGCGAGGCCGTCACCGCTGGTGCTCTCGTAGCGAAGGAGCTTCGCGAGGCGCTCGCGGTACTCGAAGTCGCGCGCCGCCCCCTCTTTGACGAAGACGCCGAAGCTCTTCCAAAACGTGGCGTAGTCTTCGGGGCGCTCGCTCGCCATCGACTCGAGCGCGTCGAGGGTGTGCTTGACCACCTGCTTTCGGATCGTCCGAACGACGGACGACTCCTGGAGAAGCTCGCGCGACACGTTCAGCGGAAGGTCGTCGGAGTCGATCACGCCGACGACGAACCGCATCCACTCGGGGACCAGCTCCTCGCAGTCGTCCATGATGAAGACACGCCTGACGTACAGCCGCACTCCGCGATGCTTCATGCCGAAACGGAGCTCGAGCGGACGCGCGCGCGGAACGTAGAGAAGCCCGGCGAACTCCTGCACGCCTTCGATCTTGAAGTGCGTGCGCGCAATCGCCTTCTCGTCGTCGGCGCCGTGCGAGAGGTGATGAAAGAACTCGTCGTACTCGGCCTCGGAGATCTCTGCCCTGGGGCGCTGCCAGAGCGCGCTCGCCCGGTTGACCGTCTCGAGCTCCGTCTTCGCTCCGGCGCCGGTCCCCTTCGAGACCTCGAGCTGGATCGGGTGGCTGACGTAGTCCGAGTAGCGCTTGACGAGCTCGCGCACGCGCCAGTCGGTCAGAAACTCCTTCTGATCATCCCGCAGGTGGAGCGTGATCGCCGTTCCGCGAGTGGCCCGCTCCGCCGGCTCGAGGGTGAAGGTGTCTTTCCCTTCCGATACCCACCGGTGCGCCCGGCTTCCCGCTCCCGCCGGGCGCGAGACGACCTCCACGCGATCGGCGACCAGGAATGCGCTGTAGAACCCGACGCCGAACTGCCCGATGAGCCGCGCGTCCTTGTTCCCGCTCTTCGCGAGCTCCTCGAGGAACGCGCGCGATCCCGAATGCGCGACCGTGCCGAGGTCGCGCACGAGCTCTTCGTCGGACATGCCAATGCCCGTGTCTTCGATCGTCAGTGTGCCGCGGTCGCGATCCACGCGAATGCGGACGGCGAGCGTCGTGTCCCCCTCGTACAGGTCGGGCGCGGTGATGGCGCGGAAGCGAAGCTTGTCGAGCGCGTCGGATGCGTTCGAGACGATCTCCCGCAGAAAGATCTCCTTGTGGCTGTAGAGCGAGTGGATGACCAGGCGCAGGACCTGGCTGACCTCGGCCTGGAAGGAATGGGTGGCGGGGGCGACCGGCTCGGACATGCGCTCTTCCCCGTAACTCTCCGGGGGGCGGAGTCAAGCGCCGTTACCGCGCCTTTCGCGCGTCGGCCTCGGCGCCGCGGATCCACTCTTCCCGCTCCGCAGGCGTCAACCCACGCGGAGCCGTGATGCGCCGGTAATCACTGGCCGTGGGCTCGCGACCGGGGCGCGCTTTGCTGGCCGCCGGCTTGTGCGCCGGTGAGCCGTCGGCGTTCTGAACGACCCTGGCTCCCCGCAGATGACGCGCCAACGTCGACGCATGGAACGATGCGGGCCGGCCGCTCGCGACCATCGTGCCACAGGCCATCCCGTTTTCGATGCGCTCGACCCGAAAACGCTCCAGCCCGCCGAAGGCGTTGGCTGCGATTTCCCACAGCTGCCCTGTGCTGACGTGCTCCGTCATGGTGCTCTCTACAGCGCGGCCACGGTCCTCGTCCAGCCGCATTTTCCACATCGCCGTGTTCCCGCTTGCGCGCTTGCGCGCTTGCACGCTTGCACGCTTGCCGTTCGTAGGGCTCGCGCTGGAGCGGTACTCTACACCCGGTGAGCCAGCCGACAACTTCACAGCCCCAGCGGAAGCAATCGGCCGCTTTCGAGCCCGGGCCGCCCGCCACCCTCATCCACCCGGTCATCGCGCGCCTCGCGGGCAATCGCCTCCCGACGATCGATACGATTCAATCGAGCGACTCGTTTCGCCGTCACCTGTGGCCGCTCCTCTGGCGCTACCGCTGGCACATCGTCGCCGCATCTACGCTCTGCGGGATTCACGGCGGCGCGATGGCCCTGCAGAACCTCTTCCCGAAGTGGTTCTTCGCGGACGCGATTGAACCCGCCGGAATCGACACGACAGAACGGTGGTGGCGGGTCGCTCGGCTGGGCATTCTCTACCTGGCCATATCGGTCGTGATGCGGATGGGCCTCTGGCACGCGGGGTATCGGTTCTTCACGTGGGCTCGGGAGCGAATCGCCTTCAACCTTCGTGCGCAGTTTTTTCGACACGTCAACCACCTTTGCCTTCGCTTCCACGGGCAACATCCCTCTGGGGAGCTATTCAGCTATCTCTTCGGCACGCCGCTCGCCAACGTGATGCAGTTCTTTCAGCACGCGTCGGTGTTCGGTCCGGGCTCGGTCGTCACGGTCATATGGACGCTGGCCGTCATGTGGGTTTGGGATCCCCCGATCGGCGCGCTGCTCACCTTCACGTCGCTCTGCAGCCTCCTTCTCATGGCGCACTCGCGCCGTCGGATACAGCGGATTCATACCGATTTTCAGAGCATCGAAGGCAACGTAAGCGGCTGGGTCGCCGATCTCCTGCGCGGCAACAAAGCGGTCAAGCTCTACTCGATGGAAGCGCAGGTTCTCGAGGACTTCGAAGAGCACGCTCTCTTCATCGGACGCAAATCGTACGAACGCGACGTGCGAAGTCACATCGAATGGATGAAGCAAGAGGGCTTCAGCTACGTGTGTTACGTGGCCCTGATGGCCATGTGCACCTGGCGAGTCTACCGGGGGCGGATCGCGACCGGCGTTGTGGTGAGCTGCTTCACGTCGTTCCAGGGCCTCTACGGGCCGATCCAGCAGCTTTTCCAGGCTTTCATGCTCTGGGGAGGCGCGGCTGCATCCCTCGATCGGATCGGGAAGGTCCTCGACACGTCCAGCACGATTCCGGACCCCGACGGGCCCGTCAAGCAAGTGCCGACGGGCGGAATCATCGAATTCGCGAATGTCACATTCGGGTACGAGCCCGACCAACCAGTGCTGCGAGACTTGCAGCTCGTCATTCCGTACGGCCAGAAGCTGGCATTCGTCGGCCCGTCGGGGGCAGGGAAGACCACGATCGCGCAGCTGGTGCTCCGCCTCTACGATCCGCTTCGAGGCGAGGTGCGGATCGGCGGAACGGATGTTCGCGAGTTCAGGGGCGCGGACCTGCGAAAGCGCGTGGGCGTGGTGCCGCAAGATCCGTTCATCTTTCGCGCGTCGGTTCGCGACAACGTTCGCGTGGCGCGCCCCGAGGCGTCGGACGCCGCGATCGTACGTGCATGCGAGCTGGCGAATGCCTGGGAGTTCTTGCAAAGTCTGCCCGGGCAGCTCGAGGCGCGCGTGGGCGAGGGCGGCTCTACGCTTTCCGGAGGCCAGCGCCAACGATTGGCCATCGCGAGGGCACTTCTGGCCGACCCGGACTTCTTCATTTTCGACGAGGCGACGAGCGCGCTCGATACCGTCAGCGAAACGCTCATTCAAAAGTCTCTGGAAACCAATCTCGTGGGTCGTACCGCCATTTTCATCGCCCATCGCCTGGCGACCGTGAAAAGTTGCGACCGCATCGTGGTCCTCGATGGGGGCCGCATCGTGCAGGACGGCACGTACGACGAATTGATAGCCTGCCCTGGCCTTTTCGGAGATCTCGTTCGGGGGCAGCAGTTGCGGACTTGATGTGATGTGGCGGCAGTCGCGTCGCCCACGAGAAGCTCCCTCGCGCCGCCGGACCCCGTTCCGTTCGGTCAAGCAACCGATCCGTCACCCGCCGGAAACAATAAGTTCTTGACACAGTCATCAGGATGCAACAGCTTCGCGCCCGCTCGGCCCAAAGGGGTGTCGAGCTCCTGTGAAAGGGCGAAGGACGATGGCGAATCGATTCGCGTGGTGCGCGGTAGTCGTGCTGGCCTTACAAGCTCCTATTCCGGCGAGGGCCCAACCGGCGCCCGCGCCCCGCCCTGAAGCGACTGCTCCCGCGGAGCAACCTGCCGCCGAAGCGCCGCCGGCCCCGCCGCCACCCCCGGCCGCCGCCCCTTTGCCCGAGCCGCCGCCTGTCGCATCGCCGCCTGCGCCAGCACCCATGGTGCCCGCGGCGAGCCCCTTACGCATCGAGGGCAAAGACGGAAGCATCCGGCTCGGGCTCCTCCTCCAGCCCGCGTATGAAGCGCTGGGCAGCCCCGTTGCCGACGGATTGACCAACAATCTTTTCCTCCGGCGCGCGCGTATTCTCATCGGCGGAGTATTGTTCAAGCATTTCGAATATTTCGTCGACACTGATTATCCCAATCTATTCAAAGCTGCCGCCGGCGAAAAGAACAGCCCCGGTTTGAACATCCAAGACGCCTTCGCGACGTACAAGCCGATCGAGGATCAGTTCAAGCTCGACGCCGGGTTCATGCTTCCTCCGCTGGCCCACAACGCGGTCCAGGGCGCAGCCACGCTCTACTCCTGGGACTACTTCGCCAACTCGTTTCGTCACTCGGACGTGTTTCACAATACATTGCCCAGCCCCGTCGGCCGCGACCTTGGCATTCAGGCACGCGGGCTTCTCCTGGACGGCCACGTCGAGTACCGCGTCGGCATGTTCCAGGGCTTGCGCAACGGTCCGGTGGCTGCGATGGCTCCCGCGGCGGCCCAAGTGGGAGGACAGAACTTCTTCCGCGTCGCCGCACGCATTCAGATCAACATCCTCGATCCGGAGACAGGATTCTTTTACAACGGCACTTATCTCGGCGCGAAGCGCGTCCTCTCGGTGGGCGGTTCTTACGACTTTCAGGACAACTACAAGTACTGGGCCGTCGACGCGTTCCTAGATATGCCGGTCGGCCCCGGGGTCGCGACGGCACAAGTGAACGTGGCGCAGTGGGACGGTGGAACGTTCATCACGCCTATAGCCCCGGCGACAGCCGCTCCGCTGCCGAAGCAGACCGCGATCATGGGGGAGGCCGGGTACCTGATCGACGCGATCAAGCTGAGCCCGATCGTGCGCTTCGAAAATCGGTCGTTCGCAACTGCGCCCGGGGCACCGCCGGACGAGACCCGATACGTGGGTGGGCTCTCGTTTTGGCCGTACGGGCACAACTCGAACCTCAAGGCATTTTACACCCGCGTCGAACCGACCGGCCCCGACCACGGCTACAACCAGTTCAACGTGCAGGGACAGGTGTTCTTCTACTGAGCCGGCCGCCGCGTCGTAAGGGGGGGCTGGCGCGGCCTCAATCAAAACGCGAGCGCGCTACCGCCACGTGAACGAGACGCGGGGCGACCGGGCCACCACCTCGGCACCGATGACCGGGCGTGCTTCCCGCGCATCGTCGGCGCGCACCCCGCCTTCGACGTCGTCGACACCGTTCGCCCAGGGCAGGTGGATACGGAAATCGCTTCGACCGTCGAGATTTGCGACGACGACCGCGTTCCCCGCCTGGGCAAGGTCGAACCGCGTCGACGGTCTTCCATGGGTGTCGACCAGGTCGATGAAGCACGGCGTGGCACCGTCCAGCTTGCCGCACACGAGCCGAACCCGGTCGGCGTAGTCGTATTCGACGCGCTCGCGCTCGGGTCCCATGGGCACCACGAGGTTCGGTCGAATCCAGAGGGGCAGCGCGAAGTAGTCGAGAACGTCGAAGAACCACCGGCCACCTCGCCGGACTTCGCCGGTCAAGAGGTTCACCCACTCGCCGTCGGGCAAGTAGTACTCCGCTCGACTGTCGTGAAAGACGGGCGCCACGAGCAGGGCGGCGCCCAGCATGTACTGCCGGTCGAGCGTGCGGCACGTCGGATCGTCGGGGAATTCGAGCATCATCGCGCGCATCGTCGGCACCGCCGTCCGGTGGGCTTCGACGGCGGCGTTCATCAGATAGGGCATCAGGCTGCACTTGAGCTGCGTGAAGAAACGCAGCACGTCGACCGCCTCGTCGTCGTACAGCCACGGAACGCGATACGAGGCGTTGCCGTGGAGGCGGCTGTGGGACGACAAGAGCCCGAACGCGAGCCATCGTTTATAGACGCCGGCGGGCGACGTGCTCTCGAAGCCCCCGATGTCGTGGCTCCAGAAGCCGAAGCCCGACATCGCGAGCGACAGCCCTCCGCGTAGACTCTCGGCCATCGATTCGAACGTGCCGTACGAGTCGCCGCCCCAGTGCACCGGGAACCGCTGGCTGGTCGCCGTCGCCGAGCGGGCGAACACGAGGGCGTCGTTGACGCCCCGCTCGCCGGTGAGCACGTCGAAGACAGCCTTGTTGTAGAGCAGCGTGTAGTAGTTGTGCATCTTCTCCGGATCGGAGCCGTCGAAGTAAGCCACGTCGGTGGGGATCTCTTCGCCGAAGTCCGTCTTGAAGGCGTCGACCCCCATCCGGAGCAGGCGTAGCAGCTCCTCTTGGTACCAGGCGACGGCATCGGGATTGGTGAAGTCCACGAATGCCATTCCGGCCTGCCACTTGGGCCGCTGGTACACGTCGCCGTTGGGGCGCTTCAGCAAGAACCCGCGGGCGAGGCCCTCGTCGAACAAGTGCGACCGTTCGCCGACGTACGGGTTGATCCAAACGCAGATGCGCAGGCCCTTGGCTTTGAGGCGCCGGAGCATCCCTTCAGGATCCGGGAAGACGTCCTTGTCCCACCGGAAGTCCACCCAGTGATGGGCCTTCATCCAGAAGCAGTCGAAGTGAAAGACGTGCAGTGGAATCTTTCTCTCAATCATGCCGTCGACGAACCCCATCACCGTTTTTTCGTCGTAATCGGTGACGAACGACGTGGTCAGCCAAAGGCCGAACGACCACGCGGGCGGTAGAGCTGGGCGCCCGGTGAGCGCGCCGAATCGGCGGAGGACATCCTTCGGGGCCGGACCGTGAATAAGGAAATAGTCCAAGTCTTCGCCCGGCACGGCGAACTGGGCGCGCATGACTTGCTCGGTGCCGATCTCGAAGGAAACGCGACTCGGCGTATTGACGAACACACCGTAACCGGCGCTGCTCAAGAAGAATGGCACGTCCTTGTAGCCCTTGTCGGAGCACGTGCCGCAGTCGTCGTTCCACATGTCGACGGATTGCCCATTGCGGACCAGGGCCTGAAAGCGCTCGCCCAGGCCGTAGATCAGCTCGCCCGGTCGCAACGTGAGCTGGTCGCGCAAGAAGCGGCCTTCCCCCGCCTTATCCATCAACCCCATGGCCTTGTAAGGGCTCGAGGTCACGGGCTCGTCGCTCTTGTCATCGACGAAGCGCAGACCCCACGGCCGCTTGGTGACGACGAGCCGCAGCCTGCCCGCGACCAATACGGTCTCGTGCGGCGAGTCGTGCGCCCGGAGCGGTTGCGGCGTATCGTTGACGGCGTACCAAGGTCCTCGCGGCCGTCGGCCTCGATGGTGCGTCACCTGGATCCGAAAGACGCCTTCGGCGGGCGAGGTCACCCGAACCGTGAACGTGTCTCCCTGCAACGTCGCCCACCGCTCCCGCTCGGCGCGGCTGAACACGTCGAACACCACGTCGCGCTCGGAGATGCGAACGTCTTCGACACTCGTGAGATAGCTCGGAGTGACTCCGGGCAACATCGTCCAGGCGCCATTTCCAAATCGCATCGGATGGCCTCGGAGATTCAGGCTGCGGTGGCGGCAAACGCAGTGCGAAGCCGCGGGTAAAGGTCCCGGTACTGCTCGAGGCGCCGAAGGTAGTGACCTCGAAGGGTGTCGTCCGGTTCGACGCGGCTCGCGATCCGTGGTGCAGGACAAACCGTTTCGACGGACTCTCCGGTGACGGCGATGCGCGCCAAGCGCGCCGCTCCGAACGCGGGGCCAAGGTCGGCGCGCTCTCGAACCAGCAATGCCTCGCCGAGCACACTCGCGAGAATGCGGGTCCAGAGCGCGCTGCGCGACCCACCGCCGATGACTGTGATCTCACGAGGCGCGCCGCCCGCGTCGCGCAGCGCCTGGACTCCGTCGGCAAAAGCGAAAGCCACCCCTTCGAGGACGCTGCGACCGAGGTCGGCACGCGTCGTGTCGTGCGTGAGTCCAAAGAGGACGCCTTGCGCCCGCGGATCGTTGTGCGGCGTGCGCTCGCCCGACAGGTAGGGCAGAAAGAGGACGGACCCGGGCTTTGCGCCACGCTCGTCGATCTCGGCGAGCAGCGCGCCTTCGCTGCGTGCGCCGGTCGCCGACGCAATCCACGACAGGCAGCTCGCGGCGCTCAGCATCACGGACATCTGGTGCCACGTGTTCGGAAGGCAGTGACAGAACGCGTGTACCCCCCGCCCCGGGTTGGGGGCGAATCGTTCCGTCACGAGAAAAACGACGCCTGAGGTCCCCAGCGAGAGCAGCGCTTGCCCCGAATGGACGACTCCGACTCCGACTGCGCCGCCGGCGTTGTCTCCGGCGCCCGCGGCGATCACGGGCGGCGTCGAGAAGCCCCATTCCTGCGCGAGCTGGCGCCGCAGCGTACCGGTCGGCTGCGAGCCCTCGAGGACACGCGGCATCGCGGCGGAGGACAGGCGGGACGCCGCAAGCATCTCGTTCGACCAGCGACGCTTCCCGACGTCGAGCCAGAGCGTGCCCGAAGCGTCGGACGCGTCGCTGGCGAGATCCCCCGAGAGCTCGAGCCTGAGCCAGTCTTTCGGAAGAAGAACGTGGGCTGTCTTCGCAAATACGGCCGGCTCGTGTCGCTCGACCCAAAGCAGTTTCGGCGCAGTGAACCCCGGCATGGCCGCGTTGCCGGTGATCTCGCGCGTGCGCGGCTCGCGAGCCTCGAGCTCCGCGCACTCCGCGTGGCTTCGCCCGTCGTTCCACAAGATCGCAGGCCGCAGCACGCGCAAACTCGCGTCGAGTAGCGTCGCGCCGTGCATCTGTCCGGAGAGGCCGATGCCGCGAACGGCCGCGAACGCGTCGCGGGCCGCGTCGCGCACGGTCGCGAGCGCATCCGAGGTCGCGCTCCACCACGAGGCGGGGGACTGCTCGGACCAGAGCGGGTGCGGACGGTCGACCGTCAGGGGCGAGCTTGCCTCGGCGACGATGTGCTGGTCATCGTTCACGAGGACGGCCTTCACGCTGGAGGTTCCCACGTCGATGCCGAGATACATGTCCTCACCTCACGTTTCGACCTGCGGGTCTTCGAGATGGCCGCTGCGTCAGCGCCTCGGGATAGGAGTCGCCCTCGCATTGCTCGCATTGATTCCCTCCGGAGGAACCTGCCCGCCTTGCGCTGCGATGATGAACGTCACGACCGCCCAGTAGTCTTCCGCTTTGAGCACCGCTGCTCGCGACTTGGGCATGTGCGCGCTCGTGAAGTCTTCGAGGTCTTGCGCGTCCCGGAGCGGGTCGCGCCAGGAGGCCCCGGCGGGCCGGCTCTGGATCTGGATCTGGATTTGCTGCGGATCCTGGATCGCGGCGCTCGGGCCGGAGTTCTCGCGAGGAAACTCGGGCAGCGCGCCGGGGCCGAGGATGGCCGACGCGCCGGCCAGTCCTTCGCCGTGCTCACCGTGACAACGGGCGCACTCTTGCGCAAACACGCTCGCGCCCACACTCGTCTGGGCGCGCGCCTTGGCAAGGTCTGCCTCCGTGGCGCCGAGTTTGGTCGCCGCGCACGCAGACAACAGCGGCGCCGCGAGGGCGGCGAGGCACGCGACGAGCGCCGGTGCGGCGCCAATACGAGACGACATCGGACTCTCCTTTTTCGCCCGCCAGTCCTATCCCGTTTGAATGATTCCGTGTAGCGGTTTCGCCGGTCGCGCGCGCGCGAGCCCATTCAATTGCGGTCGCGCGCGCGGTCATGCGGCAACGGCAAACCGGCCTTGTACGCGGGGAGCGGCCGTGAGAGAAGGCACCGATGAAAATTTCGACGCAGCGTCTCTGGACGGTGTCTCGGGCTGTGCTGCTGGCGGCCGTGGGCTCGTTGGGATGCCAGGTGTGCCCCTGCCAGCTGGCGGGCGTGCAGGCGCCGGAATCGCCGGGGGGTGCGAGCGTGCCGTCGGCCGGTGCCCCGGCGGTAGGCGGCGGAACTTTGCAGAACGTCGCGTACGACTGGAAGAACGTGACGATCCTCGGCGGTGGGTTCGTGAGCGGGGTGATCTTCAGCCCCGTCGAAAAGGGACTTGTCTACGCGCGAACGGACGTCGGAGGCGCCTATCGTTGGAACGGCGCCGACCAGAGCTGGATACCTCTCAACGACGACCTTCCGCGCGACTCGGCCTTCATGGGCATCGAGAGCATCGCCGCCGACCCCGTCGACGCGAACCGCGTCTATGCCGCTGTGGGAACATACGTCAAGTCGTGGGCGGGCAACGGCGCCATTCTCAGGTCCGACGACCGGGGGAGCACGTGGGCGCGAGTCGACATGCCGATTCAGATGGGAGGAAACGAGAATGGGCGTTCCAACGGGGAGCGCCTGGCGGTCGATCCGAACGAGCCGCACATTCTCTACTTCGGCTCGCGAGCCAAGGGCCTCTGGAAAAGCACGGATGCCGGGGTGACGTGGAAGTCGACCAGCTTTCCTGCCGCGCAAGATCCGGACAACATGGGCATCGTCTTCGTCGTCTTCGACAAGTCGAGCGGTAGCAAAGGCAAGCCGACGCCGGCGATCTACGCGGGCGTGGCCCGTACGGACGGAAGTCTTTACGAGAGCACCGACGGCGGCGCTTCGTGGAAGCTCGTGCCCAAACAGCCGATGGGCATGATGGCCAGCCACGCGGCGTTCGATTCCAAGCACACGCTGTACGCCAGCTACGGAAGCGGCACCGGGCCCAACGACGTGGTCGACGGCGCCGTGTGGAAGTACGAGCCCGAACAGAACGCGTTCACGAACATCACGCCGGCGGCTCCCGACAAGGCAAACGACCGATTCGGCTACGGGGGCTTGTCGGTCGACGCGGCGCACCCGGGCACGGTGATGGTGACGACGATCGATCGCTGGACCAAAGGCGACGAGATTTATCGCACCACCGACGGCGGCAAGAGCTGGAAAGCGCTCGGCGCGAAGGCCGTGAGAGACGAGGCCGGCGCCAAGTACCTGTACTGGGATCACGACAAGCCGAGCAGCGTTGGATGGATGGGCGACATCGACATCGACCCGTTCGACGCCGGGCACGTGTTCTACGTCACGGGGCAGGGAGTCTGGGGGAGCGACGATGCCAACGCGGCGGACTCCGACAAGCCGACCCACTGGACCTTCCGCGATCACGGCCTCGAAGAGACCGTCGTCAGCGACCTCTTGAGCCCTCCGGCGGGCCCGGTGTTGCTGAGCGCCGTGGGCGATCTCGGAGGTTTCCGGCACGACGACTTGAAGGTCGCTCCCGCCCTCGGGATGTTCCACAATCCAATCTTCGGAAGCGGCAGCAGCATCGACTGCGCCTGGGCCAAACCGGAGATCGTCGCCCGCGTGGGGCAAGGGGGACAGGGAAAGAACGGGGCGTACTCGGTCGACGGAGGCGCAGCCTGGACGCCCTTTTCCTCGAACCCGTCGGGCAAGGGCAGCGGGATCATCGCCGTCTCGCCGGACGGCGCGACATTCGTGTGGGCGCCCAAAGACGGCCCCACGGTGTATTCACGCGACCGGGGTGCGACCTGGCTGCGCGCCGAAGGCCTGCCCGATCCGGCGAAGACTCCGGACTGGGCCCCGAGCAACATCAAACTCGCCGCGGATCGGGTCAATCCGAACAAGTTTTACGTGTACAACGTGATGACGGGACGCGGGTACGCGAGCACCGACGGCGCTGCTCACTTCGCCGTGGCCCCCGGGGCGTTGCCGACGCTCCCCGAGTACAACCTCGGCGCCGGCTCGGTCCACGCAGTGCCTGGAGTAGAAGGGGACGTGTGGCTCACAACCGGCAAAGAGCTCTATCGCTCGACGGATTCCGGCAAGACGTACCGAACGATCGCGACCGTGTCCGAATCCGTCGCGATGGGGTTCGGGAAAGCAGCTGCCGGAAAGACATACCCCGCCATGTACGTGGTCGGGAAAATCAACGACGCACCCGGCTTTTTCCGATCGGATGACGCGGCGGCGACTTGGGTACGCATCAACGACAATCGGCATCAATTCGGGTTCGTAGGCGTCATTACGGGAGACCCAAGGGTCTACGGCCGCGCGTACGTGGGCACCGGTGGACGCGGAATTCTGTACGGAGATCCCAAGTAGCCGAGCGGGTGGTGACCGCAGGCCGCTTCGCCGCTTCAGCCCTTCACCGCGCCGATCATCATTCCCTTCGTGAAGTGCCGTTGTACAAACGGGTAGACGAGGATCGCCGGAATGACGGTGACGACCACGACGGCCATCTTGACGGCGAGCGTCGGGGGATAAGCGGTGATCCCCGGGAGATTGACCGGCGCGCCTGACAGGTGAGGGGACTGTCCTGCCAGAATGTAGCTCTGCAGGACCCGCTGAATGGGCCACTTGTCGTTGTCGTCGATATAAAGCACGGCGTTGAAGTATGCGTTCCAGTAACCGACCGCATAGAACAGGCCCACGACCGCAATGACGGCTTTGGAGAGCGGTAGCACGACGAGCGCGAGAATCTGCCATTCGCTCGCACCGTCGATGTGCGCGCTGTCAATCAGCTCCGCCGGGATACTCATGAAGAAAGCCCGCACCACGACCAGATTGAACACGCTCACCGCCGACGGAATGATCAGCGCCCAGAGGCTGTCTTTGAGACCGAGCCCCGTCACGACGAGGTAACTGGGAACGAGGCCTGGGTACACGAGGAATGTGAGCAGGAAGTAGAGGAGAAGCGGCCGGTGTGCAAACGACCCCGGCCGCGACAGACCGTACGCGGCGAGCACGGTCAGGCAAAGGCTGAAGGCCGTTCCTGCGACCGTGACCATGACGCTCACCCAAACCGCTCGGGTGATCTGCCCGCCCGAAAAGATCGTCACATACGCCGACAAGTCAATCTCTTTCGGGACGATGACCATCCCGCCGGCCGCGTTGATCGTTTCGCGTGAAGCGAGGCTGGTGACCAGGATTGACCACATCGGAAAGAGGACCGCGAGCACGACGAGGCACAGAACGGCGCCCTTGCCGATCTCCCCGGCGATCGACGGCCTCTCTTCCCATACCGGTCGAACCGTCACGGCTCGCCGGGCGATGTCGCTCCGGGCACTCATCCTTTGGCGTAGACCCCCTGCTCGCCGAGCATGTGTGCGACTTTGTTGGCGGTCAACACCAGCACCAGCCCGACGACCGCCTTGAATAGACCGGCCGCAGCGCCGACGCCCCACTGCTGAGGAATGATCGCCTGGTAGTAGACGAACGTGTCCAGCACTTCGGCTGCCTGCCGTCCGACCGCCTCCCGCTGCAGAATGTATTGCTCGAATCCGACGCTGAGCGCGTCCCCCAAGCGCAGGATGAGCAGGAGCACGATCACTGGCCGCAGCCCGGGAAGCGTGATGTGCCACAGGCGACGCCCCTTTCCTGCCCCGTCGACGGCGGCCGCCTCGTACAGCGTGGGGTCAATGGCGGCGAGCGCGGCCAAAAAGACGATCGTCCCCCAGCCGACGTCTTTCCAGACGGCCTCGCTCGTGACCAGAACGAGGAACGCGTGGGGGTTCGTCATGATGTTCCACTCGTGGATGCTGTGCCGGCGCATCTCCTGCGCCAGGAGGCCGGCTCCGCCGAGCATCTGGACGAAGAACGTGATCACGAGGACCCAGCTGAAGAAGTGGGGGAGGTAGACGACTCCTTGGATGAAGCTGCGCAGCTTGGGCGAGGCCACGCTGTTCAGGAGGATCGCGAGGACGATGGGCAACGGGAAGAAGAAGACCAGCTGAAACAGAGTGATCGACAGCGTGTTTCGAACGGCGTCCCAGAACGCCGAATCCTGGAAGAGGGTCTCGAAGTTGCCGAACCCGATCCAGTCACTGTGAACGAATGCCTCGAGCGGGTTGTTGCCCTCGAACGGGTTGTAATCTTGAAACGCGATGACGTTGCCGAGGGTGGGAACGTAGTGAAATACGAGCAGGATCAGCGCGGCCGGCGCGGTCATGACCAGCAGGGGCCAGTCCGCGCGTAGCCGCGCGCGCAGCGAGCGTCGGGGGCTCATCGACCGTTGTTGGCCAGTGTCTTTTCGAGAAACGCCCGCCCCTCGTCGCCCCCGGTGGCTCGCCATTCATCCACGATATGCTGGAGGTCGCCGATCGGCCGGCGTCCGCGGAGAACGTCGTTGATCCTGTCTTCGGTGGGCACGAGGACTCTCGAGTAGTTCGCCGGGAGCTCCAGCTTGATGCCCGCGAACAGGTCCGGCTCGAGGAACTTGATCGTGGTCCGGAGGTAGCCGAGCAAGTCTTGGACGAAGGTCGGGACGTCTGCGGTGCCGACGACGGCGGGCACGCGACCGCCCAGCGATGTGTATTGCCCCGCCACCTCCCTGCGCCCCAGGTCCGTCGGAATCGGGCTGTTGTCTGCGGCGCGCGTGAAGTGCTTGCCTTCGACTCCGTAGCTACCTAGCTCGTACTCTCGGCAACCGAACGGCGCCGCGCACCAGTTGAGCACCCGCAGGAGCTCCTCGGTGCGGTCTTTGCCGAGTCCCCTCTTGACGAACGTGTAGAAGATCGGCTCGGCCCCGCCCCAGGCGAGCGGTTGGCCGCCGACTGCCGAGAAGATCGGCATTGGTTGCATGTTAAAGCCCGGCGTCACCTTGGTCTGCTCGCTTTGGGTGCCGCGCCAGGCGCCGAGGCCGTCTTCGTACGCGATCATCTTGCCTGCGTTGAAGAGCTGCGCGGCGTCGCCTCCCTTGCTGGCCACGATGTCCGGGTGGACGAACCCGTCGCTATAGAGCCGCGCGGTGAATTCGAGCGCCTGTCGGTATTCGGGGATCTCGTATTTGAACTCGAGCCCGCCGCCGGCCTTCTTTCGCCAGCCGCCCTTGGCGTGAGGACACTTGAAGAACATCTGCACCATGTCGAAGACGTTCCCGAAAGCCCAGACGCCGCGGCCCGGGTCGGTCATGGTCTTGCCGAAGTGGTAGAGCTCGTCGATGGTCGCCGGGGCGGCGACGCCGGCCTTGTCCGCGAGGTCCTTGCGGTAGAAAAGCGCCCATGGAAATGGACCGTCGGACGGAAACGGGACGGCCGCGATGCGGCCGCCCCAGACCGCGTACTGCCATGCCGCGGTAGGCAGCGTTCCCAGCATCGGATAGGCGTCAATCGCGTCCCCTTTGAGAAACGAGGTCAGATCGGCGAATAGCGCCTTCACCGCTTGGGAGAAGCGAGGGATCTTGTCGATCTCCCAGCTCGGAGCCGACAGCAGATCCGGCACGTCTCTGGCGCCCAGGATCGCGCTGAGCTTGTCGGCGTACCCGTTTCCGTCCTGAACGCTGGGGTTGACCGTCACGCCGAGCTCAGCGTTGATCGCATCGAGGAAGGAGTTTCGACCGAGCCCCGGCGGGGTGGGGCCCCAGTATGCCGACATGGTCTTGACGACTGTTCCGTTCGAGCCGGCCTTGGTGGGAATCGCTTGGCCCAGTTGCGCCGGGTACCTCAAGTAGCCGTTCGGGATCGCCCCTTCGCCTGGAATGTCCGGCTTCAGGAGCTCGATGGCCGTGTATTTCGGCAGAACGGCAAACACCTCATCGGCGTTCGTCGCTGCGCCCTGGCTGGTGGTTCGCCGGCCGCACCCGGCGACCGCGCCGCCGCCCACCGCAGCCGCGGCGCCGAGGCCCACCGCGGTGAGAAAGCCTCTGCGGCTCGTGGCGGCATCGGCGGGTGGTTGACTCACGGCGCGCGCTCGGTTCGGCCAGGCCGCATCGAAGGTAGGGTAGCCCGGAGGGTAGAGTCAATTCGAATTGACCCGGCTTGCCGGACCCCACCAAGGCTGCCATCGTTGCGCTCGTCGCTATGTCAATTTCGCTGAACGCTGGCTTCATCGCATCGAACGAGCGCACTTTCTTGGTACGGGTTCCGGACGAGATCCACTCGGAGCCCGACGCGCTCGGCCATGGGCTTTTCCTCGTAGCGAGGGCGAAATTGCCCTCGTCTCGCCAGGTGTTCAGCCTGGGGGCCATCCCGGATATGGAGCGGTTTACCGCTTGTCATCGTTACGAGCCGTATTGGATGAAGCCAAGAGCGGGGACTCGGCTCTCGGACGTTCCCCAAGAGACCCAGTTCTTTCTTTGCCGACTCCACGACGACCATTGGCTTCTTCTGGTCCCCCTCATCGGCGAGCTATTCCGCTTCTCGCTTCGCGGAAGGAAGGACGATTCGCTGGAGCTCCTCGGGGAGACGGGAGATGCCTTCGCTCCCGGCTGGGGAGGACTCGCACTGTACGTTTCCGCCGGAAGCGACCCGTTCGCGTTGGTGCGCGACGGAGCACGGTCCGTCGCGGAGCGTCTGCGATGGGGCCGCCTGCGGCGCGACAAGGCGTTGCCGGATTTCGTCGACTACTTCGGCTGGTGCACCTGGGACGCGTTTTATCAGGACGTCAGCGCCGCCAAAGTTCGTGAGGGGCTCGAGCGGTTCGCCGCCGGCGGCGTTCCGCCGCGAACGCTGATCCTCGACGACGGCTGGCAGAAGACGACCCTCATGCCAACCGGGGAGCCACGGCTGACGGCGTTTGCCGCCAACGAGAAGTTCGGCGGCGATCTCGGGCCGACCGTGCGGATGGCGAAGAACGAGTTCGGGGTCGAGGTCTTCATGGTCTGGCACGGTATCGTCGGATACTGGGGCGGTGTCGACGGCGCGTCGCTTCCCGGCTATGGCGTCGTCGAGCAGACCAGGCAATTCGGCGAGGGTGTGCTGTCTCACGCGCCGTCGTTCAACGAAGTCTGGTGGGGCAACGTCGTCGGTCTCGTTCCGGCCGACCACGTCGCGCAATTCTACGACGAGTATCACGCCACGCTCGCGGCCCAGGGGGTCGACGGAGTGAAGGTGGACAGCCAGGCGGTGTTGGAGAGCGTGGCTCAGCGGCAAGGCGGTCGAATCGCCATCAGCCGCGCGTACCGCAAAGCGCTCGAGAGCAGCGCCGGGAAGCACTTCGCAGGACGACTGATCAATTGCATGTCGAATGCGCAGGAGACTTGGTACGGGTCGACCCACTCGTCGCTTCTTCGTAGTTCCATCGACTTCTTTCCGAAAGAGCCGGAGACGCACGGTCTTCACCTGTACACGAACGCCCAAGTGGGACTCTGGTTCGGCGAGTTCATGCACCCCGATTGGGACATGTTTCAGAGCGGCCATGCGTGGGGCGCATTTCATGCGGCCGGCCGGGCGATCTCGGGCGGGCCGGTCTACGTGTCCGACAAGCCAGGGGAGCACGATTTCGCGCTTCTGAAGAAGCTGGTCTGCTTCGACGGGACCGTCTTGCGCTGCGACGGCCCCGGGCTGCCGACCTTGGACACGCTGTGCATCGATCCCACGCGAGGCGAGGCCATTCTCAAGATATGGAACCGCAACGGAGCCGCTGCGGTCGTGGGGGCATTCAACGCCCAATTTTCGTCGGACCGCCGGGCGCCCGCGGTACGGAGCGGCGAGGTCAGTCCGGCGGACGTGCCGGGCTTCGTGGGAGCCAAGTTTGCCTGCTACGCCCACCGGGCGAACTCGCTCGACGTGGTGGCACGTGACGCACGCCTGCCGGTGACCCTCGGGGAGCGCGAGTTCGAGCTGTTCACGTTCGTGCCCATCGAACGGGGCTTCGCGGCAATCGGTCTCGCGAACAAGATGAACAGCGCGGCAGCCGTGTCGCGGATCGCGTGGCTGGACGCGCGCCAATGTGAGGTCGCGTTGCGCGACGGTGGCGACTTCCTCTCGTGGGTCGAGAACCCGCCGGCGCGCGTGGAGGTCGACGGCCGGCAGACGAGCTTTGATTACGACGCTCGGGCGGGGGCGCTCCGGGTGTCACTCCCCGACAAGGCGCGACACGCGCTGCGGATTCGCTGGTAGGCAGGGATGCCTCATCGCGGATCGCCGTAGAGGATGCCGCGGCCGCCCGAACCGAGATACACGCGCCCGTACACGCGGGGGTCGCCCGTCACGGCGTTGATGAAGCCGTATTGGTGCTGCGGGTCGTCGATGCGCTGCCAGGTCACGCCTTGGTCGTCGGACCGATGGACGCCAGAGACGCCGTTCGCCATCCCCGACAGGTACAGGACGGGGTAGGGGGCCGCGCACGTGGCCGCACGCCCGAAGCCAACGGCGGTGGCGTTCTGAACCGCTCCGATCGACGTCAGAGTCGGCGCCGAATCGCTCCGATGGTAAAGCCCGCCGCCGCCCGCCGCGAGCCAGAGGTCGCCTTCGATGCCCGGAGTTGGTCGCGCAGTCCCGCCCGACGGCAGGTTCGCCAAGACCGTGAAGTTGGCGCCGCCGTCCACGCTCGCGTACAGCATTCCGCCGCCGGCCGCGTAGAACCGGTTCGGATTGACGCGGTCGGACGCGACTCTCGTGCCGCTCGGCAATCCGTTGCACGGCGTCCAGGTCGTGCCCCGGTCCAGGGAGTACGCGGGCGGTGCCGCCGCGCCGCGAGCTCCCTGCGGAGCCCATACGAAGGTCGCCCCGTCGGCCGAGACGGCGACCGAGCCGGCGCTCGCGCTCGTGTTCGGCTCGGCGCGGAACGGCGTCCAAGTGACGCCCCCGTCCGTGGAGTAAGCCCCGTGGCGAGACGTCGGCGTGGACGCCGACGTCGTGCCCACCCGCGCGATGACCGCGGGATGTTGTTCGGCAAAATCGAAGCTCGACGTGTTGCCGAACACCGGGTTGCTGAACATCCCCGTCGCGGGCGGCGCGTTGAGATCGGCGTGCAAGAAACCGCCGATGTCGCCGACGGCGCTGAGCAGGTGGCTTCCACCCGAGGGGCTGATGAGGGCGATCGCGACCGTTTCTTCGAGCCCCTGGTTCTGGAATCTCCAATGCCCCGAAGGGCCGGTGGCATCGTCGCTCCACCAGACGCCCTGCCCCGTGTTGTAGAGGACGCGCCCGGGATGGTGCGGGTCGATCTCGATGTCCCCCATCCACCCGTTCCATGCGGTCGAGCTAAGCGTCGTGCCTCCCCAGTAAAGCCACTCCGCGCCTCCCACATCGCGGCTGGCCGGGGACCCGATGGCGGTCCAGTTCGTCCCGCCGTTCGTTCCGCCGCCGTTGGTGGTCCGGTAGATCTCGTCCGGCCACCGGTCCAGCGTGGAGACGACGACGGTGCCCGAATGGCTCGCGTCGACCGAGACGCCTCCGAATCCCCCCTTGCCACCCGGTGGGCTGACGTTCGTCCACGTGTCGCTCGACGGTTCGAGCTTCCACACGGCGCCTGCCGTGACGTTGTTGGGCCCCCACGAATTGTTGAATGTGAAATAAAGAGCGCCCGCGGCGTAATCCATCGCGGCATGATGCGGAAACACGTTCGTGGGCTGACCCGGAACGGGCTGCCAGGTCGAACCGCGGTCGATCGACCGGTAGAGGCTCGGCGCGCTCGACGTCACGACGCCTCCAGCGGGGTTCGGCGAGCTCGTCGTCACGCCGACGTAAATCGTCGTCGACGCCTGTCCCGGCGAGCCGCTGCGCTTGTCGAAGAACACGAAAGTAAGTCCGTACGGCGCCGTCCCCATGACTGGAAAGCTGGTGACCGAGCTCCATGTGGTGGCGGAGTCCGGGCTCGTCCAGAGCCCCGTGGTGCGGGATCCGAAGTACAACGTGCTCGGGAGGTTCGGGTCGACGGCGAGTCGTTCGCCCATGTTTCGCCCGTCGACGTTGCCTCCCATCGGGGCGGCAAGATCGCTCCGTGTCCATGTCGACCCCATGTCGGCCGAGCGCAGAATCGAGCCGGTTCCCGCGGTGACGTACTCTCCGGCGGCCAGGTAGACGACGTTCGGATCCGCTGGGTCGGGCGCGATGCTTTCGATCCCTGTGAGGTTCGAGTTGTCGCGACCCACCCAGTCCGTGATCGCTGTCCAGCGCTGCGCGGTCGCGTCCCACCGGTACGCCCCGCCCACGTCGGTGCGTGCGTAGATGACGTCGCTCTGCGCCGGGCTGAACTCGATGCCGCTGACGAAGCCGCCGCCGAGGATGGGCGCGTTTTGCCAGCCGTAGCCGTTGCCGGTCAGACTCCCGCTCGCCGGCGGGTCCACGCAGGGATCGGGACCGGCCGAGGCGTCAATCGATGGCGGCGGCGGCGCCGGCGGTCCCGAAGGCCCGGACGAGCCCGTAGACCCGGACGAGCCCGACGATCCGGAGGCGACGCCGGGTCCCATGGGCCCGGTTCCGTGCGGCAAAGAAGACGAGTCGACGCAAGCCGCAATCAGGGAGACGAGGGTCGCACCGGCCAAACACCCAGAAGAAAGAGAGAATCGAGACATCGTTCCTTTCCACGAAGCGAGAACTAACGAAGGATAGCGCCCCTCAGCCGATCGGCGGCTCGCTCGGGCGTTAAGTCGCGCTGGGGCTCGGCGAGCATCTCGTAGCCGACCATGTATTTCCGGACAGTGGCCGAGCGCAGGAGCGGCGGATACAAGTGCGCATGAAGCTGCCAGTGCTCGCTTCTGTCGGCTGGCAGCGAGGATCGCGCGAGGCCAGCGGACGCGCCGGCGTAGGGTGCGCCGTGCCACCCCATGGAGTAGGGAACCGACACCCCGAAAAGGCGATCGTAACCGCCGAGGACGGCGCGGAGTAGCGCCGCCAGAGTCGCTCGCTCGCCGGGCTCGAGCTCGGAAAGACGACCCACGCGTCGCCGTGGCAGAACCATGACTTCGTAAGGCCAGACCGCCCAGTACGGAATCACGGCGAGCCAGTCGGCATTGGAGGCCAGCGTCCGGGCGCCAAGGTCCCCCTCGCGGCGGGCATAATCGACGAGGAGGCTCGCCTGATTTCGGACGAAGTACTCGCGCTGTGTCCTTTCCTCCTTCACCGCCTCGTTCGGCAAGAAATTCGAGGCCCAGATCTGACCGTGGGGATGCGGGTTCGAGCAGCCCATGGCCGCCCCCTTGTTCTCGAACACTTGGACCCACCGGTACCGGGCGCCGAGCGAAGCGGACTCCGCGGCCCACATGTCGACGACAGTGACGATGGCCGCTTGGTCCATGTCGGCGAGCGTGCGATCGTGCCTTGGCGAGAAGCACATCACTCGACAGACGCCGCGCACGGCTTCCGACTGGAAGAGCGGGTCCGGCGACTCGAACCTGGCCGGCGCGTCGGGCAGGAGCGCGCTGAAGTCGTTGTCGAAGGCGTAGGTTCCCTCGTACGCCGGATTGACCGCGCCTTGCGCGCGCCGGTTTCCGGGACACAAGTAACATGTCGCGTCGTACGACGGACGAGGCCCCGGCGCCGGCGACTCGACCTGCCCCAACCAGGGACGTTCGGTTCGGTGCGGCGAGACGAGGACCCAGTCCCCGGTCAGCGGGTTGAGTCGCCGATGAGGATGCCGTTCGGGATCGAAGGCGTCGATGGGAATGTCGCTCACGCGCGCTCCTTCGCATCGAGCTCACGCGCGCCCCGCACGGGCCGTGAGACGAACGCGTCGAGCGCCCGTCCGCAGCGAAGCTCGTACTGCCGCCGCAACTCTCGCGTGACGGCTTCGACCTGCTCGGTCTTCACGAGCGTCACCGTGCAGCCTCCGAAGCCCCCGCCCGTCATTCGAGCGCCGTAGACGCCGGCCCCTTCGCCGAGCTCGCGCGCCACGTCGACCAGTACGTCGAGCTCCGCGCAGCTCACCTCGAAGTCGTCGCGCAGCGATCTGTGGCTGTCGTAAAAGAGCGAGCCGGCGTCCCGAACGGCGCCTGCCTCGAACCTCCGCGCGGCCTCCAGGGTTCGAGCGTTCTCCGTCACCACGTGGCGCGCTCGCTTGTGAAGCACGGGACCGAGCGCGCCCCGAGCGCCGTCCACGGCTTCCACCGTGGCGTCGCGGAGGCTCGCGACGCCGAGCTGGCGCGCCGCGCTCTCGCACTCGGCGCGCCGGCGGGCGTAGGCGCCGTCGCCGAGGGAGTGCCGCACGTTCGTATTGGCGATGAGGATGCTCACTGTCGGATCGGCCAGAGGCACCGTTCGAGCGACTTCTGCGCGGCAATCGATGAGAAGCGGCCCTCGGTCTTCGCCCAGGACACAAACCAACTGATCCATGAGCCCGCACGGTACGCCGGCAAATTCGTGCTCGGCGGTCTGGCAGAGTCGAGCTTTGTCGATCGGGTCGAGATGCATCCCGGTCACCGCCTCGAGCAAGGTTGCCATCGCCACTTCGAGCGCGGCGCTGCTCGACAATCCGGCCCCGAGGGGTACGTCGGACGCGATCAGGGCGCACAGAGAAGGGACCCGACCGCCCCGCCGCTCGACCCCGGCAACGACTCCGCGCACGTAGTTCGACCAAGACGGCTCCCCGCGGCGCTGCGGCTCGTCCAGCGGGATTTCGACCGGAGAATTCGTCATCGCGCTTTGCAGCTTCAGGCGAGCGCGCGGACTCGAGCTGTCCGTGGCAGCGGCAATGACGGTGTGCCGATCGATCGCCATCGGCAGCACGAAACCGCCATTGTAGTCGGTGTGCTCTCCGATGAGATTGACCCGGCCAGGCGCGGCGACGAGCCACATGGGCGGCATGGCGAAGCGGTCCTCGAATGAGCGCGCGGCGGACCGGCCCAGCGCTCGCAGAGACTGCCCCGTCGGCCTCATGGGTTCTGCCATCGGGCCGACTTTCGCAGAGATGCTGCACCCGCGCCAGGGCAGGGGCGTCCGCTCGTTGGACGGACCGGGGGAGGGGGCCCGCCGCCGAATGGGGCGGGCCTTGGTTGTCGGAGGGTAACGCACTGCGTCCGCATTTTGACTTGCGCAGCGTTGGCAAGGTGACTTAAGTAGCCGGCGCATTCCGGCGCGGGTGTTTGCGTGGGCACGGCGATCGCGAGGTCCCGCCGGTTTGGAGGAGCTTATGGGCCAGCGGTACGGGCAAGACGCGCACGCTCCTCGTCGGCAGGGGCAGTTCGACTCGAAGCCAGCGCGAGCACTCCATTGCATTTGCTAGCGCGAAGACGCGTCGCGGCAGGTTCGTTGCTCCTGGCGCTCGCAGTGGGCTCTCGCGGCGCCAGGGCCGACGAGCCGGCCCCCGGCACGCCCGATACGGTTCCAGGCGCTCCGAGACCCGCGGGGCTCGGAATGGCTCCCGAGGCGCCCCCGGTACCTCCGGCTCCTGGGGGCAGGGCCCCGTCGTTCGGCGCCCCGGTGAGCGACGGGGACTGGTCGTTTCGGATCTCCGGACGAATTTCCGGGGCGGAGGGCTTCGGCATCGGGCGGCCCCCGGCAAATCCACCCGCAGGCTACGAGGGAACGCCCCTTCATATCCCGCCTGTCGTGCAGGGACGCCTGCCATTTTGGGCGGGCGCTGGGGGCGGCCTCTTCTTGCAGTATGGCAACTCCGTAGTTACCGCGTTCGCGGCATTTTACGCGAACATCTCGCCCTCCCAGTATCAAGGCTACTACAATCCCAGCACCGGCCCCTCCTTCGGCCAGGGCTACATCACCATCACGCCCGAGCCGATCGGCTCCTGGCGCCTATCGTGGAAGGTCGGCGCGTTCGTCGATGTCTATGCGGGCCCCGGCCAGTGGGGGTGGGGAATCTTCGGGCCGTTCCTCGGGCTTCGCGGCTACGGGGAGACCCTAAGCGCCGACTACGATCTCACGCCCGACTGGCGGCTGCAGTTCAACCACGGCATCCTGGCGAACCCGGGCGTTGCCGAGAACTTCGTGCGCGGCGACTACAACACCTGGTCGGAAACCGGCGTATCGGACATCGTGCACCACGCGCACGCTGGCTTCGTATACAAGAATCTCTACACGCTCCGGTTGCACTACGCGAGCGCCTACGGCACCGACGACCGCAAGTACCTCCAGACGTTTCTGACCACCCCACCCAGGGATGGCCGATTCGATGCCGTTCTCGCCGAGGCGAGAATGACCGAGGAGCCGTACGGACACGGCCAGCTCGGGGTGACCGCTGGTTTCTGGAACTTCGATCATGCCGCTTCGGTGGGCGATGGGATCTGGTGGGGGATCGACTACACGCAGGGCGCCAAGGACATGATCAACAAGTTCATCGGGCCGCTCAGCAACGGCAACGGAAAGGTCTTTGCCGTAAGTTGGGAATACGACACGAGCGTCGCCAGGATTCTCTGGTATCCGCGCGGCTTCGACGGTCGTGCGCCCGACCTCAGCGTGCGCGTCGCGGCGACGAACGTATGGACCCTGGCGAGCGACGATCCGACCTACAAGCACGCAACTGGGTATTACGTCGGCGCGGAGCTCGAGTACAAAATGCTGTCGTGGTTCAGCGCCACGTTCCAAACCTACGGCGAGAGCCGCGACTCGAATCTCGGTCGCTACGAGATCTTCAGTCTGAACCCCGGTATCCGGTTCCACTCGGATTGGCTCAGCACCGACAGCATCCAGCTCATCTACAGCCGCCGCTTTTACAGTCAAGCCGTCGACAACAACTCCGCCATGCCTCTCGACCGCGACTACGTGGTGCTGGGCGGCTACTTCACCTTCTAGCCGTGAAAGCGAAGCACGATGCTCCCGATCTCCTCCAAGCGGCCGCCCGAGCGCGGTCGGGGCCCTCTCGCCCGATCCCGGTCGAATCCAGGAAGGTGGGTCCGATGAAACGCGGCCTCCAAGTCGCCATGGTCCTGGCGTCGATCGCGACCTCCGCCTCGGCTCTTGCCGAGGACGAAGCCCCCGACCAGTCTTTGCCTCGACTCGGTCTTTTGCCGGGCGAGCCGCTGGTGCCGAGCGCAGCCCCGTCACTGCCCTTCGGCATCCACCCGGCCGAATCCAAAGAGCTCGTGCTCGACTTTCACGGCTATCTGCTCTTGCCGATGGAGATGGGTGTCCACGAGCGCCTCAACCCGGTGGTCGGACAAAGCGGCACCGTGCTTCATACGCCGCCGGTTATCCCTCAGTATCCCCGTGGGTTCGAGTACACGGGGGTCATACCGAATCCCTGGGGACAGCTCAACTTGACCTACGGAAACTCGATCATCTCGGCGACGACGATCTTGGGTACCGGCACGTTCTCGAGCGTCCAGAGCTGGTACGACACCGTCAACCAGCTCGGGGTGTACGACGCGTTCCTGACCGTCAACCTATCCAAGGCCATCGGCATTCCGTTCGAAGCGAACGTGGGCGCGCTCACCGGCCGCTACGGCGCGATGGGCGCTTACGACGCCGGGCGATACGGAACGCCGCTCATCGCGCGGACGAACATGGTGGGCGAGATGCTCACCGCGGCCTATCCGGCCGGCAAATTCCGATTCGTGCTCGAGCAAGGATTCGGAGGTCAACTCGCAAGCCCGCCCATCAACATCGTGCCTGCGGGGTGGAACGGATTCGTCAACCCGTCCCTGGGGTCGACGTTCGTCAACCACGTGCACGGCGGACTCGCGTACGGCAAAGTCCTTCAGCTCGGCCTGCACTATCTGACGGCGTGGTCCCAAGACGACCAGAGGGCCAATGCTCTCATTCCCGATGGTCGAATCACCGTGGTCGGGGCAGACGCCCACGTCAGCGGCCAGTTCGGTCATTTGTTTCTCGGTATTGCGCACACCCAGTTGATCAATGCGGCCACCGTGGCAGGCGCGCTGGAGGTCCTGAACGCGCGTGGCGGGGGACCCGATCTGATCGAGGGGTACCTCGGGCCTCACAGCAACGGAAACGGCGGGCTGACGACGTTCGGCTTCCAGTACGACCTCAGCCTGTCTCGCCTTCTGTTCGGCCCGGCATACGTCGGCGAGAGCCCCGACGTTTTGATCAGCCTGTTCGGCATCGGAACGTCGGTCAGCAGCAGCGATCCGATGTTCGACGGCGTCTTCAAGCTGAAGATCGGCGCCGAGGCGACGTACGATTTCTTGTCCTGGCTGGGCGTCTCCGAGCGGTTCGACCACGTGCGCCTGAATAGCAGCGACGACAAGCAGGCGTTCTCGATGCTGTCGTCCCGCCTTCTCTTTCACACGGGCTGGAAGGCGCGAAACGAGATTGCGCTCCAGTACACGTACTTCTCCGACGGCGTGAACGTGTACGCACGAACGGGGTACCCGCCGATCGTAGACCCGAGCTACAATCCGGACCTCCACGTATTCTCGTTGATCGGAAGCATCTGGTGGTGAGGCGACTCATGGCACCCTCGTCATCGACAGGCACCCACGGGCGGCGCAGCGAACGCAGGACGCTCGCGGCGTCGCTCGTCGTGGCGGGGCTGCTCTCGGTCGCGGTGGCTTCGTCGCTGTCGGCGGGCGGGTGCAGCTCGCGACCGCTTCGTCCGGCGCCGGGGATCGACTGCAGCGAAGAGGCTCCGTACGACCTCGTCATGCTCGATGACTACGACAACGGCAACTACGGCTGGTACTCGTACGGTGACACGACGCCGGGCGCGATCGAGACGACGGGAATGGCCGGCGGAGCAACCACGGTCGAGCCCGACGGCGGCATCAACTACTCGTTCACCGCCGCGATCGAAAACGGCGGTCTATGCGGAGTCCACCGCGCGCTCTTTCTCCAGGCGCACGGCTACCAAGACTACGGAACCGGATGGGGCACCTACAACATCGGCGTCGTCGGCGGCTACATGGGCGGCCAGACGTGCACGAACCCCGGTGATGGCGGCAGTACGATTTGTCCCATCGACGCTTCGGCCTACGAGGGGGTGGCCTTCTGGGCGCGGAGTTACGACCCGACCGGCGCGCCCACGACCAACGGGTTCACGCTGTCCATCAACGACAAGAACTCCCACGGCGGCTACGTCCCGGATGCGTCCACGGCCACTGGCTATACCGACTCCGGCGTGTGCATCACGTACGACGCGGGAGTTCTCGGCAACGGTTCGGCGGCCTACACGAACGTGAGCGGCATGGGACCCGCCGGGGGCGCCACGGTGAGCGCGCAGCCTCCGCCGGACGCGTGCGGCAACAATTTCGTATACCCGATGATCACGACCGAGCATTGGCACCTCTACACGATTCCGTGGAGCTCCTTTCACCAGGCCGCGATGCCGAACCGAATTCCGACCGGCTTCGATCCGTCGACTCTCTTCCAGTTCTTGATCATAGGCCCGAAAGAGGCGCGACTGGCGCTGTGGATGGCCAAGCTCGGGTTGTATCGGCACAAACAAGCCGACGCCGGGATCGAGGCGGGGAGCGAGGCGGGCCCATGAGTCCTCGTCGACTCCGGGTCGGTACTCAAAAGCAGCGATGCGCGGTGGGGACCACGTGTTCCGGACAGAATGGGAGTGATTCAAACATGAAAACAATTCTTCGAGCTCGAACCGTTTCTTATTCGATCGTGTCGCTGGCTCTGGGGGCGACAATTGCCGACTACGGGTGCTCCACGACCGCGGTCAACGGGACTCCGGACGCTGGGGGGTCGGGAAGCAGCAGCAGCGGCGGAAGCAGCAGCAGCAGCAGCGGAAGCAGCGGGGGGAGCAGCAGCGGTGGAAGCAGCAGCAGCGGCGGAAGTAGCAGCGGGGTTGCGCTCGTGGACGCCGGTCCCATCACGTGCAGCGCGAAAGTGCCCGCGCCGGACGCCGGCGCATTCCTCATCTCCGACTTCTCGAGCGTCACGGCCAATGATGCGGGGACGGCTCCGACGACCTTCGGCACTTATCCTGGGTATTTCGGCGGAACGTACTTCTACCCGGCTTCTCCGACGGTCGCCGGGGCGGGACTGCCGGGTACGGACCAGGCAGCAAACCCGGACGCGGGGAACTACTGCACCCAGCCGCTGAGCCAGAACTCGTTTCTTGCCACGGTGACCCCCGCGAGCAAGAGCTGGGTGCTCTCGGGCATGGTTGCTGGGTTCTCCGGGGTCGGGTTTTACATCCAAAGCGCTCCCGTTCTGTGCGTCGACGCTTCGGCATACAAGGGCGTGAGCTTCACTATTTCGGGAACCGTCGGCTCAGCCAGTCCAGATGCGTCGACCAGCCAGATCACGTTCAAGGCGTTCGAAGCCGCCGACCGCCCGGTCGGGGTTCCAACTGTTCCTCCCGGGACGTGCACGATGGGAAGCGCATGCAACCCGCCGTCGATCTCGTTCGCGGTGCCGGCCACCCCCACGACGATGACGATTCACTGGACGGACCTCACCGGAGGCGTGCCCGACCCGACCCTCAGCGATCCGTCGACGCTGTCCGGGATTGAATGGGACCTGCCGTGGCCCTGCACCAACGGCACGCCCTACCCGGTCAACGTCACCATTCAGAACGTGCAGTTCGTCACGCAATAGGGCTTGCCGCGGCGGCTTGCCATACCGAGGACTCCCCCATGTCGATCCGACTCGCGCCGCTCGCCTGCGTGCTCGCCCTCGCGCCCACCGGTTGCCTTTGTCCCCCGTGTCCAGCAGCCGGGGGTGCAGCGTCGCCCTCGGCGGGCTCGGACTCCTCCACCACGCGGACGGCATCGTCCGGACCCGTTCCGGACCGCCTCTCGATCTGGGACGGCGACAAAGTAGGGTCGGGGCAGGGCTGGGCCGATTGCGACAAGAAGCCCGGCTGCAAGTCGACCGTCGTCAAGGCCTCGGGCGCCGGCATGAAGGGCAGCGCCGGGCTCAAGTTCCACGGGGAGGGGCCCGGGTGGTTGGGGATGGGCTGGAACTGGTTCGGCTGGTACCCCGAGACGGCCGGGACGGACATCAGCCGGTACGCGAATTTGACATTCCAGATCCGAGTCGAAAGCAAGTCTCCCGAAACGGCGGTGGATCCCGCCGCCGTGACCGCGCTGCTCGGGTGCAGCAAAGGAAAGAAGAGCTCCGCCGACGCCGCGGTCCAGAAGTACACGGCGGACTTTGCTGACGGGCAGTGGCACAAGGTCGCCATTCCCATCGCTGACCTCCTTTCCGGTGCGGGTTCCGTTTTCGACCCCGGAACGGCCTGGGAATTTCGGTTGAGCGCATGGAGCGCCACGCCGCGCGAGTTCACGATCTACGTGGATGACATCGCGGCCGAGAAGTAGACACGTCGACTTCTCGGTGCCGAGATGGATCGAGACCATCCCTTCCGAAATCCTGACCTCGGGACCGAGGAGCGAATCGGCGACATCATTTCGCTCCTGACATTGGACGAAAAGCTCGATTGCCTCGGCACCGACCCGAGCGTGCCGCGCCTGGGGATCCGGGGCAGCGGGCACGTCGAAGGGCTCCACGGCCTGGCGCTGGGAGGCCCTGGCCTCTGGGGGCGGGATCATCCGGTTCCCACGACCACGTTTCCGCAAGCGATTGGCCTGGCGGAGACCTGGGACCCGGACGTACTGCGCGAAGTCGCGACGATCGAGGCCCTGGAGGCGCGCTACGCGTTCCAGAACCGGCGGTACCGAACGGGAGGCCTGGTCGTACGCGCGCCGAATGCCGACTTGGGGAGAGACCCCCGCTGGGGCCGCACGGAAGAGTGTTACGGCGAGGACCCGTATTTCAACGGCGTCATGGCGGTCGCGTTCGTGCGCGGTCTGCAGGGAGACCATCCGCGGTACTGGCGCGCGGCCGCCCTTCTCAAGCACTTCCTCGCGAACAGCAACGAGAACGCGCGCGAGCGCTCGTCGTCCGACTTCGACCAGCGCGCCTTCCGCGAGTACTACGCGGCGCCGTTTCGCGCGGCCATCGAAGAGGGCGGCGCCCGAGCGTACATGGCCGCTTACAATGCGCACAACGGCGTTCCGTGCACGACGCACCCGATGCTGGTCGACGTGACGGTGGCCGAGTGGAAGCAAGACGGCATCATCTGCACGGACGGCGGGGCCTTGCGCTTGCTCGTAGAGGCCCACCGGGCGTATCCGGACCTCGTCGAAGGCGCGGCTGCCGCCATTCGAGCCGGAATCACGCAATTCCTGGACGACTATCGGAAAAGCGTCCTCGGCGCGCTCGAGCGCGGTCTTTTGAGCGAAGAAGACATCGACGACGCCGTCCGCCGAAACTTCCGGGTGATAGTTCGCCTGGGACTGCTCGACCCCCCCGCGATGGTGCCGTACTCGACGATCGGAGACTCGGACGACGAACCATGGCAATCCGAGGAGCATCGATCCGCAGTCCGCCGCGCGACGCGCAAGTCGATCGTGCTCCTGAAGAACGACGGTGGGCTCCTGCCTCTCGACAAGGAGTCAATCCAGTCCATCGCGGTCATCGGCCCGCTGGCCGATCGCGTCCTCGTCGACTGGTACAGCGGCACCCCGCCGTACGCGGTCTCTCCGCTCGAAGGCATCCGCGCGAAAGTCGCTGGCCGGCTGGTGGTCCGGGCCGTCACGAACAACGATGTGAGCGACGCCATCCGCATCGCCCGCGAATCGGACGTGTGCGTCGTGTGCGTCGGCAACCACCCGACCGGTGACGCCGGCTGGGCCGAAGTCACACGGCGAAGCTACGGCCGCGAAGCCGTCGACCGGCAATCGCTCGAGCTGGAAGACGAGGCGCTCGTCAAGCGGGTCTGGGAGGCGAATCGACGGACGGTCGTCGCCCTGATCGCGAGCTTTCCGTATTCCATCGTGTGGAGCGACGAAAACGTACCCGCCATCGTTCACTCGACTCACAACAGCCAAGAGCTAGGGACCGCGCTGGCCGACGTGCTCTTCGGAGACTACAACCCGGCCGGCCGGCTGGTGCAGACGTGGCCGCGAGCGATCGACCAGCTTCCGCCGATGATGGACTACGACGTCCGTCGCGGGCGCACGTACATGTACTTCGAGGGAAAGCCTCTTTACCCGTTCGGGTACGGCCTGAGCTACACGAAGTTCGAGTATCGAGGTCTCGCCCTGAGCGCCGAGTCGATCGCGGCGGACGAGACGGCCGTCGTGACGGTCAGCGTGACCAATACCGGCGCCCGGGCCGGCGAGGAAGTCGTTCAAATGTACGTGAGGCACCTGCAGTCGCGTGTCGAGAGACCGCGCCTCGCTCTCCGAGGCTTCCGGCGGACTCTCATCGAGCCGGGTGAAACGAAGGCCGTGCAAATGAGTCTCCGCGCGGCCGACCTCGCCTACTGGGACACCCGACGACGGCGCTTTGCTGTGGAGCCTGGGGCGGTCGAAATCATGGTGGGGGGGTCGTCGGCGAGCATCGTGCTCCGCCGGACGATTTCGGTAATCTGAGTCAAGCGATCGACCAAAGGACGGACAATGAACCGATCGGACGTTCGAAGCGCACGCGCCGCCATTCCGCTCGTCGAAGAGCTGCTGGCTCGGATGACGCTCGTCGAGAAGGCCGGGCAGATGAGCCAACTGCCGATCTTTCAGGCGGAGACCCCCTCGCAGACGGTCGACGCCGTCCGCGATGGCAGGGTCGGGTCGTTCTTGAATGCGCAGAGCCTCGAGCAACGCAACCTCCTCCAGCGAGTGGCGGTCGAAGAGAGCCGTCTGAAGATTCCTCTGATTTTTGGTCGGGACGTGATTCACGGCTACAAGACCGTGTTCCCCATTCCGCTCGGACAGAGCGCAACATTCGATCCCGCCCTCGTGGAGCGGGCGGCCGCCGCAGCCGCCGGGGAGGCGCGCGAAGCGGGAATCGACTGGGTGTTCGCGCCGATGGTGGACATCGCTCGTGATCCCCGGTGGGGGCGGGTCGCCGAGAGCTGCGGCGAAGACCCCTATCTGGCTTCCGTGATGGGAGCGGCGATGGTCCGAGGTTTCCAAGGGACCGAGGCGGGGACGCCGGGGCGCGTCGCCGCGTGCGCAAAGCACTTTGCCGGCTACGGGGCCGCCGAAGCGGGCAGGGAATACAATACGACGTCGATCCCGGAGCAGCTCCTGCGCGAGGTGTACCTCGCGCCGTTCAAAGCGTGCGTCGAGGCTGGGGTACTCACGTTGATGACCGGCTTCAACGACCTCAATGGCGTCCCCGCCTCCGGCAACGATTTTCTTCTGGAGCGAGTTCTCCGAGGCGAATGGGGGTTCACCGGCTTCGTCGTGAGCGACTGGGCGTCCATCGTCGAGATGGTTCGGCATGGGTTCGTCGAGGACGAACCGCAAGCGGCCGTGGTGGCATCGCGGGCCGGGGTCGACATGGAGATGGGCAGCGGCGCATACACCAACCTTCCCAAGCTCGTGGATGAAGGACGGGTCGCTCCGGCGACTCTCGACGACGCCGTCCGCCGCGTGCTGATCGTCAAGCATCGACTCGGCCTGTTCGATCGTCCGTACGCGGAGCGTCCTAAAGCCAGCGTCACTTTGTCGAAGGAGCATCGCGCTCTCGCTCGGGAACTGGCTCGCGAGAGCATCGTTTTGCTCAAAAACGAGGGACAGATTCTTCCCCTTGGTGCCCACGTCAAGTCGATCGCGGTCGTCGGTCCGCAAGCGGACGACCCCCGCGACCAACTCGGATGCTGGTCGTTCGATGGCGACGCCACCGCGTCGTCGACGGTGCTCGCAGCGCTTCGGGAGCGCTTTGGCCGCGAGGTCGCGATCCATTACGCACGGGGGGTGTCCGACTGCCGTTCGCACGATCGGAGCGGCTTTGGCGCAGCGGTCGAAGCCGCGCGCAAAGCCGACGTCGTGCTTGCATTCGTGGGAGAGCCCGCCAACCTCAGCGGAGAGTGCCGAAGCCGCGCGTTCTTGGACCTGCCCGGGGTTCAGCACGAGCTGGTCGAGTGCCTGGCGCAAACGGGCCGTCCCGTCGTGGTGACCGTATCGGCGGGCCGTCCGCTCACGATCGGACGGACGTGCGCGCTGGCGCAGTCGGTTCTATACGCCTGGCACCCGGGCACGATGGGCGGGGCCGCGATCGTGGACCTGCTGACGGGAGACGCGGCACCCTCTGGAAAGCTCCCGGTCTCTTTCCCGCGAACGGTCGGTCAAGTCCCGATCTACTACAACGCGAAGAACACGGGGCGCCCGGCGACCTCTCGATCGCGCGGCATCCCGATCGGAACGCCCCTCGACCCGGAGGGCTTCGAGTCGAGCTATATCGACGTCGACGTCACCCCGGAATTTCCCTTCGGCTTCGGGCTTTCTTATACGAGCTTCGAATACGAGAGGCTCGTCGTGACGCCTTCGCGCGTGAAACGTGGGGACTCCGTAGCGGTCGCCGTTCAAGTCAGGAACGCGGGAGCTACCGCGGGCGTGGAGGTCGTGCAGCTCTACGTGCGAGACAGGGTGGCCACGGTCACGCGACCGGTCCGCGAGCTCAAGAGGTTCGCGCGCGTATCGCTCGCCCCTGGCGAATCGAAGACGATCGACTTTGCGATCGCGACGCACGACGTCGCCTTTTGGGGACGAGACATGCATCCCACCGTCGAGCCGGGCGCGTTCGATGTTTTCGTTGGCTGCGATTCGCGCGCCAGCCTGGGGGCCGCCTTCGAAGTCGAGTGACCGCCGCGCTCGCCAAATGCGCCTTCGGTACGAGCGCGCTGCCGCCGGCCGGGGGCGTTCTCCTGCTGCAAGAGGGCCACCGCGGTCCGTGAAAGAGGTGTAGTGTTGGGCATCGCATGGACGAATTGGTCACAGTCGCGTCATTCGGCGATGTCGCCGAGGCGGAGCTCGCGAAAGAACGACTCTCCCTCGAGGGGATCCGGGCCTTCGTCATCGGCGGTCAGACCGCGGGAGTGATGCCTTACCTGACGAACATAAGCGGGGGCGTGCGCGTACAAGTGGAACCAAAGGACCTTGCCCGCGCCAAAGAGATACTGTCGGTGTAGGTACCGTCGAGGCTGCCACGGCGCCGGTGCGCCAGCGAAATCGCGATTCCACGACCCGGTCCGGGGCGAGCGCGAACGCTCCCCCCGAAGAGCCCCGCAGGCGACGTCAGGGCCACTCTTCTGGCCTCCCGATTGCTTGGGCCACGGATGCATGTCGCCGCCACCGACGCCGGAAGGGTTCGCGCGCGAGCCGTGGAACGCACCACTCGCGCCCCGGCCCTCGTCGTTCACGCGCGCGCGGTCGCAACTGGCGCGTGAAGTCGTCGGTCGGACGCTGCCGCGCTCCCTCTTGTGCGCGCGAGGAAGGCGCGATCGATCTCGCAAGCGGGTGGCGCTCACGTTCGACGACGGGCCCGACTCGATGACCCCGGACTACCTGGGCGCTCTCGCGCGGCTGGGCGTGCGTGCCACATTCTTCCTTATCGGCGAGAACGCCGCCCGCGAGCCCGGCCTGGTTCGCCAATACCGACGCGACGGACACGAGGTCGGCGGCCACGGCTGGTCTCACCACCCCTTTTCGACAATGACGGGGCAGCGCCTGCGCGACGAACTCGCGCGCACGGAGGCCGTGTTGGGGGCATCGGAGGGCCTCCCCCGTCTCGTGCGCCCTCCCAAGGGAGCCATGTCCATCGGCGCGCTGCTCGGGCTCGCCGCGGCCGGGTTCACCACGGTGCTTTGGTCGGTCGACTCCGACGACTGTCGGGGACGCGATCCGCGAATCATCGAACGTCGCGTCGTACCGGGCGCCGTCGCCCCCGGCGACATCGTGCTCATGCACGAGCTCCAGCCATGGACATTGCAGGCGCTCCCGCTCGTGGTCCACACGCTGCGGAAGGACGGGTGGGAGCTGGTGACCGTGAGCGAGCTGATGGAGTGACCCATGACAGAACCAGCGAACACTGAGGCGAGGATTCGGGGCATTCTGCATCGCGTTGCGCACCTCGACGGACCCTATGGCAAAAGCGCGGATCTGTTTCGGGACCTCGGCGTCAAGTCGATGGCCGCCCTCGACCTTCTTCTATCGCTCGAAGAGGAGTTCGGCGTTTCGATCGCCGACAAGGCGTTCGGTGAGGCACGCTCGCTCGGAGCGCTCGTGTCGCTCGTCGAGGGTCTTCGGTGACCGCCCGGGTCTGCACCCTTGTGACGGCGTGGCGGATCGATCCGGAGCTCGCCGCGGAGATGGAAAAGCTCGGGGCATGGGTTTCGTCTCACGTACGCGACATCCGCGTCGACGCCGGCGGGAGCTGCGTCCGATTCTCGATCGATGGCGACTCCGACCTCGAGGCAGAGCACGCCAAAGTCGCGCGCTTCGTGGCGGACATGACCGAGCGCCATCGCCCCCTGCCCAGCGCCGTGGTGGCGAGGCGCGCCGGCCCTGAGCGTGCGATTCAGTCGGATGTCTTTACGGAGCTGGTCCACCGAGGCTGGGTCGTGGAGACGGCCCGAGGACGTGCCGCGCTTCGCGGACCAGCGCTGTCGGTCGTGCGTGCGCTTGACGAGGACTGCGCGCGCGTCGCGCGGGACGTGTTCGGCGCCGTCGACGAGGCGCACCCGTCACTGGCGTCCACGTCGCTGCTGGCTCGCTGCGGGTGGTTCGCCTCGTTCCCGCATGCCGCTTCGCTCGTGGCGCACTTCGCCGAGGACTACGACGCGATCGACGCGTTCCGGCGAGCGAACGCGCACGCGAGCGAGCTCGTGCAGCCCGCGCCGGGCACTCTCGCGCCGTTCGACGCGTGCCTTCTCCCGGCCCTGTGCTACTCGGTCTACGCGGCGCGCGAGGCGACCTACCTGCCGTCCGGTTTGACCGTGGTGACCTGCGCCGGGCGATGCTTTCGCTACGAATCGCGAAATCTCGCCGGTGTCGAGCGGCTGTGGGAATTCGGTATGCGCGAGATCGTCTTTCTCGGGGATCCCGACGCAGTCGCCTCCGCTCGGCGGCGAGCGCTCGACGCCGTGCTCGAACAGCTCGAGCGCTGGGATCTCGACGGCACCTTCGAGACCGCCAACGACCCATTTTTCGCGGCGGTGCGGCCGCGAGGCGCGCATTGGCAGCGAAGTGGCGAGCGCAAAATCGAGCTACGCATGCCGGTCGCGGCGGGCCCGAAGACGGTCGCCTGCGCGAGCCTCAACCTGCATGATCGCGTCTTCGGATCGACCTTCGCGATATCCCACGACGGCGCACCGGCGACGACCGGCTGCGTTGGCTGGGGGATGGAGCGCTGGATGCTCGCTTGCTTCGCTCGGCATGGATTCGACCCTAGGAACTGGCCGCAATGGCTCGGCAATCGCCTGTTCCAGTGAGCGGCTTCGACCGGTGGCTTCTCGCGGTGAAACGGCGCGAGACACCGGCTGCGCGAATGGCCCACGACGCCTATCTGAGCGTCCGCCGGCTCAACATTCCCGACGTTCGTTTGACGCGCGCTACGTACCGTGTGCTGGGCGTCGCGTACGATACGTGGATCGACGGGCGCGAAATCGCGCTGGCAAAGCTGCTGTGGGAGCCGATGCTTCGGGCTCGATGCCATTCGATCGGCCGGTACGTTCACCTCACCAGCGCGCCCTACGTGCGCGGTCACGTCAGCATCACGATCGGCGACGATTGCTTCTTCTCCAGCTTTTCCGTGCAATCGGGGCGGTTCCGCGATCGGCCCGAGCTGCGCATCGGCAACAGTTGCCACGTGGGCTACGATGCGCTCTTCTCGGTGAACGACCGCGTCACCGTCGGCGATCATGTCGGCATCTCACAGCGCGTGGCTGTTCAAGACTCGGATGGTCACCCGTCCGATCTCGGCCGTCGCATGCGCGGTGAGTCACTCAGCGGCGACGATATCGCGCCGGTCACCATTCACGACTACGCGTGGATTGGTCGCGACGCGCACGTGCTCAAGGGAGTGACGATCGGTGCGGGCGCGATCGTCGCATCTGGCTCGGTCGTCGCGAGCGACGTGCCCGACGGGGCGATTGCCATGGGCGTTCCTGCGCGCGTCATCCGCCGCGCGGCATGATGCGTCGCAGCGCTCACGCGGGGCGAATCCCGTCGGACTCATCGGTGAGTCGCTCGGAGACCGGCCTCGAACTACACCCTAGGGCAACGCGCCACAGTGGGACGATTCCGATGCCGGCCACGGCGAGGGAGCGCCGGGCCCCCTCGAGCTGGTGGGCGACGAAGAAGCTGGCCTCCGACGACTTGCCGAGCGCGCGCAGGCGGCGGAGCTCCTCCGCGAAGGCGCGTCGGCGGAGTCCGAGTCCACGAAGATCAGGCGGGGTCCATGCGTCGTATCCGTAACCGAAGTCTTCGGGGAGGAGGAACGCGCAGCCCGGAAGATACGGGTATTCGCACCGCGAGCGCGTGTGCATCCAGGTGTACGTCGCCAGGCGATCGCCCAGGAGGCCCAGAAGCCAGCGCTCTCCGCGCGCGAGCCGCGAGCGAAAGTCGGCCAGGTGATCGTCGCCGTGATGGACGGGGTCGAGTAGCCGCAGGTGGTGTTCCGCGCCATCGACGAAGCGAAGCGAGTCGACGCCGTCGAGGTCGTCGTCCACGTCGGTAGAGCACTTGCAAAGAAAGACTTCGCGAGCCAGCACGATCATGAGCTCTTGGTGCCTGCGGATCCCATACCGGCTCTCGGAAACGATGAGGACATGAACCGAACGGCGCTCGCGGCTGCTCTGGATCGACTGAGCGTTCCAGAGCTCGTGATGTCGCTGCGGCGAAAGGCGCCGCTCTGGCTCACCGTGCTCACCTATCATCGGGTCTCGAGCTTCGGCGCTGCATCCGAGCTCGACGACGGGGTCGTCGACGCGACTCCCGACTTGCTCGAAAAGCAGCTGTCGTTCGTTCGCCGGTGGTTTCAACCCATCGCAATGGACGATCTGCTCGCGTTCGGCGAGGGGCGGGCGGGGCTGCCAGCCAACCCGCTCTTGGTGACGTTCGACGACGGCTACCGAGACAATCACGACATCGCGCTGCCCATTCTGGCGAAGCACGGCGTTCGCGCGACGTTCTTCGTGGCGACCGACTACGTCGAGCGACGCCGACTGTTCTGGTGGGACCGCGTGGCCCTGGCGACCAAACGGTCGGCTCGCGACCGAATCGAGATCGACTATCCGGAGTCATTGGCCCTTCCGCTGAGCGACGCGCGCGCACGGCGGATCGCCAACCGGAGGCTGCAGCGGTTCGTCAAGGATACCCCGCGCCTCGACCTCGACCGCTTCCTCGACGAGCTCGAGCGAGCCGCGGGCGCCCCGCTGGGGCGAGACGAGGAGCGGCGGCTTGCAGACGAGACGGTGATGACCTGGGAGAACGTCGTCGCGCTGCGCCGCGCGGGCATGGACGTGCAGTCCCACACGCGAACCCACCGAGTCCTTCAGACTCTAGACGGTAGCGAGCTCGCCGAAGAGCTGCGCGGATCGCGCGACGCCCTGCAGGCTGCGCTCGGCGAGCGGATACGCGCGGTTTCGTACCCTGTTGGCAGGCCGTTGCGCGGCACGCCCCATATCCGGCGCGCGGTGCAGGAGGCGGGCTACGAATTGGGATTCTCGAACGGCACGGGAGTCAATCTCGTGCGCGCGTTCGATCGGCTCGACATACGGCGAATCTCGATGGACGTAACGCTGGGTGATCGGTTCTTTCGCGCCGCCCTGGCGCTCCCCTGGTTGGGGTATTGAACGGATGCCGACCCGCATCATCGACGACATGTCCGGCCTCGAGCGCCTCGCGCCTGAGTGGCGTCGCCTGATGCAGCGCGCCGCGCACGCGCAGCCCGTGCTCACGCCGGTCTGGCTTCTCGCGTGGTGGCGGGAGTTCGGTACGAGCGATGGGAGAGCGATGCGGGTGGTGACTGTCGAAGAAGACGGAGAGCTCGTCGGTCTGGTGCCTCTGGCGTGGCGAAGAACGAAGCACCGGGCTGCCATTCCCGTACGTCGCCTCGAGCTTCTCGCCACAGGCGAAGAGGAGGCGGACGAAATCTGCTCGGAGTACGTGGGCGCGCTAGTGGCGCGCGGCCAGGAGGACAATGTCGCGCGCGCTCTGAGCCGAGCGTTGCTTGACGGCGCGCTGGGAGATTGGGACGAGCTTCGTATGACGTCGATGAGCGGCGAGGACACTCTCGTGCCGAGGCTCGTCGCGGCGCTGCGGTCGGACGGCGTCGCCGCGCTCAGCCATCCGAGCGGTGAATGTCCGTACGTGCCTCTGCCGCGCAATTGGGATCAGTACCTCAGTGCCCTCGGCTCAGCGCGGCGTTACGTCGTGACGCGAAGCCTGCGCGAGCTCGACAAGTGGGCCGGCGCGCAGAAGTGGGAGCTGCGCCAGGCGCGAACGCCCGCCGAGCTTGTGGAAGGCAAGCGCGTCCTGTGGGCGCTGCACGCCCAGCGGTGGAAGTCGTCGGGCCGAAGCGGCGTCTTCGCGAGCGAGCGCTTCGCGCGGTTTCACGACGAGGTCATGCCCCGGCTGCTCGCCGGCCAAGACGGCGTTTCACTCGAGCTCCAATGGCTCCTTGTGCGCGGCGAACCCGTCGCCGCGATCTACAACTTCGCATACGCCGGCAAAGTGCACTTCTACCAAAGCGGCCGCCGTGTCGACGTCCCCAAGGCCGTGCGCCCCGGTATCGCGATGCACGCGCTCGCCATCCGCGCGAGCATCGAGGCCGGACGTCGAGAATACGACTTCCTGGGCGGGGCTTCGCGCTACAAGTGCGACCTCGCCCTCGCCCTCCGCCCGCTCGTGACTCTCCGCGCCGTCGCCCCCGGTCTTCGCGCTCGCGCGGTCGAAGCGGCGCGCATGCTGGCGGATCGCGCGATCGCTCGGGTGCGTGGGGCGGGAGAGGCGGACCTGGGACATGAGCGGGCGCAGGAGTGAGCGGAGCAAGCGTTGCCCGCGGTCGATCCGTCGCCGCGAAGGCCACGAGCGGCGCCGCCTGGACGATTGCGACGGGAGTCGGATCGCGCGGCCTCGGTTTGGTCGGAACCCTGGTGCTGACCTATCTGGTCGCGCGCGACGAGCTCGGCGAAGTCTCCGACGCGGCCATCGCTGTCCTCTTGGCCAATCAGTTCTCCACCGTCGGCGCGGGGCAGTATTACATCTCACGCCCCACCGCGGGTCGTGAGGTCGCCTGGCACGCGACGGTCCTACACGTTTCGCTCGGGTTCGCAGCGCTGCTCGCGGTGCTGGTTCTCGCGCATCCCCTCTCCGTATGGATGAGGGCCCCATCGCTCGGCCGCTTCTTGCCGGGCCTCCTGTTCTCCGGCCTGCTCGAGCGGCTTGCGTACATGCCAGAGCGCGTCCTCGCGCGCGAGATGCGCTTTCGCGTCGTCGGACTTTGCCGCACAGCCGGTGAAATTGCGTACACGGTGGCGTCGGTCACGTTCGCGCTCTTCGGGTGGGGTGGAATGTCGATCGTCATCGGCAACGTCGTGCGAAGCGTGATCCGGTTCGCGGCGATGGCGTCGTGCGTTCCCCGCGCCGAGTGGCTTTCGCGTTCGCCGCTATCCGGCAAGACGATCCGAGCGATGCTGCGCTTCGGGCTCCCGATGTCGGTCGGAATGGGGGCGGGGTTCGCGTCCCGGCGCGTCGACAACGCGATTGTGTCGAGCCTGTTCGGAGCGCACGTGGTGGGCGCGTACAACCTCGCGTACAACGTCGCAGACGCACCGGCGGTACAAGTGGGCGAGCAAATCGGCGACGTGCTCCTGCCTTCGTTTTCGGTCATGAACCCCGGGGAGCGAAAAGAAGCGCTGCTGCGGTCGACCGCGCTCTTGGCGCTCGTTACGTTCCCGTTGGCCGTCGGCCTTGGTGCGGTGGCACCATCGCTCGTCAAGGCGATCCTGCGGCCGGAGTGGAGCGACGTCGCGCCGATGGTGGCTCTGCTCTCGGCGATGAGCGTCGTGCGCCCCGTGGGTTGGACGATCTCGTCGTACTTGCTCGCGCGCGACAACCCGCGGCTGGATGCGGCCCTCGAGGTTCTGAAGCTCGTCTCGCTCATCGCGCTGCTCTTGACACTGGGCCGAAGGGGCCCGCTCTGGGCGTGCGTCGCCGTGGGCCTCGCGTTCGCCGTACACGCGGCCGCGAGTATGGCGGTGCTGCAAGCCATCGACGGCGTGGCCGTCGCAGCGCTTGCAGCCAGGTGCTGGCCTCCGCTCGCGGCCTGTGTCCCGATGGTTGCATCGGTCGCGGCGACGCGGCTGGCGCTGGCGGGTGCGGGGATCCACTCCAGCGCGGTGGCGGT
>Ga0265332_10000085_pt1 | contig 82163 bp, 78 predicted proteins | sample 41926metaG_FD_202084 | JGI IMG/M metagenome (GOLD analysis project Ga0265332, IMG submission 202084) | Rhizosphere microbial communities from Carex aquatilis grown in University of Washington, Seatle, WA, United States - 4-19-26 metaG | ecosystem: Host-associated > Plants > Roots > Rhizosphere...
GGGCATTTCGGTGCTGCTGATCGAACAGAAGCTCACCATCGCCATGCACATTTCGGACCGCTGCCTGGTCATGGGGCACGGGCATATCGTGTTCGAAGGCACGCCAGACGCATTGCGAGCCAACCAGTCCATCCGCAAGGAATGGTTGGAGGTCTGATGTTTTCTCCCGTTCCAAGCACCCATCCATCCAAGGAATTACCATGACAACCAGGCACTGGCTCACAACCTACGGGGACCACATTCCTGCCGAAATCAATCCCCAGGCGTACCCCTCCGTCGTGCACATGATGGAGCAGGCCATGGTCCGGTTCGCGGATCGTGTGGCCTTTCACAGTTTCGGCAACACCATCACCTACGCCGATACCGACAGGCTCTCTCGCGCCTTTGCAGCCTATCTGCAGCACGACCTTGGGGTGAAGAAGGGCGACCGCATCGCGGTCATGATGCCCAACCTGCTGGCATTTCCGATTGCCATGCTGGGCATCATCCGTGCCGGCGCCATCCAGGTGAATGTCAACCCGCTCTACACGCCAAGGGAACTGGAGCACCAGCTCAACGACGCTGGCGTAGAAGTGATTGTCATCTTCAATGGCTCCACCCCAACGCTGGCGTCGGTGATGGAGAAGACCAAGGTTCGCACCATCATCGCGGTGGCACTGGGGGACGGCGGCGCGCAGGTTATCCCGAGTCCGCCGGTGGATGCAGCCTTGCCCCACGTGGTGTGGCTCTCCGAGGCGCTGGTTCGGGGTGCTGATCTGGCCTTTACTCGGGTTGAACTGGGCAGCGACGATCTGATTTTTCTCCAGTACACCGGCGGCACCACCGGGATGTCCAAGGGGGCCGCCTTGTCGCACGGCAACCTGGTTGCCAATACCGAGCAGTTCAAGGCCTTCATGCACGATGCCTTGCGCCCGGGGCTGGAGGTCGTGGTCACGGCGCTGCCGCTCTACCACATCTTTGCGCTGATGGTGAACTTCATCACCTACTTCTCCGTCGGCGCGACCAACTGGCTGGTGGCCAATCCCCGTGATGCCGACCAGATGATTGACGCGCTGAAGCAATCGCACCTGACAATCTTTGTGGGCGTCAATACGCTGTACGCCAGCCTGGTGTCGCACCCCCGCATCAAGGAAGTGGACTTCTCCAACCTGCGACTGTCGGCAGGTGGCGGCGCAGCGGTGATACCGGCCACGTCCGCACGCTGGAAGGAAATCACCGGCAACTTCATCCGTGAGGGCTATGGACTATCCGAGACCAGCCCGGTCCTGTCGTTCAATCCCGCCACGGTGAACGAGTTTTCTGGCACGACGGGCTTGCCCATGCCATCCACCGATATCAAGTTGATCGATGTGGAGGGGCATGAGGTCGCTTTGGGGCATTCGGGTGAAATCTGCGCCAAAGGCCCCCAGGTGATGCGCGGCTACTGGAACCAAGTGGAAGCCAATAAAACTGCTTTCACCCCGGATGGCTACTTCAAGACCGGCGATGTGGGGGTGTTTGACGAGAAGGGCTACCTCAAGATCGTCGACCGCATGAAGGACATGATCATCGTCTCGGGATTCAACGTCTATCCGAACGAGATTGAAGCCGTTGTTGCCGCCATTCCCGGCGTCCTCGAATGCGCCTGCATCGGCGTGTCGGACGAGAAGACGGGCGAGGCCGTATCCCTGTTCGTGGTGAAAGACAAGGGCACCGTCCTGACCCGCGACGATGTGGTTGCGCACTGCCGCAAGGAGTTGACGGGCTACAAGATCCCGAAGTTTGTGACCTTTGTGGACGGCCTGCCCAAATCCACGGTGGGCAAGATTCTCCGCCGTGGCCTACGGGAAACCACCTGAAAGGCGGTTTATTGTGAACAAGAAACTCAGTGCCAGGCGGCTCACGGTAGTGACCACTGCCATCTCACTGGCCTGCACTGCCGGGTTTGGCATCAGTGCAGGCAGCCAGTCGGATGGCGCGGCGTCCATCGCCATATGGCTGACCACGGTGGCCGCCATGGGCGTTGTGGTCTATGGCAACGGCTTGCTCATAGGCCGCGTCCTTGATCCACTGTCCGATGTCATTGCCTTTGGCGAGAAAGTGCTTCAGGGTGATCTGACCGCAGTCCCCAAGCGGTCCGCCCTTAGTGAAGTTCAAGCAGTTCAACGCATTGTCAGTGCCCTCAAAGACGCCCTGACGACCATTGTCTATGACGTGCGCGGCGGCGCGATTTCCATCGATACCACCGTGCTGGCGGTGCATAGCGATAACCAGGCCCTGTCGCTGCGCAATGAAGCTCAGTCGTCCGCGATCCAAAGTACTTCGCAGACACTGCGCGAACTATCCATCACCCTGGCCCAGAACTCTGAAAATGCCGTACACGCCAGTTCCCAGATTAAGGCAGCGGATGCACAGGTTGCACAGTGCAATGAACTGGTGCGTCAGGTGGCATCCACCATGCAATCGATCAAGAGCAGCTCCGACAAGATTGCGGAGATCATCGGTGTCATCGACAGCATTGCGTTTCAGACCAACATTCTGGCGTTGAATGCCGCTGTGGAAGCGGCACGCGCCGGTGAGCAGGGACGAGGCTTTGCGGTGGTGGCGTCCGAAGTGCGCAACCTTGCCGGTCGCTCGGCACAGGAGGCGAAGGACATTCGCCGGTTGGTCACCCAGGCGGTCGAAAATGTGGAGGCTGGCGGTCTTCTGGTCGAAAAGGCTGACCAGGCCATGGTGGCTGTGGTGGGATCGATCAGGGGCATCAACGAATACATGTCGGCCATTGCACATGCCAGTGCCGAGCAAACAGTCAGCCTGCACCAAATCACGGATGCCATTGGCGAGTTTGCGTCGGCAACCCAGGAGAACTCCGAGCTGGCGACCAAGGCGCTTGCTGCGACCGAAGCCCTTAAAGAAGGTGCCAAGTCGCTTGCCGATGGTGTTTCAGCGTTTGATTTGGGGTCGGAGGCTGGCACCGCAGAAGAGGCCGAGTCCCTGGTCAAGAAGGCCGTAGCGATGGCGCATCAAGAGGGCCTGGATGCGCTGGTAGATGACGTGAACAAGCTGAACAAGGGGAAGTTCCGAAACAAGGACCTTTACATATCGATCTACGGCATGGACGGCTATGTCAAGGCCCATGGTTCCAACCGCCACTTCGTCGGCGTACACACCGGGCAGGTCAAGGACACCAGTGGCAAGTCATTTATCGCCGAAATTCTTGAGGTTGGACGTCGCAATGGCTCTGGATGGGTGAACTACCTTTTCGCCCACCCATCCACACAAGAAATCATGCAGAAAGCGTCCTACCTGGAAGTCGTTGACGACAGGGTGATCACTTGTGGTTGTTACGTATAACAGTAGCAAATGGGGTCACTGCGCAATCAAACTCGTCCCCTCACACTTCCAGGTTGTCAATCAAGCGCGTGGCGCCCAGCCGCGCCGCGGCCAGCACGACCATGGCGTCACCCGGGCGGGCGGTTTGCAGGTCAGACTGGCGGCGCACGGCGACGTAGTCGGGGCGCCAGCCAGCGTGGCTCAGGGTGTGCATGGCCTGGGTTTCCAGGCGGGCGATTTCGGTGGCGTCCATGGTCGGGTTCTGGCGCAGGGCCTGCACGATGGACTTGAGCGTGGAGGACAGCTGCACCGCCTGCTCTCGTTCGGCCGGGCTCAGGTAGCCGTTGCGTGAGGACAGCGCCAGGCCGTCTTCGCTGCGCTGGGTTTCGCCACCCACGATAGTGATCGGCATGGCGAACTGCTTGACCATGTTGCGGATCACCATCAACTGCTGGTAGTCCTTCTTGCCGAACAGCGCGGTGCGCGCCTGGGTCAGCGACAGCAGCTTGAGCACCACGGTGCATACGCCAATGAAGAAACCGGGGCGAAAGTGGCCTTCCAGAATGTCGGCCAGCTCGGTTGGCGGGTGCACCTTGAAGGTCTGCGGCTGAGGATACATCTCGGTCTCTTTGGGAGCAAAGACCAGGTCGCAGCCCGCGGCTTCCAGTTGCTCGCAGTCGGCGTCCAGCGTGCGCGGGTAGGTGTCAAAGTCTTCGTGCGGTGCAAACTGCAGGCGGTTCACGAAGATGGTGGACACGGTCACGTCGCCCAGCGGCTTGGCCTGGCGCACCAGCGCCAGGTGCCCGGCGTGCAGGTTGCCCATGGTCGGGACCACGGCGGGGTGACGGTAGGCGGCCAAGTGATCGCGTAGCTCGGAAATGGTGTGGATGATTTTCATAGATGTCAGGGGTTCACCAGGCGTGGATGGCGTCGTCGGGGAAGCTGCCGTTCTTCACGGCAGCGATGTAGGCCTCAAACGCGCCGCGGATGCTGGTGGCGTCAATCATGAAGTCGCGCACGAACTTGGGGTTCTTGCCCAGGTTTAAGCCCAGCATGTCATGCATCACCAGCACCTGGCCGGCCGTGCCCTTGCCGGCACCGATGCCGATGGTGGCGCAGTGCACCAGCTCGGTGGTCAGCTCGGCGGATAGGGGTGCCGGCACCATTTCCAGCACCAGCATGGAGGCGCCGGCATCCTGCAGCTCGTGCGCATGGCGCTTGAGCATTTCGGCGCTGGCCTGCGACTTGCCCTGCACCCGGTAGCCACCCAGCGCGTGCACGGTCTGCGGAGTCAGGCCCAGGTGGGCGCAGACGGGAATGCCGCGCTCCACCAGAAAGCGCACGGTATCGGTGGTCCAGCCACCGCCTTCAAGCTTGACCATGTGGGCGCCGGCCTGCATCAGCACCGATGCGTTGCGAATCGCCTGTTCCTTGGATTCCTGGTAGGAGCCAAAGGGCAGATCGCTGATCAGCCAGGCCGTGCCTTGCGCTCGGCGCAGGCCGCGCGCCACCATTTCGGTGTGGTAGCGCATGTGTTCCAGCGACACGCCCACCGTGGTGTGCAGGCCCTGGCTGACCATGCCCAGCGAGTCGCCGACCAGAATGCTGTCGATGCCGGCGGCATCGGCCACGGCGGCAAAGGTGGCGTCGTAGGCGGTGACCATCGTGATCTTCTCGCCGCGGGTGCGCATCTCCAGAATGCGCGGCAGGCTGATGGGCTTGCGGCTGGGCATCGGGGACGCCGGAGGCAGCGTGCCGTAGGGGGTGGCGTGCAGGGCTGCTGCGTTGCTGTCGGTTGGCTGTGTCATGGTGTGAGCTCCAATTGCAGGGTTTTGGGCGAAGCCGGGCGAATACTAACCGTATCGCCGTGAACGCGGGATGGGACTGTGTCAGGTGGGGGAATAGGCCAGCCGTACGTAGATCGGTGCGAACGCCTCGGCCTGGGTGATTTCAATCAGGGTTTCCTTGGCCAGCTCCAAGAGGGCGATGAAGGTCACCACCAGCACCGGCGCGCCACTGCTGGCGTCGAACAGGTCTTCAAAGCCGACAAAGCGCTGGCCCTGCAGCCGCTTGAGCACCATGCCCATGTGTTCGCGCACGGACAGTTCCTCGCGCGAGATCTTGTGGTGCTGGACCAGCTTGGCGCGCTTCAGGATGTCGCGCCAGGCCTCCTGCAGGTCGACCAGTTGCACCTCGGGAAAGCGCGGCTGCATGGACTGCTCGATGAAGATCTCGGCCTTCAGGAAGTCGCGGCCAAATTGCGGCACGGCGTTCAGGCGCGCGCTAGCCAGCTTCATCTGCTCGTATTCGATCAGGCGGCGCACCAGCTCGGCACGCGGGTCTTCGGCCTCCAGCCCTTCAGCCACCTTCTTGGGCGGCAGCAGCATGCGCGACTTGATCTCGATCAGCATGGCAGCCATCAGCAGGTATTCGGCGGCCAGCTCCAGGTTGCGCTTGCGGATCTGGTCCACATAGACCATGTACTGGCGTGTGACGGCCGCCATGGGAATGTCCAGGATGTTGAAGTTCTGCTTGCGGATCAGGTACAGCAGCAGGTCCAGCGGGCCTTCGAAGGCTTCGAGGAACACCTCCAGCGCGTCCGGCGGGATGTACAAATCCTGCGGCATGGCGAACAGCGGCTCGCCATAGAGGCGGGCCACGGCCACATGGTCCACGACCTCAGGGCTGCCCGAAGGCGCGACCACGGCCGGATCGACCTGGTCCACGGGTGCGGAGAATTGCGTCATGGCAATGCTATCGAAACAATAGCTTCCTGCGCAATGTTGGCGAGGGCTAGAGCCAGATTTGGCTCTTACTTATTGTCGGTCTGGTAGACGTAGGGCTTTTGCGCGACCTTGGCGCGGCGGAAACCCTTCCAGGCGTCGCGGTCCACAATTTTGTTCCACAGCAGGGACAAACCCGTGCGCTGCTCGGCAGCCAGGGTTGGCTTGGTTTTCTTGAGCTGCTCAATGAACAGGGTGGTGTCGGACTTGTAGTCGGGGCGGCGGAAAATGTTCATGGGGTACCTCTGGCGCGTATTTTAGCCGTCTAACGTCGCCGTTTTGTGCCGAAATGTTGGGTGTAGTATTGGGCGATCTCCCGCAGAAATTGACCCCAAAGGACGCATGCACAGTTTTGCTCATCCCGCCACATGGCTGCATCTGGATTGGGTGCTGGTGGTGGTGCTGGCCTGGCTGCTGATCGGTGCTGCCGGGGTGATGGCGCTGCGACGCTTCCGTTTTGTTGCCACGGTGCTGTTTCCGCTGGGGGCCTTCTTTTCGATTGTATTGATGGCCGTGGCGTTGAGCGCAGCCTTTGCCGACCCCGAGGTGGCCGTGCTGCCGCTGGGGCTGCCCCAGCTCCCGTTCCATTTGCGGCTGGACAGCCTGTCGGCCTTTTTCCTGCTGCTGATTGGCGGTGTTTCTGCCGGCGTGTCCACCTTTGCCGCGGGTTACTTCCGCCAGGGCGAGGGCACGCCGCCGGGGCTGATCTGTCTGGAGTACCACGTGTTCCTGGCCAGCATTGCGCTGGTGGTGCTGGCCGACGATGCCTATGTGTTCATGGTGGTCTGGGAGACCATGGCGTTTTCCTCGTTCTTCCTGGTCATGGCCAACCACCGGATTCTCGAAATCCGCCGCGCCGGCTACCTGTACATGCTGGTCGCGCACATCGGCGCCCTGGGCATTCTGCTGTGCTTTGGTCTGTTGCAGGCCAATACCGGCGACTACACCTTCGCCAATATGCGCTCCCAGCACCTGACACCGTTCTGGGGTTCCGTGGCCTTCTGCCTGGCGGTGTTTGGCTTTGGCGCCAAGGCCGGGTTGTTGCCGCTGCATGCCTGGCTGCCGGAGGCGCATCCGGCTGCGCCGTCGCCGTTTTCGGCGTTGATGAGTGGGGTCATGCTCAAGATCGCGCTGTATGGCATCTTGCGGGTGGGGTTTGACCTGCTGCAGACCCGCATCTGGTGGTGGGGCGTGTTGCTGATGGCAGTCGGCCTGGCCAGCGCCCTGTTCGGCGTGGTGTTCTCCACGGTGCAGGTGGAGATGAAGCGCCTGCTGGCCTATTCGTCAATTGAGAACATTGGCCTGATCTGTGCCGGCCTGGGTCTGTCCATGCTGTTCGCGTCCTATGACATGCACGCGTTCGCCGCGCTGGCGCTGACGGCGGCGCTCTACCACACCATCAGCCACGCCTTTTTCAAGAGTCTGCTGTTTTGCAGCACCGGCGCGGTGTTGCACGCCACCGGCGAGCGCAGTCTGGGCAAGCTCGGCGGGTTGATGCGCTTCATGCCCTGGGTGGCCTGGCCCACGCTGATCGGCGTGTTGTCCTGCGCCGGCCTGCCGCCCTTTGGTGGCTTTGTGGCCGAGTGGTTGCTGCTGCAGAGCTTTCTGTTCACCACCGGCCTGCCCAGTTCGTTTCTGGACATGCTGGTGCCGGTCATGGCCGCGATGATTGCGCTGATTGCGGCGCTGTCGGGCTACACCATGGTCAAGTATTTTGGCGTGATCTTTTTGGGGCAGCCGCGCGACGAGAAGCTGGCGAACGCGCACGACGCCGGGCTGTGGGAGCGCCTGGGCATGCTGTGGCTGGCGGTGGGCTGTGTGGTGCTGGGGCTGTTTCCCAACCAGATGATTGCGGTCATGGACCCGGTGACCAAGTTGCTGGTGCAGGCCGGTCTGGCCCACACCGTGGCGGACAGCGGCTGGCTGCTGGTGCCGGTGCACATGGATCGCGCCAGCTACGCACCGGCCATCTTCCTGCTGGGCGTCCTGACCGCGTTCGGCCTGACCTTTTTGCTGGTGCGCAAGCTCTACCATGGTCGCATGCGCCGCGTTCCGTCCTGGGACTGTGGCCACCCCTGGCAGACCGCACGCATGCAGGACTCGGCCGAAGGCTTTGGCCAGCCGATCCGCCAGATCTTTGAGCCGTTCTTCCGCATGGACCGGCACCTGCCCACCGCCTTTGATGCCCAGCCCAGTTACAAGGTGCAGGTGGAAGACCCGCTGTGGTACTGGCTGTACTTGCCGCTGGTGCGGCTGGTGGAATGGGTATCCCGGCTGGTGGGGCTGCTGCAACAGGGGCGCATTGCCGTGTACCTGATGTACAGCTTTGTGACGCTGATCGTGGTCTTGCTGGTGGTGAAGCGATGAGCGCGCGCCGGGCCGTTCCCAAGCAAGCTCGCACCGCAGTGCGCAGCACGGAGGCATCACAATGACTGCCATGGGTGTACTGTCCCAACTGCTGGCGCTGGTCACGGCCCTGCTGCTGGCGCCGCTGCTCACCGGCTGGGTTAACCAGTGGCGCCACTGGCTGCAGAACAAGTCGGCACCGGGCGTGCTGCAGCCCTACCGGATGCTGCATAAGCTGTTCAAGAAAGAGTCGTTGGTGGCGGAACACGCCTCGCAGTTGTTCCGCATGGCGCCGTACGTCAAATTCGGCTGCATGCTGCTGGCCTGCGCCATCATTCCGACGCTGTCCACCGACCTGCCGCTGTCGCCCGCGGCGGATGCGATTGCGCTGGTGGGGCTGTTTGCGCTGGCACGGGTCTTCATCTCCCTGGCCGCCATGGATATTGGCACCGCGTTTGGCAGCCTGGGGGCCCGGCGCGAAATGCTGGTGGGGTTCCTGGCCGAACCGGCCCTGCTGATGGTGCTGTTCTGCGCGTCGATGATTACGCGCTCGACCTCGCTGACCGTCATCGTGGAAACGCTGGCCAACCGCGAGTTGGCCATCTACCCCAGCCTGCTGCTGGCCGGCGTGGCCTTCACGATGGTGTCGCTGGCCGAGAACGCCCGCGTGCCAGTGGACAACCCGGACACGCACCTGGAGCTGACCATGATCCACGAGGCGCTGATCCTGGAGTATTCGGCCCGCCACCTGGCCCTGCTGGAGTGGGCCGCCAGCCTGAAGCTGTTTGCCTACTCCTGCATCGGCCTGGCGCTGTTCTTTCCGTGGGGCGTGGCCGAGGCCGGCACACCGCTGGCCATGCTGCTGGCGCTGCCGGTGCTGTTTTTCAAGCTGGCGCTGGGTGGCATGGCGATGGCGTTCATCGAAATGGTCAGCGCCAAGATGCGCATCTTCCGTGTGCCCGAGTTCCTGGGCACGGCCTTTTTGCTGGCGGTGATTGGCCTGCTGGTGAACGTATTGCTGGGGGTGGGATGACTGCCTTTGCCCCCCAGTTCATCAACCTGTTTGCGACGCTGATCCTGTTGCTGTCGTTTGCGATGATTTCGCAGCGGCGCATCGTCTCGCTGATCAACCTGTTTGCGATCCAGGGTGCGGCGCTGGTGGCGGCCTCGTTCCTGTTGGGTTATGTGACGCACCAGCCGGACCTGTATGTGTCCGGCGCGTTGACCCTGGTGCTCAAGGTCCTTTTCATTCCCTGGATGCTGCACCGCCTGATCCGCCGGCTCAATGTGCGCTGGGACGTGGAGACCCTGCTGAACATCCCCACCACCATGCTGGTGGGCATTGGCTTGGTGATTTTTGCCTTCAGCCTGGCCCTGCCGGTGTCGCGCCTGTCGGATTCGATTGCGGGTGGCTCGCTGGGCATTGCGCTGGCTTGCGTGCTGCTGTCCTTCATGATGATGATCACGCGCTCCAAGGCCGTGCCCCAGGTGATCGGTTTCCTGTCGATGGAAAACGGCCTGATCTTTGCGGCGACCACGGTGACCAACGGCATGCCGATGATTGTGGAGTTTGGCATTGCGCTGGACGTGCTGGTGGGGGTGCTGATCCTGGGTGTGTTCATGTTCCAGATTCGCGAGAAGTTCGACAGCCTGGATATCCACAACCTGGAAACGCTGAAGGACGACCAAACATGAACGCGTTGGCCTTCGTCCTCGGGATTCCGCTGCTGGGCAGCCTGGCGCTGGCGTTCACGGGGCACCGACCCTGGGCGCGCGATGTGAATGTTGCCTTCAGCTTCGGTACCTTTGTGGCAGCCTGTTTTCTCACCGCGCACACGATTGCGGTCGGCCCCGAGACGCTGTGGGCGCAGCAGTTTTTCATCGACCCGCTGAACGTCTTCCTGGTGACGCTGACGGCCTTTGTCAGCCTGACCACGGCCATCTTTTCGCGCCCCTACATGCGCGTGGAGCAGGACCACGGCAAGATGACGCCACCGCGCATGCGGCTCTACCACAGCATGTACCAGTTGTTTGGCTTCACCATGCTGCTGGGTTTTACGACCAACAACCTGGGCATCATCTGGGTGGCCATGGAGGCCGCCACGCTGACCACGGTGCTGCTGGTCAGCGTGTACCGCACCTCGGCCAGCCTGGAGGCGGCGTGGAAGTATTTCATCCTGTGCGGTGTCGGCATCGCGCAGGCGCTGTTTGGCACCATCCTGCTGTACATGGCGGCCGACAAGGTGCTGGGTGCCGAGCACGCCACGCTGCTGTGGACAAGCCTCAACGAGGTCAAGGGCCAGCTCGACCCGACCATCGTCACGCTGGCCTTTGTCTTCCTGCTGATCGGCTATGGAACCAAGGTCGGCCTGGTGCCGCTGCACAGTTGGTTGCCCGATGCCCACGCCGAAGGCCCGACGCCGGTATCGGCGGTGCTGTCGGGTCTGCTGCTCAATGTGGCCATGTATGCGGTGCTGCGCTGCAAGGTGCTGACCGACGGCGCCCTGGGCACCCCGATGGCCGGGGAGCTGATGATGGGCTTTGGCCTGCTGTCGGTCACGGTGGCGGCGTTCTTTCTGTCCCGGCAAAAGGATGTGAAGCGCATGTTCTCGTATTCCTCCATCGAGCACATGGGCCTGATCACCTTTGCCTTTGGCATGGGTTCTCCGCTGGCCAACTTTGCCGGCCTGTTGCACATGACCGTGCACTCGTTGGTCAAGTCGGCGATCTTTTTCACCGTGGGCCACGCTACGCAGAAGGCCGGCACCCAGGTGATGAGCGAGATCCGTGGCCTGATCAAGGTCAATCCCACGGTGGGCTGGGGCCTGATGCTGGGCGTCATGGCCATCCTGGGCATGCCGCCATTTGGCGTGTTCGCCAGCGAATTCCTGATCCTGACCACTGCCATGCGCGAACAGCCGTGGGCGGCGCCGTTCCTGTTCCTGGCGCTGGGCGTGGCGTTTGCATCCATCCTGGCGCGGGTGCTGCCGATGGTGTTTGGCGACACCACACTGAAAGCCCTGGCCCATCCACCGGCGCTGCTGCCGGTGTTTGTGCACCTGGTGCTGGCGCTGGTATTGGGCCTGTACATTCCGCCGTACCTGAATGGCTGGTACGTGCAGGCCGCTTCCATGTTGGGTGGGTGATGCGATGAAGATACCGGGTCTGGAGGTGGAATTCAGCGTGGTGCCGGCACCGGTGCCGATCTGGCATGCGCGGGTGACGGCGCAGGAATGGAGTGCCGCCGCCGGCCTGGTGCGCGAACGCGGTGGCCGCTTGCTGGCGCTGTGGGCGGGCAGCTTTTCGGATTCAGATGCTATTGAATCAGTAGCTGCTCACGCAGTAACGACGAGGGCTAGCGCCATATTCGTCGCTTATGTTGTGCTGGAAGGCGTGTTCTGGCTGGCTCTGCCGCTGGATGCGACCGACGGCCGGCCGGAGTACCCGGACCTGTCCATCATCTTTCCCGTGGCAGCGCGCATGCAGCGCGCGGCGGCGGACCTGTCCGGCGTCCACGCCCACGGCGCCACGGACCAGCGGCCCTGGCTGAACCACGGTGCCTGGGCCTCGGACCACCATCCGCTGTTGCAGGACCCGCAGGACTTGCCTACACCGGCCCCCGGCTCCTTGGTGGACTATCCGTTTGTGCGGGTGGAGGGGGATGGTGTGCACGAGATCGCTGTGGGCCCGGTGCATGCCGGCATCATCGAGCCGGGCCATTTCCGCTTCTCGGTAGTCGGTGAAAAAATACTGCGCCTGGAGCAGCGCCTGGGCTACACCCACAAGGGCATCGAGCAGCGCATGACGCAGATGGCGCCGCTGGATGCCTACCGCCTGGCCGGGCGCGTGTCGGGTGACTCGACCGTGGCCTATGCCTGGGCCTATTGCATGGCGCTGGAATCAGCCACGCAGACCACGATTCCGCCGCGCGCCGCCTGGCTGCGCGCGCTCCTGCTGGAGCGCGAGCGCGTGGCCAACCACCTGGGGGACCTGGGTGCGCTGGGCAACGACGCGGCCTTTGCCTTTGCACTGGCGCAGTTCTCACGCTTGCGCGAAGACTGGCTGCGCCGCTCCAAGGATGCCTTTGGCCACCGGCTGATGATGGACTGCATCGTTCCCGGTGGCGTGGGCAGGGACCTGGAGCCCGCGCAGATCGCCCCCATGCTGCGCCAGTGCGATGCGGTGGAAATCGAGGTCCGGCGTCTGGCGGGCATCTTTGAGGAGCACGCCGGCCTGCAGGACCGTTTCCTGACCACCGGCCGTGTTACGCCGGCGTTGGCCTCGCGACTGGGCCTGACCGGCCTGGCCGGCCGCGCCAGCAGCCAGGCCTGGGACCTGCGCTGCGACCATCCGTTTGTGCCGTATTCCGAGCTGCGCGTGACCATGGCCATCCGTCAGAACGGCGACGTGGCCGCCCGGGTGGCTGTGCGGCTGGACGAGGTGCTGGAGTCGCTGCGGCTGATCCGGGAGATGGTCACGCATCTGCCCAGTGGCACGCTGTGCAGTGACGTGAGGCTGGGTGAGCCGGCTTCCAAGGGCGCCGGCTGGGTCGAGGGCTGGCGTGGCGAGCTGTTTGTGGCGCTGGAGCTGGCCGGGGCCGGGCAGGGCCACCGCATCCTGCGTTGCCATTTGCACGATCCGTCCTGGCAGAACTGGCCGGTGCTGGAGCACGCGGTCATGGGCAATATCGTTGCGGACTTTCCGTTGATCAACAAGTCGTTCAATCTCAGCTACTCGGGGCAGGATCTATGATTTGGAGAATTGTTCGACAGATTGCCAGGGTTGGTATTGCCACTGAGCTGGCGCCCGACATCGGCGAAGAGGCACAGGCCGAGGTCTCGCGCATCCAGCAGGAGCTGCTGAACATCCTGGGTCAGGCCCTGTGCATCCGCGAGGTCGACGCGGGCTCCTGCAACGGCTGCGAGCTCGAAATCAACGCGCTGGGCAACCCGTACTACAACCTCGAAGGTCTGGGCATCCGCTTTGTCGCCAGCCCGCGCCACGCGGACCTTTTGCTGGTCACCGGCCCGGTTTCACGCAACATGGAAGTCGCACTCAAGCGCACTTTCGATGCCACCCCGGGGCCCAAGCTGGTGGTGGCGGTGGGCGATTGTGCCTGCGATGGCGGCATCTTTGGCGAGAGCTACGCCACCTGTGGCCGCGTGTCCAACGTCATACCGGTGGACGTGGTGGTGGGCGGTTGCCCGCCCGAACCGGTGGCGATTCTGCGCGGCATCCTGACGGCGGTGCGGCGCAGGGTGCGGTGATTGTCGCGCCTGTTATTGGCTGGCTTGCACAATCCGGGCTCGAACACGGAAACTGAAATTCAAGGGGGCGATTTCGGCGACGGGTCTGGGGCGGAAGCTGATATTCGCCCGGTAACCTGACCGACAGCAATGGGGCGTCGATTTCAATGATCGGGGCACCTCCAATTGGTCAGCAGCGGTCTTAAGAATTTTCGGCCTGTCCGTCAGTGATGGGCTGATTGCGGGTGCTCCCGACAGTCGGCTGTCCGGTTGTCCAGTTCCACCCCGTTCAACAGCCGTTTATGGTCTTAGGCATCGTGCCCGTTGCCTTTATTCGCCAGCGTTTCGAGCAGTCGTTCACCAGAAGCATGGAAAATGAAAAGCTGCCATTCGATTCGCTGACTGCGTGGCCGACGACTTTCCGGCTTTAGGGAGTTAAGTTGTGTGAAAACCTAAGAGTCTGGGCGGCAGAGCGTTTTCTGATTTTCAATAAAGCGGCTGATTGATGCAAGCGCTTCGTTTTTGGATTGCGCAGCGATAATAGACGTTTAACAATTTCCTCTACTTGCTAGACTGCGCGTCAGATAAAGCGTCGACTTTCGCTACCGGTTCGGAAGCCCTGACCAATAAAACGGGCACCGGCGCCAAGCGCATGATTTGTTCTGCATCACTGCCCAATAAGAGTCGATTGATGCCGCGCCGACCATGGGTTCCGATGACTATCAAATCTGCGCTCCAGTCTTTGGCCTGTTGAATGACAGCCTCGGATACCCGTATGCCCAATCCATCAATCAACAAACTGTCAACCTTGAGGTTTGCGGCATTTGCGCGAGTGCTTCCATCTTCCAGAACTTGCTTTCCCGCTTCCTCCATGCGCACTATCAAATCCCCACTGTAATCACCATAGACCCCAAAGCCCGATGCGTAAATTAGCGAGTCCATTACATAAATCAGTCGCAGACTTGCGCCTGTGAGTTGGGCCAATTTAATTGCCTCTGCCAGACCTTGATCTGAGGTGGGGCTACCGTCAATGGGGACAAGTATTCGCTGGTACATATAACTCCAAATTCAGCCGCAGCGGGCAATTTCCAAATCAAAATTGGTTGTTACTTGAGTACACCTCTTTAATTCTAGATAGGCAAGGGCTTCAGCAACTTAATGATCCTGTTATTGCGTAGACTCAATGAAAGTCTTGGCGGCCAATGGGATGCTTGACAGTCGCACATCCCAGGTCACTTCACTCCATGTGTTTTTCAGCAACAGCCAGCTTTACTTCCGCTAGCCTCCTGCTTGTGGTTGGTGGTCTCGCGCTATCTCAAAGACCGAAGCGACATGAATTGGCCTACGCACTCATTCCTGTCCTCTTCGGAATACAACAGTTCTTGGAAGGGCTCATTTGGCTGGATTTGCAAGGCCAGGCATCTGCTATTTCTTGCCTTAGTGAAAGTGTACTAACGCAGGGCTACTCCCTTTTCTCTCAAGTGTTTTGGCCGATCTTTGTCCCATTGGCGGTGGGACTTCTGGAAGCTACACCGTTGCGTCGGAGAATCATTTCGATTTGTGCACTGTCGGGCCTGACAGTTGGCATGTTCTTGTTGGCCGCCATGATTCAGAAACCGGTCACTGCGCGACTCGTGGCACAACATATTGCCTATGATTTCGACCACACTCACGTCGTTATTGCCAGTATTCTCTATCTGATTGGTGCCTGCGCGGCACCATTGCTCTCCAGTCACCGCTCCGTTCAACTGTTTGGGTTCGCTGCAGTAGCCTCATTGTTCATCAGCTATTTCATATACGAGATTTGGTTCATTTCTGTGTGGTGCTATTTTTCGGGATTGATGAGTTGCATTGTCTTGTTGCATTTCTTCCGCACTGAAGCGAAGCAGTTGAAAATGGATTGGCTGCACTCCTGACGCAAAGCGTGTCAATAGGCCATTCTTTTTTGCAAGGCAGCGTTAATGCAACACCATGCTGTACACCAGCTCACCGGAGAACCAAATCATTGACTCGGTTTGTTCCACTGGAGGTGCCGCTTGAAAATATCTGTCAATTTGAGTCTCCACGTGCATTCCAATGTGGCTACTTCTTCCCCGGCATGTTGATGGAAGTACAGTCAGTCCAGTGATTTACGTAGCCGCAGAACGGCGAATGTGAACAGTACGAATCCCAGGGCAGCCAAACCAAGCATTTGGGGCCAAACAACATCCATCCCAACACCCTTGAGATAGGTGTCACGAATAATCACTAGGAAATAGCGCAGGGGGTCGAGGTATGTCAGCCACTGCAATATCTCGGGCATGCTGGAGATTGGAAAGCTAAATCCCGAAAGGATAAACATCGGGTTCAGAACAAAGAAATTGGACGCAAAGGCCTGCTGTTGGGTCTTGCAGATGGTGGAGATCAACAGTCCGATCGCCAGTGTGCAGAGCAGGAACAGGCTGGTGCCAAGGAGCAGTACCAGGGGGTTGCCCTTGAACGGAACCTGAAACCACAGCATGCCGACGACAGCAATAAGAAGCACCTCTATCAGTCCGATCAGGAAAAACGGGATCGTCTTGCCCAATATGAATTCAATTGGTTGAATCGGCGTAACCAGAATCTGCTCCAAGGTGCCGACCTCACGTTCCCGTACGATGGCAAAGGCAGTCAAGTTGACGATGGAGACCAGACACAGCGTGCCAATCAAGCCGGGTACAAAGAACCAGCGACTGTTCAGGTTCGGGTTGTACCAATAGCGCTCCTGCATCGTCACCTTCACGATGGGTGCCCCGAGTGCACGACCCGTGCGCTGTGCCAGGTCCAGTGTATAAGCCTGTCCATAGGCCCCCGATATCACACCAACATAACCCAGCGCAATCATTGCGGTATTGGAGTTGGTTCCGTCCACCAGTACTTGCAAAGGTGCGCTTTGGCCCTTGCGTAGCAACTCTGTAAACCCCTGCGGCACGACGATGCCAACTTGCGCCGTGCTGCTTTCCACGGCGTCCTGTACTTGCTTTCGTGTCGTGGTATTTGCGACTATATGAAAGCGGCTACTGTGCACGAAAGCATCCACAAGTGCCCGGCTCTCCTGGGTATGGTCCTGATCCAGCGCAACCGTGGCGACATTGAACACCTCAAACGTTGCGGCATAGCCAAAAAGCAGCATCTGGATGAGGGGGGGAATGAACAACCGATAGCGTGCAGACTTGTCGCGCTTGAGTTGCAGAAACTCTTTGATAAGCAATTGATAGACTCGGCCCCACATAGTCAGTCCAGCGTCTTGTGAAAGGAGCGTGCGGCCAGAACCACCATCACAGCCGCGTACACCGTCAGACAAGCAATTGGAGCCGCCAGTTCACTCCACGGAGCGCCTTTCAGAAACAGTGCCTTTAGCAAGGTAACGTAATAGCGCCCACTGATCAAGTAAGTCACGCCTTGGACTACGGGGGGCATCTGGTCGATTGGAAAAGAAAAGCCCGATAGCAGCGTTGTGGGGAGCATGGTCAGTATCAGGGCGACCTGACTTGCTCCGACCTGGCTGCGAATGGACACCGAGACGTAGTAGCCGATGCACAGTACGACCAGGAGGAATAGGCCGGTCGTAAAGAACAGTGCGATGAGTGTGCCGCGAAACGGGACATCAAACCAGAACATCGCAAGGGCTAGACAAATGCAGGCATCCAGCATGCCAACCGCGAAGTAGGGAAGCAATTTACCCAACATCAACTCCATAGGTTGGACGGGCGTAGAGATCAGCAGTTCCATGGTGCCGCGCTCCCATTCGCGGGCGATGGTCAGGGAGGACAGTTGAGAGCCGACGATGGCCATGACCATGGCAACCACGCCAGGGATAATGAAATTTCGGCTGATCAGGTCTTCGTTGAACCAGACGCGTGCTCGCACTTCCACCGGCGTGACGGTTTGCATCTGCCCGCCGCGACTCTGAATGGCATCCAGCTGCACCTGCGCTGAATAGCCTGCAATGACGGCGCGGGCGTAATTGGCGGCAAGACTGGCTGTATTGGTGTCCGTAGCGTCGAGAAGTGCCTGCACGGTACTACCCCCGTTGTCTGCGAGACCCTTGGAAAATCCGGTAGGAATGACGATTACAAGTCGACAATTTCCTGTATCCAGGCCGCGTCCGACTTCAGCGTAATTGTGCAGCCCGGGTCGGGTATCGAAATAGGGTGAAGCCGAAAAACGGTGCAGCAAATCATGTGACTGCGTGGTGTTGTCCTGGTCATAAATGCATAGCGGAAGATGTTTCACATCCAGACTGATTCCATAGCCCAGCAAAAACATTTGAAGCACAGGGATCAGCAGCGCAATCATCAGGCTGCGTGGGTCGCGCACGATTTGCAGGGCCTCTTTGATTGTGATCGCTCGGACGCGACGCCATTTCATTTTTTGCCTCCCACCAGTTGCACAAAGCTGTCCTCAAGCGAGGGCTCAATGCGCCGGATCGTGATACTGGCGTATCCCGCTGCGGTAAGTTGCGCCTGAAATTCTGGCATGCGCAATTCGGCATCGTCCACTAGTGCATGAAGCGTGCTGCCAAACATCGCCACGTTGTGCATGCCAGCAGATTGATCCAGCGTAGCAATCGCATCGCCAATGCGCTCGCCTGAAAGTTCCAGCAGATGACCGTCCAGAGCATGGCGCTTGAGTTCCTGTGGGGTACCCAGCGCAATCAGCTTGCCATGATTGATCAGTGCAATCCGGTGGCAGTATTCGGCCTCGTCCATGTAGTGCGTGCTGACCAGCACGCTCACGCCGTCCTCGCCGAGCGAATGGATCAATTCCCAGAAACGCCGGCGCGAACTCGGATCGACACCGGAGGTAGGTTCATCCAGGAACAAAATGGCCGGCTTATGCAATATGGCCGCACCCAAAGCCAGACGTTGCTTCCATCCACCGGCCAGTGTCCCCACCAAGGAATCTTCGCGTCCATTGAGTCCGGCCATATCCACGGCAAAGTGCAATCGATCTTGTATGTCACATCTTGAGACACCGTAAACTCCGCCGAAGAAGCGCAGGTTCTCCACCACACTCATGTCGTTGTAGAGAGAGAATTTCTGCGACATATAGCCGATGCGTCGCCGCACTGCCTCTGGGTCCTGGGCCACGTCGATTCCAGCAACGATAGCGCGCCCGGCATTAGGATGCAGCAAGCCGCACAGCACGCGTAGCAACGTGGATTTCCCTGCACCGTTGGGCCCCAGAAAGCCCATGATTTCACCGCGATTGACGGAGAAGCTGACCTGGTTCACCGCAACGAAGTCCCCGAAGCGTTTCACCAAATTTTCGACAACGATTTGTGGCGCGGTGTTGCCGCTGGAGGTCGCGTCTGTCATGGCACGGGTGCCTTCCCGATGTCCTGGTCCAGCAGCGCGATGAACAGGTCCTCCACGCTAGGTGATACTGTCTGAAGGCTGTGCACGGGAATGTCCTGTGCGGTCAACATCTCCTGGATCTGCACGGCCCTTTGCGGGTCGTCAATATGCACATGCACTCCAGTACCGACCAGGAGCACGCCAAGAACGCCGGGCATGGCGCTGACGGCATTACGCAGGCGACGCGGACTGGTACCCAGAATCTCCAGCATCGCGCCTGGCATTCGCGCCTTCAGTGCTGTAGGTGTGTCGCAAAACATAATCTGACCGGCGTTCATCAGCGCGAGACGGTCACAACGCTCTGCCTCATCCAAATACGCGGTGGATAGCACCATCGCAACGCCTTCGCTGCGCAGCGTGTAGAGAATTTGCCAGAACTCGCGGCGCGATAGGGGATCCACACCGGTGGTTGGCTCATCCAGCAGAAGCACGCGGGGGGTATGAACCAGGGAGCAGATCAATCCGAGTTTTTGTTTCATGCCGCCTGAAAGTTGGCCTGCCAACCGTTTGAGAAAGGGCGTCATGTCCGCAGCGGCAAGCATGGTACCTGCGCGCTCTTGCCAGACCTTGCGGTTGACCTCGAAAAGGTCGGCATAAAAGCGGATGTTCTCATAGACCGTCAGATCCTCATACAGACCAAAGCGCTGCGGCATGTAGCTGACATGGCGCTTGGCTAATTCGGGCTGCTCTAGCACATTAACGCCGTCGATGACTATGCTGCCCGCGTCTGGGCGCATTACCCCTGCGAGCATGCGCGTAGTGGTGGTCTTTCCTGCACCATCCGGTCCTACCAAACCAAAAATCTCGCCACTGCGTACCGAAAAGCTTATGCCGCGCACGGCTGTAACAGCGCCAAATTGCTTTTCCAACGAGCCGACTTCAATCAGCGTGGACGCCGCAGTGGCAGTGGCAGTGGGCATCAGTTGCCCTTTGGCATCAGATCGATATGGGCGTCCACAGGCATGCCTGTCACCAACTCGTGGTTGGGGTTGTCCAGGTCAATCTTGATACGGTATACCAGCGTGACGCGTTCCTCATGGGTTTCGACGCTCTTTGGGGTGAACTCAGCCTCACTTGAAATAAAGGACACATGGCCAGCATAGTGCTTGCCTGGGTGACTGTCGCTGCTCACGCTGACCGGCTGATTCAGATGCACACGGCCCAGATTGGTTTCGTTGACGTAGGCTCGCATCCAAATATGGTCCAGATCAGCCAGTGTTACGACCGGGGTACCCGGCACAACGACTTCGCCTATCTCCGCCTTGCGCACGGTTATCACGCCATCGAAAGGCGCCACCAACGTGGTGTATCCGAGCACTAAGTGCGACAACGCCCGCGACTCTTCAGCGTTGTGGACATTCGCCTTTGAAAGGGCTATCGCGCGAATGGACGCATCCCGCTGAGATTGATCGCGCTCCAGCACCGATGCAGATAACTTGACGGCGGTATCCGACTGATCGAGTGCTGCCGAAGACAAGAAACCCTGTTGTCTCAAATCGAAGGCACGCTGCCTATCCAGTTGGCGTTGCTTCAAATCCGTTTGATCCACAGTCAGCGTGCGCTCCGAGGTGACCAGATTTTGTTGCGCGATATCAAGCTGCCGCTGCTGTGCGGCCAGCGCGGCGTCGGCGATGGCCGCCTGCTGCCGGTAATCAGTGGCATCGACAACGGCCAACACCGTTCCCTTGCGAACCCACTGACCTTCATCGAACGGTAGTTCGACAATGCGTGATTGAACGGTTTGGTAACTTAGCACACTCTCGTGTGCCTCAATATTGCCGGAAAGTAGTAAATCATTTTGGTTGTCGGAGTGATGCCATGGCAACCATTGCGGGCGTTGCTGCTCCACCCAGACACACAAAGTCACGAGTAGGATGATGACAATCAAGAACCGCAGCTTTTTGGTCATTGTGAGGACCCGATTCCTTCTGACGAACGCCATGCTAGGACATGCGGTGGCTTTCGCTCAACGGCAGGTACTTCACCACATGGTATACCCACAATAATAGGGGCTACTGCTTGAGACTCGGAAGGAATGCCGAGCTCCTGTTTGACCTCCGGGAGGTTGAGCGCGCTTAACGACATGCCGATAACGCAAGTCCCCAAGCCAATACCAAAGGCTGTCAGCATCAGGTTTTGTGCGGCCAGCCAGCAGTCAGCCTGCGCGAAGCGTCCCGCAATCGGTGCACAAATCACGATCAGAGTGGATGCCCCGTGGAACGCATCAAATTCCGTTTGATCAATCAGTGTGGTATTTGCAGCAGTGCGGTGAAATTCGGCCATCATGGCGTGCATGGAATCGCGTGCCTTATCCGATATGCGTTTGAGCATGGCAACATCCTGCACCACAACAAACTCCCAAGGTTCTACATGCATGGCGGTTGGAGCTCGCACCGCCATGGATAGCAAGGTCTGCACGGCTTCGCGGGTCACTGGTTCGGGGGCAAATGTTCGCACAGAAAACCGACCTTCAATTGCCCGTCGAAGGGTCATGTTGTCAAGACACTGACTCATGGGAAATACCTCTTATAGAGTTAAATATAGGCTATGCATGGATGCCTTCATTGACAATGCGCAAGTAAACAAGAAGGTTGTCATGAAAACATCCCACGAGATCGCCTCGAATAACGTGTATCTGTGAGTACATCTTTTGTGTTTCATGGGGCAATGCCCTTGGAATTGGCCGACGGACTATTCGGCAGTACAAAGGCACGGCCGCGATGTCGTCAATGTGCACTTCGACTGTTCTGATACGCGATTTGGTTCGCCTTGGCGACATTGGCCTGTGCCACAGACGGTTTTTTGAGCGAATGACCGGATTGAAGAATTGGGCTTGCCGGATGGCTGATTTCAAACACCACTCCTCAATAGCGGCTCCAGTAAGATGGCCGGTGTCCATCTTGACGAGCGGCTCGCTACATATCTGTCGATCAATCCTCTGTTGCCAACGTCTGTAATGGAGCGGGCAGATCGAAAATCCCTACTACTGGTTGCGCGGCACTACTGAAGTCCATGGAGCTGAACTGAACGTCAACAATGGGTACGTTGAAGTCCGCCGTAAAGGGCTTCTGACGAGCAATGGATTGGGGACCCCGTAAGCTGCCTTCGTGACCGGCGGCAATGCGTCTAAACCAAACCTGGCCCCGCCTCCAGCCGACCCGCACGGACAACTATCCCGCAATTCCCAGCAAATCCATGATGCCGGAGATGAAGGTCAGCGGATGCGCGGGGCAGCCCGGCACATAGAGCGCGGGTTGGACTTTTTCCAGGAACTGCCGATCCAGCGCGTCGCTGTCGGCAAACACGCCGCCCGAAATGGCACAGGCGCCGACCGCGATGACCAGCTTGGGCTCGGGTATCGCATCCCAGCAGGTCTGCAACGCCAGCGTCATATTGCGGGTGATGGGGCCGGACAGCACCAGTGCATCGGCATGGCGGGGCGATGCCACGATATCGATGCCGTAGCGGCCCAGGTCGAAATTGACGTTGGAGAGTGCGTTGATTTCCATCTCGCAGCCGTTGCAGCCGCCGGCCGAGACCGAGCGCAGCTTGAGTGATCGGCCAAACAGCTTGTGCAGCTCGGCTGAGACCTGGATCGGGTCAATGTGAGGGCGGGCCGCGCTGACCGTCAGGGCGTCGCGGCGCGTGCTGGCCAGCTTCACGTCGTTGTTGAAACTGATCTTGGCGCTGGGGCAGGCCGGGGCGCAGTCGCCGCACAGCACGCAGCGGCCCAGGTCGATTTGCACCGGCTCCAGCACAATCGCCCGGCTGGGGCAGACTTCAACGCACGCTTGGCAACCCGTGGCGCAGGCCGCCTCGCCAATGACCGGTTTGCCGCGAAAGCCTGCGGGTTGGGCGCCACGCAGGTCGGCGATGTACTGCGTACCCTGGGATTTTCGGACCGCAAAAGACTGGAACATGGTGCGTCTCACAAATCGTTACCGCAGTAGGAGAGATCAAAACTCTTGTTGCAGATGGGAAAGTCTGAAATGCCGTTGTCGCGCAACGCCCAGGCCAGACCGAACCAGTTGAACAGCGATGGGTCCTGCACCTTGTAATGCAGCAGTGCGCCGCCGGGCGAGGTTTCCAGCGCCTGCAACACCGGCCCGCGCGTGCCTTCAACCAGTGACACGCACAGGGAATCGGGCCTTAGCGGCATGTGCGGCATGGTCGGCGCCAGGTTTGGTGCCGCCGGGGTATCCAGGTCCAGCGTGGTATCGCGCAACACATCCAACAGCCAGGCGACCGAGACCGCGATCTCGCGCATGCGCAGGGTCATGCGGGCCCAGCAGTCGCCGCCGGATTCGGTCAGCACCGGCCAGACTCCGCCGTGCAGGTAGGCGGCTCCCGGCATGGCGCAGCGCGCATCCAGCGCCACGCCGCTGGCCCGCGCAATCACGCCCTGCAGGCCCAGGTCCCGCGCCGCCTGGGTGCTGACGGTGCCCGTACCTACGAACCGCGCGCGCACGCTGCGGGCACTGCGCATCAGTGTGTTGATCTGGGTAAAGTCGGTGGCAAAGGCGCTGAGCGTGTGGACCAGGTCCTGGCGCAGGGCAGGACTCAGGGCGCTGGCACGGCCAGGGCGGATCCAGCCCCGGCCAAAACGGTTGCCGCAGACGCGCTGGCTGGCATTGATGAGGGCCGTGCGCAAACGCCCATACGTGGCACCACCCTGCAAAAAGGCCAGGTCGGTGGCCAAGCCGGTGAGGGTGGCCAGGTGCATGGCCACGCGCTCCATCTCCAGACCGACGGCGCGCGACAGCTGCATCTGTCGGTTGGCGGGGTGGCCGCAAAGCGCCTCCAGCGCAGCGCAATGCCCCCAGGCGTAGGCCACAGCCGAGTCACCGCAGATGGACTCCACCAGTGGGGTCAGCGCCCAGGGCGAGCGCTGGAGCAGCAGGGTTTCCACCCCCCGGTGCTGGTACCCCAATTGAATTTCCAGGTGGTGCACGGTTTCGCCCAGGCACATGAAGCGGAAATGGCACGGCTCGATCACGCTGGCATGGATGGGGCCCACGCCCACTTCATGGACTTCCTGCCCGCGCACCTTGAAAAAGGGGTACTCGGTCATGTGCTGCTGGCGTGCGCCTTCAAAGCGCACCGGCTTGAGCCATGGGTGGCCCTCGGGTACTAGGCCGGTCTGTTCCCACAGCTCGCGCTCCAGGATGTGCACCGCCGGATAGCTGGCGCTCAGGCTGGGGTAATGCGCCTGCGGCTGGGCCAGGCCACGCAATACCTCCTGCGCACCGCCGGCCGTCAAAAATACCGCGGTGATGACAAACTCCGGCTGGCTGGATGGCGCGGCGGGCCGGCCAAACAGCATGAGCATGCGTTCGCCGGCGTCCAGTCGCGTGCGGCAGGCTTGCATGAATGCGGGCAGGGCCTGGTGGTCAATGTCGTTCAGCGCCAACAGGCTGATGGAGGGCATGGGTTGGTGCGGGTGCATGGTTGCGTGGCCGGTCGTTAGCCGCCAATCGACTGCGCGACCTCGCGCAGCAGTCGGGTGATGGCGTCCGGCGTGTAGGTGCCCAGCATGATCAGGATGCCGACAAAGCCCAGCTTGGGCACGGTGGTGAGCCAGGTCTCCTGCGAGGGGGGCGCTTCCCGCTTGGGGGCGCCCCACAGCATGGGAAATACCGTGCGCCCGGTGGCCACGAAGATGACCGTCAACATCACGCACATCAGCGTGAAGGCCATCAGATTGCCGGCCTGGACGATGCCGGAGAGGATCAGCATTTCCGCCAGGAAGCTGGCAAACGGTGGAAAGCCCAGCAACGCAAAAATGCCCACGGTAAACAGCAAGCCCGAAAACGGCATGATGCGGATGACGCCGCTGAGCGGCGCCACGTCGTTGGTGCCGTACACGGCCCGCATGCGCCCGGCGGTCAGGAACAGCAGGGATTTGACGAACGCATTGCTCACCACGTACAGCACCACGCCATAAGCGGCAGCCTTGCCAACCGACAGGCCCAGTGCAATCACGCCCGATGAGCTGACGCAGGCGTAGGCGATCAGGCGCTTGTAGTTGCGCGCGGCCATGACCTGCACGGCCGCCACCACCAGCGACACATAGCCCATGACCAGCAGTTCCTGGGACACCATGTGCGCCTCCACACCGTGGAAGACCTGCAGGATGCGAAACACCGCCACCACGCTGATGTTGAACTGCACGGCGGCCAGCAGCGCGCTGGTGCTGGTCGGCGCGGCCTCATAGGTTTCGGGCAGCCAGGCGTACAGCGGCGCCAGGCCCAGCTTGCCCCCCAGTCCGAACAGCATGAACGAGAAGCCCAGGCGCTGCCAGCTATCACCGCCGGATGTCAGCGCATGGCCCAGGGCATCGACGGCAAAACTGATTTCCACGCCGCGCAGCTGGGCGGACTGCGCCAGGCACATGAAACCCAGAAAGGTAATGGACAAGGTCATGGCCGAATACAGCAGATAGCGCCAGGCCACCCCCTTGGGGGACGCCGCGTTGCCGCGCGCCACGAGCGGCGCGGCGCACAGGGTGCTGAGTTCGATCAGGATCCACAGCAGGATCAGGTGGTTGCACAGAATACCGATGTTGATCACCAGCATGAACAGCAGGACCAGCCCGGCACGCGAGCGGATGTCCTGCTTCAGGACGCGCGAGGTGCGTTCCCGCGAATGGATGTAGACGCTGATACCCAGAAACACGGTGTTGACAACCATGACGAACAGCAGCGAGGTGGCGTCCAGCACCAGGTAGCGGCGTGCCAGGTACAGCGGCAGTTGCTCCAGCGGCAGGGTCAGAAACACCAGCATGCTGGCCAGCCAGAAGGCAGCGGCAACGCCCACCAGGGCGGCAGACACCACACTATGCGCCTGCACCGGCGCCTCGTTTGCGGCGGGTCTGGCCGTATCGGGGCTCAAAGGGAGCGGCGTGCTCATGTGTCTTCCTCCATCGCATCGCCATGCGGCACCAGGACCCCGCTCGGACCGCTAACCAGCCAGCTTCCGACCGCGACGGTCGCCACGTACAGGGCACTCACCGACAGGTGCACCGGCAGCGGCCAGGGTTCGGGCATCAGCGATTCAAACAGGGCCAGGGCGTTTTCCATGAACAGCATGGCCACCAGCTGGGCGGCCGGCGTCTGGTTGGTGGACAGCACCAGAAAGGCAATCATGACGGTGGCCGCCACCACGCCCAGCGTCAGCGCCCGCACGTCCGCGCGCGCGCCGTCACCGAATTTGAAAGCCAGAATAATCAGGCTGATGGCAACCCCCCAGGCAAACAGGTTCGACGGCATCAGCTCTTGCCGCTGCACGGCAGAACCAGCCAGGGCGCGGCGCAGCAAGGTGGGCGCAAGCCAGGCCCGCACGACCAGCACCTCCAGCCCCAAGGCCAGCGCGTGGACGTCCAGCTCGTGGTGGCGCGTCAGCGTGATCCAGCCCAGGGCCAGCGCCTGCAGACCGAGCCAGAAGGGGGCCGCGCCGATCTTGCCAAAAAACACCGGGATGACGGTGGCGATCAGGCACAAAATCAAGGGCAGGCTCATAGTCCGCTGGCTCCCAATCCAAGCGCCACCATGCTGGCCAGCGCGGCGGCGCCGGCCAGCAGCACGTAGCGCGGCACCCAGTGCATGGGCAAACGCGCCACCAGCGATTCGATGCAGCCCACCACCAGCGCCACCAGCAGCATCAGTCCTAGCGACACGAGAATGGCCGCCACGGGTTCGGAGCCGGGGTTCATGGGGTTGAGCAGCGAGGCGATCAGCCCCGCGTACAGCGTGATCTTCACGCCGGCGCAATATTGCATGGCGGCCAGCTCGGGGCCGCTGTGGTCCAGGATCATCACTTCGTGGATCATGGTCAGCTCCAGGTGGGTCATGGGATCGTCCACCGGCACCCGGGCAGCTTCGGCCTGCAACAGGATCAGCAAGGCCAATGCAAACGGAGCCACGATCAGCAGGTAGTGCGGCGTGTCGTGCAGGTGCCCGATCAGATCGGCAAAACTGGTCATGCCGGTGGCGGCGCTGGCGGTGCCGATCAGCAGGAACAGCGCGGGCTCGGCATAGCTCGAAAAAGACGCCTCGCGCGCCGCGCCCATGCCTTCAAAGGAGCTGCCCACGTCCATGGCCGACACCATGAGCGCGATGCGCGCCAGCCCCAGTGTGTAGGCCACGACGATGAAGTCATGGGAGAACTGCAGCGGTGCAAACCGGCCCAGCATGGGTGTCATCGCCACGGCCACCAGCGAGCACACCAGCACCATGTAGGCACCGGCGTGAAACAGGGGGCTGGCCACCGTGCTGATGAGCGAACGCTTGCGCAGCAGGCGTCGCAGGTCGGAGGCCGATTGCAGCAGCCTGGGCCCCTTGCGGCCGGCCCACCAGGACTTGGTGCGGTTGATCACGCCCACCAGCAGCACGGGCATCAGCAGTGCCAGTACCGCGTGTGTGATCGTCAACACGGTGGCGTAGGGCTGCGTCATGGCAGGGCTCCTTCGCTGACCACGATCAGGGCCGCAATCGCGACGATGCCGGCCAGCCCGGCGGCAAATGCCAGACGCGGATCGTCCTCGTGCATTTTTCGGGAAATATCGGCGGCCGATTCGTCGCCATGCCCGATGACCGCGTACAAACGCCGCTCGACCGCATCCACGCAATCGGTTATGACGTAGCTGTCGCTGGGGAAATAGCCTGCCGGGGCCTTGCGGCGCTTGAGCAGCAGCAGGATGCCCTTGAAGGGGGCCGCGAAATCCGTGGAAAAACCGGTTCCCGTGTACTGCATGCGGGCCGAGGGGGCGCCGTAGCCGCAGCCCCAGGTGCTGCTGGCTGCGGCGCTGGGGCGCAGCACGCGCCGGCGCAGCCACAGCACGGCCAGAACGGCGAGCACCAGGGCCGCCGAGAACAGCCCGACACGGCTCAGCGTGCCAGCCAGCTCCTGGAGTATCCGGGGGCCTTGGGGGCCAGGCAGGCCGTGCATCAGCAAGGCAGTGGGGGCCGCCACCATGGCAAGGCCCAGCGTGGGCGCAATGCCCAGCAGAGCCGTGCCTGCGGCGTGGAGGCACATGGGCGCCAGCATCCAGCCGCAGGCCTCCTGGCCTTGCGGGAGTTCGGTGTCACGGGCGTTGCCCAGGAAGATGACGCCAAAGGCGCGGGTCATGCTCAGCGCGGAAACCGCTCCGACAAATGCCAGTGCGGCAGCCACCAGCGACAGCGCCAGCGTGGCCCAGATCGGGCTGATGCCGCTGCCAAACAGGCCGGAGTACAGCATGAACTCGCTGACAAAGCCATTGAACGGCGGCAGCGCCGAAATGGCCACTCCACCCACGATGAAACACACGGCGGTAATCGGCATCAACCGGAACAGGCCGCCCAGGCGTTCCATGTCCACGACGTGCTTGATCTGGTAGACGCAGCCCGCTGCATAGAACAGTTGGCATTTGAAAAATGCATGGTTGAGCACGTGCAGCAAGCCGCCGCCAAAGCCCAGCGCCACCAGCGTCGGGTGGTCCCAGCTCTGGCCCAGGCAGCCCAGCCCGAAGCCAATACCGGCTATGCCCACGTTCTCGGTGGATGAGTAGCCCAGCAGGCGCTTCAGATCCCGTTGCCCCACGGTATAAAGCCCGCCCACCACGGCAGAGGTGATGGAGAAGGCTATCAGGAACCAGCCCATCCATTCATCGGGCTTGCCCGAAATCATCAGGAAATGCACCAGCGCGAACAGTCCGGCCTTGTGGATCACGCCCGACATCAGCGCCGACACGTGGGCCGGTGCCGCGGCATGGGCGCGCGGCAACCAGGAATGGAATGGGAAAAACGCCGACTTCAGGCCAAAGCTGGTCACCAGCAGCAGGAATACGGTGTTGCGCACGGTGCCCGGGTTCTGGCGCATCCAGTCGCCATAGTCGTCCAGGTACCAGGACTGGGTGTGGGTGTAGAGAATCATCACCGCCGCCACCAAAAATATCAGTCCGACGTGGGTGGACACCAGGTAATTGAATCCGGCAAAGCGCACCCGTTGGTTGGTGTAGTCCCAGATCACCAGAAGCCAGGCCGATAGGGCGGCAATTTCCCAGCCCAGTAAAAAAGTGACCGCGTGTTCGCCGGTGTAGACCAGGATGAAGGACAGCGAAATCATGTTGAGCAGCCCGAAGTGCACACCCATATGGCGCGGGCTGTCAAAGTACCTGCGGAGGTAGCCCACGGCGTACACGCTGCCCAGCAGCGTCATGGGCAGGGACCAGCTCAGGAAGAAAGCCCCCAGGGCGTCCAGCCGGAAGTGCAGCGCGCCAATCGGGTAGCCCCAGGGCAGCTCCAGAATGCGATCTGGTGCGCCCATGAGCACCGGGATGACGCTCCACCAGACCAGGAGCGTGGCGATCAATTGCGAGGCCAGGCCCACGCCAGCGCGCAGCCCGTTGCGCGCCGGCAAAAGGCACAGCACGCCACCGAGCATCAATGCCCCGACTGCCCAAACGAGGTGGTCCATCAGACCGCCCGGGAAGAAGAGACCGGTGAAAACGTGGAAGAGGGGTTAAAAAATATCATGAGGACTCCACACACTGCCAGAACACACAAGAGGTTCAGCGGGTGCGCGGCGGTCCACAGTGACGCAGCCGCATGTCAAACTGGCGCCGTTTGGACGGCGTCAGTGAGAGACCATGGGAATGCGGGCAATGCGATGACTGCATAGAGGGCGCGATTTTACGCCCGTTGCGCAGCCCCTTGGCGCGAAGGCCCCCATGGGGGAGCGTGGGGGCTTAATGAATCCGCATGCCGGGCTGTGCGCCGGGCCAGGGGTTGAGGATGTAGATGCCGGGGTTGGCCTTTTCATCGCCATGGCTGGCGGCCATCACCATGCCATCCGACACGCCAAACTTCATCTTGCGCGGCGCCAGGTTGGCCACCAGCACGGTGAGCTTGCCGACCAGGTCTTCGGGCTTGTAGGCGCTGGCAATGCCGCTGAACACATTGCGCAGCTTGGGCTGGCCGGCGTCGTCCTGCTCGCCGGCGTCCAGCGTCAGGCGCAGCAGCTTGGTCGAGCCCTCCACCGCCTCGCAGTTGACGATGGCGGCAATGCGCAGATCGACCTTGGCAAAGTCGTCGATGGTGATGGTGGGGGCCAGGGCTTCGCCGCCGGGCAAGGCGGTGTTCGCGTTTTCACCGGGATGTGTACTTGCTATAATTTCAGGAGCACTCTGTGCAGCAACGGCGAGGGCTGGAGCCTCAAACAATGCATCGAGCTGTTTGATATCGACGCGCTGCATCAGGTGCTGGTACTCGCCGATGGTGTGGCCTGCGGGCAGGCCGCCGTTGGCCTTGCCGAAGGACAGGGGGGCGCAATTCAGGAAGGTTTCCACATTGGCGGCCAGTGCCGGCAACACCGGTTTGAGGTAAATGGTCAGCAGGCGGAAGGCCTCGATGCAGACCGTACAGACGTCGTGCAGACGCGCTTCCATGCTTTCCTTCTTGGCCAGTTCCCAGGGCTTGTTGGCGTCCACATAGGCGTTGACCTTGTCGGCCAGCAGCATGACCTCGCGCAGCGCCTTGGCGAACTCGCGCGATTCGTACAGGCCGGCTATTCCGTCCTGGCCTTCGCGCAGCGTGTCCAGCAAGCCGGCACCGTCTGGCGACACGGCGCCCAGCTTGCCGCCGAAGCGCTTGCTGATGAAACCGGCGGCGCGCGACGCGATGTTGACGTACTTGCCGATCAGGTCGCTGTTGACGCGGGCCATGAAGTCTTCGGGGCTGAATTCGATGTCTTCGTTGCGCGGTGTCAGCTTGGTGGCCAGGTAGTAGCGCAGCCACTCGGGGTTCATGCCCAGGCTCAGGTACTTGAGCGGGTTCAGGCCGGTACCGCGGCTCTTGCTCATCTTTTCGCCACTGTTGATCGTCAGGAAGCCATGCACGAACACCGCATTGGGCGTCTTGCGGCCGCTGAAATGCAGCATGGCCGGCCAGAACAGCGTGTGGAAGGTAATGATGTCCTTGCCGATGAAGTGGTACTGCTCGGTGGCCGGGTCGGCCATGAAGGCCGCATAGGCGGCCGCGCCCTTGGCGGCATCGCCTTCCAGCTTGGCAAAGCGGTTCTGCAGCGAGGCCAGGTAGCCGATGGGCGCGTCCAGCCAGACGTAGAAGTATTTGCCCGGTGCGTCAGGAATCTCGATGCCGAAATAGGGCGCGTCACGGCTGATGTCCCAGTCGCCCATCTTGGGCTTGCCGTCTTCGCCGGGCTCGATCCATTCGGCGATCTTGTTCAGCACCTCGGGCTGCACCGCGCCGCTTTGCGTCCACTGGTCCAGGAAGGCCAGGCAGCGCGGGTCGGACAGCTTGAAGAAGAAGTGCTCCGAGCTGCGCAGCACCGGTGTCGCGCCGCTGAGAGCGGAGTAGGGGTTGATCAGTTCGGTGGGGGAATAGACGGCGCCGCAGACCTCGCAGTTGTCGCCGTACTGGTCCTTGGCGTGGCACTTGGGGCACTCGCCCTTGATGAAGCGGTCCGGCAGGAACATGGCCTTGTCGGGGTCGTAGAACTGTTCGATGGTGCGGGTGTCGATCAGGTTGTTCTTTTTTAGGTCACGGTAGATGGCCTGGGCCAGTTGGTGGTTCTCGGCGCCGTCGGTACTGTGCCAGTTGTCAAAGCTGATGTGAAAGCCATCCAGGTACTGCTTGCGGCCAGAAGCGATATCGGCCACGAACTGCTGCGGCGTCTTGCCGGCTTTTTCTGCGGCAATCATGATGGGCGCGCCGTGGGCATCGTCCGCGCACACAAAGTGCACCGCGCTGCCATGCATGCGCTGGAACCGCACCCAGATGTCGGCCTGGATGTATTCCATCATGTGCCCGATGTGGAAGGGGGCGTTGGCGTAGGGCAGGGCGGTGGTGACGAAGAGTTGGCGTGGCATGGGGCAGGGCTTTCAGGGGACAGCCTTCGATTTTAGTCGCCCGCTGTTGGGAGGGCTCAGGCGGCTTGGGGCTGGCGACCAGGCAATTCGGCAAATGGCAGCCTGTGCTCGCAGATACTGTTAATATGTACAGTATTATTTTGGAGCGAGCATGAAAATTCTGCCCACCGAATTCGATGGCGAGTCCATCCGTCGAATGTACGACGAAGACTCGGAAACCTGGTGGTTTTCTGTGATTGACGTGGTGCAGGTGCTTACGCAGCAAGCAGATGACCTGACCGCTCGAAAGTACTGGAACCAGCTCAAGCGTCGGCTCGCCAATGAGGGCAGTCAACTGGTGACAAGTTGTCACCAGTTGAAAATGCCTGCCGCGGATGGCAAGCAACGACTTACAGATGTTGTCACTGCCGAAACTCTGCTGCGCCTTGTGCAATCTGTTCCCAGTCCCAAAGCCGAGCCCATCAAGCTCTGGTTGGCCAAGGTGGGCTATGAGCGCATGCAGGAGATGGCTGACCCGGCCCTGTCGCTGGACCGCGCCCGCCAGACCTGGCAGCAGCATGGCCGCAGCGACAAGTGGATTCAGCAGCGCATGACCGGGCAGGAAACCCGCAACAAGCTCACCGACTACTGGAGCGGGCACGACATCAAAAAAGGTAGCGAATTTGCCATCCTCACCAACATCATTCATCAGGAATGGTCGGGGGTGAGCGTGGCGGAGCTGATTTTTACCGCGCTGGCCGAACTGTCCAACCGACAGATTGCTGAAAGTGCGGATGCCACCGGCATGGCATAAAACAAGTCCGCCGCCAAAAGCGGCGGCTGCATCGCATTGCAAGCCCGCCATCAGTTGGAAAGCCAGACCGGCAAATCTGTGGTCACCGGGGCCAATTACTTGCCAATGGTTGCGAAGAATGCCTTGAAGTCACCGCGCAAAACGTAAGCGCCAAAGGCATGGCGCACATGACAAAGGGTTTGCGCTCAGGCGCACGGTCGCGTCGCTGCCAGCTTGCCCAGCGCACTTTGCGTATCGTCAAAGTCCAACACCGCACCAAGACTGCCGTCATCATTTACCCAGCGCATACGGTTGCCGTCAGGGGTCAAGAACAACACTTTTCCGTAGCTCTTGGGTGCCTGATCCTGGCGTGGAAAGGCGTATTGGCCGGCAAGAATTACCGCAGCCGCAGCGGGTCCTTGCGCCGGTCCGCGCGGGTGGCTGGAGACCTGTCATCCAGAGAGCAGACCGCCTGCGGGTCGGTCCAGTCAAAGAAGGCGCACACCTCGGCGCGCTGGCGCTGGGCGTCGGCATAACCCAGGGCCATCAGTTCGCGGGTGTAGCCGGACTCAAACAGCAGGTAGCTGGCCAGGGCGGAACCCTTGACGTCGGCCTGACGCGAGGACACACCGACGCCGCCCAGCATGGTACGAACCCCGTGGGGCAGGGTGTCAATGTGCTTGGAGGCCACCACATCCAGGCGCTGGCTGGGGGAAATGACCAGCAGTTCCAGCGGTCGCAGCGCGCTGGCCTGGCGCAGCTCGGTCGGCACCAGTTTGATGGTCTGGTTGATGCGCCGGGCACGCTCAACATCCACGGCCAGGGCGTCCAGGAAGATGTTGGACAGCGCGTGGCCGGCGATCTGGGCGATGGACGGGTAGGCACTGCTGCGCGGCACGTTGTTGTCGTCTTTCGGTTCGTGCATGCGCCCCGCACCTACGACCAGGATGCGCTCGGCACCCAGGTGAATGGCCGGAGAACAGGGCGCGGACTGGCGCATGGAGCCGTCGCCAAAATACTCGTCGCGACCGTTGATGTGCAGTTGGGTGGCGGGAAATACAAAGGGAATCGCGCTGGATGCCAGCAGGTGGGCGTGGGTGATCTTGTCGCGCACCGACTGGCGCTGACTGCGCACCCAGGGCAGCAGGCGTTTGTCGGCCTCGAAAAATGTGACGTGCTCGCCCGAGCTGTAGCTCGACGCCGTGACGGCCAGCGCCTGCATGTGGCCGGTGCGGATCAACTCGGGCAGGCGCTCCAGCGGCACCAGGCGGTTCAGCAGATCGGCCAGCGGGGCGTTGTCCAGCAGGGAGCGGGGCTTGACACGGCGCCACTTGGCCAGAATCCAGCCCAGCGACAGCAGCGTGAGCCATTTTGCGCCGGAGCGCACCATGTCCAGGTGGCCGGTGCGGTAGACCTGGTCGGCGTGGAAGTCGCGCCAGGTGTTGGCAATCATGCGCACCGTGTCGTCAAACTGGTCTGAGCCACAGGCCAGTGCTGCGGCGTTGATGGCGCCGGCCGACGTGCCAGTGATGATGGGAAACGGGTTGGGTGCATTCCCGGCGCCGCATTCGAGGCGGATGTCGGCAATGGCCTCCAGCACCCCCACCTGGTAGGCCGCCCGGGCGCCGCCGCCGGTCAGCAAAAGGCCGGCGGGACGGGGGGTGGAATGGGCGTCGGACATGCGTCCATTATGGGATGCGGCGCCGGCTTGTAAACGCACTTTCGCGTGAACGAGACGGGGGTAAACCCGTATCCGCCCTGGCCGGCAATGCCATTGCCGGAAAAGACCGCATCACAGTAGGGGTTCGCTAGACTATGCCCATCTTCAGGAGAATGTGAATGACTGTGACAGTGCAAGCGATCACCAATGCCCTCCAGGCCGTGATCGACCCGAATACCGGCAAGGACTTTGTCTCGACCAAGGCCATCAGGAACATGGCTGTTTCGGGCGACGACGTGGCCTTTGACGTCGAGCTGGGCTACCCGGCCAGGAGCCAGATCGCCGACCTGCGCAAGGCGCTGATTGCCGCTGCCAGGAGCGTGGCTGGTGTTGGCAACGTGTCGGTCAACGTGACGTCCAACATCGTGGCCCACGCCGTGCAGCGCGGCGTGCAATTGCTGCCCGGTGTGAAGAACGTGGTGGCCGTGGCCTCCGGCAAGGGCGGCGTGGGCAAGAGCACCACCGCCGTCAATCTGGCGCTGGCGCTGGCCGCCGAGGGCGCCAAGGTGGGCCTGCTGGACGCCGACATCTATGGCCCCAGCCTGCCGATGATGATGGGCATCGAAGGCCGCCCCGAATCGGCTGACGGCAAGACCATGGAGCCGCTGGAGAACTACGGCGTGCAGGTCATGTCCATCGGTTTCCTGGTGGCGCAGGACGAAGCCATGATCTGGCGCGGCCCCATGGCCACCCAGGCACTGGAGCAACTGTTGCGCCAGACCAACTGGCAGGATCTGGACTACCTGGTGGTGGACATGCCGCCCGGCACCGGCGACATCCAGCTCACGCTGTCCCAGCGCGTGCCCATGACCGGTGCCGTCATCGTCACCACGCCGCAGGATATCGCGCTGCTGGACGCCAAGAAGGGTATCAAGATGTTCGAGAAGGTGGGTGTGCCTATCCTGGGCATCGTCGAAAACATGGCGGTGCACGTGTGCAGCAACTGCGGCCATGTGGAGCATATCTTCGGCGCTGAGGGTGGCAAAAAGATGGCGGCCGAATACAACATGGACTACCTGGGTGCCTTGCCGCTGAACATGCAGATCCGCGTGCAGGCCGATGGCGGCCGGCCCACCGTGGTGGCCGACCCGGATGGCGAGATCGCCGGCATCTACAAGGCCGTGGCACGCCAGGTGGCGGTCTCCATTGCCGCGCGCAACAAGGACTTCTCCAGCAAGTTCCCGACCATCACCATCAGCAAGACCACCTGACCGGCATCCCATGCCCACCGAGCGTCCGTCCATCGAAGTCGCCGTCATCCTGCGCAAGGAGCGCATTGAGGGTGCCATGAGCCGCTGGCAAACCTGGCGCTGGGTGCTCGACGATGTGGTGCCGCAGGAGGCCGGTTTTGGCAGCGAGCCTCGGCTTCTCTATCAAAATGATAGCGGCTCACGCTGGCTGCACGGGGGCTACCGGGTTGAATTGTTTGAAGACGATGGCGAGGGCTACCAGCTCAACGCCACCACGCCCAACCCCTGCTGGTTTGTGCTGTGGCGCATGGAGGACGAGGCCACGGTGGCGGATGAACCCATCGCACGTCCGGTGGTGGTGAGCCTGAGCTACATTGACGCCAGCCGCTGGCTGGACGCGCAGGAAACCGTGGAACAGGTCCCCGCGCCGGCCCACGTGGTGCAGTGGCTCAAGGCCTTTATCGCCGAGCACTACCAGCCCGAGGTCAAACGGCCCAAACGGCCGGAGAGTTTCAAATCCCTGGCGGACCGCTTTGGTAACCCGGTGTCCATCAGCACCGAGAAAAAACACGGCCCGGGCGATGGCAGCGGCGCCAGGAAGCGCCATGGCTGAGGGTTTCCTGGGCCGCTGGTCCCAGCGCAAGGGCGATGCCCGTCTGGGCAAGCCGCTGGCAGAACCCGAAATGGTTGCCACGCCCGTGGCTCCCGCACCGGTGGCGGCGCCCGTGTTCACAGTGCCAGCCAGCAGTGTGGAGTCCAAGCCCGAAGCTCCGGCGCCCACCCTGGAGGATGTGCAGGCCCTGGGCCGTGAGTCCGACTACACCCCCTTTGTGGCGCGCAATGTGGACCCGGCCGTGCGCAACGCGGCCATGAAAAAACTGTTCACCGACCCCCACTACAACGTGATGGACCGGCTGGACACCTATATCGACGACTATTCCCAGTCGGACCCCCTGCCGGCCTCTATGCTGCGCACCATGGCCAGCGCCCAGTTTTTGAAGCTGCTGGATGAAGAAGAAGCCACCGAGCCAGCCGCAATTCCCACACCCGCGAGCCAAGACCACCATGCCGACACTGATCTGCGACTGCAACAAGACCATGCCCCTGGCAGCCCGGACGCTGGGGACGGCACTCAATGAAAACCTGACCCTGCACACCACGCTGTGCCGCCGCGAGGCCGGTGTCTTCCAGCAGGCATTGGCTGGTGGTGAGGAGGTGGTGGTGGCCTGCACGCAGGAAAGCCGCCTGTTCCAGGAAATTGCCGCCCAGACCGAGGGCGCGCAGGGTGTGCCCATCCGCTTTGTGAACATCCGCGAAACCGGCGGCTGGAGCAAGGACGCCGCCCAGGCCGCGCCGAAGCAGGCCGCACTGCTGGCACTGGCCCGCCTGCCCGCACCCGAGCCGGTGGCCACGGTGGACTACCAGAGCGGCGGGCGGGTGCTGGTCATCGGCGCGCTGGATGCGGCCGAGCGTGCCGCAGCGCTGCTGTCCGACACGCTGGACGTGATCGTGTTCAGCACCGGTGCCGGTCAGGACGGCGGCGCGCAGGAGCGGCGCTACCCGGTGATGACTGGTGCCATCGCACGCCTGACCGGCTGGCTGGGGGCATTTGAGCTGCAGTGGGCGCAGAGCAACCCGATTGACCTGGATCTGTGCACCCGCTGCAATGCCTGCCTGGCCGCGTGTCCCGAGGGCGCCATCGGCTTTGACTATCAAATTGATAGCGCTCTGTGCAAGTCCCACGAGGCTTGCGTCAAGGTTTGTGGTGCAGCCGGAGCCATCAACTTTGACCGGCAGCCTCAAGTGCATAGCGAGACCTTTGATCTGGTGCTGGACCTGCGCGCCACGCCGGCCTTCACCCAGCACGCCTTGCCGCAGGGCTATTTCTTTGCCGGGCAGGCCGCCGGGCCGGGCCGGGTGGACCTGATGCAGGCCGTGCTGCAGTTGCGCGGGCTCGTTGGGGAATTCGAGAAACCGCGCTTCGTTGCCTACAAGCAAAAACTCTGTGCCCACAGCCGCAACGAGAAGACCGGTTGCAGTGCCTGCATCGACGTGTGCTCTGCGTCTGCCATCAGCAGCGAGTCCGAGCGCCAGGCGATCAAGGTCAACCCCAATCTGTGTGTGGGCTGCGGCACCTGCACCACCGTCTGCCCCAGCGGTGCGCTGGGCTTTGCCTACCCCGCAGCCAGCGAGCAGGGTGTGCGTCTCAAGACCCTGCTGGGCACCTATGCCCGCGCCGGCGGCAAGGATGCGGCCATCCTGTTCCACAGCCAGGAGGCCGGCACACGGTTGGTCAACGACCTGGGCCGCGCCGCCCGGCTGGACCCCGCCACCCATGGCGTGCCGGCGCGAGTGCTGCCGCTGCCGTTGTGGCACACCGCCTCCGTCGGGCTGGACCTGTGGCTGACGGCGATTGCCTACGGCGCCTCGCAGGTCTGGGTGCTGATGACCGGCGAGGAGGCGCCCGAGTATGTGACGGCGGTGCAGGCGCAGATGGATGTGGCCCAGGCCATTCTGAGCGGCCTGGGGTACCAGGGCACGCACCTGCGGCTGCTGCACGCCCGCGATGCGCGCGACCTGGCCGCGTTGGATGCAGAGTTGCAGGTGTCCCCGGCACAGACCGTGGGTCACGCCGCAGGCTTTGCCGTGCAGGCCGACAAGCGCGCCACACTCGAATTGGCGCTCGACCATCTGGTGGCTCAGGCCGCCTCCCGCCCCGAGGTGATTGCCCTTCCGGTCGGCGCCTCGCCGCTGGGCGCCGTCGCGTTGGACAAGGACGCCTGCACCCTGTGCCTGAGCTGCGTCAACGCCTGCCCGGCCGGTGCCCTGCAGGACAACCAGGCGTCGCCGCAGCTGAAATTCATCGAGAAGAACTGCGTGCAGTGCGGCCTGTGCGTCAAGACCTGCCCCGAGAAGGCGCTGGCCCTGGTGCCGCAGTTGCGCCTGTCTGCGCAGCGCAAGGAGGCGGTGGTTATCAACGAGATGCCGCCCTATGTCTGCATCCGCTGCAGCAAGCCCTTTGGTACGCTGAAGGCTATCGAAGGCATGCTCACCAAGCTGGCGGGACACGCCATGTTCCAGGGTGCGGCGGCCGATCGTCTGAAGATGTGCGGCGACTGCCGCGTCATCGACATCTACTCGGCCGACAATGAGGTCAGGATCCAGGACATCCGCTGAGCGAGCCACCATGACACTGAACGCCCCCCTGACCTCATCCGCCCTTGACGAAGAAATGGCGCGCGCCGAGCTGTACGGCCTGCTGGCCACGCTGTACTACGCCCCACCACAGGCCGCATGGATGGCGCAGATGCGCGTGGCCGTCACCGATGCGCCCACCGCGGGCGGCTTTCTCGAAGAGCCTTGGCGCATCCTGGTGGGTGCGGCGCGCGAGGCCAGTGACGCGGCCATAGTCGCCGAATACACCAGACTGTTTGGCGGTGTTGGCAAGCCCGAGGTTTATCTGTTTGGCTCCTTCTACCTGAGTGGTTTCCTCAACGAGAAACCCCTGGCCGCACTGCGCGGTGACCTGGCCGCGCTGGGCCTGGCGCGCGATGAAGCCATGTTCGAGACCGAGGACCACATCGCCTACCTGTGCGAGGTCATGCGCTACCTGATCGCCGGGGACGATGTGGCGGTGTCCAACCTGACGCGCCAGCAGACCTTCTTCAGCACCCATCTGCAACCCTGGGTGCTGCGCATGTGCGATGCGTTGCAGGCCCACCCCGAAGCCCGCTTCTACGCTGCGTTGGCCGGCTTGACCCGCGCCTTTGTGGCGGTGGAGGCGCAGGGGTTTGACATGCTGGAGTGAGGCCACTCGTATGCGGCTGCTCGTAGGGCTGGGTGTCACCGTTCTGGGTTTGTGCGCCGGTCTGGGCTGGTACCTGGCACCGCTGGAGCCGAACATCCTGGCGCTGCAGTTTGCCTACACACCGCGCGCGTTTGCCGCCGTGATCCATGTGTGGCCGGCTGAGCATCTGGCGCGCTATCGCGCCCACTTGCCCGTCGATGGGTTGCTGTTGCTGGCCTATGGCACCTGGGGTTACCTGTTTGCCAGCCGCAACGTGCTGTGGAAGCATCTGGGTGGTGTGTCCCGTTGGGTAGGTATTTGGGCCCTGCCTCTGGCGGCGGCCTGTGACGCGGTGGAGGATGGGCTGCACTGGTGGCTGACGGAAGTGCCCCGCTTCGACTTACCGCTACCTTACTTGTTGGCGGGGTTTTCGGCCTCGCTGAAGTGGATAATGGCGTTGGCCTTTCTTGCCGCGATTCTCTATGCCATATCCCGTGCGCCGGAGGACTGAATGGCATTGTCAAATGCTTGACGTTTGTCAATGACTGGTTGAGTCAGTTCTGTCCTATCCCTCACCGATCGCATAAAGTCACTTGTTACATCCAAACCCCCCCAGAAGAAAGAGGACATCCATGACTGCAGAGCAACCCAAAATCATCTACACCCTGACCGACGAGGCGCCGTTCCTGGCAACCTGCGCCTTTTTGCCGATTGTCCGCAAGTTTGCGGCACCGGCCGGCATTGATGTGGTGGAGTCCGACATCTCGGTGGCGGCGCGTGTGTTGGCAACCTTTCCCGAAGGCCTGACCGAAGCACAGAAAGTGCCGGACAACCTGGCCGAGTTGGGACGACTGACCCAACTGCCTGACACCAACATCATCAAGCTGCCCAACATCAGTGCATCCCAGGGCCAGTTGATCGCCTGCATCAAGGAGTTGCAGGGCAAGGGTTACGCCATTCCTGACTACCCCGAAGACCCCAAGACTGACGAAGAGAAGGCCATCCGCGCACGTTACGCCAAGTGCATTGGCAGCTCGGTGAACCCGGTCTTGCGTGAAGGCAACTCCGACCGCCGCGCGCCCCGCGCCGTCAAGGAATTCGCCCGCAAGAACCCGCACAGCATGGCCGAGTGGAGCCAGGCATCGCGCTCGCACGTCTCGCACATGCACCATGGCGACTTCTACCACGGGGAAAAGTCCATGACGCTGGACAAGGCGCGTGACGTGAAGATGGAACTCATTACCAAGAGCGGCAAGACCATTGTGCTCAAACCGCTGACCAAGCTGCTGGACCGCGAAGTCATTGACAGCATGTTCATGAGCAAGAAGGCGCTGCTGGCCTTCTACGAAAAAGAAATTGAAGACGCGCGCAAGACCGGCGTGATGTTCTCGCTGCACGTGAAGGCCACGATGATGAAGGTGTCCCACCCCATCGTGTTCGGCCACTGCGTGAAGATTTTCTACAAGGACGCGTTTGAGAAGCATGGTGCCGTGTTCAAGGAACTCGGCGTCAACGTCAATAACGGCATGGCCGATTTGTATAACAAGATTGCCACGCTGCCGCAAAGCCAGCAGGACGAAATCAAGCGCGACATCCACGCCTGCCATGAGCACCGCCCCGAGCTGGCCATGGTCGACTCGGCCAAGGGCATCACCAACTTCCATTCACCCAACGACATCATCGTGGACGCTTCCATGCCGGCCATGATCCGCAACGGCGGCAAGATGTGGGACGCCAACGGTCGCCTGAAGGACGTGAAGGCCGTGATGCCCGAGTCCACCTTTGCCCGCATCTACCAGGAGATGATCAACTTCTGCAAATGGCATGGCGCCTTTGACCCCAAGACCATGGGCACGGTGCCCAACGTGGGTCTGATGGCCCAGCAGGCCGAAGAATATGGCTCGCACGACAAGACCTTTGAAATCACCGAGGACGGTGTTGCCAATATCACCGATATCGCCACCGGCGAAGTGCTGCTGAGCCAGAACGTGGAAGCCGGCGACATCTGGCGCATGTGCCAGTGCAAGGATGCGGCCATCCGTGACTGGGTCAAGCTGGCCGTCAACCGCGCCCGCAACTCCGGCATGCCGGTCGTGTTCTGGCTGGACATCTACCGTCCGCATGAAGCGCAACTGATCACCAAGGTCAAGATGTACCTGCACGAGCACGACACCACCGGCCTGGACATCCAGATCATGAGCCAGGTCCGCGCCATGCGCTACACGCTGGAGCGCGTGATCCGCGGCCAGGACACCATCAGCGCCACCGGCAACATCCTGCGCGACTACCTGACCGACCTGTTCCCCATCATGGAACTGGGCACCAGTGCCAAGATGCTGTCCATCGTGCCGCTGATGGCCGGTGGCGGCATGTACGAAACCGGCGCGGGCGGCTCGGCTCCCAAGCATGTGCAGCAGTTGGTCGAGGAAAACCACCTGCGCTGGGATAGCCTGGGCGAATTCCTGGCCTTGGCGGTGAGTCTGGAAGACCTGGGACTGAAAACCCACAACGCCAAGGCCACAGTGCTGTCCAAGACCCTGGATGCGGCCACTGGAAAGTTGCTGGGCAACAACAAGAATCCGTCCCCGAAGACGGGGCAGTTGGACAACCGCGGCAGCCAGTTCTATCTGGCCATGTACTGGGCCCAGGAATTGGCGGCACAGACGGAAGACAAGGCCCTGCAGGCCCATTTCGTCCCACTGGCCAAGGCCTTGGCCGACAACGAGCAGAAGATTACCGAAGAGTTCAAGGCGGTGCAGGGCAAGCCAGCCGACATTGGTGGCTACTACCTGGCCGACACCCAGAAGGTCACGGCCATCATGCGTCCCAGTCCCACGCTGAATGCGGTGCTGGAAGGCGCGGTCTGAACTGCTGAGTAACCCGTAAATGGTCCGTCTCATTGGGGAGCCAATGAGACGGATTTTTTTTGTCTGCACCATGTCGCATGGTTGAAGCGGTCGAGAGGGTTTGCCCACTTGTGGTTTCTCCCGCTTGTTGCTAGATTCAGCCTTGACACGCTATGTAGATCACTGCATAAGAGAACACCATCAGGAGACTGCTCATGTCCTCATCGCCTTCCAAACTGTCCCGTCGGACGCTATTCGCCGGGGCTGGCACCGTGGGTGCCGTGGCCGCCACGGTAGGCTTGTTGCCCACTGCCCAGACGGTGGCGCAGGCACCGGTCGTGCCCACGGTCAAGCCCGAACGTGGTGGCGGCTACGCGCTGTCTGAGCACGTCAAGCAGTATTACAAGACCACCCGCGTCTGATTGCACATTCCCCCGTCTTTCGGAGACATCCATGTTGCTCACCAAAAAATCTGATGTGCCGGGTACGAGCCCGCGCTCGCCGTTTGTGCACAGCCTGCGCCGCGGCCTGGCGCAGGCCTTGCCAACCATGGACCGCCGCGCCTTTTTGCGCCGCTCCGGTTTGGGCGTTGGCGTGGGCCTGGCGGCATCGCAACTGACGCTGGTCAAGAAGGCCCAGGCCGCGGCGGGAGAGGTGGCGGTAGGTGCCGGCAAGATCGAAGTCAAACGCACGGTGTGTACCCATTGCTCGGTGGGCTGCGCGGTGGATGCGGTGGTGGAGAACGGCGTCTGGGTGCGCCAGGAGCCGGTGTTCGACTCGCCCATCAACCTGGGCGCGCACTGCGCCAAGGGCGCCGCCCTGCGCGAGCATGGCCACGGCGAGTACCGCCTGCGCTACCCGATGAAGCTGGTCAACGGCAAGTACGAGCGTATCAGTTGGGACACGGCGTTGACCGAAATCACGGCCAGGCTGCAGGAGTTGAAGAAGGCCAGTGGCCCGGACTCGATCTACTGGATTGGTTCGAGCAAGCACAACAACGAGCAGGCGTATCTGATGCGCAAGTTTGTCAGCTTCTGGGGCAGCAACAATTGCGACCACCAGGCCCGCATCTGCCATTCCACCACGGTGGCCGGTGTGGCCAACACCTGGGGCTACGGTGCGATGACCAATTCGTACAACGACATGCAGAACAGCAAGTGCGCGATGTACATCGGGTCGAACGCGGCGGAGGCGCACCCGGTCAGCATGTTGCACATGCTGCATGCCAAGGAAACCGGCACCAAGATGATTGTGGTGGACCCGCGTTTCACCCGCACCGCCGCCAAGGCCGACGAGTATGTGCGCATCCGTTCCGGTTCCGACATTCCCTTCCTGTTTGGCGTGTTGTACCACGTGTTCAAGAACGGCTGGGAAGACACGCAGTACATCAACGACCGTGTGTTTGGCATGGACCAGGTCAAGACCGAGGTGCTGGCCAAGTGGACGCCCGACAAGGTGGAAGAGGCCTGCGGTGTGAAGGAAGAGCAGGTCTTCAAGGTCGCCAAGATGATGAGCGACAACCGTCCCAGCACACTGGTCTGGTGCATGGGTCAGACCCAGCACACCATCGGCAACGCCATGGTGCGCGCCTCGTGCATCCTGCAACTGGCCTTGGGCAATGTGGGCAAGAGCGGTGGTGGCACCAACATCTTTCGGGGTCACGACAACGTGCAGGGCGCCACCGACGTCGGCCCCAACCCCGATTCGCTGCCCGGCTACTACGGCATCGTGGAAGGCTCGTGGAAGCACTTCGCCAAGGTCTGGGGTGTCGATTACGAGTGGATCAAGAAGCAGTTCTCGTCACCCGCCATGATGAGCAAGCCCGGCATCACCGTGTCGCGCTGGATCGATGGTGTGTTGGAAAAAAATGAACTGATCGACCAGGACTCCAACTTGCGCGGCGTGTTCTATTGGGGCCATTCTCCCAACTCGCAGACGCGCGGTCTGGAGATGAAGCGCGCCATGGACAAACTGGACCTGCTGGTCGTGGTGGACCCCTATCCATCGGCCACTGCGGCCATGGCCGCCATGCCGGGCAAGCCCGAAGACTTGAACCCCAACCGTGCGGTCTACCTGTTGCCTGCAGCCACCCAGTTTGAAACCAGCGGCTCCTGCACCGCGTCCAACCGCTCCATCCAGTGGCGCGACAAGGTCATCGAGCCGCTGTGGGAAAGCCGCAGCGACCACATGATCATGCAGCAGTTTGCCGACCGCCTGGGCTTTGGCAAGGAGCTGTCGAAGAACTTCAAGATGCAAAAGGTCAAGGGCCTGGACGAGCCGGTGCCGGAAGACATCCTGCGGGAAATCAATCGCTCGTGCTGGACGATTGGCTACACCGGCCAAAGCCCGGAGCGCCTGAAGGCCCATATGCGCAATATGCAGGCCTTTGACGTGAAAACGCTGCGTTGCAAGGGCAAGGTGGTGGACAAGGAAACCGGCTACGACATGAGCGGTGACTACTTCGGACTGCCCTGGCCCTGCTACGGCACGCCTGAGCTCAAGCACCCGGGTTCGCCCAATCTGTACGACACCTCCAAGCACGTGATGGACGGCGGCGGTAACTTCCGCGCCAACTTCGGTGTGGAGCGTGATGGCAAGAGCCTGCTGTCCGAAGACTGCTCGCATTCCCTGGGCGCTGACATCACGACCGGCTACCCCGAGTTTGACCATGTGCTGCTGAAGAAGCTGGGCTGGTGGGATGATCTGACCGACGCGGAGAAGGCCGCGGCCGAGGGCAAAAACTGGAAGACCGATCTCTCCGGTGGTATCCAGCGCGTGGTGCTGAAGGTGCATGGCTGCCACCCGTTTGGCAATGCCAAGGCGCGCGCCGTGGTGTGGAATTTCCCCGATCCCATTCCGCAGCACCGTGAGCCGCTGTACGGCATCCGGCCCGACCTGGTGGCCAAGTACCCGACGCACGACGACAAGAAGGCCTTCTGGCGCCTGCCCACGCTGTACAAGACGGTGCAGCAGAAGAATATCGCCGACAAGGTGCACGAGAAGTTCCCATTCATCATGACCTCGGGGCGTCTGACTGAGTACGAGGGAGGCGGCGAGGAAACCCGTTCCAATCCCTGGCTGGCCGAGCTGCAGCAGGAGATGTTCATCGAGATTAACCCCAAGGCCGCTGCCGAGAAAGGCATTCGCAATGGCGAGCGCGCCTGGGTCAGTACACCGACCGGCGCGCGCCTGAATGTGCAAGCCCTGGTGACCGAGCGCGTCGGGCCGGACACGGTGTTCATGCCTTTCCACTTCTCCGGCCGCTGGCAGGGAGCGGACATGCTGGCCTATTACCCGGCGGGTGCCCACCCGATGGTGCGTGGCGAGGCCATCAACACTTCGACGACCTATGGCTACGACAGCGTCACGATGATGCAAGAGACCAAGACCACCGTCTGCAACATTGAAAAAGCCTGAGGAGTACCACATGGCAAGAATGAAGTTTGTATGTGACTCCGAGCGCTGCATCGAGTGCAACGGCTGCGTCACTGCCTGCAAGAATGAAAACGAGGTGCCCTGGGGTGTGAACCGCCGCCGCGTGGTCACCCTCAACGACGGTGTGCCGGGTGAGAAGTCCATCTCGGTGGCCTGCATGCACTGCAGCGACGCACCCTGCATGGCGGTGTGCCCGGTGAACTGCTTCTACCGTACCGACGAGGGAGTGGTGCTGCACGACAAGGACGTCTGCATCGGCTGCGGCTACTGCTCCTATGCCTGCCCGTTTGGCGCGCCCCAATTCCCCTCGCAGGGTGCCTTTGGCGTGCGCGGCAAGATGGACAAGTGCACCTTCTGCGCCGGTGGCCCCGAGGCCAATGGCAGCCAGGCCGAGTTCGAAAAATACGGCCGCAACCGCCTGGCCGAGGGCAAGCTGCCGGCCTGCGCCGAGATGTGTTCCACCAAGGCACTGCTGGCCGGTGATGGGGATGTGGTGGCCGAGATTTTCCGCACCCGTGTGGTCCAGCGCGGCAAGGGCGCCGAAGTCTGGGGCTGGGGTACGGCTTACGGTTCCCAAAAGGCCGGCAAGGCACCCGATGCGGGAGCCAAATCATGAGCAAACACATTGTTCTGATCGCCGCAGCCATTGCCCTGCTGTCGGCGTGCGGTGAAAAGCCGCAGACCGTGGGCAGCCCCAAGTCGGATGCACCGGCCTACACGGGAACAGTCAGCGGCTTTGCCGCGCCGGGCTGGAAGGCGGGCGACAAGACCGCCTGGGAGCAGCAGCTCAAGGCCCGCCAGCAGAATAGTCAGAACGACTATTCCCGCATGAACTAAGGGCCGGCCATGTTGCGTTTCATTCTTGCAACACTGCTTCTCGCCTTGGGTCTGTCGGGTCTTGTCAGTGCACAGGCTCCAGCCGTAGCCCAGCCTGGTGCGATTCAAAGCGCCAACATCATGGACGTGCAGCCCGAAGCCAGCGCGGCCCCTGGCTATGCCACGCAAACCAATGGCGAGCGCGCCAAGGTGCAGCCTGGTAACAATGCGCCCATGTGGCGCCAGGTGGTGGCCGGCCAGACCGGCGTGAGCAGCCTGCCCAAGAGCGAAGCGCCCGAGGCCGGCACCCTGATCCAGCCCTTTGTGCAATACCCGGGCTCGCGGTTGACCAATGCGGGCGAGGCCTGGCGTGAGGTGCGCAACCACTGGATCATCCCCTATGGCGGCTCTTTGGTCCTGATCGTGTTGGGGGCTATTGCCGTGTTTTACTGGCGTGTCGGTTGCATCAAGCTGCACGATGCACCCACCGGCCGTCTGATTGAACGTTTCACCCCGTTTGAGCGTTCGGCGCATATGTTCAATGCGGCGGCTTTCAGCATCCTGGCCATTTCCGGGCTGGTCATGGCGTTTGGAAAGTTCTTCATTTTGCCCATCGTGGGAACCACGGTGTTTGGCTGGCTGGCCTACGCCCTCAAAAATGCGCACAATTTTGCGGGGCCCCTGTTTGCCGTATCGCTGGTGGTGGTGATCGTCACCTTCGTGCGTGACAACCTGCCTGCCAAGGGCGATCTGACCTGGCTGCTCAAGGGGGGCGGCATGTTGTCCGGGCAGGGGGTCCAGTCGGGTCGTTTCAATGCCGGAGAAAAAGTGATTTTTTGGGCAGGCGTGTTTGTGCTGGGCCTGGTGGTCGTCGCATCCGGGCTGGTCATGGACAAGGTGCTCCCCGGCCTGACCTACGAGCGCAGCGCCATGCAGATGGCGCACATGGTGCACTCCGTGTCCAATATCCTGATGGTGGTACTGTTCATGGGACACATCTATCTGGGGACCATTGGAACCGAGGGCGCTTTCAAGGGCATGCAGACGGGCTATGTCGACGAGACGTGGGCCCGGGAACACCACGCGCTTTGGTATGACGACGTCAAGTCCGGCAAGATACCCGCCCAGCGCAGTGCAACCGGGGCGACCGGTGTGCCGGCATCCACGGTACAAACCTAATTCCACGCAGAGGACCGCATGAAATCAATCAGTATCTGTGTTGCAGCCCTGGCGCTGGCAGGGGCTGCGTTTGCCAAGCTCCCGGCACCCAGTGATGAAGCCACGGCCAAGGCGGCCGAAGCGGCCGCCAAGACCGCCCACGCGGGCAAGGTCGAGGCCTACCAGTTATGCAAGGCTCAGGACCGGGTGGCAGTGCGCACCAACAAAGCTGCAGCCAAGCCGGCTGGCAAGGAAAGCAAGGGTGCGGCTGTGCCGGCATCGACCTGCGTGGACCCAGGGGCGTTTGTGTATGCTCCGGCTGTTGCGGCTTCTGCACCCGCGTCTGCCGCGGTGATGCCGGTCGCCGCCGCCAGCTCACCCACGAAATAGCCCATGCCCCTGACACCACTTCCCCGTCTCACACAGGCCCAGGCTGCGTTGACCCGCGAGGTCGTGGTGGTCAATGAATGGGGCGAGGAAGTCAGCAGCACCATCCCCAGCGAACGTGCGCTGACCGTCTATGTGGATAAGCGCGAGCTGGTCACGCTGATGACCTTGGGCGGCCACCCGGAACTGCTGGTGCTGGGCTATCTGCGCAACCAGCGCTTGGTGCAGTCGGTGCACGATATTGAATCCATCACTGTGGACTGGGAGGTCGGCGCTGCTGCCGTCAAGACTCGCAACGGCATTGAGCGCATCGAGGAGCGCACCGCCAAGCGCGTGGTGACCACCGGCTGCGGCCAGGGCAGCGTGTTTGGCGACATCATGGACGATGTGGACCGTATCGTGCTGGCACCGGCCACGCTGCTGCAGGAGCAGCTCTACGGCATCGTCAATGCCATCCGGGTGCAGGACAGCATCTACAAGGCCGCCGGCTCCGTGCACGGTTGTGCCTTGTTCCAGGGCGACGCCATGCAGGTCTTCATTGAAGACGTGGGGCGCCACAATGCCATCGATTCCATCGCCGGCTGGATGTGGATGAACGGTGTGACTGGTGCTGACAAGGTGTTCTACACCACGGGCCGTCTGACCAGCGAAATGGTCATCAAGTCGGCTCAGATGGGCATTCCCATTGTGGTGTCGCGCAGCGGCATCACCGAGATGGGGCTGGCCGTGGCCCAGCGTGTGGGGTTGTGCGCCATTGGCCGCGCCACCCACAAGCGCTTTCTCTGTTACAGCGCGGCCGAACGCCTGCAACTGCAGCCCGAGCTCGCCGGCGCCCGGCTGCGCGCGGTCGCCTGAATCCTGCGCGTGGCATACGCGTAAAACGGGCGGGATACACTAGATGCCTGCCGCCCATGTCTCCGTCACCCACATTGCAGCCCAAGGCACACGTCAAGCCCTTCATCTATGAGACCTTGACGAGCAAGGCCATGTTCTTCTCCGCGCACGATGTGCAGAGCCGCATGCACCTGTTGCGTCCCGACGAGCTGCAGTTCGAGTACACCAGGATCATGATGGGCTTTCTGCTGCATAACCCAGAGCCCCGCACGATTGCGATGATTGGTTTGGGGGGCGGCTCGCTCGCCAAGTATTGCTACCGCTATTTGCCGCAGTCCGATATCACGGTCATCGAGATCAATCCGCATGTCATCGCGCAGCGGGACAATTTTGCAGTGCCATCCGACGATCACCGGTTTCGGGTCGTGCAGGCCGATGCCGCGGAGTTCGTGCGGGCCAGCGATCAGACCTTTGATGTGGTGCTTGCAGATGGCTTTGATATCGATGGCCTGCCCGAGGCTCTGAGCTCCCAGCAGTTTTATGAAGACTGTTACAACATCCTGAACCCGAGCGGCGTGTTTGTGGCCAACCTGCATGGTTGCAACAAGCTGTTTGAGGTTTACGTGGACCGTATTCAGACGGGCTTTCGCGGTTCGCTGTTGACGGTCAACGACCCCGGCGCCACCAATCGTCTGGCATTTTCCGTGAAGGACGATGAACATGCCCTGCACAAGCTGGCAGGCATCCGCCGACCACCAGCGTTTGATGAACAGGCCTGGAAAGATGTGGTGCCCAGCCTGGCGCGGGTGTTTCTGGCATCGCGGCAATTGGCGCGCAACGCCACCGATGCTCCGGCAATGGGTTGAAAGCTGGTGGGCGTGCTTTACGGCAGCTTTACGTTGGGTGCATAAAATCAATCCTTAATCCATGGTGGGCCACCCTATTTCTTGACCCGCCGCACACATCCCATGAAGGAAATGACAATGCGTTTTGGAAGTCAAATGACTTGGTTTGGTGGACTTGCGGTGTCCGTATTGCTCGGGGCCTGCAGCAGCACGCCGGTTGCCACGCCGGATACGGCCTCTGCCGCACCCGCATCCCCTCCTGCGGTCGCAGCGCCACTCCCGGCGGCAACGTCCACCGTTGCGAACGTCACCGTCGCGCCCTACTTGGACCCGAAAAACCCGTTGAACCAGAAGCGCAGCGTCTATTTTGACTTTGACCAGTATTCCGTGAAGGCCGACTATGCCGGCGTCGTGGAACTGCACGGCAAGTACCTGTCCGCCCACCCTGGCGTGGCGATCCGCGTGCAGGGCAATACCGACGAAGTGGGTGGCACCGAATACAACCTCGCCCTGGGCCAGAAGCGTGCCGAGGCCGTGGTCAAGGCGCTCAAGGTCTACGGTGTGAAGGAAGCCCAACTGGAGGCAGTCAGTTTTGGCAAGGAGAAGCCCAGAGCCCTGGGGCATGACGAGAAGGCCTACGCAGAGAATCGCCGCGCCGATCTGGCCTACCCAGAGCGCTGATCCGTGGTGAAGTCTGTCGTCTCGAAGCTGGCGCTGGCCGGCTGCGTGATGCTGGCCTGCACGGGTGCACAGGCGTTTCGCCTGTATTCGGAGCATGCCATTGTCATCAGTGACGAAACCGGGCAGGTCCTGCTGGAAAAGGGGGCCGACGCGCCGGTGCCCATTGCCTCGCTGACCAAGCTGATCACCGCCATGGTGGTGCTGGACAGCAAGCCCGCCATGGACGAGGTCATTGCCATTGATGCCGCCGACGTGGACATGCTCAAGCACAGTACCTCCCATGTGCCGGTGGGCGCCAAGCTAACGCGCCAGGACGTGCTGCGCCTGGCACTGATGTCGTCCGACAACCGCGCCGCCGCGGCGCTGGCCCGCACCTATGTCGGTGGGCAGCAGGCATTTCTGAACGCAGTGCACGCCAAGCTGGCGGCGCTGGGCATGGTCAACACGGTGATTAAGGAGCCATCGGGCCTGTCGCCGGAGAACACGTCGACCGCGGCCGATATGGCCAAGGCGGCACAGGCCGCATCGCGCTACTCGGACATTGCCGGTATCACGACCGATCGTTCCGAGTATGTGCGCATGAATGGTCGCAACGTGCTGTTCCACAACACCAACCGGCTGGTCGGTGCCCGTGGCTGGGACATTCTGCTGTCCAAGACCGGTTTCACCAACGAGGCGGGGCGTTGCCTGATCATGCGCATCAAGCAGGCCGGCAAGAGCGCCACCCTGGTGCTGCTCAATGCGGGCGGCAATGCGTCCCGCGTGGCGGACGCGCTGAACGTGCGCCGCATCCTGGCAGGCGAGCTGTCACCCAAGGCCTTGTCCATCCGCTGAACCCATGGCGCCGCTGTGGAGACCCCATGCGGCGCGGGGTGCCAGCGGATGCGCTAAGGTAGGGCCATGACGATTTCATTCTGGACTCTGGGCTGGCGTACCCTGTGGCGCGACCTCCGCTCGGGCGATCTGCGCCTGTTGATCGTGGCGGTCACACTGGCCGTGGCGGCATTGACGGCCGTGGGTTTCTTTGCCGACCGGCTCAAGGGCGGCCTGGCCCGGGATGCCCGCCAGTTGCTGGGCGGCGATGCCGTGGTTTCCAGCGACAACCCCACACCCCCGGCCTTCAGGGCCAAGGCGCGTGAGCTGGGCCTGACGGTTGTGTCCACGATGGGCTTCCCCACGATGGCACGCGCCACCGATGCCAAGGGCGGTGCCGCCAAGCTGGTGGCCCTGAAGGTGGTGGAACCCGGCTACCCCCTGCGCGGTGCCTTGCGCGTGGCCAGTGCACCCGACGCTCCCGATGCGCCCACCCGCGCCATTCCCGCACCCGGCCAGGCCTGGGTCGACGCCGCACTGCTGGAGGCGCTGGGCCTTGGCATGGGCGACACCCTGCTGCTGGGCGAGTCGCGCCTGACCATTGCCAGCATCCTTGCCATCGAGCCGGACCGCGGTGCCGGTTTCATGAACTTCGCGCCGCGGGTCATGATCAACCTGCAGGATATTGATGCCACCAGGCTGATCCAGCCTGCCAGCCGCCTGACCTACCGTATGGCGGTTGCCGGCAACGACAAGCCGGTGCAGAGCTTTGTGACCTGGGCCGAGGCCCAGGTCAAGCCGGGCAGCGCCAGCGGTTTGCGTGGTGTGCGCGTCGAATCGCTGCAAAGCGGCCGACCGGAAATGAGCCAGACGCTGGACCGCGCCGACAAATTTCTGAGCCTGGTGGCGCTGCTGGCGGCCCTGCTCAGCGCCGTGGCAGTGGCCCTGTCCGCGCGCGCCTTTGCCGCCAACCACCTGGACGATTGCGCCATGCTGCGCGTGCTGGGCCTGAGCCAGCGCACCATTGCCGCCAGCTATTCCTATGAGTTTGGTCTGGTCGGACTGTTTGCCAGCGCCCTGGGTGTGCTGCTGGGCTACTGCGTGCACTACCTGTTTGTGCTGCTGCTGGCTGGCCTGGTGGACGCGGCGCTGCCATCGGCCACCATCTGGCCGGTGCTGCTGGGCATGGGCATGGGCCTGACGCTGCTGTTTGCCTTTGGCCTGCCACCGGTGCTGCAACTCGCCCAGGTGCCGCCGCTACGCGTCATCCGCCGCGACGTGGGCAACCTCAAACCGGCCAGTCTGAGCGTGCTGGCCGTGGGCGTGTTGGGCTTTGCCGCGCTGCTGCTGGCGGCCAGCAGTGACCTCAAGCTGGGCCTGATCGCGGTGGGTGGCTTTGCTGCCGCCGTGGCCGTGTTTGCGACCCTGAGCTGGGTGGCGGTCAAGCTGCTGCGCCTGAGCGTCAACGAGGCCACGGCACCACGCTGGCTGGTGCTGGCCACGCGCCAGATGTCGGCCCGGCCGGCCTATGCCGTGGTGCAGGTCAGCGCGCTGGCGGTGGGCCTGCTGGCCCTGGTGCTGCTGGTGTTACTGCGCACCGACCTGATCAGCAGTTGGCGCCGCGCCACGCCGCCGGATGCGCCGAATCGCTTTGTCATCAACGTGATGCCCGAGCAGTCCGACGCCTTTCAGACCATGCTCAAGGGCGCCGGGGTGGACAGGTTCGACTGGTACCCGATGATCCGCGGCCGCCTGGTGGCGGTGAATGGCCGCACCGTCACCCCTGATGACTATGTGGAGGACCGCGCCAAGCGCCTGGTGGATCGCGAGTTCAATGTGTCCTTCAACGCCACGCTGCCAAAGCAGAACGAGGTGGTCGGCGGCCAGTGGAAGCCTGAAGAGGTGGATGCCATCAGCGTGGAGGAGGGCATCGCCAAGACGCTGAACCTCAAGCTCGGTGACACGCTGCGCTTTGACATCGCCGGTATGCAGAGCGAATCGCGCATCACCTCGCTGCGCAGGGTGGATTGGGGATCGATGCGGGCCAATTTCTTTGTCATGTACCCGGTCAGCCGCCTGGACAACGTGCCCACCACCTACATGGGCGCCTTCCGCGCACCGGTCACCAAGGGCTTTGACAATGCCCTGGTGCGCCAATTCCCCAACGTGACCAATGTGGACATGACCACCACCATCGCCCAGGTGCAGCGCGTGCTGGAGCAGGTGATCAGCGCGGTGGAATTCCTGTTTGGCTTCACGCTGGCGGCTGGCCTGGTGGTGCTGTTTGCCGCCGTGACCGCCACGCGCGAGGAGCGCGCCCGCGAGTACGCCATCATGCGCGCCGTCGGCGCCCGCGGCAGCCTGCTGCGCCAGGTGCAGCGCGCCGAACTGGCCGGCGTGGGCCTGCTGGCGGGCTTTCTGGCGTCCGTCGTGGCGGCCGTGGTGGGCTGGGCACTGGCGCGCTATGTGTTTGAGTTCGAGTGGACGGTGTCGCTGTGGGTGCCCCTGCTGGGTGCGCTGGCCGGTGCAGCGCTGGCGCTGGCGGCCGGCTGGTGGGGCCTGCGCGATGTGCTGCGCCGCCCGGTGGTGGAAACGCTGCGCCAGGCGGCGACCTGAGGGTTTGTGGTTGCTATTGATTTGGTAGCTGCCTACGCAGATACCACGAGGGCTACAGGCCGATTTGACTACTAAAGCCCCAGTCACTTGCCGTGTTTTTGCCCGAGCTTGCGGTACACCGTGGCGCGGCTGATGCCCAGGGCCTGTGCGGCTTGGGCGACGTTGCCGCGGGCCTGGTCCACGGCCTTGCGGATCAGTTCGGCTTCAATGTCTTTCAGCGGGCGCTGACTGTGGCCCGCCGTGGCCGGGGTGGCTTGCAACGAGTGGGTCTCATGGTCCCGCGCCACCGGCAGCGCCTGCAGGCGCAGGCCGGTCCATAGCGGAATTTCCAGCACCGTGTCGCGTTGGCGGGCCGCGTCAAACAGCAGTTCGAACGCGATGCCAAAGACTTCGCTGGCGTGCACCGCTGGCTGGGCCGGGCTGCGGGCGGCCAGTTGCGGCACCATCTGGCGGGCAATCGGGTTGGCGGCGGTGATCCAGCCGTCGGCGTCCAGGCAGACCATGCCGTCGGCGTCGCTGCCCAGGCGGTTGCCCGGCCAGTTCAGCCGCACCATCAGGCGGTGGGACTGGGCCAGCACCAGGGCGTTTTCGATCTTGGTGGCGGTCTGGGTGACCAGGTGCTTGAGTTCGGGGCGCTCCACCGCGTCGATGCCGGTCAGGTCCAGCATGCCCACGCAGGCACCGTCCGGGCCCAGCAGCGGGGCGCCGGCGCAGCTGTAGACGGCGGTGTTGGCGTAGAAGTGCTCACCCTGGTGCAGCCACACCGGCTGCTGTTCGGTCAGGGCCATGCCGATGGCGGTGGTGCCCACGGCGTGCTCGGACAGGTCGGTGCCGATGCGGGTGATCAGGTCGGCGCGCGGGTCGGATCGGTCGATGGCGCCGCTGGTGTCCACCACCACGCCGTCGCGGTTGGTCAGGATGGCGAAGTAGCGCGTGTTGACGATGGCGCGGCCCAGTTTTTCCAGAATCGGGCGGGCGGTTTGCACCAGGCGCTGGTTGGCCTCCTGGGTTCTGAGGGTTTGTTGGTGCGAGACGCGGTCAAACAGGACCGGGCGCTGGGGCTCCAGACCCAGGCCCAGACAGCGCTGCCAGGAGCGCTCCACCCAAGGGGCAATCCCGCCGGCTGGTACCGGGCTGTGTTCCTCCAGCGCGGCTCGGCGCGCCCGAGCGATGGCGATGCTGCGGGAGGGTGACTCGGCCGGTGGGGCAAACGGTGCGGGGCTGCGCATGGTGGGGCCATTCTCGTGCACCTCTCGAATTCGTGCACTGTTTCAATTTGAGAATTTCCGTGTAAACCCGGTGATGTACTAGGGTTAATCCTAGGAGGCGCTGGCAGGGATACGCCAACAATGCCTATGTACTTCAATTCATAGGAATGGCATTGCATAGATTGCGTGCCGCACCCCCAAGGAGAGACGCATGCAAAAGATGTTGCACATCAACGCGGACAAATGCACCGGCTGCCTGCAGTGTGAAATGGCCTGCGCGTTCGAAAACTACGGCACCTTCGCCACCGCCAAGTCGCGCATCAAGGTCTTCGATTTCCACCACACCGGCAAGAAAGTGCCCTACACCTGCACCCAGTGCGACGAGGCCTGGTGCCTGCATGCTTGTCCCGTAGAGGCCATCACGGTGGACAAGGCCACCGGCGCCAAGGTGGTGAACGAATCCACCTGCGTCGGCTGCAAGGTCTGCACCATTGCCTGCCCGTTTGGCACCATCAACTACGTCCAGGAGACCGGCAAGGTGCAGAAATGCGACCTGTGCGGCGGCGCTCCGGCCTGTGCCGATGCCTGCCCCACCGGCGCCATCACCTTCATCGACGCCAACTGGACCGGCCTGGGCAAGATGGCCCAGTGGGCCGACAAGCTCGGCAATCAACCGTCTGCAACCTGAAACCTTGCGGGTCAGACCACTCGCTTAAGCGATGTGCTCTGACCCCAACTGAATAGGAGAAACGTTATGTCATGGGCTGGAAAAATACTGCGTGTCAACCTGACCGCTGGCACCGTCAAATCTGAACCTCTCAACATGGACTGGGCGCGCGATTATGTCGGTTCGCGTGGTCTGGGCACCAAATACCTGGTCGAAGAGGTGGCCGCCACCGTCGATCCCCTGTCGGCCGACAACAAGATCATCTGGGCCACCGGCCCGTTGACCGGCACCATGGCCTCCACCGGCGGGCGCTACACCGTCATCACCAAGGGGCCACTGACCGGCGCCATTGCCTGCTCCAACTCGGGCGGCTACTGGGGTGCCGAGTTCAAGATGGCCGGCTGGGACATGGTCATCTTCGAGGGCAAGTCGCCCAAGCCGGTCTACCTGTACGTCAACGACGACGTGGCTGAACTGCGCGACGCCGCCCACCTGTGGGGCAAGAGCGTGTGGGAGACCGAAGGCATTCTGAAAACCAGCCTGCAGGACCCGCTGACCCGCGTCTCCAGCATCGGCAAGGCCGGTGAAAACGGCGTGCTGTTTGCGGCCGTGGTCAACGACCTGCACCGCGCGGCCGGCCGCTCCGGTGTCGGCGCCGTCATGGGTAGCAAGAACCTCAAGGCCATTGCCGTGCGCGGCACCAAGGGCGTGGGCAATATCCGCGACCCCAAGGCCTTCATGACCGCCGTGAAGGCCGCCAAGAAGGTGCTGGCCGACAACGGCGTCACCGGCCAGGGTCTGCCCGCCATGGGCACCCAGGTGCTGATGAGCGTCATCAACGAAGTGGGTGCCTTGCCCACGCGCAACCACCGAGACAACCAGTTCGAGGGCGCCAAGGACATTGGTGCCGAGGCCATGGCCACCCCGCGCAAGACCGACGGCAAAAAGCAGCTGGTCACCAACCAGGCCTGCTTTGGCTGCACCATTGCGTGTGGGCGCATCAGCAAGATGGACGAGAACCACTTCACCATCGTCAACAAGCCGCAGTACCGCGGCGCCAACGGCGGCCTGGAATACGAAGCGGCGTGGGCCCTGGGCGCGGCCAACGGCGTCAACGACCTGGAAGCGCTGCAATACGCCAACCTGCTGTGCAACGAAGAGGGCATTGACCCCATCACCTTTGGCGCCACGGTGGGTGCCGTCATGGAGTTGTATGAAATGGGCGTGCTGACCAAGGAGCAGATCGGCATCGACGCCAAGTTTGGCTCGGCGCAGACGCTGGCCTTCCTGGCCGAGGAAACCGTCAACGGTCGCGGCTTTGGCAAGGAAATCGGCCAGGGGTCGAAACGCCTGACCGCCAAGTACGGCCACCCCGAGCTGTCCATGTCGTCCAAGGGCCAGGAGTTCCCGGCCTACGACGGCCGTGCCATCCAGGGCATCGGTCTGGCCTATGCCACGTCCAACCGTGGCGGCTGCCACCTGCGCGGGTACACCATCGCATCTGAAGTGTTGGGCATTCCGGTCAAGACCGATCCGCTGGAGTCGGAGGGCAAACCCGATCTGGTCAAGGCCTTTCAGGACGCTACCGCCGCGTTCGACTCGTCGGGCCTGTGCATCTTCACGACCTTTGCCTGGGGCCTGCAGGACCTGGCGCCGCAAATGCAGGGAGCCTGTGGCGAGCAGTACACCATTGAAGAGCTGGCAAAGATTGGCGAGCGCATCTGGAACATGGAGCGCGAGTTCAATAACCGTGCCGGCTTTACCAGCAAGGACGACAGCCTGCCAGCGCGCCTGACCAGTGTGGAGGGCGCCTGCAAGACCGGCCCGGCAAAAGGCAAGTTCAACGAGCTGGCCACGATGCTGCCCAAGTACTACGCCGCCCGTGGCTGGGACGCCGAAGGCCGCCCCACCGCCGCCACCAAGGCGCGTCTGGGCCTGTAGAGAAAGCCTGACCGGAAGCAACGAAACAGCGGTCTTCAATGACCGCTTTTTTCTGGAGACTCAAATGACCCACCACCTCATTCTCGGTGCCGGCCCGGCCGGTGTCATTGCCGCCGAAACCATCCGCACGCACGCGCCCCAGGACAGCATCACCCTCGTCGGTGATGAGCCCGAGCCCGCGTATTCGCGCATGGCGATTCCCTACCTGCTGATGGGCAACATCGACGAACACGGAACCTACCTGCGCAAGAGCCCCTCGCACTTTGCCGATCTCAGAATCAATGTGGTGCAAGCCCTCGTCAAATCTGTGCAGACAGCTATTAAAACTGTAGCACTCGACAACGGGAGAACGCTGTCGTTCGATACCCTGCTGATCGCCACCGGTTCGCACCCGGTTCACCCGCCCATTCCCGGCATTGACAGTGACGGTGTGGAAACCTGCTGGACGCTGGCCGATGCCCGTGCCATCGCCGCACGTGCCACCAAGGGCGCACGCGTGCTGCAACTGGGTGCTGGTTTCATCGGCTGCATCATCATGGAAGCACTGGCTGCACGTGGCGTGCAACTCAGTGTGGTCGAGATGGGCGACCGCATGGTGCCGCGCATGATGGGTCCCACCGCTGGCGGCATGATCCGCGATTGGTGCGAGACCAAGGGCGTGCAGGTGTTCACCGGAACCAAGGTCGAGAGCATCACCGCCGGCAAGCCGCTCCAGGTGAAGCTGTCCAACGGCAAGACGCTGGAGGCCGATCTGGTGATCAGTGCGGCGGGCGTGCGCCCGGCCATTGGTTTTCTGCAGGACTCCGGTGTGAAATGTTTGCTGGGTGTGCTCACCGACGAGCACTTGCAGACCAATGTGCCAGGTGTCTACGCGGCAGGCGACTGTGCCGAGGCCTTTGACAAGGTCTCAGGCAAAACGATTGTCAGCGCCATCCAGCCCAACGCGGCCGAGCAGGCGCGCGTGGCGGCCATGAACATGGTGGCCTTTGCCCGCGGCCGCTCGCCTGCATCCAACCTCAAGGGCGTCACGCAGATCAATGTGCTGGACACGCTGGGCTTGATTTCCGCCAGCTTCGGTGACTGGCAGGGCCGCCCCGGTGGCGAGCACGTGGAGTGGACCGATGCCAAGGCCGGGCGCCACCTCAGCCTGCAGTTCCAGGGCGATGTGCTGGTGGGCTGCAACAGCGTGGGTTGGACCGAGCATGTGGGTGTGATGCGCGGCCTGGTCGAAGGCCAGGTGCATTTGGGTACCTGGAAGGAAACCCTGAAGAAGGACCCCACCAAGCTGATGGAGGCCTACCTGGCCAGCGCCCAGGCGCAGGGCCAGTGGGCCGGCGCGCAGGACGAGCGGCGACGATAGACTCAAGCATGAAGATCACACTCAAGCTCTTTGCCTCGCTCACCGACTACCTGCCGCCCACCTCCAAATACACCAATATCGTGGAGCTGGAGGTGGCCGATGGTGCCACCATCACGCAGGTGACCGAGCCCTACAACCTGCCCCCGGCGCTGGTGCATCTGGTGCTGGTCAATGGCCGCTACATCGCGCCCGAACAGCGCGCCAGCGAAGTCCTGCATGAAGGCGATGTGCTGGCCATCTGGCCGCCGATTGCCGGCGGGTGATGCAGTCCTCTTACCCCGAGCGCTTTGAGCGCGAGATGGCCTGCACCGAGGCCGACTGGTTGCGCTGGTTGCCCGGCGCAGTGGGCGATCTCCACTGGAAACTGCAGGAACATTCCGCCGGCGTGCGCATTGGCGACGGTGCCCTGGGCCTGAAGTGGCAAGTGGGCGAGCCGCGCGTCATTGCTCTGGTGCGCATGCCGCGCCTGCTGGTGGGCTTTCGCTTTGCCGGCGTGGATGCGGCGCAGCGGCTGGCTTTTATGCGGCGCTTTGATTTGTACATGCAGCGAGGGGGTGGATAAACCTCTTCCAGAGATGTCGCTTATTGATGTACGACAAACGCAAATATACTCCATAGGGTATATTTGCGGTATCGTTTGAAAGGACACCCATGAGCACCTTTGACCACGTTGGTCTGATCAAGGACATCAACGCCAATCTGGCGCCACTGCGCAAGGCGCAGCCGGAGGCCATGCAGGGTTTTGGGCAGCTTGCTACCGCCGCCATGAAGGAAGGCGCCGTCAGCGCCAAGCACAAGGAACTGATTGCCCTAGCCATTGGCATCACCCAGCATTGCTCGGGTTGCATCGGCTTTCATGTGAAGGCCCTGCATAAACTGGGGTGCACCCGCGCCGAGTTGGAGGAGATGCTCACCGTCTGCGTCTACATGGGTGGTGGTCCGGCCCTGATGTACACCGCCGAAGCCATCAAGGCATGGGACACCATGGCAGCGCAATGAATACCATCCAAACCATCGCATTCAACCGACGCACGATCCTTGCCGCACTAGGCCTTGGCGTATTGGCGCTGACAGGCCACGCGCAGACCGTCGCGGATACCGACTCCGTGACGCTGGACGCGGCCCGCAAGGAAGTGGAAAGTGGCAAGGCCACGCTGGTCGACGTGCGTGAGCCGCAGGAGCATGCCGGTGGGGTTGCCCCGGGCGCGCAACTGTTGCCCATGCGCCAACTGGCAGCGCGTCTGTCAGAACTGCCCAATGACCCCAAGCGCCCCCTGCTGCTGATCTGCCACTCCCAGAACCGCTCCAGCGCCACCTACAAGTTCCTGCGCGAGAAGGGCTATACGAACGTGCGCTTCGTGCAGGGCGGCATGGGGGAATGGATGCGCCGCGGCTGGCCACTGGTCCGTCCCTGATTCCGCTGGTGTTTTAAGCATCCTATGCTGCACCGCAGTAAGATCGACGCCATACTTTTATGGAATGGATGCAGATGGCATTGCAATGGCGTGAGCAGTTGAGTGTGGGCAACGACCTGATTGATGCGGATCATCAGAGTCTGATCGACATCATCAACAAGGCCGACCGCAGCCTGCAGGCCATGAGCCGTGCGGGTCTGTTGACGGCTCTGGAGGATCTGGACAAGTATTCGCGCCTCCACTTCTCGCTGGAGGAAAAAATTGCCGAGGCCGTGGGCTTTTCCGATCTGGGGTCCCTGCACGCGTCCCACATGCTGTTGCTGGAAACCCTCAACCACATTGCCCAGGAGCTTGGCGAGCAGTGGGACAAGGCTGCTGCCGACCACTTTGGTCAGTTCCTGCGTGACTGGCTGATTAACCATGTCATCAAGGAAGACATGCTGCTCAAGCCCTATCTGAAGAAATACTCGCCGCGCTTCGACCCCCGGTCCTAGCCCGCCCCGGAAAACTCCACCACGGCAGTACCGCCCGCAGCGACAGCACGTCGCCGCAATGCGCGGGCGTGTGGCCCACGATGCCCGCCAGGCGCTGCTGCCACTCCGCACTGTGCAGCACGGCGCGCAGGGCCACGATGGCCGGGTTGTCCAGCGCCGATTTCAGGCACACCAGGTGGTAGTTCTCCTGCACCAGCGGCACAAAGTCCAACCCTTGGGCGCGCGCTGCCGCCTCGATGCCGACACCCACATCGGCAGCGCCAGCGGCAATTGCGTGGGCCACGGCGGTGTGCGATGGCTCGGTGTGTTCAAAGCCGTTGAAGTCAGCACCACCCAGGCCCTGTTGCGCCATCAGCTCATCGATGACGACGCGGGTGCCGGTGCCCAGCGCCCGGTTGATGAAGCGGGCCTTGCGCGTGGACACATCGCGCAGACTCTGCAGCTCCAGCGGGTTGCCGCTGGCCACCATCAGCCCCTGCGAACGCTGGGCAAAACCGATGATTTTGTGCAGGCCCGGCTGCAGCAGCGGCTTGTAGACGCGTTCGGCCAGTGAGCCCGGTGCCGGGTGCTGCAGCGTGTGAAAGCCGGCCATCACGCAACGGCCTTCGTTGAGGCCGCGGATGGCGTCCACGCTGCCGCAGAAACGGATGTCCAGATGCACCTGTGCCGGCCCCAGCGCCTGCTCGCGCAGCGCGGCCAGTGCGTCATCGTGGCTGGCATACAGGGTGACCACATGCGCGTTGGCGTCAAAGGCCACGGCAAAGGCGCGCTCCAGATCGGCGCGCAGGGCCTCGATCTGCGGGGCCAGGCGCGCCTGGGCCTGGCGCTCGGCCCACATCAGCTTGGCACCGAACTCGGTCAGCCGGGCCGATTGGCCCTTTTCCCACACGATCAGTTCGTTGCCCAGCTCCTGCTCCCAGCGCTTGAGTTCGCCCCACACATGGCGGTAGGACAGACCCAGCGCACGCGCACCGGCCGAGATGGAACCCTGGCTGGAAACGGCCTGCAACAGGTCCATCAACGGGTTGCGCACCTGGGCCGGGCTGCTGTCGCGGGAAAGGGTGTAGTGGAACTGGAGCCTATGCATGGCATTTCATATCGCTGAAGATTGTGTCGGTGGCTACGATACCCCAAGCATGACCAGCCTCTCCGAAAGCGTGTTTACCGCGCTGCAACTCATCGTCACCCCGGATCCCACCCTGCTGGCCATTGTGGTCCGTTCCCTGACCGTCAGCGCCACCGCCTGCGCCATCGCCTGCGCCCTGGGCCTGCTGCTGGGTGCCTGGCTGGGCGTGGCGCGCTTTCGCGGGCGCACCGCCGTGCTGGCGCTGCTGAACACGTTTCTCGCCGTGCCCTCGGTCGTCGTCGGGCTGGTGGTGTACCTGCTGTTGTCGCGCTCCGGGCCGCTGGGCTTTCTGGGCTGGCTGTTCTCCTTCAAGGCGATGGTGCTGGCCCAGGCACTGCTGGTGCTGCCGGTAGCCATGGCGTTGACGCGCCAAGCGGTGGAGGATGCCGAAAACTCCCATGGTGAGCAGTTGCGCTCGCTGGGCGCCGGGCCGCTGCTGCGCAGCCTGCTGCTGGCCTGGGACGAACGCTATGCGCTGCTGACGGTGGTGATTGCCGCGTTTGGCCGTGCCGTGTCGGAAGTGGGCGCGGTGATGATCGTCGGCGGCAACATCGACGGCTTCACCCGTGTCATGACCACCGCTATTGCACTGGAGACCAGCAAAGGCGACCTGCCGCTGGCGCTGGGCCTGGGCCTGGTGCTGCTGGGCGTGGTGTTGCTGCTCAATGCGCTGATCACCGCGTTGCGCCACTGGCGTGAGCACGCCGAAGGCGGCCTGCTGCGCGCCGTCACCGTGGAGGCTGCGCCGTGACCCAGGTCTTCGGGCTGACGCAGGCCAGCGTGCACTTTGGTCGCGCCGCCAGCGGTGTGCGCGCACTCGGTGACGTGAATGTGAGCGTGCGCGCCGGCGAGCGCGTTGCGCTGGTGGGCGCCAACGGCAGTGGCAAGAGCACGTTGCTGCGCGTGCTGCATGGCCTCACCATGCCCACGGACGGGCAGGTGCTGCGCAACCCGCAGATGCGGCAGGCCATGCTGTTCCAGCGTCCGCACCTGATGCGCATGCCGGTGTTGGGCAACGTCATGCTGGGCCTGTGGCTGCGCGGCGTGCCCTGGCGCGATGCCACCCAGCGCGCGCGCACCGCACTGGCCCGTGTGGGCCTGGCCGATCTGGCACACCGCAATGCGCGCACCCTCTCGGGCGGGCAGCAGCAGCGCGTGGCACTGGCGCGGGCCTGGGCGTTGGCGCCGCAGGTGTTGCTGCTGGACGAGCCCACCGCCAGCCTGGACCCGCACGCCAAGCGCGAGGTCGAAGCCCTGATCCATGAATTCGCCCACCAGAGCCCGGGCATGACCCTGGTGTTTGCCAGCCACAACCTGGGCCAGGTCAAGCGCCTGGCCAGCCGCGTCATCTACCTGGAGCAGGGCCGCGTGCTGGCCGATCTGCCGGTGGATGACTTCTTTGCCGGAGATCTGCTGCAACGGCAGTACCCGGCCGCCCAATTGTTCGTCAAAGGAGAATCAGCGTGAAGAGTTCTAAGCCAAATTGGCATCCAGCCCTCGTGAAATTTGCGTATGCAGCTATCGTTTTTGTAGCATCCGTGGCGGCGCAGGCGCAAAGCATCGTCGTTGCGTCCACCACCTCCACCGAGCAGTCCGGCCTGTTTGCCCATCTGCTTCCCGAGTTCAAAAAGGCCACCGGCATTGAAGTCAAGGTGGTGGCGCTGGGCACCGGCCAGGCGCTGGACATGGGCCGCCGCGGCGATGCGGACGTGTTGTTCGTGCACGACCAGGCGGCCGAGGAGAAGATCGTCGCCGACGGCTTTGCCGTCAAGCGCTTCCCGGTGATGTACAACGATTTCGTGCTGGTCGGCCCGCAAACCGACCCGGCGCATACCCGCGGCAAGGACGTGGTGGAGGCGCTCAAGAAATTGTCTGCTGCCAACGCCAGCTTCATTTCGCGCGGTGACAAGAGCGGCACCCACGCCGCCGAGTTGCGCTTCTGGAAGATGGCCGGTTTGGGCGAGGCCAAGGGCAGCGGCTACAAGGAATGCGGCTGCGGCATGGGCCCGGCACTGAACATGGCCTCAAGCATCGGCGCCTATGTGCTGGCTGACCGCGGCACCTGGCTCTCCTTCAAGAACCGCGGTGATCTGGCGGTGCTGGTTGAGGGCGACAGCAAGCTGTTCAACCAGTACGGCGTGATGCTGGTGAACCCGGCCAGGCACCCACACGTCAAGGTGATGGAAGGCCAGAAGTTTGTCGACTGGGTGGTATCCGCACCCGGCCAGGCGGTAATTGCCAGCTACAAGATCGGTGGCGAGCAGTTGTTCTTCCCGAATGCCGGGACTGCCGCAAAATAGATCTTTTTGAGGAGACCGCCATGGCGCAGATTGCATTTCTCGGAACCGGACTGTTGGGCGGCGCATTCGCCGAAGCGGCCGCCAAGCGTGGCGACACCGTCACCGCATGGAACCGATCCATGGACAAGGTGCAGGCCCTGGCGGCGTACGGTGTGAAGGCCGCCGCCACACCGGCGGACGCGGTGCGCGGCGCCACCCGGGTGCACCTGGTGCTCAAGGACGATGCGGTGGTGGACGAGGTCATTGCCGCCGCCCGCCTCAACCTGGCGGCCGGTGCCGTCATCATCGACCACACCACGACGCTGCCCGTGCTGACGGCAGCACGCGCCGAGCGACTGGCCGAGCTGGGTGTGGCCTATCTGCATTGCCCGGTCTTCATGGGGCCACCGGCGGCGCGCAATGCCCAGGGCTCGATGATGGTGGCCGGCCCCATTGAACTGTTTGAGCGCGTGAAGACCGAACTGGCAGCCATGACCGGTCGCCTGGAATACCTGGGTGAGCGCGCCGATCTGGCCGCCGTCAACAAGCTGTTTGGCAATGCGCTGATCATTGGCGTCTCCGCTGTGCTGGCCGACATCCTGACGCTGGCACAGGCCGGCGGTGTGGATGGGCAGGACGCCATCAAGCTGCTGGGCCTGCTGGATGTGAACGGCATGGTCGCGGTGCGCGGCGCCAACATGGCCAAGGGGCACTTCGACAGCCCGAGTTTCGAGCTGGCCATGGCCCGCAAGGATGTGCGTTTGATGCTGGAGACGGCCGGTGCGCGCCCGCTGGCGGCGCTGCCAGCGATTGCGGCGCGCATGGACCAGCTCATCGCCGCCGGGCACGGCGCGCGCGATGCCAGCGTGGTCGCGTTGGATGCGGTGTCGCGGCCCTAGTTCAATTTTCGCTTGCGGTACAGCGTATTGCGGCTGATGCCCAGCAGGCGTGCCGCTTCGGACAGGTTTCCGTCGCACTGCGCCACGGTGCGCGCAATGGTTTGTTGTGACAGGGTGCGCAGGTCGGCGGAAGTATCAGCATCGGCCGATGCCATTCCGGTGTGCGCAGTAGTTGAAACCGGGCGCAGCGCCTGCAGCAAATCATCCGGCAGGTGGTCCCACCCAATCGTGTCTTCGTCACTATCCAGCAAGGCACACGCGGTGCGCAGTGCGTTGAACAGCTGGCGCACATTGCCCGGCCAGCGGTAGCCCTGCATGGCCTGCAGCACATCGGGCGCCACGGTGATGCTGCGCTGTGGCACCAGGTCGTGCAGTTCACTCTCCAGCAGTTGTGTCAGGTCGGTGCGCTCGCGCAAAGGGGGCAGGCGCAGCGTCAGTCCGTTGAGGCGGTAGTACAGGTCTTCGCGGAAGCGCCCGGCCTGCATCTCGGTCGGCAGGTCGCGGTGCGTGGCGCAGACCAGGCAGAAGTCCACCGCCACCGGCTTGCCGCCGCCCAGCGGCACCACCACGCGCTCCTGCAGCACGCGCAACAGGCGGGCCTGCAGGGCCAGCGGCATGTCGCCAATCTCGTCGAGGAACAGCGTGCCGCCGTGGGCTTCGCGGATGCGTCCCGGTGCGCCCTCGCGCCGTGCGCCGGTGAAGGCACCGCCTTGGTAGCCGAACAGCTCGGCTTCGATCAGGTTCTCCGGCAGCGCCGCACAGTTGACGGCCACAAACGGTTGCTCGCCGCGCGGGCCGCTCAAGTGGGCGGCGCGGGCAAAGACTTCCTTGCCGACACCGGATTCGCCCTGCAACAGGATGGCAATCGGCTTGCCCATCAGTTTGCGGGCACGTGCAATCGCGCTGCGGAACACGGTGTCGCCGGTGTCCAGCGCGGACAGTGCGTCAACGGGCTGCACGGTGGTGACGGGTTGTGGTGTGGCGGTGCTCGCCATGCGATGCCGCTGCAACATCAGGCGGCCGGCTTCCACCCGCACCCAGACGGCACTTCCGTTGCGGGTGTGCACCACATGCGGCGTGGTGGAGGCGCGCTGGCCCCAATCGATGAACTGGGCCAGCGACTCCGCCAGCACGGCGCCAATCTGCGTGTGGGTCAGGCGCTGCCAGTCCAGCTCCAGCAGGTCCAGGGCTGCGGCATTGGCGCCGGCGAGCTGGCCATCTTCGGTGACGGCCAGCAGGCCTTCAGCCACGGTGCCAATGCCCTCGGGCTGGATGTGAAAGCGCAGGCGCAGGCCGTTCCACTGGCGCGGGTCGTGGCGGGTGTCAAACAGGCGGTGCTCGATCATGCGCGCGGCCGAGCGCACCAGGCCCAGCGTGTGGCGGTGGTAGCCGCGGTGATCGCCCGACACATCGAGCGCGCCCAGGATGCGGCCCTTGGGGTCGTGAATGGGCACGGCCGCACAGGTCAGGAAGCCGTTGCGCTCCAGGTAGTGTTCCTCGGCGTGCACGACCATGGCGCGGTCGTCGGCCAGCGCGGTACCAATCGCGTTGGTGCCGCGGTACTGCTCCTGCCAGGTGGCGCCCACGCGCAGGGCCACGCGCTCGGCACGGCCGATGAAGTGCGGGTCGCCCAGCGTATGCAGCAGCATGCCGTCGGCACCGGCCAGGATGCTCATGCTGTCGGTGTCGCGGGTCTGCTCGTGCAGGAACTCCATGACCGGTCGGGCATGGGCCACCAGTTCGCGCTGGCGCTCCAGTTCGCGCGCCAGTTGCGCGCCGGATGCATTGGGTGCACCAGGCATGCGGCCCATGGGTTGCAGGCCGTGCTGCCAGCAGCGCAGCCAGGAGCGGGCCAGGTCGGTCTGGATCAGGTCGGGCGGCATGCGCCCGCTGCTGACCAACTGGCGGCGCGCTTCGCGCAGGCGGCTCGCCGGTGCGCGCTCCTGCAACACGGGGGTGTTCATCATGGCCTTGTCTCCTGTTGTGGGGTAGCGGGATGGGTATGCCATCTCCAGCTTTGCGGACGAGGCTGCGTGCCGCATGCGCCAAATTGTGCGCCAGCCCAAGCGGCGGTTTCAGCCGGAATGGGTGAACAGCTGTTCCGTTTTGACACAGTTTGTGCCCCAACTTGGGGCATCTGGTACAGCGCTGGCGGGGTGGCGGACACCGTTGGGCAGCGGATTTGCCCGGATTGGGATGATTTTTGGTTGAAACCGCCCACTGGCACACACGCTGCAAACAGGGGCTGGCGAAACCGCAGTGCCAGTGGGTGCGCGGATTCGATTCACCCTTTTTAAAACTAGCAGGAGACAACACATGCTGTATGCAGCCCCCGGCACCGCTGGTGCCAAGATCGCGTTCAAATCCCGGTATGACAATTTCATCGGCGGCAAGTGGGTCGCCCCGGTCAAAGGCCAGTACTTTGACGTAATCACCCCGACCAGCGGCAAGGTCTTCACCCAGGCTGCCCGCTCCACCGCCGAAGACATTGAGCTGGCACTGGACGCCGCCCACGCCGCCGAAGTGGCCTGGGGCAAGACGGATGCCGCCACCCGCTCCAACCTGCTGCTGAAGATTGCCGACCGCCTGGAAGCCAACCTGGAACTGTTGGCCTACGCCGAGTCGGTGGACAACGGCAAGCCCATCCGCGAGACACTGAACGCCGACATCCCGCTGACCATCGACCACTTCCGCTACTTTGCCGGTTGTGTGCGCGCGCAAGAAGGCGCTTTGAGCAACATTGACGAAAACACCGTGGCGTACCACATCCAGGAACCGTTGGGCGTGGTGGGCCAGATCATTCCCTGGAACTTCCCGATCCTGATGGCGGCCTGGAAACTGGCCCCCGCCCTGGGCGCTGGCAACTGCGTGGTGTTGAAGCCGGCCGAATCCACCCCCATCAGCATCCTGGTGCTGGTCGAGTTGATTGCCGACCTGCTGCCCCCCGGCGTGCTGAACATCGTCAACGGCTTTGGCCGTGAGGCCGGCATGCCGTTGGCTTCCAGCAAGCGCATTGCCAAGATCGCCTTCACCGGCTCCACATCCACTGGCCGCGTGATCGCCCAGGCCGCTGCCAACAACCTGATTCCCGCCACGCTGGAACTCGGTGGCAAGTCGCCCAACATCTTCTTTGCCGACATCATGGACAAGGACGATTCCTTCCTGGACAAGGCCATCGAAGGACTGGTGCTGTTTGCCTTCAACCAGGGCGAGGTGTGCACCTGCCCCAGCCGAGCACTGATCCAGGAAAGCATCTACGACAAGTTCATGGAGCGCGTCCTGAAGCGCGTGGCGGCCATCGTCCAGGGCAACCCGCTAGACACCGACACCATGATCGGTGCCCAGGCCTCCAAGGAGCAACTGACCAAGATCATGTCGTATCTGGAGCTGGGCAAGCAGGAAGGTGCCCAGGTGCTGATCGGTGGCGCACAAGCCCATCTGACGGGCGAGCAGGCCGGCGGCTACTACGTGCAGCCCACGCTGTTCAAGGGCCACAACAAGATGCGTATCTTCCAGGAAGAAATCTTTGGCCCGGTGCTGGCCGTGACCACCTTCAAGGACGAAGCCGAGGCGCTGGAAATTGCCAATGACACGCTGTACGGTCTGGGTGCCGGTGTGTGGAGCCGCAACGGCAATGTGGCCTACCGTATGGGTCGCGCCATCAAGGCCGGCCGTGTGTGGACCAACTGCTACCACGCCTACCCGGCACACGCCGCCTTCGGTGGCTACAAGGAATCCGGCATCGGCCGCGAAACCCACAAGATGATGCTGGACCACTACCAGCAGACCAAGAATCTGCTGGTCAGCTACAGCGAGAACAAGCTGGGCTTCTTCTGATGGTTGCCAAAGTCGTTGCTACGCCAGCGGCTTTGGATCTGGTGGCGCACCTCCAGGCCCAGTACGGGCCGGATCTGATGTTCCACCAGAGTGGCGGCTGCTGTGACAACAGCGCCGCCAACTGCTTTCTGCCCGGCGAGATCACCATGGGAGCAGGCGACGTGTACCTGGGTGATATCGGCGGCTGCCCGTTCTACATTGGTAAGGGTCAGTACGAAACCTGGAAACACACGCAGCTCATCATCGACGTGATCGAGGGCCATGGCGGCACCTTCTCGCTGGAGGGCGCCACCGGCAAGGCCTTCCATACGCGCTCGCGCGTGTTCACACCTGCGGAGCTGGCCGAGCTTGTAAAAGAAAACAGGCTATAGCCCTCGTGGAATGTGTGTGGCTAGCTATCAAAATAGTAGCATCCATGCAATACCCGGGTGCCGGGCGATCAGACTTTCTTGGGCCGCCGGGTTTTCTTCAGGTGCACGCGAAGGGCATGGTCCGAGCGGCGGATGTGGATGGACAGCCAGTCGCGCAGCAGTGACGACAGCTGCGAGGCCACGGTGATGCTGCCGCCGGCCTGCTTGTCCACCAGTTGCTGCAGGCCTTCCATGAACAGGGCATGGGATCTTTTGTGTTCCACCAGATCGGGGAAGCCGACGCGCTCCATCTCCTGTTCCTCGCGCACCAGATGGTCCTTGGTGTAGAAGATCAGTTCCGACATGACCTTGCTGACCACCGACTGGCCTTCGCCGCGCGTGGTGGCGGTGTGCAACTCGTTGACGAGATCGACCAGCTTGTGGTGGTCCTGGTCGATGGGACCGTGGTCGATGACCATGTCATCACCCCATTCAAAGTAGGCCATGGGTTCGGGATCTCCTGTGTGGTTACGGGTATGGCGTATCGGCGCTGCAACGCCTCAGGCGTCGCTTTCGGGAGCAGGCAGGGCAGTCATTGCCGAGTCGTCCAGCTTGAACACGCTGACCACGTCCACCAGCACGCGGGCCTGGTGCGCCAGCGACTGGGCGGCGGCGGCGGCCTCTTCCACCAGGGCGGCGTTGCCCTGGGTGACCTGGTCCATCTGGCCCATGGCCTGGTTGATCTGGTCGATGCCGGATGACTGGTCCTGGCTGGCGGAGCTGATTTCGCCCATGATGTCGGCCACGCGGCGCACGCTGACCACGATTTCGTCCATGGTGCTGCCGGCCTGCTCGACCAGCTTGCAGCCGGCTTCGACGTTGTGCACGGAGGTCTCGATCAACTGCTTGATCTCCTTGGCGGCGGTGGCAGAGCGTCCCGCCAGTTGGCGCACCTCGGCGGCGACCACGGCAAAGCCACGGCCCTGTTCGCCGGCACGCGCGGCTTCCACCGCGGCATTCAGCGCCAGGATATTGGTCTGGAAGGCGATGCCGTCGATGACGCCGATGATGTCGGCAATCTTGGAGGACGATACGTTGATGGCTTCCATGGTGTGCACCACCTCCGCCACCACCTTGCCACCGCGCAAAGCCACATCGGATGCGGTACTGGCCATGGTGTTGGCCTGGCGACCGCTATGGAAATTGTGCTTGACCGTTTCGGTCAGTTCCTGCAGTGACGCGGTGGTCTGCTCCAGCGCGGCGGCCTGCTCCTCGGTGCGCTGGGAGAGGTCCTGGTTGCCCGCGGCAATCTCGCTGGTGGCGTTGGCCATGGATTCGGTGCCGCGACGCACCGAACCCACCACGCGCAGCAGATTGCCCTGCATGGCGGCCATGGACTGCATCAGCATGGCGACCTCGTCCTTGCCCTGCGGCTGGATGCTGACCGTCAGGTCGCCCCGCGACACGGCATCGACCACGTGGACCGCCTCTTCAATGCCATCGTCAATGGCGCGACTGACCACAAAGGCAAGCCAGCCGATGAACAGGCCGGCCAGCAACACCACAAGCCCCATGCTGGTGGCCCTGGCAATGAACTCCTCGCGCAGATCGTCCGCGTACAGGCCCGAGCCGATGACCCAGCCCCAGGGCTCAAACCCCTGGACAAAGGAGATTTTCTCCACCGGCACATCCTTGCCGGGCTTGGGCCACATGTATTCCACAAAGCCCGCCTTGTCCTTGCGCACTTTTTCGGCAAAGGCTTCAAAAATGGGCAAGCCATTGGGGTCGCGGATGCTGGAGCCGCTCTTGCCGTCGAGTTCCGGCTTGACGGGATGCATGACGATGTTGGCCTGCATGTCGCTGATGAAGAAATACTCGTCCTTGCCATAGCGCATGTTGCCAATGGCCTGCCTGGCGGCGGCCTGGGCCTGCTCGCGCGGCATCTTGCCCGAGGTTTCCAGCTGATAGGCCCATGCGACCACGCCCGAGGCGGCATCCACCGTCTGGTGCACCAGTTTTTCGCGATCCTGGCGCCCCTGGATCTTGGTATCCCACAGCATGTACGACGACACCGCCACCAGGCCGGTGATGCTGATCAGGGTCAGCAGGCCGAGTTTGAACATCAGGGAAAACTGATTCAAAAGTTGCTTCATTGGAGTGGCTCTCTCTGGCACGCGGGCGATTCCGGGGATGTGCGCAGGCGACCTCCCTTGCCCGACTAGGGCGCCACGCTCATTTGTTATAGGTATTAACCCGTATATCGTAACGGAATGCCCCTTGGGCTTTTCTGACAAATCGTTGCGGATAGCCGGATCGCTCGACAGGTAGCGAAACGTCAGGGTGCAGGTAGTAGGGCGGCTTGTCTCTCACACAGCTCACAGCGTGCGCAGCGGTTGCAACAGCACCACCAGCGCGCCGGCGCCGCCCTGGGCCGGTTGCGCCTGTACGAAGGCCACCACCTCGGAGCGTTGCACCAGCCAGCGGTGCACCTTGTCCTTGAGCACCGGCGCCTTGCCGGGCGAACCCAGGCCCTTGCCCGTAACCACGCGCACACAGCGTATGCCCTGCTTGTGCGCCTCGCGGATGAAGGCGCCCAGGGTCTCGCGGGCTTCGTCGGTGCGCAGGCCATGGAGATCGATCTGTCGCTGAATGGCCCACTTGCCCTGGCGCAGCTTCTGCGCGACATCGGGCCCCACGCCGGGGCGGCGAAAGCTCAGGCGCTCATCGGTGTCCAGCAGTGTGGTCACATCCACCTCGTCGCTGATGGCCTCGCGCAGCGCGGCGGCTTCGTCCAGCAGGTGCTGCTTGGGTGTGGGTGCCGGCGGCGCGGGTTTGAGGCTCGCCGTGCCATGGGCCGGCAGGCGCTGCACCTTGCCCACGGCGGCCTGAAACAGACTGCGCTGCTCGCGCGCTCGCTTGGCCTCCAGCGCGCGCTGGGCGGCGGCCTGGGCCTCGCGCTCGGCCTGCGCGGCGATTTCCTTCTTGACCTGTTTCAAATCCGCCAGTGAACCCACCTTGAACGGCTTGGCCTTGGTCGTGGAGGGCTTGGGAACCGGGTTCACAACAAGCCTTTTTCCGCCATGGACAGGGCCTGTCCGGGTGCGACGATGATGTGGTCCAGCACCCGCACGTCCAGAAGGGCCAGGGCGGCTTTCAGCGTTTGGGTCAGCGCCTCGTCGGCGCGCGAGGGCTGTACCGTGCCGCTGGGGTGGTTGTGCGCCAGCACCACGCTGCTGGCCTGGTGGTGCAGGGCGCGCAGCGCCACCTCGCGCGGGTAGACGCGTGAGTAACACTCTAAAAGAAAATTCAAGGGCCGAGGTAGTGGTGCCACTAAGGTTTTCCGGCACGATCGGGCAGGTAGCCAAGAAAAAAGTTGCATAGCTTTGTTAGGCCAATTCACGGTTTGCTTCTGAAATGTCAGCGGCTCGCGAAATTGACCGCCGGTTGCGTTCCATTTCACGCTATTAGGTTGCTGGCAACCTTTCGAAGGAATCTGGATGCGTTGGTTAGATGCAGATGCATTATTTAATTCCTCTGTATATCTGTACTGGCGGCCCTTTTTTTGGGGCTTGTGAGCACGACTACAAGGATTTGACCATGGCAAGACCCAGAAAGCGAGTGCGCACGGAGTTGGTTCCGATCGCAATCCAGGATCAACTTTCGTACTTTGACACCATTCGAGTGCAACTATTTAGCCGGATATCTTTGTTTTTGCTCAAGCAACTTATCAAATCAACACGCCCCCCGATTCCCGACAAAAAAAGGCGAGTAATTCCAAAAACAAAAGAGTTACCAAATGGTCAAGTGCTGCACTTTCTCACGATACAACAGCCTAGTTTTCGGACGCTGGACATCTTGGAAGCTTTTCGGGATGGCGCGATGGTTGCTTCGAAGCACAGTGGGTTCGAAATCGTTCAAGTTGACGTGTCTTTAGACCTGTTGGTGCAGAGTGAGGCCGATGCAGACCGGCTAGGTAGATATGTAATCGCGCGGCTCCTCAAGAATGGGCGACCACGGGAGCCTTGGCGCTACGAATCCAAGAAGACTCAGGTAAAGAAAAAGCGCATTAAAGCTGCTGATGGCGAGCAGAACGACCCGAGGAATGAAGTTGAAACGGCATATCTTTCGTATGGAGTTCGCCGTGGAGAGCGAGTTGCTGTCTACGCTGACAAACACACTAAAGTTGCAAGTGGTGGTTCATGCGCTCACATTGAATGGCGGGTCTGTGGCGCTCAATCCTTGAGGAAGAAAAGGCTGGATGATCTGGACGCACTGCGCAGCTTTGACCATAGACAGTTTTGGGCAACTCATTTACGTATGCTTCGCGCTCCTTCGCCTGATTCCCTTGTCGCAGCTGCGGTGAGCATGCGGCGGTCTCAAAAATGGTTTGCAAAAAATGCGAGTATGAGCCCTACGCGCAAGGCCAACATGTTTGTTCGAGCCTATATGGACAAGTTTGGTGACGTTAATAGTCATGATTTGCTTGTCACGCTCCGTGGGCTATCAAGATTCTTTGGAACTAGGCCGATCAATCTGTTTTTGAAAATGACCAATGAATGGATGCTACCTAGTAGAGAAAACGCACTTTGGGATGATATTTGGGAGGCAGTCGTGCAAAAAACCACCGCAAACGCCAACCCAGAGGATAGTGGCACTTCCCGCTTTAAAACCCTGGTGGTCGCTGCTCCACGGGTCAAATGGATGTTGCCATTGTTCGACTAAATTGCGTAAATAAGTCAAATTGTCTTATTTCAAAATAGTTTTCAATTCGGAAAGACCTCGTTTCCTAAGCAAAAGTCAGAGGCGCAATTCAATTGAGCTACTTGGCTTCTTAAGGCTACGTAAGCGCCAGCTAGCCTTAGTTGCGCTTGCAGCTACAAAATCTGGGGGAGTTTTTAACTAGGTTAATTTCCCACGCCGCAGGCAGCAACGTTGAAGCAATGGCAGTCCAGTGCGCTTACGTAGGGCTGCCTAGACCGTGCAGGTCATGTTAAATAATCAATGAAAATCAACCGAGAGGTGCAAGAAAGCGAAGGCACGGTAGTTCTGTGAGCTTACGTAGCGCTACCCACCCACTGATCGTCGCGGATGAGACCAGCATCGACAGCATATTTGTAAACAGGTGTTGTTTTAAAGTGTTCAAGATCAATGTCAGGTCCAGCCGCTTCGAAGAATTCCTTGCTCAAGTACGGAGACAAGTCCCATGATTGCATGGTTCATTCCGCGCTGTCAGCGTCAGCATCCGCGTCTAGGTCGACTACCGTGCTCACTTCCTGCGGTTGAGTATGGTTGACCATCCTCTGATAGGGTTCAATAATCACTTCGCTTCGATATACACGGGTTTGAACGGAGCCAAATGCGATTGCCTCAAGTGAAATCGAGGATTCCAATTCGGAAGTTAACAGCCTTCTGAAAAGAGCCTCTAACTTTGAGTCGTCCAAGCCACTGATGGCTGCGCAGAAATCCAATGATTCATTATGGGTAAACAGGCGTCCAGGTACCGAAGTCTCGCTGGAGGCCACTAGTCCATATCTCAGATATGGATAGACCTGTTTGTGCTTCGTGGCTTTTGCGCTATACGTGATGACGTCATGCGTCGTAATGCGGGTTTTGAACTCAATAGCCACCCGAGGAATTGCAATCCCATTGGCTTTTACTTCAAATACACACAGATCGGTTTGGAAAGCAGAGTCACCACGGACCGGTTCCCTTATCCGCTCGCCATCTAAGGTGAGCGACAAGTTGTTGTCTACCGTCACCCGATATAGCAAAGAAGCACCCCGTCTCACTTCGTACTTGGGCTTAGGAAGAATCGTATTCACAAGGCTGTGAGCCACTCCGACAAAGGCGCTTTCTGTTGCCATAAAGGCCTTTCAGTTGTGGGTTGGCGAAGGTATCAATGCCATTGACGATACCCAAAACATGTAAAGCAAGTTAATTGAGTATCCAAATGACACTTAAAGTGTACAAGATGTGGCTTGTTGGATGTTGATGTTGGTGAGGGGCTACGCGAAGCTAGGAGCGGATGAAAACGCCCCCTCGATTGACTGCTAGGCAGATATTTGCCCGTAACTTACGTCGGTTTCGGCGCATGCGTGAGATTTCGCAGGAAGAACTTGCGCTTCAAGCCGGGATGAGCAGAAGCTACGTAAGTGGTGTTGAACGTGAGGAGCGAAATATCTCAATTGACAACATGGGTCAGTTGGCAGACGCGCTGGGCGTGGCGCTCAAGGAACTAGTGGACCCCTCACTCTTTAGCAGCGTTGACCAGCGTTGAGCCGCAAATAGGAAACTGGTCAAAAGTTGTAGGTTTTGACCCTGTCTGAAATCCGGTCCAGCATTGGTTCAAAAGATACGTGAAATTATTTTTGACCTGGGTCATAATTTGCTCATATCTTTTGAACCAATTGAGGGCCTATGGCGAGCATTGCTTATTACCGGGTATCCACGACGGACCAATCTATTGAGGCGCAACGTCATGCGCTAGCCAAAGAGGCTCCCCAAGGCCGCTTTGATAAGGAATTCACAGATGAGGGCGTCAGCGGGGCAATCCCTGCGGCTGCGCGGCCAGGTTTCGCAGAATTGCTGTCGTACATCCGTCAGGGTGACGTGCTCCATGTTTATGCGGTTGATCGACTTGGGCGGGATGCCCTCGATGTTCAAGCCACGGTGCGCAGCCTGCTTGATCGAGAAATTGCCGTTGAAGTCCTCGGATTGGGCCGAATCGCCCGTGGTGTGGGTGAGCTAATCCTAGCCGTGCTGGCCCAGGTGGCCGAAATGGAAAAGCGGCGAATAACAGAAAGAACTGCCGCAGGACGCGATAAAGCGCGGGAATCGTTGAAAGCCACCGGCAAGACCCACAAGGGTAAAGCTTCCCTTGGACGCCCCATTGGTCGTGTTTCCGGACAATTGGTGGAGCCATCAGACGTCGCATTGTGGCGTTATATGAACGAGGCAAGCATTGCGGAAACGGCTTCAACATGGGGTATGTCTGAATCTACCGTCAAGCGGTATTGTCAAACGCATCCCCATAAGCCGTAGGCCGAACATTCATTGACGCCTGAAGTTGCTTGTACAGCCCCTAGTTCCATTTCAACAGCGTTGGGTTCAGGTCTGGCTTAGCAATTTTTAAAACTCCGTATATCTGCGGTGTTACCAACCCAATTCTGGAAGCCAAATATGAAACAACCAGTCCTGCGCATTGCGCTCTATGCCCGAGTTTCTACAGAATCCCAAGAGGAGGAAGGGCAGTCGCTGTCCACGCAAATCGCCATGATGCATGATGCTGTTACCTACTTGGGGGCATCAGTGACGGAAACTTATCAGGTGCAGGAAAGCGCGATGCCTGGACGGGACCGGCCATCACTCACGCGATTACTGAAAGATGCGTCCACTGGACGGTTTGATGCGGTTATGGTTTGCAAAATGGACCGACTTTCCCGATCCATAGAGGTCTTGACACACTTAGAGAACAGCTTGCGTAAATTCGGAATCCTTCTGTTTGAAGGCCAAGATGAACACAACTTGCGCTCTGCGGAAGGTCGCTTGAGTCGCGGCGTGCAAGCGTTGATCGGGGAATACTCTGTTACTCGCCTGCAATGGTCGGCAGCGGCAAGTCGCCTTGCACGTGCGCAGCGTGGGTGGCCGCATAGTGGCGATCTGCCCTTCGGCCGCATGGTCAAGCCTTTGAAGGACAGGCGCGAAGTTAAAGCGGAATGGATATTTGACGAGCCAAAAGCGAATTTAGCCGCTGAGATGTACCGGCTTTACATCGACGAGGGACTTAATCTGGCTCAGGTAGGCCTTCGGGTCAAGATGCAGCCGGAAACAGTCAGGCGTATTCTGATGGAACAGGGAGGTCCAACTTGGGTAAGAAACTTTATTGACCCTGCAACCGGCGAGCGCGTGGAAATTAGGACAGCGATTCCACCATTATTTAATGAGGCGCAGATTGCGCTATTGCATGACCGTGCCAAGCAGAATCAGATGGAGCGAGCGTCTTGGGCGAATCGTCGCCGTGACTATCCCCTGTCGGGATACCTTAGGTGCTCCAACCCAGCATGCAACTGGTCAAATCTTTCTGGTCATCAATCTTCGTTTGCCAAGCTGGCGAACAGTCCAACAAGGCCATCTTCGAAAATCACGTATGCCTACTATAACCATCTGCCTCGCAATCGGAAGGGAGAAGGTTGCTTCCCTTCCGTGCCAGCCGAATTGATTGAAACCGAAATATTTGCAAGGCTGGGAACATTTCTCGCGGATTCAACCAAACTTGTGGAGGCAGTGCGAGCAGCACTCATCACTGACCCCGAGGAAATTCAGCGGCTGAAATCGGAATTGGTGGAATTGCAGGGTTCGGTAAAAAATGCACGTCGGGTGCTCAATAACGCTCTTGAAGTTCTCTTTGAGCAGAAAGGAACAGCAGCAGCATCCCTCGCACAAAACAAGGTGGATGAACAAAATAGGTTGATCGTCAATCTTGAAGAGCGTCTAGGGGAAGTCGTTCGCGCGCTAAAGGTCGTTGATTTTCCCAAGGACTTTCCTGAGCGATTTGCCCGCACGATGCTTCGGCTAACTGGAATGAATGGCAAGTTGGCAATGCATTGGCCTATCAAGGCCAAGAAGGCCTTGCTGAGCCTATTCTTTGGCGGCGCCAAGAGTACGCGTTTTGATCGCAATGGGCGGCATCAGCACAGTGACCGACGTGGCATTTTCTTGACCAAAGTCGTGGTGGAAGGTGAGCCCGAATACTGGCGTTACGAAGCGCGTGGGGTCATTGCGGACTTTTCCGGTGCATTGACTCAAGTTGTTGAGACGTACGAGGCAGAAATGTCGGAAACATCAATCCGCGAGTTCAACGGCGAGGAAATCCAGGAACTGGCGACGATTGCAGACACATTTGAAGGACTTCTCAATTTTAGATCGTCCTCACCTCAGTCTACACCGACGTCTGCGTCAGCGTGCCGCGAAACAGCTCTTCCATGGCCAGCAGGCGGTTCTGGGCATCCAGAAACAGCACGGCAAAGACCTCGTGGCCCTTGGCGGCCAGATGCAGCTGCAGATAGTGCTTGATGGTGTTGGGGTCGGCAAACACCGTGCGCTCTTTCAACTGCTGGGCCATGGCGCGGCGAGCCAGCTCCAGCACGGCGATGAGTTCGGCGCGTTTGGCCGGCCCCAGGCCCTTGACCCGCTTCAAATCGTCGGCGCTGGCATGCAGCAAGCCTGAAAGTCCATCAAAGCCCTCGTCGTTACTGCGTGAGGTGCTATCGTTTTTGATGTGCAGCAGCTCGTTGGCCATCTGCAGCACGCCCTTGCCCTGGATGCCGGTGCGCAGCAAAACGGCCAGCAATTCGGCGTCAGACAGGGCAGATGGGCCCCGGGCCAGCAGTTTTTCGCGCGGGCGGGCGTCGGGGGGCAGGTCTTTCAGGGGCATGGTTTTGGGGGTGCGGCCAGGGGGCTTTGACCGGCTTTCTACAATAGAGGGCAGTTTAATGCTTGCCCCCACGCCCAAAGACTTTTATGACCGCAACGACAACCCTCATCCATCCAAACTCCTTTCTAACGCTGCACTACCGCATGAGCGGCCCCGCCGGCGTAGTCATCAGCACGTTTGAAGGTGCTCCGGCCACGCTCACGCTGGGCAATGGCGAGCTGTCTCCGGCGGTGGAAGCCTGCCTGGTGGGCCTGGAGGAGGGCACCCACACCAGCTTTGGGCTACCCGCCGGTGCCGCCTTTGGCGAGCGCAACCCCGACATGCAACAGTGGCTGTCGCGCCAGGAGCTCAATTCGCTGGGTGACCCCGACGAGCGCTACGCCGTGGGCGACGCCGTGCGGTTTCCGACCCCGGACGGTCAGGGGCAATTTGCTGGCGTCGTGGTGCAGGTCGCCGAAGGCAAGGGCGTGCTGTTCGACTTCAACCACCCGCTGGCCGGCCAGCCGGTGACGTTTGAAGTGCAGGTGATTGGCGTTCTATGACTGACGCCGCTTCGACACATGATGGCGTGAGCGCCGCCGGGCCGTCGCAAGGCGCGAGGGCCCCCTCGGGGGGCAGCGCAGTACGCGAAGCGACAAGCGTGGGGGTCATATTGCTGGCGGAGCCGCGCGGCTTTTGTGCCGGCGTGGACCGCGCCATCGAGATCGTGGAGCGCGCGCTGCAGAAGTTTGGGCGGCCCATTTATGTGCGTCACGAAATTGTGCACAACACCTACGTGGTCAACGACCTGAAGAACCGGGGTGCCATCTTCATCGAGGAGCTTGATGAGGTGCCGCCCGGCGCCACGCTGGTGTTTTCCGCCCACGGTGTCAGCCAGGCCATCCAGAAGGAGGCTGCGCGCCGGGGCTTCCAGGTGTTTGACGCCACCTGCCCATTGGTCAGCAAGGTCCATGTCGAAGTGGCCAAGCTGCACAAGGAAGGCTTTGAATTCATCATGATCGGCCACAAGGGCCACCCCGAGGTGGAAGGCACGATGGGGCAACTGGACAGTGGCATCCATCTGGTGGAAGACGTGGCCGATGTGGCCCGCATCCAGCCAGCACAGACCGAGAAGCTGGCCCTGGTGACGCAGACCACGCTGAGCGTGGATGACGCCGCCGAGATCACCGCCGCCGTGCGCGCGCGCTTTCCCAAGGTGCAGACGCCCAAGCAGCAGGACATCTGCTACGCCACGCAGAACCGCCAGGACGCCATCAAAATCCTGTCGCCCCAAGTCGACATCATGATTGTGGTCGGCAGTCCCACCAGTTCCAACAGCAACCGCCTGGCCGAGCTGGCGCGCAAGCTCGGCGTGACCAGTTACATGGTGGACAACGCCGACGAACTGCAGACGCAGTGGTTCGAGGGCAAGCGCCGGGTCGGCCTGACCGCCGGTGCCTCGGCGCCCGAGGTGCTGGTCAGCGCCGTCATCGACCGCATCAAGGCGCTGGGCGCGGTGTCGGTGCGCAAGATGGACGGCATTGAGGAAACGGTGAAGTTTCCGCTGCCCAAGGGGCTCAAGCTGGAGGCCTGACGGCATTCGTGTTTGCTACCAATTTCGTAGCTGCTTACGCAATAAAATCGAGGGCTATAGCCCTTTGAGACTTTGTGGGTCGGACCACTTTGCGAAGCAAATGTGCTCTGACCCCAACTGATTAGGATAATCACCATGCTAGACATTACCCTGCTGCGCAAAGACCTGGCCTCGGTCATCACGCGCCTGGAAACCCGCAAGAACCCGCAGGCCTTCCTGAATGTGGAGACCTTCACCGCGCTGGAAACCGAGCGCAAGACCATCCAGATGCGCACCGAAGAATTGCAAGGCAAGCGCAACACCCTGTCCAAGCAGATCGGCATGCTCAAGGCCAAGGGCACACCCGCCGAGGTCGATGCCGTCATGGCCGAAGTTGCGGGTTTGAAGACCGAACTGGAAACGTCTGCTGCGCGCCTGGACGTGATCCAGTTGGAGATGCAGACCCTGCTGCTGGCCGTGCCCAACCTGCCGCACGAGAGCGTGCCGGTGGGCGAGGACGAGCATGGCAACGTGGAAGTGCGCCGCTGGGGCACACCCACCGCCATGGATTTCGCCATCAAGGACCACGTGGACATCGGCACGCCGCTGGGGCTGGACTTCGAGATGGGCGTCAAGCTCTCCGGTTCGCGCTTCACGGTCATGAAAGGCCCGGTGGCCAGATTGCATCGGGCGCTGAGCCAGTTCATGCTGGACGTGCAGACCCAGGAGCACGGCTACACCGAGTGCTATGTGCCCTACGCCGTCAATGGCGAATCACTCAAGGGCACCGGCCAGTTGCCCAAGTTCGAGGGCGACCTGTTTGCCGCCAAGAAGGGCGGCCAGGAAGGCGAGGCCCAGCCGGACCATACGGCGCTGTACCTGATCCCCACCAGCGAGGTGCCGCTGACTAATTTCGTGCGCGACGTGGTCATGCCCGAGGCCGAACTGCCTATCAAACTGACCGCCCACACGCCGTGCTTTCGTTCTGAAGCCGGCAGCGCCGGGCGCGATACCCGCGGCCTGATCCGCCAGCACCAGTTCGACAAGGTGGAAATGGTGCAGATCGTGCACCCCGAGAAGAGCTACGAGGCGCTGGAGACCATGGTGACCCACGCCGAGGCCATTTTGCAAAAGCTGGGATTGCCTTACCGCGTGATGAGCCTGTGCACTGGCGACATGGGCTTTGGCGCCAGCAAGACATACGACCTGGAAGTGTGGTTGCCGGCACAGAACACCTTCCGCGAGATCAGTTCGGTCTCCAATTGCGAGGCCTTTCAGTCACGCCGCCTGCAGGCCCGCTACAAGAACGCCCAGGGCAAGAACGAACTGGTGCACACGCTGAACGGTTCCGGCCTGGCCGTGGGCCGCACCCTGGTGGCGGTTCTGGAGAACTACCAGAACGGCGACGGCTCCGTGAGCATTCCCGCTGCGTTGCGTCCCTACCTGGGCGGCCTAGAGACGCTCAGAGCCTGATAGAATCTGCGCTTCGTCCAGTCGAAGCAATTTCAGGAGAGGTGGCAGAGTGGTCGATTGTACTTGACTCGAAATCAAGCGTACCGCAAGGTACCGAGGGTTCGAATCCCTCCCTCTCCGCCAACAGTAACGGTCTGCTGCTATTGAAAATATAGCGCAGACCGTTTTCTTTGGTTCTTCATCAATTTCACTGTGATATTTCCCGTGCTACGGAACAATCCAGTGCTTCAATATTTCCAGCTTGAGCATGAAAGACACCGCGCTGTATGAGCATCTTCTCGGACTGAAGGCCCCTT
>Ga0265332_10000087_pt1 | contig 81410 bp, 79 predicted proteins | sample 41926metaG_FD_202084 | JGI IMG/M metagenome (GOLD analysis project Ga0265332, IMG submission 202084) | Rhizosphere microbial communities from Carex aquatilis grown in University of Washington, Seatle, WA, United States - 4-19-26 metaG | ecosystem: Host-associated > Plants > Roots > Rhizosphere...
CAGGATCTGGATTGCTCATGTTTGCAAATCAAAACGTGCAATGGGCTTTTGCGTTGACCTTAAACCTACACATTTTGAATATGTTGGATGAGAATTGAATAGGTTTCTATGAAGCTGTTTCAAACCCCTTCAGGTTGGACTGTCCGGTTGCGCTGTGGGGGGGGTTGCGTCTTGAACTGGCTTTTGCATCCACACGCAGGGCCAGCCGCTTTCGGGGTCTTTTCCCTCGTACATCGGGATGAGTTCCCAACCCTTGGCGCGCGCGGAAGCAACTGAAATATTCAATGCCTCTTTGCTACACGCGCTCAGACTCAACCAGCGCTGGGAGCCTCCTTCAAACACCCCCAATTCCAATGCCTTGCGCTGCATCGGCCGCACCGGCGCAGTAACTGGTGGTTCATCTCGCTCCTCGTAGTAGTCCGCCGGCGGAAGCCCGTCATCTTCGCCAAGCTTGTAGCCGGTAGTGACGGGCGGTTGAACCATCGATGTGTACTGTAAAAAATTTTTTGTTAGCGTGGTAGCTATTGGCGCACCAGACCCGACCAAAGCGGGTTGATGTCCGATTGCAGGAACTTTGCCTGCACCAATGCGTTCTCATGCAAGGCATTGGCCACTGCTTCGCGGCTAAGGGCCTTGGTGGCGATGGGCTCATCAGTGATCTTGCTTGGGAGCCTTGCGGCGTGTCGCCGCCCCAAGACATCCGGGTTTATCTTGGCCGTGGCCCGGTTGGTTGACTCAACCAACCGGTTACGTTCGCGCAGATCGTATTCCCACTCGGTAATTTCATCGTCGGCCAAGGCATCACAGATCTGTGTCCTGGTCAACTTGGAGAACTTTTGCATATTCAACCTGGAGCGCAAGCCGTGCACCAAAAATCTCCGCCCATCCGCTGTCAACGTCCATACGGAGCCGCTTCCATTGTTGCGATGCGGCTCACCCTTGCGGTGAAGCAGTCCGAGATCCCAAGCACGCTTGAGTATGCGAAAGACCTCAACCCGAATGTCGTTTGGATCCAGCAGGCTGCATGCCACTAGCTGCTCGGTACTGGCGGACCCGGCGCCGGTGCACTGCGTTTGAATCTTGGCTATCGCTACCAACAGCCGAAACAAGCTCGGTACCTTGTATTTACTGGTCGCCCACCGATTCAGCATCTCCACATCGTGCCGTGGAAGGACATCCTCTCCCAATCGTGGAGGCCTACGCGTGTCCACCACATCTTCAAAAGCACTGTTTTTGCTTTTTGGACCATCACACAAGGTTTTCGGCGAGGCAACGAGCTCCCGCCGCCCAGGGACGTCCAAGACGGTCTGAACGTTCGGCACAGTGCATAGTTTTGGGTCCATTCGGTTTCAGGGTGCTGTAATCCACTTTTCGACTAGTCAGAGATTGCCACAATTGCCGAAATCCTCGACAGCCGACACGACAACCGTCAGGCGCAAGCGCCATTTTTGAAGCACTTGCGGCGTCGGGATGTTCGATTTATGGATGTTTTGGCTTTCTTAGATGGAGTGCCATAAGCGACACAGCGCACCCGACCCAGCCTATAATCTGCCAATCCATATCGGATCGAGCTGGCGCGCAGCAATTTAGACAAACAACCCAGGATGGGCACAACGCCCTCTGTAGCCTGTGCTCTCCACAACATGGAGCAGGCCTCACGGCCTGACATCGGAAAATGAAATTCTTAGAACAAATCACAACCTTGGCTAAGCAGGCCGGGTTGCAGACATCAAAGCCAGAAGCCGGATGGATGATCAAATTGTCCGGTTCGGCTGATGGATTGATTGTCCAAGGACGGCACACCACGTCTGAACGAGGGGACTGGTATCGGTATCTGGTCTTCAGCGCAACCGAACTGGTCGCCGTTGGAACCGAACAGGGGAACTATGCAGGGGGTATCGATTGGCGCAAGTCATCGGAGGAGCCTACACCGTCCCTTCCAGTGGAACTCCAGGCACTACTGGCTTGTACCAGCCATCGCGGCCAGGAGAGGAAAATGCTAGAAAGCATCTCAAGCTTTACAAGTGTTCAAGTAGAGCAACCCCAAGAAGGGCAGGACGTTGAAGTGCTACGCAGGTTTGACGAGTTGCGTAGTGATGGAAGTCGATATGGAGTTGAAGTGACTCAATTCCATGCGGGTAAATTCCTTTGTGATGCAGTCAACGGGCCCGGGCGATTGCGCGACTTACTGCCATCTGGGCGTGTTACACATTGGCGCCTCACGGATGTACTTGATACTTCAACCCAACTCGTTGCCGCAATGGAAGCAAAGCGGGTGACGGATTTGCTCGAAAGGGATTGACAACCATTGCCGTCCCACTGATCTATCAAAACCCAAAGCCCCGCGCGTCCAACTGGATGGCGGGGCTTTTTGATAAATTAAGCAGATTGCTTAAGCTTCCGCTTTGAACTCTCAGGCACATGAATCACCTTCATGGTGCCAGATGCCTGGAGATTCCTGCGCACGAGGGCAAAGCGTTTTGTGTTTTGAATTACCAGATCCAGAACACTCGTATTTAATGCGGCACCTCAACATTGGTCAGAAGCCGGACTGGTCAAAATTCAATCGGCCAAAAGAAATTGTATTGCTCAAGCGGCAGAGGGCATCAGCTCAATGAACTTCTTGGCCGCATACAGTGGCAATTGAAAATGGCCATTCCCAGTTTCGGCATCGCAGAGTGCAATGTGAGGGTCGAAGCCAACAACGCGGAAACCCATTGCCTCGAACGGCTTGCGAAGCCGATCCCATTCATCGCTGAAAAGGTTTACGTTTTTCGTGTAGCTTCCGTCAGGCAGTCTCAATTCTTTTGACATGGTGGTTTCCTCGAATTTGTGCTGGTTAACCTGAATCACATTCCGGCATGCATTACCCGGCGTTCACAACCCATACACCAGCAGGTTTGAGCGTGCAAAATTGCATTTCTCGGTCAGTTAACCATGGCGCGAAATTGCGCGAAGTCGTCAGTCAAGTTCCGCTCCAGCTTCAACTTTGCAAGCGTTCCGAATTTCCTTAAGATGTGTGCGGGCTGCACGGTCAAGTGGGCCGCTTTGAGGCATTGCATGCGTCCGTTTGCCAGCAACTTCCCTGCGGCAAGAAATGGTCCAGCATCCGTGTTGATTTGTGCGACTGCGTACATGGCTTTTCCTTTGGTGTTTACTTGGTTCTAGTGTATCGTTTATATAAACGATATCAAGTGCTTTTCGGTTGACGCGCTGCGGCATCCTGGATCGCCTTGCGAATGACGCCTGATTGAGTGTCGGCATATCCTGCGGCCTGCAAGCCCTCAAGGGCCTCACGATCCGCCTTCAGCTTTCTCTGTGTTGCCATCTGAATTCCCCCCTCTCAATAGAAAGACTCGCATTGCGGAAGGCACTGGTGTGTCGCCTTCAGGATCGCCACGACAACCCACTCGCAAATTACCGCGCTGTCTTGTCCAATGCGCTTATGCAGCTCGAAGCCATGCAGCTGGACATTGCCCTGATGGTCAAACCACAATTCAGCGCAAACCTGTGGATGGTCGCGTTCACCTTCTCGGAAGAACACCAATCGACCGCCAAGTCGCGTCGCGGTATTCTTCCCACGCAGCCATGCATGAGATGCTTCGCTGATCCAGCTGATGTGGTGCGCAGTGATGCGCAATCGGGTGGGGCCATCGTCGGGCTGGACATGCGGTCCACCTGACATTTGGCTGCTGATGGATTCAATGCGCAATCCAATGGCCTGCAGTTGGGGTGGTAGCTCGTAGGCCGCCAAATCGGTCAGCAGTTGTTTGGCGAGGTTGTCGATGGTGCCGGCCTGGGCCGCGCGCGTAAACACATCAGGGTGGTTGGATTGCTGCATGTAACTTGTCCTTTGCTTTGCATGTGCTTGTAGTTCCATCGGGGGGATGACTCCCGACCTGGTCAGTCTATTGTCAGCGCCGCACCGGTGTCACCGTGCTGGACCCTGTTGTGAAGCCCCACGAACGGCCAAATGCCTGGCCCTTCCAGTTTCCACATCCGAGCCGACGATCAAGCGCTATTTGGTCTTGCCCACATCCAAAAATGGCACGGGAGCGCCGGCGTAAATGTTCTGTGGCAAGGTTCCGTTCCAACGCTTGGCCTTCTCCATGTCGACCTCAATGCGGCGCAACTCCAGGACCTCTTTGCTCTGGACCAGTGCGCTGTTCTGCAAGCGCAGTGCCTCGGCCTGGGCCTTGGCGACCGTGAGATTGGCGTACGCCTCGCCGTCGGCTTTGGCTTTCAGGGCATTGGCCTCAGCTTCGGCGATGGCCACTTTTTGCTTTTGCTCGGCTTCCACAGTTTTGAGCTTGTTGTCAGCCGCCTGCCGCAGCTGTTCCTGAGTCACCTTGTCGTTAATGGCCGCCATGTAGGAGGGAGAAAAGGCAAAGTTGCGCATGTCGATGTTGATCACCTGCGCGCCGTACAGCGCCAGCTTAACTTTGAGGGCTGAGCTGATGTCGCTGGAAACCTGCGCCCGTTTGGCGATCAACTCGGGGGCGGTGTATTTGACGGTTACAGCCTTGAACACCTCCTGTGTGGCGGTCTGAACGTAGCTGTTCAGGTTGCCGTCATGGCTGTATTTTTCGAAAACTTCTGCGACCTTGTCGGGGCTGATGGAATAGCGCACGGTCAGGCTGGCCTTGACCGGCTGCTGGTCAAAGGTTGGGCCCTCGGCATCATTGATGTCGGCCTGCTCTGCGCGGATGTTGAAGATGTCGAGTCGCTGCCACGGCGCCAGGAGCAGGAATCCCTCGTTTTCGATGCCGCGGATAGCTCCGCCGACCGTGATGACGCCACGGCTACCGGTGGGCACCGTCCGCAGCGGCCAAAGTGCAGCCACAGTCACTATGGCGGCAACCGCCACCAGGCTCTTTGCGATAAATGGTCCGGTAATGGTGGGGGCTTGGAAATTGATATTCATTGGCGATGTCCTTTACTTTCAGGTTGAGTTGCATAGTCAGCGCTCCCACTTTGGTGACGCCGTGGCCTTTTCACTTTCGACTGCGATACCCAAAATAGCATGGGTCTTCTGTCTATCAAGGGCAAAAATGGCAGGCCCTGCGCACAACACCCTTGTTTATGGCTTATCTCCTATTGAGCACAACAAGAGTGCCACAATTTTCGATTTAAGCAATCGACTTCTCGACATGCTTGTAGCGTAAGCGGGCTTTTTCATTCATTTGCGTCGGCTGGTCGTTTGGTTATTTGTTTTTGTTCTATTGGCTGCGCGCAAAAGCCAGTTAGTGGCGGGACGATACTGCGCAAGATTTCAGTAGCGCCGCACGATCCACCTGCTGCTGGCAGGCTCCACAGGCACGTTCCTGCACCCTCACGAACAAAGGGCAACACTTATCTTGAGCGATTGAGGGATGCGGCTATGGGCGTTCCTGCACCCTCACGAACAAAGGGCAACACTTATTGGCGCGTGTTGTGTGCATATCAAAGCTCTGTTCCTGCACCCTCACGAACAAAGGGCAACACTTATTCACGCGCAAGGCGGAAAATCAGCATTACCGTTCCTGCACCCTCACGAACAAAGGGCAACACTTATCGATGCAGTGTTCGGGCCATGGCCCGAACAGTTCCTGCACCCTCACGAACAAAGGGCAACACTTATAGGTCTTCTGTAAGTGGTTGGAACGAAAGGGTTTTCTCTTTGATTGGCGTGGCGATTCAACCCACAAACGCCAGAATTTCAGTGTGATTGGCACGTTTCCAGTACGGCGAAACCAGCCCTCCTACTGAAGGCGCATGCTGGACTGCCTTATCGGATCCAATTGGCAAATTTCGCTTTCCCCACGCCTCCAGCGCCATGGGATCGCAGTCCACCGAATGCGACGAAACAGCTCCGTAATCCTTGTGCCTAAGCTTGCCAATGTGGGTTATCCATGGCAGCAGTGAGTCAAACCTCGATCTATCCTCAACAACTGCATAGGCCGTCGCGGTCCTTGCCCAGCGAATCGGCGCAAAGTAGCTTCCTGCTTTGGTAGAGCCTCGCCCGGCATCAAACGCCGGTCTGCGATCCAGCAGTCCGTCCATATGGGCATCTGCATAGTCTTCGAGCTTGGATCGTTTGATGTAGTGAAGCTGGTTACGCTCTCCAATCCAGTCGAAGGTAACCAGCCCCGCCTGGAAACACCAATCTTGCGCACCGAAGTGCTTTGCAATGCCGATGTCATGCTGCATGGCCCATGGATCTTCGTGCCCTTCGAATTCTGCCTTCTGAACCGCTGCCCACGAGAGCAGCGCGTCGAAATGCTTGTCCGTGTAGGGAATCACCACGGGCGTTCGCAGTGCAAATGTCACGCGAACGGGGGGCATTACGCAGCTTCCTTGTACATTTGTTTGAGCGTTTTTGCATCGGCTCGCGTGAATGCTTCAATCAGTTGCGGGCTAATGGCATCAACGTAATCCTGGGCAGCGACAACTGATGCATTGACCACGTCATTGTCGGCAAACGCATAGCCCGTATCCTTGCCTTCAATCACGGTAGAAATGACTGTTTTTACGCGGGTATTGGGGTCGACTTCGTAGAGTCGTGTCCCCGTCGCAATAAACCGGCCGAAGCCCCGAGCAGCCTTTCCCCCGAACTGACCTTCACGCAACACTTCCTGCATTGCCAGCAGCATCAATCCGAGTTGCGCCGCATCAAATGCAGTGACTTCAATGCGCAGAGCAAAGGCCACGCCCGTCTTGACAACTTCAACGGCGTTGAGGGTCCGCAGGTCGGTCTTCTTTCCCTCTTCTTTCGCTGCTTTCTTGGCCTTGCTTTCCGATCGGTTTACACCTTCAGTCTGCGCATATGCAACGAGGTTATCAAATCCGACAACGTCCTGCAGGTGTTTGCCTTGCATGTCTGCAACATCGTTTTTGCGCACGATCGGCAGCACTGCGGTCATTTCGCTCAGACTGCCGAACGGCTGAACGTCCCCAATGGGTGGCGTCATCAAGCTGGACAGCGTGCTACCGACAATGGGCCAGCCTTCGGCGATGACGCTGTGCGCGGACATCGCAAATGACGTACCACCGAACAGCGACAAGAATGCATCTTTGCGCGCCATCCGGAGCACTTCCGGCAATTTATCGTCAGCCTTGAGCTCGGTGTTGGCCATACCCGACGTCAACACGTTGTAGGCGTCAGGAGAAATCTGCAGTTGACGCTGGACCAGGGAGTTGGCAATCTGGTCTGCAGCTGCCCGGCGCAGCTTGGCAGCGATCGTGGAGGCCGGAATGACCGGTACCAATGGGGTGTAGACGTTACCGTTTTCCTGCACCAGCGCGCTGTGCGCCAGCGACTGCGTTCGGGTCAGCGAACAGCCAATGCCCTTGCCGTCGTAGCGCGCCAGTCTCTGGGTTGCCGGGTCATAAGCCCCCTTTTCAATCGCCGTGATGTGCATGGGCGACGTGGTTTGAATATCTACTGCGATCACGTATTGTTTGGCTTGGTTCATGGTGCAAGACTCCTTGTCAATTCGGATTGTTGGGGTGTGGCTGGTGTTTGTTTGAGCATTGGCGAAAGTGCAATCAACTCTCCTGTGCCCAGGTTGTCCAGAAAGTCGATCTCAGCGCTGTACTGCGGGCTGCTACGCCCCAATTCCTGGATTTCTGGTGCGAGACGTCCATGATTCGATCGGGGCTTGGACCCAGCATCGCGGCCGAGGACGACGAAGGGCGACTTCAGTTCCTTGCGCTTGGACTGCAGGGTTTTGGCAGCATCCAACAGTGTTTTTGCGCATTCGAGGGCCTTGAGTACCTTGTGCCGTCGAACTTGGTAGATCGTTCCGTCCACATTGATGTGGACCAGTGCGTTGTCCAAAGTGACGGGGGTTCGCCAGTAGTAGTGGAAGGCGCCCATGGTGTTGTGGTTGATCACAACCGCGTAGGGCGGCTGCGGTGGGGTCAGCCAGAACCAGGCACGGGAATCATCCGTGTTCAGGTTGTAGATCCCTTGCGGGGTGATGACGCTGCGTTGCAGTTCGCGCATCACGTTCTGCTTAGAAGTGGCTTCACAGAACCCGCACAAGTAGTCACTTTGCGCCAGATGGCCGAAGTCCATGAACGTCCTGGTGAGGTTCTTGGGGCTACTGATATCCCCCGGACGCAGTGGTCGTTGGCACATGGCACAGACGCAAGGCTGCCCGGTGTGCGGCGTGCCTTCTGGCGCCAGCTGCAAAGCGGACGCAGCCAGTTCGCTGGTGTACTGCATCATGCGGCGCTCGCCTGTTGGACCCACTGACGGGCAGCAGGAACGAGCAGGCCTTGCCCCTCGATCTTGAGACGACCCACATACCACGGTCCTTCGAATTGGCCGTTCATGCTGAATTCGATGTTTTTGAGGACCAGGCGGGTGCGATTTTCATCCAATTTGGCATACGTGTGCCCCCCCACCGAGTGGATTTGCACGTTCAGGCGCTTGCCGAACTCGTTCCCTGTCTCTTTCCAGTGCACGCCGTCGACCAGCGACTTGGCGAGCAACTGGCCAACGTTGCCCTCCATGTCATCGCCCTCGCGCGCCAGTAGAACCGCCTGACGCAGCAGCCCGCGGCTGATGGCCATGGGGATTTTGCGGTCCGCTTCCTGAGCCCAGTTGGAGCCGTTGCGCACAGCGGTGGCGGCTCGTGCCCAGAAGGAACTGGATTTCTGGTTGCCGACGGCCAGGTTTGAAATGAAGTAGCGCCGAGCGAACGGCAAGAAGTTGGCTTCGTGCTCCCCGCCCCGGTTGGACATGGGGATCAAGGCCTGCGCCGCATGCATCAGGGCGGCGTTGATGGCTCCTGCGCGATCCAGCAGCAGAGCGCTGGCGGTGGAGCCGGTTGCGGCAATGCTCAGTCCGTTGGGCGTGCAGCCCATGCCAATCGTGATTTCGCTGCGTGAGTCGGGTTGCCCGTTCGCACCGTAACCAAAGAAGGCCGGCGGGAGGCCTATCTGGTATTGGGTGTCCAGCGCGGCCAGCAGCTTGCGAAAGGCCTTTTCTGAGCGTTTGGCGCCTTTGAACAGATTCGCCTGCGCCTCCGTTGTGAGTTTGAAATCCAGCCTATGCCACATCGCATGCCTCCGTTGTTTTGTGGTGAAGATATTTAGTGTATTGCATCCCGAGTCGCGCACTATGCAACAATCACATCCCATGCAGATTTTTTGTTACATCCCACCTGTTTGCCTGGCGGACGGCGACATTTCCGCCCAGGTGCGCAAACAACTTCATTCGGCGCTGGCATTGGGGCTCTCCCCTGCCCCACCCCCGCGCGGTACAACCGGTCGGGCCGTAAGGCTGGATGAAGATTCGATGGCGGCCATAACCCCAATGGCCGCAGAACTCGGATTGGCGCCCGGGCGCGTGGTGGGGGGATTGCTTTATGCCCTGCATCTGAACGCTGGCATACGATCACCCGGAACTGGCCACGCCGTCATTGCTCCCGTTTTGACCAATCTGCGCCCAGGCCAGATTCGGTGCCTGGAGGAAGCCGCACCTTTGCTGAAGACTGGAAAGATCATTGCATCGGAGTGCGGCACCGGTAGCGGCAAGAGCCGAATCATTGCTCACGCCGCCGCGCACGTGCTGGCCCTGCGCAATCGGGGCTGCCCTCCACCTGTACCGCCGCTGCTCAGCAGCGCTGGCACCGAGGGAGTCGATGCCATGCCTGCCTTCATACATGCGTTCGCGTTGCAAGCACAGACCGCTCTGGAGCAGCGCCTGGCGATGCGAGGCCAGCGTGCACCCCAGACCATTCTGATTGCTGCACCAAGCGTGGAGAACGTATCGCACCTGATCCGTGAATGGGTCCACGTGCGCTCCGCCCTGGAGGTAGAAAAGCCTATCCGCACTGCCTTGGTATTTGGCCGAGGCCAGTTCGTCAGTCCATCAAGCCTTGAGAGATTACTCGCCGAGTCTGAGGAGAGTTACCCGGAGATTCAGGCCTGGTTGGATCGGGGCATGCCATGCGGACAACTACCGTCAACGGCCTTTCTGCGCCAGATTGAGCCGCGGCTATGCGGCTTGATGATCGATCTTGAGGCATTGGCGCTCAAGTCAGGATTGGTGTATGGAGATGCCTGTCTCGATGAGGATTCACCCGACGAAGAGCAAACTCTCTATCGCGCCTTGCGCGAGGATGCGTTCCACGCCGATATTGTTTGGACGACACATGCCATGTTGTGCATGGATAGTCTTCGACTGACGGACACGACTTCAGCTCCACTCCTGCCCCCCCCCTTGGCCTTGTTCGTGGATGAGGCGCATTTGCTTGAGCAAATTCAAGCGAGTGTTGCTGCCAAGTCGCTGTCGTTCACCAGACTGTTTTCTGTACTGCGGGACCCAAATTGGGGTTCTATGCGCAAGGCAGCACCAGCGAGCAAGGCGCTCGCCAGCGCTCGTGCGTTAGTGGAACGTCTGATCAAGATACCCAATGAAACACCGTTGCCGATTTCGCGCACGGGTGATCCCAACTTGATGCACGTGTGGAACGACGCCGTCCCACTTATGCGCAATCTTCAACAAGAATTGTCTGGGCTGGTGAAGGGGCTCAACAGCGGCAAACAGACCCAGTTTCGCGCCGAGTACGGCAAGCTGATGCGCTATGTCGAAAAATGCGTTCGTGCCCTGGAACAGATTGGCAAAGACTTCCATGGCCATGTCGAACACACACCCAAGCGCGGATGTATCAGTTTCAACGTAGGACCCTCGTCCGTTGACCGCTACCTGGCGGCGCGTTGGGCTACAACACCAACTGCCATGCTGCTCTCTGGCACCCTGCACTACATTGGCGCGCAAGGCGTGAACTACGGGGCCATCTATTCTGAAATGTCCATCCCAGTGAGCCGCCGCGCAGCGACCATCCCCATACATCCTGGATGGCTGACTGAAACGCCGGTTGTACTGACACCATCCCCGGCAATTTTCCACCGCTTCGTTCCACCGACTGGAGACGACATCAATGATCTGAGTCTGGCTGCATGGCTAAGTGAGTGTGCGAAGGTCGTCAATCTTGCAGCCAAGGATGCCGCTGGTGGCATGCTGGTCCTGATGACCGGTTACGACCGCCTTGAGGGGCTAGTGCAAGCGCTTCAAGCGCGTTTCCCACGGCTCAAAGCGCGACTGATCTACCAAACACGACACAGTCGACTGACGAGCAACATTCCGGTTTTCAAGGCAATGGCTCGTGCTGGCCAGCGCCCCATCTGGATTGCCACAGGCTCGGCATGGACTGGGCTGGATCTTGCCGATGAGTTGGTCGATGATTCTCAGGCGCGGGACGACATTTTGCTGACGGATTTGGTGATTCCCAATCTACCCTTTGGGCTACAACGTACAACAACGCATGTGAATCGGGTGTCGCGAATGGGATTCGGCGTTGAATCATTGGCCGCGCAGCGACTGTTCCGCCAGGGGCTCGGCCGGGGTATGCGACGCGATGGCGTTGAGCGGCGTCGTTATTGGGTGATCGATGGACGATTGCAGCATCCAATGGCTGCAAGCTATACAGCGGATTTGCGTCGGATTCTTTCTGGGTTCATCCACAGAAAGATTTTTTCGGTTTAGTACGCCAGCCCAGCACCCCATCACACTTGAGGCGACTCTCACAGTTTGCTGATCTTGGCAAACTGGCGCTACGTTCTCGCACCCTCACAAACAAAGGGCGGCGCTCACTTTACCGCAGCGGTGGATCTGTTGCTCCAGTTCTCGCACCCTCACAAACAAAGGGCGGCGCTCACTGTGCTGGTTGGCGCATGGTGTGGCCCCTCGTTCTAGCACCCTCACAAACAAAGGGCGGCGCTCACCCAAGGAATGTCATCAATGAAGAGAACGAAGTTCTAGCACCCTCACAAACAAAGGGCGGCGCTCACGTGGTGGGTGGCATCGAGCGAGTCGATGCGGTTCTAGCACCCTCACAAACAAAGGGCGGCGCTCACGGCACAGTGAAGCAGGGCGCAACCTCCATGGTTCTAGCACCCTCACAAACAAAGGGCGGCGCTCACAGAGATCTCGTAAACGATTGATATTAAACGCTTTTCCCATTAAAACTTAAGCTTTTTGTTTCCAAAGCATAGTCGCGAACAAGCGCCTTTCTTGTTTTTTCAGACTTCACATCCTCACCTTATATCCCGGCCTGAACGCGAGGGTTTTACGGTGACTTGGATAACGTGTTTTTGACTCAAATGCTTGCTCAAGTTGCCGTCTTTAGGTGTCAGCGCAATCCATTTGTCGCGCATCACGCGGTAGTGCAGGCCCACCGACTCACAGTCTGGATAGACCTGTGTCTTGCGCGTGCGCACGTCTACCCAGCCCACGCGGTCATCCAGTCGAAAGCAGATGTCAAGCACGCGCTGAATGACAGTCTCCTGCAGGTTGAAGTGTTGACTTCCCAGCAACGCTGTCACCTGGTCTCGCAGTGCGTCGTAATTGACGGCCTGCGCGATGTCATCGCTATCGATCCGGTATTCGTCAGGAAGTCCCAGCATGATGTCCAGAACGTATTCCTGAGGCTGCTTGCGCTCAAACTCATGAATGCCAATTGATACCGGCAGGCGCAATCCATCAAGGCGTATGGTCTTTTGCATCAATCCTCCATGAATGCGACGTCACGCCCGCGTGGTACCAGGTGCTGCCCACCGTCTACCACCAGGGTCTGCCCGGTGATGCGTCTTCCGGCGTCCAGCATGCGAACGGCCTCGGCCACGTCCTTTGCCCTGCTTGATTGCCCCAGGGCGGCTATGCCCCGGGCTTTCTGCAACTTCTGCGGTGTCATGTCACCGCTGAGCAGTGTGACGCCTGGCGCGACGGCATTGACGCGCAAGACCGGTGCGCAGGACTGGGCCAGCATACGAATTGAGGACTGGCTGGCGAGCTTGGCCAGCGTGTAGGAGAGGTAGTCCGTGTTGAGGTTGAACACCTTCTGGTCCAGCAAGGTGATGACGTGGGCAGACTCCGGCAGACCGCGCGTGCAATAGGCTTTGTGCAGCGCCATGGTTAGTTCCACCGGTGCCAAATAGTTGCTCTGCAGGTGGGCTTCCAGATTCGCTGGCGAGAAACTATTGGCTCTGTCGTACTCGAACAGGGACGCATTGTTGACCAGAAGTGTAATTGGGCGGCGCTGGCACAGCTCGAAGGCGTCTTCTATCAACCCACATCGCTGGTGCGGGTCGGAGAGATCTGCCTGCAGCAGATGGACGAAAGGTGCACCGGCCGCCCGGCAATCGGATGCCGTTTGCATAGCCTCTTCTTGGCTGTTTCGGTAATGCAGGACAAGCGCATATCCAGCCCCGGCCAATTCAAGTGCGATCTCCCGACCCAAGCGCCGCGCCGCGCCGGTGATCAATGCAACTGGAAGTTGAGTCATGTCGCCACCGCCCGGGCCATAGCGCCACCAAGTCTGCGCACCGTGTTGGCAACGCGCGTTGCCGCGCTCGCCTCCAGGCGCCTCTGTATGGCCTTTGCCGCCACCACCCCGTCGGCCATGGCTGTCGCACAGCAAGGGTGCGCGCGCTGGGCGATCTCGCCGACCGCAAAGACGCCGTTCATGCTGGTCTCGCAGTCTGGTGCAGTAGCCACGAATCCATCAGGGCGAAGAGCGATATCCAGCCCCATAAGGCTCTTTCGGTTGGCCTCGAAGCCATACAACACCAGAATTTGGTCATAGGTTCGCCCATTGACCAGCCGCGTATGGGCCTGTACATCGTATTGCCCGATGTGCAAATCCATAGGACTCACGCTCTCGACCATCTGCTGGCGTGCACGCAAGCTACGGGCAAAGATGTGGACAACCTTCGCACCTCGCTCCTTTGCAAGCCGGTAGTTCTCAATGGCCGAGTCCCCTCCTCCAAGGATGGCGACTTCAGCGCCCGTGAAATCGGTGCTTGCGACCTCGGGCCCCGGCCCAATCAGAAGGCCCAATCGCGCTGCGAAGCCGCCCGATTTGGGAACAACGCCGCCAGCCAGGACAAGCATGCGACCGACCAGGATCTGCCCGTCATCCAGGTCCACCCGAAACCCTTGTGGAGCCAAACAGGCCGTGCGCGCCAGACGCCCAAGGCGTAGTTCGACCCGGTGCTGGACCATGTTGTCGTGCATGGCATTGGCCACATCCTTGCCCCATGCGTTCGATGAGGTCGCAATCCAGGTATTGGTGTACGGATTGGACAGCTGCAGACCGCCGCAGCGGTTCTGACTGTCAACCAGGACCGGCGCAAAACCCAGCTGCTTGAGCCAGAGCGCACAGGAGGTTCCGGCTGGGCCAGCGCCTACGATGAGTGCATCGAACACGCTCATCCCTTTTGAGTGGCTTGTGAGCCGGCGCTCGCGCCATCCCATGCTTTGACGTGTGTCCAATGGCCTGGCGCAAAAATCTGGACGACCGCTCCGCTGTTGTTGCTGAGCTTCAAGGCCCCGCAAGACGATACCTCCGCTTTGTGTGCAGCCACTGTCGATTCGCCTGATGGCGAAGTAATTTTCCACTGATCCATGGTGACTTCCTATGGTTTAAGAGCTACGTTTTTTTCGTGTGAGCGGGGTGTTATTTACGCGAAACTGTTCACGCAACTGTCCTGCAGCCTCAAGGGCGACAAGCCAATTTGGTGTCCGCCCGATACCAGTCCAAGTTGCACCAGTTGGACTGCGAAACCTGATAATTCCGCGCCACTCCGAGTTGTTGTTGACCACCTGCGTGACAAGCGCTTGTCTGCTGTCGTCATACTGGCTTTTGATTTCATAGCCAACAGTTCGAAGTCCGTTCCAATGTGGAACTTGCACCACAGCCTTTAGTAAATCATCACATAAAGTTCTCGCCTCTGCTTCCAAGCATGCCAGGACAACTACGACTCCCCGGTTGAACCGTACATGCTTTTGCATTGCCTCAGAGACACCTTCGAATTGCCACGCCTCATCGAGAACCGCAATACCACTTAGCCCAAGCGTTGCCATCTGTAGCCCATCATCAACCAGGCCATCTAAGTAAACTGCCTTGGTGTTTTCACAGACAAATTGATGGGCCAAAACCGATTTACCGTAGCCAGCTTTTCCTACCAACGCTATAGCGCCACCGCCTGTTGCCAAACAGGCATCTACAGCTTCTTGCAAAGCAGTAATCAGGGTGCCTCGCCGCAGAAATTGTTGCTGTACGAGTGCGCCTTGCTGATTTTCCAAAATATGTATAGGTGAGTTCATTGGTTTCCTTGATATTTAGGCCGCTATCAGCCGGGTAAAAACGTCCGCGTCATGGACGGCGCATACATAACCACTACCAGAACCGCCACAGAGCCCGCAGGCAGCAGCGTATCCAGCGTGCTGCGTATGGACAGGCGCTTGTTGGAGCCAACGAGGCCGGTGAATAGGGCCAATCCCGCTGGTGCGTTTGGGAGCCTGTCAGGCGGCATGGATCAGGCCGCCAAGACCGTGCGTGAGCCGTCGGAGCGCATCGTGGACACCAGACCGCGCACTTCCATGGCTTCCATCAGGCGAGCTGCGGCGTTGTAGCCGATCTGCAGGTGGCGCTGGATCAATGAAACGCTGGCCTTGTTGTTGCTCTTCACGATGTCGATGGCTTTCTGGAACTGCTCTTCATCCGAGGAAATGATTTGATTGGTGCCTGCGGCAGCCACTGTTTGAAGTCCCGATTCCTGCGGGACTTCGCTCACACCGCCCAGCGCGTCGAACAGATCCGGCAGCAGCTTGCAGAGTTCGCCGGTCGTGATGGCCACGTCAGCGTCAAAGCCGTCTTCCTTGCCGTCCTGGGCACCTCGTGTGTCTTCGATCACCACATCCAGGAGTGCGACCTTCTTGAGCACCATGGCATCGGTCAGCACAAAGGACACCCGATCACTCCACGTGAGGGCCAGTTTGGTCGGAACCTTTCCGCAGGCGATATGCTGGGCCACCTCGTCGGTATCCAGGCTGTGGCGGGAGTAGCGCACGACGGCCTTGGACTCGTCGGCGGCCTTGAGTTCGCATTCGCGGTCGACACTGAAGCCCTGTGGCGCGTCTTTGGTTGAGAGCCACATGGCCATGGCGGTGGCCGGCGCCATCAGCGTGCTGACCAGTTGCACGACCAGCCCGTCGATGGCCTTGATCAGGCAGGTCATGACTTCATCGGCCTTGGCCTGGCTGGCCGCATCCACCACCAGCGTCTTGGCCTGCGGGTCAATCCACACCATGACGGCGCCCACCTTGGTGAAGGCCATGGGCAGCAGCGTCAGGCGAATTTCGTCGCCAATCTCACGACGCTCCTTTTTGCCCGGCTTACGCCCGGTGGATTCTTCGATTTCCTTGACCTTTTCGGCCACCTTGTCGGCCACGGCCCGGGTCGGCACCGCCTTGGTTTCGATCATGAGTTTCAGAATGACTTGGCCGCCCACGACTTCCACCAGCGGGCCGTTGTCATGCCCGCGGGGCTCAACCCAGCCGACGGACTTTTCCTGGGTGGCGCCGCATTTCACAAAGCGCATCGTGCCAAGGGCCTCTTCGAGTTGGGAAGCGGACTGCGTCCAGGGGGATACCAGGCGGTAGATGGTCAGATTTTTGAACATGGGTTCTTTCGGTTGATTGGAGGGTGGGCGTCAGTCTATTGAGAGGTGCGTGTTGCTCTATTGCCCTCACCGGTTGGCCGCCTGCTGCTGGGCGCCGGCCTCCACCAGTAGTTGTTCTACGCGTTTGGAATCGATGGCGCCGGGCACGCGGTTGTCGTTGGCAAAGAGCAGCGTGGGTGTTCCGCTGATTTTGTGTTTGCGACCCAGTTCGACGTTGCGCGTCAGTGCACCGGTATCGCACGCATTGGCCGCGGGTTGCTGGGCGGGAATCGGGACTTCACGCACCATCCAGTCCTGCCAGGTCTTGGCTGCGTCTTTGGAACACCAGATTGCATCGGACTTCGTTTTGGAGTCGGCTCCCAGGATGGGGTACAGGAAGAGGTAGACGGTGACGTTGTTGATTTTCTGGAGGTCGCGCTCAAAGCGTTTGCAGTAGCCGCAGTTGGGGTCTTCGAAGACTGCGAGCTTGCGCGAACCGTCTCCTCGGACAATGGTGAATGCGTCCTTGAAGGGCAGGTCCTTCCAGTGCACGGCAGTGAGTTTGTTGACGCGTTCTTCTGTCAGGTTGCGCCGGCTCTTGAGGTCGATAAGCCTGCCCTCTATCAGGAAGCTGCCCTTGGCATCGGTGTAGAAGATGTCGCTCCCATTGGCGCGCACCTCGTAGAGTCCATCCATGGCGGTCTTGGTGATTTCATCGACCTGCTTGACGTTGGGCATGTTGGCCGCAATGCTTTGCCTGATGTCCGCTTCCTGGGCCATAACAGTGTTTACCAAGCAGAATGCCGCCATAGTGGCGAGTGTGAAGGTGTGCAGTCGTTTCATGGATTTCCTCTGTGGTGTTTCGATTTGGTTTCTCGCTTTCGGCAGCCGAGGACCGAATGTTCTGGTGGACTGGCAAGCAGCTTCTATATAGAGAGTCAACGAGCCTTGGCTTTTTGTACTGTGGAAAACGGGTAGTCATTGCACACAGTGGTCATCTCAGGGCTTTCCGGCTTCCATGTATCCAAACACGGCGACTCGGATGTAGGCTGCCCGGCTTAGACGTTTCGCACCAGCTGCTGCGTCAATCTTGTCGAGGTCGCCCTGTGTCACTTTCAACGCAATCTGTACCGTTTCGTTCGGTTGCTTTCGTGCCAACACCTTGGGCCTGCCATTTCGCATGTAGCGCTCGCGGCTAGCGCTTGTCGCGACGGCTTCGGCGTCTTTGGAATTCGCAAATAAATCAGGACTGTTGTTGGTCATCTTTTGCCTCACTTAGATTGCTGCTGGACTTGCAGCAGCCATCGGTCGTATGTTTTCTGGCCGGCTGGCGGCTTCTTGCACTGTTGATTCACTTGACCAGTCCTGCCCAACTCGTTCCGATACAGGGGTCTCTGCGCTGGGCCTGGTTGATGGCATGGCGCTGAATGGCCTCTGCCACTTCTTCGCGGCTGACGGCTTTGCAGCCCAGTAGCTGGGTGTCGTCTGCCAGCGCCAGGCGTTTGCGCCGTTTGTCTGGTTTGACGCATTGGTTGGCGGGTTGAATCAGCCGCGCGCCGGCTCCCAGAATGCGGTTGCGTTCGCGCAGTTCTATTAGCCAGTCACCGATTTCGTCTTCGGCCATGCTCTGGCAGATCTGATAGTCGGTGAGTTTGGTGAGTTTGCGGGTGTTGAGCCTGGCGCGCAGGCCGGTCACCAAAAAGCGTTTGCCGTCGGCCGTGAGGGTCCATACCGATCCGGCTCCGTTGTTTTTCCCGGCTTCGCCGGCGCGGGTGAGCAGGCCCAGGTCCCACGCCCTTTTGAGGTGGCGGAATAATTCCGTCCGTATGGTCTGATGGTCCAACTCTGTTTTACCCAATAGGGTTTCCGTGCTCACGGGCTGCGTGGTGCCCGTGCGCAGCCTTTCCATCGCAATTTGCACGAGCATTTGGAATAGGCTTGGGTGGACGTAGCTCTCTCCCGCCCATTTGCGCAGCAGTTCAGCTTCCCGCTCGGTGAGGGTGATGTGTTCTTCGCGCTGGCCATCCGTACCACCGGTTGCCGATTTGGATCCAAAAACACTGTTTTGACCTGCAACACCGTTTTGTGACTCTGAACCAGTCCTTTCGGATTGAACCGGTGCACTGGCTGGCGTGGTCGGTTGCGTGCTTGCCATATCATCGCCCATTGGTTGGCGCACTCCCAATTCCAGGTTGCGTACCTCGCATAACTCTGTTTTGGTGGGTCTGTCCTGGCGGTCCGTCGCTGTCATGTGTTGTGGGTCGGGGTGTGGTTTTGACTTTTTGCCCTTCCCTGTTTCAGGGGGTTTCTGAGGTTGCCATTTCCGTGCCTGTTTCTCAATGGGTGTCTCGACATGTGCAACGGTCAAATGCCGTTTTCGGCGCACTTGCTCGGTGGGGTCGTCTGGTTTATTGGTGGCATGCGTCGTTCCATTGCCACTGTTGCCCGCCGCGGCCTCAAGGAACATTTGCTCAAACGGGTAGGTGTCCGCATTGAGTTCTTCTATGAACCGTCCAGTGGCGCTCATGGTTGGGACTCCCCTGCTTGGTTGCTTGCTGCCGGTTTTTCCGCCTTTGGCGCGCGGCCTAGGAAGATTTCAAAGCGTGGCAGTTCCGGATCAAGCCCGCCCATCGCGCCCGACAAGCAGGATTTGCCCAGCATCTGGCTGATCCGCTGTGCTACCTGGTATCCCGCGAACGCAGCGCGACCGTCTGCCTGTGCCTGCGTTTCCTCGCCATTCTTGGTTGCGATGTAACCGATCATGATGTAGCCACCCTTCTCCAGCTGTTTGCCCTCGGCCGTTGGCCCCACCAGGTAGAGTTCCTTGATCCCCCCTGTCTTGGCGATCGCGTCAAGGTCTTCGTCTCCCTCAAGGACTTCTTTCACTTGTTTCAGGTTCTGGGTTGCTGAGCGGCTGAGCGTGCGGTGGCATCCCGTGTATGCAGATACAACTGACACGCGGGCGTGGCCCATGCGGTAGGCGATTTCTTGACGCGCGCTCCGGTCCAACTCCACTTCCACCAAGCCTCCTCCCATGACCGGTGCTTCTTCGCCTGTGAGTTTCTTGTATACACGACACGCGTATCCGTGGCGCAACCCGTGCGGTGTTATGCCCATCCCCTTTTTGGTAATACCCAACTTGTACAGGAGGTAGCGCATATGCGCCTTGGCTTGCTTCAGGTTGTCACTTTTCTGCGCTTGAAGCATGCCCTTTGGGTTTTTGTCCGCCAGTTCCTTCACCCGGCGCAGTACATCGCGCTGGCTGTCAAATTCAATCGGGACCGACCGGGGGCGACCACCTTTGGTTCCGTCTGAGATCCAGATTTCACCCTCCGTCCGCAATGCCTTCGCTGGCCTGAACATCAGGAATTCTTCGACTCGTGCCCCAAATTCGTGTGCCAGTTCAAATTGCAAGGCAGTGATAGGACACTCTTCAGCAATCAGAGCGATAGCAACCGCGACTTCCACCCCATTGGCTTCCCAGGCCTTGGGCTCCTTTGCGGTGTAGCTGCGCTTCCCGTTCTCTGGGTCCTCCAGCATTTCTTCAAGGTCCGGGCACAGTTCATCCTTTCCCAGCCACACCCCCAACCGACGCACGGATCCCAACATCGACTTCATACGTGAAGCCGACAGTCCCTTGCGCTCGTAGCTTCCAAAGATTCGGCGCACCTGTTTGGTGGTGATCTCATCCAGGTTCTGAATGGCCATGTTCTCCTCCTTCAGGGAGTTGATGAACCGTCCCAGGTTGTCGCCGTAGCTCTTTTGCGTCTTGATGGAGACACGGCGCTTCCGCCCAGTCAGCGCGTTGATCTCGTGATTGGCCAGCAGTTCATCGAGCTGGCGCTTTGGCTTGCCTTTGTATACCGCCTTGATTTTTTCGAACATTTCTTTGGCGCTACCCGACTCCGTCTTCTTCATGAAGACGATCTTCGGGTTCTGCGCCCCCACGCCAGGGCCAGGGCCACGGCCACGGCCAGTCGCAGCATTGCTTTGTTGTGCGCTAAACATTGTTTTTCCTTTTCTTCAGTAGGTTGGGCCGGAGTGGTGAACTCCTGGATGTGCTCTTGCCAGAACACATGCAGCAGCTCCCAGCTCTGGGTTGCACATATCGACAGTAGAAGGTTGGGTGTTGGGTAGTTGATCTGGACTGGCTAGTGGTATTAGCCCCAGGACGGGTGGACTTGTTAGCTTTTTGCCCTCGAACTCCGCATACCAAGCGGGTCGCATCCCTCGCGGGATCAACTGCACCCCAAAGACGGAGGGATGCAGAGGGTGGTTTGTGGCTGAAGAGCGCCACACCTGTCTTCCCTAGGGGGGAAGCAATGTCTGTTAAATCAAAGCCCTACCCGGACTTCTTTGCCTTTGTCCCTGGTGTTACTTTCCGCGTGCCAGTTCAATCTGGTCGTTTGGGAGCCATCTCTTCTGTTTCACATCTGTGAGAACAAAGCAGATTCAGGGGTGGTGGATTTAACTGAGTTATTCAGGCGTTCCCATTGGGAACTGGTCGTCCTTGTACTTTGACAAGACGTGGGCCGAGCCCATTCAAAAAGCTATCCGCCCAAGCACTTTGGCTTGAACTTGATTCCTCTGCACTGTGTGCCAGGATTCCTTGCCATCGCTAGATGGATCTTTGTTTCTCTGAAACAGACGCATACACGCCGAAACACCGGATACCCGATGTCTTGTGGCTTCGGATTGCTCCTCTGCTCGTTGCTGATCCGTCAGCTCGTCTTCGGCATGTGCCTAAAAGTGACGCAATTCTATAACAGCATTTTTGGTTTTGTCCACATTTTCTTTTTTAATATTCGATGTCTCGCCTCAATGGCTTTTATTCTTTGTTTTGATTTAGCCTCATTCTCAGAGGGCAATCCTTTGTTTTTGTCGTCTTTCTCTATCTAATCCCGCTTTTAATTTCAATGAAATGCTCACGCCAAAACCTGCGCTGACGATGCACTATTTAGTAAGGGCCGCCCTACTACTCGCGAGCTGACGAACTCCAATTAAAGTCGCGAATCTGCTACTCCAAGCAGTCCCCCCGTAGGCGCGTCGCCTCATGCAGTCAACAATAGTTCTTTCGGACGTCCCATATGCACACCAAATAGGCACCCGAAGTGGCCTGTCACCTGTCGTGGCTTCCGTGTGCCATTTTTTGCCCACTTCTTAAGCATCACCGCCGTCCCGTATGTACGCGTGGCATCCGCGTGCCACAAACTGCACACCAAATAGGCACCCGAAGTGGCCCGTCACCTGTCGTGGCTTCCGCGTGCCATTTTTTGCCCACTTCTTAAGCATCACCGCCGTCCCGTATGTACGCGTGGCATCCGCGTGCCATTTTTTGCTCATATATTGCGCAGGCAGTTAGAACAAAGATACACGCGCACGTTTCAAATGCCATTTTGCTGGCATTTGAACGTTATCGGTCTTCGGGGTTAGGTCTACCATAAACCCATCAAAGGAGTGTTCATGGCAATTGCATCACGCGTTCACAAGAAGATCCCAGCTGCTGGGATCGATATTGGTTTTTTCTCCACCAAATACTCGCTAGGAGAGAGCCTAGGCCCTTCCGGTTCCGAAATTGTTGTGGACCAGTTCCACTCGATAGCGGCCCAACTTGCGCGACCCGAATTGCAGCATCTACCGAATTCAGCTGAATTGGACGCGGCTGTTGTTTCTGTCAATGGTGTCCCCTACGGTGTAGGCAAGAGTGTCTTGTCTCTGCTCGGTGCTACGGGACAGGTGAGAGCATCAAGCCAAGACTATTGCAAATCACCCGCGTACCACGCTCTATTCCTGGGCGCCCTACATTACATAGCGAAAGGACTTGGCTGTTCGGGTGACCTGGTTATCGAAACACTGACGATGGGGCTACCTCTAAACACTGTTTATGACCACGCAGAGTTCGTCCAACAGTTGGCTACAGGCGAGCACGTTGTCCCCTCGCCTGGACGGCAGACTTCAAATATGAAGGTCATTGTCAAGAACGTAATAGTGATTGCTCAACCACAGGGCGCAATCGTCAACTATACGAATGGGCTGGATCGCAAGGTAAAGGCGGAGGAGATGTGCCTTGTACTGGATATGGGTGGCGGTACGTTCGATTGGTTTGTATGTACAGGTGACTTCGCCCCCGACTACGAACGGTGCGGCGCGACCAATACTGGCGCTTTGGCATGTGCCAATACTGTGTGTGACTCGATTAAGCCTGGCCTAAAGGAGGACGCTCGCACGGTGTCAAAGATCGACAGGGCACTTCGCATGGGCGAATCCTCAGTCTCTATTGCCGGACACGTGCACGAGCTCGCGACCTACTGGCCGATGGTCTCTGCAACGCTGCACAAGGCCATCACTCAGATGCGCAATCAAGTTGGGCGACTTGAAGGCTTTGATCACATCTTGCTCACGGGGGGTGGAGCGACGATTTTGGAGAAAGTCTTCTTAGATGATCACAAGGAATTCAGCAACATTACGGCACTCGACGTGGAGCCAGTGTTCTCCAACGTCAAGGGCTTTCACAGGATTGCTCAATACATTGCAGACGGTGGCGAATGAAAATCAGAAAGGTCTTTCACATTCGTGAACACCGTCATCAAAGCCTGCTGAAAGTCTTGCCAACGGTCCCTTCTGAGGATGTAGCAGCTTTCATACTTGACCTCGCTGAGGATTGCCTACGTCTTCGCAAGCTTGTAGCTGTGCCCGCGATTGCCGATGACCACACCCTCTTTCGTCAGAGCCAATCGGATGGTAGGCGAGCTACTTCTAGCGTTCCACCTTCGACGGAGCCACCCAATGAGCCGCCGCGCGCTATGGCCGGGAAGATAGCGCCCGCTAAAGGCTCTTTCTTTATAAAAAAGAAGAGCTATTGACATGGGGTCTTTCCGTGAGATTCTGATAGCGGGCTCAGATTCTGGGTCCTTAACTATGAAAGCAGGAAAATCATGATCGCAACCGGAGCCGCCATCAACGTCGTGCCTTGCAAAGGGGCATTCACAATGCACGTCCTTGACCTCAATGAGTCAATGGTTGCAAGTGTCGACTGCAACCTCACTGCAGAGGACAATAAGGAGCTCGATCGTCAGATCGATAGCCACTGGATCTTCAATTCCCCGACCTACGCCGTACAACTGAAAGATCTTGTCCTGGCCGCACGCAGGGTCCATACTGCGGCCGGAATCCTCGACGAACGAACTGACAAGCAACTGGCCGCACGGATGCTCCGCGCCCACAATCTTTGGGATATCAAGGAGCCCCACGGTATCTGGGATCATTCCAAATTCTTTGCTCAATTTGCCTGTGCATACGGCCGCTTGACATTTGGCTCGGACGTTGTTGTCGGGCGAATGGCGCGCAATCAACCAGATCATGATTAGCGCTCTACCTGGTAGGAACTACCGCTTGTTGTTTCTCGCTCTCGCGCGGAGGATCTCTATCGCTTCGGCCGGTATTTGTCTTTACCATGCCGCACATGCAAGTTCCCTGCATCCATCCCCGCAAAGTGCCAAGCCCTTCTCGACCGAGGCTGAAGCCTGCATCATCCCTGCCGCACAGTTTCATGGCGTGAACTATCAAGTGTTGCGGGCAATCCTGGTTTCTGAGTCCAGTCTGAAATCTCGCGCTATTTCGAAGAATTCGAACGGTACCATAGATGTGGGTATCGGTCAGACAAACCGCATCCACTTCAAGGAACTGGGAAGGTATGGCATCGGGCCGGACCAACTCCTCGATGCCTGCGTTTCCACATACGTAGCAGCCTGGCAACTCCGCAAGCACATTGCATCTCATGGCAATACATGGGAGGCCATCGCGCGGTATCACAGTGGCACACCGGCTATCAATCGGCGCTATCAAGTCCTGATACAGAACGAATTGGTCAGATCAGGCGCTATGGAAGGCAGTGTTCAGCCTCTTCCATCAGTTCCTGCCACTTCACAAATCATGCAACGAGCAAAGCCTGAACAAGGCGTATTGATCGTTGATTCGCAGTAGCACCGCCATCTCTAACGGCAAATCAGAGCAGGAGAAACCAATGACGATCGAAGTCAAAGAAATAAATCTTTCAACCAGTGTGCGAACTAGGCTAGCCTCGGCCATTTGGCTGGCCATCCGCTTCGCAGATCACTTTACCGATTTGATATTGGTTGAAGGTAGCCCCATCTATGTCAAGAGCGATCAAGGGACAGTGGAGTTGAGCAAAATCAAAATCCCCAGGGCTGACCTCCAAAACTTTGTTGTTACCGAGGCCGACTTCCGCAACTTCTATTGTGGCTACGTCAAGGAGCTCTCTTCTGATGACGATAGAGCGGCCCACTGGAGGGAACACATCATCCCCATGTTGACAGCGATGGAGAGCCTCAGCGACTCGATCAAAACGCCTGAGGAAGAATTTATCAGGTTTACGCTTTACCAAGTAATGCGCGGCAAACTCGGCATGACCATCCGAGTGACCCCACCGCCGCGGCCTATTCATGAGTCTGGGCTCCCCAATGAGCTAATTTCCAAGATCGACCTCGGAGAGCGCGGACTGGTCGTATTGACGGGGCCGACTGCTGCTGGCAAGACTTCTAGCGCGTTGAGTCTGCTTGAGCACTTCAACACAACCTCATCCAGTCACATCGTCACGATTGAAGAGCCAATAGAATTTGAATTCACCCCCAAGATGTGCGCGTTCAGCCAACGCGAGGTCGGAAGGGATGTACCTTCATTTGGCCGAGGGTTGTTCAATGCTCTTCGGATGTCTCCTGATGTACTACTGGTCGGCGAGGTGCGGGATGGCCCTTCTGCGGAAATGTCGATCCTGGCCGGCGAATCGGGACCCCTCGTAACAATTACAACGCACGGCCAGACGGCCGTCGGAGCATTATTGAAGCTCCTTTCACTGGTTGGTGACGACAAGCAGAAGGCAATGAGGTCAATCGTTGCGCGCTCGCTTCTTGGTGTAGTCCGTCAGGAGCTGGTTCCATGCGTAAGTGGTGGGTACGTTCTGGTATGCGACTACCTGCGCGGGACTTCAAATGTTCGCTCGTTGATTGACGCTGGCGAATGGGACACCTTGGCGGCACTGATGGAGACGATCCGCAGCGATGACCACACCAATATGAACTCTGCCCTGATCTCGCACGTTGAGAAGGGGCTGATTTCGAAATCGAATGCCATACGTCATTCATCGAATAAGGATGGACTGCGCAAGCTGCTGCGAATGTAGCCTGGGTCTTGAAACCGCCATGTGTTCGCAGAATGCTGCAACTTTCGGGGATATTTAAGCGCGTGTTCCTACGCTCTGATGCTGTGTGGAGATCAGTGATTTGGCCAAAGCAATAATTCTGTGTGATCGTTTTTCCTATGTATTTTTGTTCTTATCTATTTGCACACAGTGGCTCTTGATTTCGATAACTCCTGTGATACCTTAGACATAACCAAGCCAAAAGAGTGTTTGGATCCAAGAAAAGTTACCTACCTTCGACTACCTAAAGGACACACATGTTTTCTACCAGAGCCGCAAATTTCACCGCAATCTCTGCAGCCGTAATCGGAATCTCCCTCATTGGGGGATGTGGCGGCGGCGGAGGCGTTTCGACAACGTCAGCTTCAAATTCCTCGCAAGCCACTCCACCGGCCAGTTCCCTTGCAACGTCGGTGCCAGTGCCAACGTATGCTGCCGACAGTGTGGAAAAGTCGTTATTTGATCAATTGAACGTCATCCGACTAAGTGGTGGTTTTGGAATGCTATCGCAGGATCCCTCATTGGACACTGCTGCCCAGAATCATGCGAGCTACGTTAAAACGAATTACGCTACTCCAGTCAATTCAAGCTATTTTGTATCACCGGATATCTATTTAGTCGACGCTGCTACTGGATGGCTCAATGCCCACGTAGAAAAGGCCGGCTTACCAGGATTCACAGGCATTCTCCCGGTAAATCGTATTGCCGCGGCCGGGGCAAGTTATGCATATTCGGGTGAAGTCATGGCGTTCAATTCTCATGACACTTGTCTTTCAGGAGAGTTGGACACTGTTTTCCATCGCGGGCCACTGCTTAGTCCTATGGACATGTCAATCGGCATGGGCTTCGTTGACCTTGGTACGAGCTACGGTGTGTGCGTGTTCGAGCCGGGCTACAAGACCAGTCCTAGCCGCCCCCCATCGGGTTGGATCGGTGTCTACCCCGGTGATCGCCAGTTGCGCGTTCCGACAGGAATGCCCAGAGGTGAGGCTCCTGACCCCGCACCTGAAATCCCAAATGCTACCAAGGGCTATCCTATTAGTGTCTACCTGAATGACAACATCAGGTCGGTCGATACATTCACCGTTACCGCAGTCGGCGCCAGTACTGCAACGCCAGTGAAGTTGATCATGCGCGCAGATTTTCCTGCCTATCTTTCAGCTTCCGAGGCCCATATCTTACCCAAACAACCTCTGGCTGCTGCAACCACTTTCAATGTAGTTTTCAAGGGGACTAATGTCACGGGCCAGTCGGTGGAGAAAAGCTGGTCCTTCAGCACACTGTAACCCCGTAGTACTCAGGCCGTGCTGACTTCATTGTTGACATCGGCTCCATTCACCCTGTGGACCTTCCAGTGCTAGAGATGCGACAAACGAGGATAAACGCTTCACACACATGGACGGCGCTCTGCCCCGGTTTTTGCATTCTCCACTTCTGACTCATTCTCTACCCTGACTTGCCAGAACGTGGAGCGCAGCGCAATGGAGAGTCCCGGGAGTTCTTGCGTGGCCCGTACTTGTCCACGATCGTCGTTCCACCGCCCCAGCGGCTTGCATGCACGGCATCCGGTGTTTGATGCCCAGCGTCTGGTGTGGACGTTCAATGTTGTAAAACGCAAAGTGCTTCGTCAGCCCAATCAACAATTCACCCGTGGTGGCGTAGCTGTTGAGGTAAAAATCCTCGTGTTTGACATTGCGCATAGCCGCTCGTCATAGATTCAAACGCACGACCCAGTCCACACCCATGCTGATGGTGGCTCCCTCACGTTTGAGCACCCCGTGAAAGCCTCTCTGGTGAATTGTGTACCCTGGTCGCTATTGAACATTTCGGGTTTGCCATCGAGGTCCAAAACAAGTTGCCACTCTATTGGAGCAACTCGAACCGCGCGAGAAGTTCGCGAGTTCTTGATGACCGGGGTACACAAGCTCATCCAACCTCTTGGCAATGCGGCTGCATGCCGCGCCATGGGGCTGTGGCGCGGTGCGCCCGGACGCTACAAGGCACGCGCACACCGCGCACTACCTTCGTGGGGCCACACTCAGCGCCAAGGCCTGCGCGGCCACGCTCGCCGCTGGCCTTGAGCGAGGTGGAACAGTCAATGGTGATGCAGGCTCTGTGCAGCGAGCGCTTTGTTGACACCGCTCCAGCGGCGGTACATGCCACCCTGCTCGATGAGGGCAGCTACCTGGCCTCGGTGCGCACCATGTACCGCTTGCTGGCCGTCAACGCCAGCAGCACCGCGCGCCGTCGCCAGCGCAGCCACCCCGCCTATGCCAAGCCTGAGCTGTTGGCCACAGCACCCAACCAAGTCTGGTCCTGGGACATCACCAAGCTCAAGGGGCCGGCCAAGTGGACGTGCTTCCATCTGTACGTCATCCTGGACATCTTCAGCCGTTACGTCGTAGGTTGGCTGATTGCGCCACGCGAAAGCGCCGAGCCGGCCGAACAACTCATTGCCGATACAGTGGCGCGCACGATGTGATGCCGGGCACGCTCACGCTGCACGCCGATCGCGGCACCTCCATGCGCTCCAAGCCGGTGGTCAGCTTGCGGGTGGACTTGGACGTGGCCAAGAGCCACAGCCGCCCCTACACCTCAGACGACAACCCCTACTCGGAGTCGCAGTTCAAGACCATGAAATACCGCCCCGACTTCCCTGAGCGCTTTGGCAGCATCGAAGATGCCAGGACTCATTGCCAAGCTTTCTTTGCCTGGTACAACGGCCAGCACTGCCATTCGGAGATTGGTCACATGACGCCTCACAGCGTGCATTACGGGCAGGCGCAGGCCATGCGCGAAGTCCGACAAGCAACGCTGAATGCAGCATTTGCTGCAACGCCCGTGCCTGACACCCATGCCCACGGCGGCTTGGATTAACCCACCACCACCCCAGAGGAATATGACAGAAACAGCACATCCCTGCGCAGTAAATTTATGACGCAAGGTGTAGCAAAGTCATTGACACATTCCGTACTCAGTTGCTTCCTGCATCAATCGTGCAACTGCCAGATACAGCAATTAGTGTTGAACTGAAGAAATTCCCATCGTGGTATTCATCCTGGTAACTGTATATGAGAGTTCCTCCGTAAGGACAATAATATGTATCTTCCCATGTAACGAAAGTGACCATGACCGGTGGCGGTGGCGGTGGCGGTGGCGGTGGCGGTGGCGTGCACGTTGGATAGTCCGGTGCACCGTTAGGGCATACAGGATTGGTCCAACCACATGCAGCCGAATTCGAGTCAACCGTCACGATAGCGCCTGTGCAACTATCCCGAGTGACCATATTCACACCTTCACATCCAGTGCTGTTCGTGCATGCCGAAGCCCCCCCGCAAGCAGCGGAGTTCCAGTCAATCGAAACGACCCCACCACTACAAGTATCCCGTGTAACCATATTCGCGCCTTCGCATCCGCTAGTGGTCGAGCAAATCGGGAACGTACAGGTCGGGTAGTTCGATGCTCCATTGGCACAGGTCGGCACCGGGAACGTACAGGTCGGGTAGTTCGATGCTCCATTGGCACAGGTCGGCACCGGGAACGTACAGGTCGGGTAGTTCGATGCTCCATTGGCACAGGTCGGCACCGGGAACGTACAGGTCGGGTAGTTCGATGCTCCATTGGCACAGGTCGGCGCCGGGAACGTACAGGTCGGGTAGTTCGATGCTCCATTGGCACAGGTCGGCACCGTACATTTTGGGTAATCTGTGGCTCCATTGGAGCAGGTTAGATTACATACCGGCGGATTAACAGCTCCATTCGCGCAAACTGCTTGTGCTCCAGCTGGGGTACGGACGGAGTCGCTTTGCGTAGTGGCGGAACCAAAGCCTGTCGTACGCGCGGCTTCCTGTTGTGTTGGTTTCAGTCCCTGCCTCGTTTGAGACGAGTCTTGCGCCGACGATACGCCCCATAGGCTCGACACTATCAGAGCACAAATTAAAATCTTTCTTTTCACTTCTACTCCTTTAAGTGGGACCAACCCTATTACGCATGCGAATGATGCACCAGGGCAAACCTTTTGAACAAAAATTTGCACGTTTTTCGAAGGTTTTTAGATTTATTTTTAATTGTTTAGGCGGTTTCAAGACCCAAGCGCAACACTTGGTTAATTTATTTGGTTGTGGAATCCGCAGTGCTTCCGAAGGTTGCGGCACAGGCAGCGCAACCAACAAATACAGTTACTCGAAATTTTCGATGCACTGAATCTGCTGATGCGCAGCCGTTTCAGGGCGCGAAACGAGATGGCTTCAGCGCTACGTCCGTCCGGATACTTTTTCAACCAAGCCCACTTGCTGCCCGTCAATGGCGAGGCGCCTGCCTGTGACAGTTTGCGGCGCTCCTGGCGTCGAACCGCATCCACTGCCTCCCCGAGGTACTTTGAGACGTGAAACTTGTCGTGCACGATGTCGGCCTGCGGCATGCATTGTCTCGCTGCACTCATGTACGCCGGCCACATGTCCATGGCCACCGCCTTGATCGATGCACGTTGCTCCGGCGTGAGCGTTTCCAGCAAACCCACGGCCGCTTCAAGCTTTCGCTCTGGCACCAGGTCCAGTACACGCGAGCGGTCAATGTCGGTCAGGATGCTGGCGTAGGTGTGACCTCTCTCGGAACTCTTCTCATCGATGCCAAGGTACACAATCTCTTCCTCGGTGCGCCGCAGCATGCCGCGCTCCACGGCACTGACCATGATGGCTTGACCGTGCTCCAGGACAGTCGTGTGAGCGTGCATACGGCTTGCGTGGTGGGGCAAGCCTCAAGCAGCTTGATAACAAAGCCAGCCATCATGGCGGTGACCCGGCTGTAGCGCTCGGCCCAGGGAACGGTCAACTCCTCGACCGTGCCGTCGCTGTATTTGAGCTGAGGGATACGTGCTTTTGATGACAGTCTCGAACTGGCAGGTGTCAAGGTGGCGCCACTGGCGCTCGGTCCAACCGTTGACGTGTGCTCTCTTGGTGGCGTCCGTCGGGTCCGCCCACACCTGAGCCTTCTTCAACACGACTTCGACAACCACGCGCTGGTCTGCCAATGAAAGGTCTACCCGTCTGACCGACCAGGGGGACTTCAATCCCAGAAACTGCTCATACAGCGCGGTTTCCTTCATAGTGCTCTTGATAATTTTAAGAAACCGGATTGTCCCGCAGCAAGCAAAACATTACAGTGAAATTGACGAAGAACCAAACAAATATACCTACAACGTAAGTCGCTCCAAAATATAAAAAGCCACTCCCAGGGGAGTGGCTTCGCTGTTTGGCCTGAGGCGGGTATTGCTGACCCGCTTAAGGCACGAGCACTTGCGTTGCGGATGATTCCACCGTTGTGGCGCCACCCTGAGTTGCCGTGACGGTTAGCATGAATGAATAGGTCCCTGACACGGTAGGCAGGAAGGAGCTTGTCAACGAGCTTGCGTTGCTGATGGTGACGACAGCCGGTGTAGCTCCTACTTGCGTCCAAGCGTATGTAAAGGTGGCTCCAGAATACGATCCTTGTGTGGTAACAGTACCGTTCATCACTGTCGCCGCACCGATTGCCCCGGTTTGAGCATTTCCGGCGGTCACTGAGAATGCGTTGCCGACTCCTCCAACAACCACTTGGGAATCCGATGTCGCCACCTGAGTGGATCCGTCCGGCAGAACGGCTGTTACCGTCAGTCGGAAGGTGTACACACCGCTGACAGTCGGCAAAAACGTAGCCGTAGCAGTGTTTGCATTGGATAGCACAACTGCGGCCGGCAATGCGCCTTGCTGAGTCCACGCGAATGCGTAGCTAACCCCAGTAGTTGATCCTTGACTAGCCTGCTTTCCAGTCAACGTCGCAACTGTGTTTGGGGCAACGGACTGGGCGGGCCCTGAATCAGCAGTCATTGCGAAGAGCGCACCAGAACTCACGCCGCCAACAGAGGCCAAGACTGTAGTTTGACCCGAAACAGTAGTCACGCCCGCAGATGTCGTTGCAGTAACAGTAAGGTTGAAGGTGTAATTTCCAGCCACAGTCGGAATGAAGGATGCCGCTTGTGTGTTCGCATTCGACAAGGTCACAACTGCCGGGGTATTACCGACTTGTTTCCACAAATATTGATACGTCACACCATTGGCGTTTCCCTGCGTCCCAACTGATCCCGTGAGGGTAGCTACTGCACCTACAGCGACCGTCTGGGCGCTACCTGCAGAAACATTGAATACACCAGCAGGATCAGCTTGCACGACAACAGTAGTCTGTGACTGGGTAATCGACTTTGTGCCGTCTGACTGGTCCTTAGTAACGGAGAAAACAAATTCGTAGTTGCCAGTAGTCGTTGGAGCAACAAAGCTGGCAACTGTCGAATTCGTATTGTTCAAGATCAACGCTGTGGGTCCGCCATTTGTTCCAGGAAGCTGGGCCCAGGAATAGATGTAGTTCACGTTGGATGCCTTGTTCTGTACGGACCCGGTCAATTTAACGATACTGCCAGGGGTAACAATCTGTGGCAACCCAGCATCTACGATGTCGGGTGTATTTGTCGAGTAGACAATTGCAACCACAGTGCCGGAAACCGTCTGCGTAAATCCATTCACATCGGCAGTGACAAATACGTTCCAACTGTATTGCCCCGCAGTTGTCGGCGTAACCGTAGCTGAGGAATTACGTGCCCCTGCGATAAGCGCTGGTGCCGGGTTCGTTGAACCCGCAGTCCAGACATAGTTGATGTTCTTCACATCAGCGCCGGGGTTGATCGTGAATGGGACGTTTAGCGTGAGCGCCTTATTGATATATCCAACGATAGGCGTAGAACTCTCAAGGAGCCTAAACCCACTCTCAGGCAGTGGGTTCACGGTGATGTCCACGAAATTACTGACAGATCCGCCGCCAGTACCTGTCGATGAAGCGGTATTGGTTACCCGCCATACTCCGGCTCGCGCCTTCGGATCAAATGTGATTACTGTCTGGCATGTCCCCTCGCCCGACGCCCCAGCAACCAGCGGCGGTGCATAGCTCGCACCTACGCATTTTGCATCAGCAATTGTAGGCGTCGGCGAGCCTGAACTTAAGGCGGAAAGCGGAGAAACTTGCCACGTCATAGCACTCGGTGTTGCACCGCGCATCACAGCATGTGCTGTGAGCGCAGTGCTTTGTCCGGCATTCACCGTAGTAACGCCCGCATTGACATCGTTCAATTGCGTCGAATTCGAGTTTCCTCCGGTCGTATTACCCGTGCCGGACCCTCCTCCTCCACAAGCCGAGAGCAGCACCGCTATCGCGGCACCAAAAATGAGTCGTTGAAATTTCACTGATGTGCTCCTGGTAAGTTGCAAGTTATCGAAAAAGACGCTTGTGTCACGACGTTCAATAATTACAGATATTCAGCACCACACATTCGACAAACGAACATAGCGAACGTTTAAGTACCTGCAAAATGGCATTTGATCGATATGACGTGTCGATTTTTGGCAAGGGTGCTGCTGCCCACCCTATCTGTCGATGTGACTATGGGACGACGTGACATCCGTCCCATCGAAGCAACATTGCAACAGGAAGGGCCCGAAGCGGGCCCTTCATTGAAGTTGGCCGTGTCAAGGCCGCTTGCAACTATCTAGCGACGCACAGAGTCACTCTGACTTTGGGCGCTCCTTTGCCCGGTTGTCCGAGTTGACTCTGTTGTGCGTTGCGATTTCCCAGAATCCGACTGGCTCTGACTCGATGTCGTTTGTTGATCATTCTGCTGTTGGCTTGAGGTCTGCGTCCCTTCACTAGGTTGCTGATTGGCATCGCTATCCTGAACCTGCGCGAGCACGCAGACAGACGCGGCAGACAATAGAAGAGCTAAAACAGTGTTTTTCATAGTTCAACGGCGATCATCCTGCAATTACGTGGATGGGCAAACACTATTCCCTTTTGAGTAAGTGCTTCGATGGGTGCCACTCGCATTCCTAAATTCCATCGGTTGAGAAACAAAAACAAAGGGTCAATCGTAGAAGCAACCCACAGTCAAGAGTCCGTAGCCTGCAACTGGTGTGCCGTAGGGGTCATTGGGGTTTACAGTGTTGTCCACGTGAATTGTGTAAAACCCAGGACTCGTTGTGATGTCCGCTCTGAAGTTCGACTTGTACAGGTTGCGCGAGTCCACGCCTTGGGGATTGAAATAGATCTTAGGCTGGCCACTCGAAGGGCAAGCAGGCACAGGGATGATCGGATTTAAACCCGTTGAATTGTCATAGACGAGGTAGGTATCTGTAATAGCGAAACGACCGAATCTGTCCGCCATCAGTGTCCAGATGCCAGATTGGCAATAGAGGGCAAGTCCGCCCGGAGATGTACCTATTGCACCATCAGGTGCACAGGGCTGACCTACAACGCCACTCTTTTTCATCGCGGTCCAGACACCGCTCTCGCAAACGACCAAGCCAGCAGCAGATGCATTTCGCGCAATGCTCCCCTCATCGGGTGCATTGCATAGCGCGCCAGGAACATACGATCCGAGCGGGGTCAGTCTATCGCCGGCAGTTCTACCCGATGTACGGATCTCAGCAGCTCCCGTTCCATTGTCGGTTGTGAGCAGCGCATAGTTCCCATTGCTACCAGTGAAGGACGCAGGTGCTGCAGACGCCAAAATGTTCTTGTTGCCGACAACGTCAACTGATCGCACACCTCCGGCATAGCCTGCTGGAAGGTCGTTGCGGTCAGTGCAAGCAAATCCCCCGCGACCACCTCCCGCAGCGGTGCCGTCCATGTTTATGCAATCGCCGACATTCAACTTTTGCTTCGCGGTAACGTCACCCGCTACGGTCAAAGGCCCCTGCAGGTCCGGGTCTCGTGTATCACGAATACGGACGAATTGATTGAACAATCCCAAATCGACGTAACTCGATCCGCACACGATACCCTCAACATTGCCCAACGGATTTGGAACATTGAGGGCGGGCCCCCGAATATTGGCACCATCGCCCTGTCGCGATTGCCCACCGCTACCGGATTGCTCATCGAGCATTGCATATGCCAGGTCAAAACGCGTTGCACCTACTCCAAAACCTTTGACAGGAGTGGTAGTGCATACAGTCGTCGTAATTTGGCATCCTGTGCCGGGGCAGGCGCTACGCGTTATGTCGATTCTTACAACCTGTCGCGTAGGCATCCCAGCAGGGAATCCTGTCGTCAAGCGCTGCATGGCTATCAATTCTGGAATGGTCGGCTTCAACGAATCCGACGTACCGGGGACTGGATTGCCGTTCGAAAGATTTTCCCAATTGATGTAAGTGTACTTCTCCACCGCCATGGCAACGGTCTTGAGATACACGCCACCGCCACGCGCTATGGACTCTTCCTGCTGACCGGCGAGCTCGGCGTTTGCGTAGACCGCAAGGATTGCAGAAATGGTGATCGCAAGGATCAGCTCCAGCAGGGCGAACCCCGACGCACCCTTGCGCCGCGCGCCGAATGTGATTGCTCTGATTTGTCTTGATTTCACCATTCCGCGCTCTCTTCTTTTATGAAGCAACACTCAATCACTGCAAATTTGTCTTAGCTAGTGGGTGGCTGGTACCCGCCGCCCACGTTGGGATCTATCGGAACGTGAACACAAACGTATTGGAGTCGTCTGGCGTGCACACGTTTTGTGCTGTAGTGCCGTCATATTGACCACCCGCAGCCTTTACACTGGTACCGTTGATTTCGATCGCCTCCGCGACACGGTTCAACTGAGTAGCGATACCTGGGCATGCCGCTTTGTTCACCGTTGGCAATGTAATCGTGAATGTGTCCCCGGATGTGGGATTTGCCGCAGCAGCTGCAGTCACTTCTGATCCAGAAGCACCCAATTGGTGTTGTACCGTTGCGGTTGCACCAGCGCCACCAACTGTTAATGACACGGCCTTACCACGTGCGGCATTTGCAATCGCTGCCGTGGCGGTAGTCGTTCCCATTGTGGAGTAAGGCGTTGGACTTCCACTTGCCGAACCCGATGCGCGGATGACATTGGTGATGTTGATGATGTCTTTGGACGTGGGCTCAACTCGACCTTCGATCAACATCTCGCGCACAAACGGCGTAGCCATCGCACCAAGGATGCCGATAACAGCCAAGACAAAAATCAGTTCGATCAATGTGAAACCGTCTTCTTTCGAGACTTTCGTGATGCGTTTTGCTTGTGTAGGATTCATAGTCATGATGTATACCTTTCAAATATTCATTTAGTTGCGTTGCTTTAAATTAGTGGGGAGATGCTAGATACGTCTGCATTGCTCCCTTCATTTCATGAATTACTCGGAATTGCCAAGAGAACATGCTCAGTGTCACAACCAATGCACAGATAAGCAGTGCCCATCGGTAGAACATCATCTTTTTTATGATGTCGCCAAGAATTGCGCTTTCGACATAGCGGCCTGTCTCCTCAAAGCCGTCCGCAAACCCTTTGGCGTTATCCATGTCCTCCAGGTAGTAAAACATTTCACGGCTAATCATTCCAGTGCGAAAGGCGTCAACGCCAATAGCACCTGTGACATCCGCGCCATCAATTACCTGGTTGATGCGCCACTTAAGCCAAGGCGTCTTGGCCGACTGGCTAAAGATCTCCAAACTCTGTTTCAGGGTGAACACGATGCCGGCCCGCTTGCGCGTCAGGGTGCTCATGGTGGCTAGGAACATCGCCCCCTTCAGATCGCGGATCACGCGGTAGAGGATGATCCGCTCGTCCAACCATTCCCTAAAAGGGGAGACATAATTTGCAATCGTCCAGTGAATCCATACTCCTGCGGTAACCGCCAGGACCCCGATGATGAGCGCGTACGCCTTCACCCACTCGGCATATCCGACAAAATTCTTACCACTCGTGCCCCAATAGGCCAACGGCAGAAAGTCGTAATTTTCTCTCATTAACCGCGCACTGAAAATCGGGAAGGCGAGCAACATTGCTAGAGCCAGTCCAATGCCGAACAAACCGGATGCCAGCGTCACCAACGTCTTGTTTCGCACGTCATCCGAAAGCTTGGCATTCCGGCCAACGTCACGTAGCGCGACAATCAAAGCGTCTGCTCCAGCATCCTGGGCGACCCGGATGATGGCCACCTCGTCCTCAGGCAAGGTTCCCTGAAACGTGTCCGCCAGGTTGCCACCGTTTTCGCTATAGCGGTCGTACCAAAACGCGCATAGCGTCCCGCGCGCCCTGCCTTCATATCGGATGATGTCGTTTTGGAACAGATCCAGAATTTTGATTTTCCCACCTGAACCCTCAAGGACGCTGGCCATGTAGTTGTAGTAGGCGGCGCGCTCCCGGTTGAACTTCTTTGCGGCTTGCGCAAGCTTGAAGGAAAGCTTCTCGTGAGTCATTTTCTATAGCCTCGCATCTAGACCAGCTCGATGGCATCCTGTCGGGAATTGACTACCGGCTTCAGCACTGGCTTTCCATGACGCTCGCGGCCCATGTTCTGCTTCGCTTCAATGGTTTCAAAGGTCTCGAATCGTTCTTCAATCTCTCTCATGTCAATCGCTCCAAGAGTCGCTTTGTAGATGGCGCACTCCATCGCGTTCTTTCCGATCATGTCAGGGCTGTCAAACTTTCCGTCTGAAAGACTGCGCCAATAAGCATGCAGGTCTGATGTGTTGCCATTGAGGATCATTTGGCCCATCTCATCATTTGGCTCAATCATTTCGCAAACAACTGTTCGGCCATTGAATCCGTTCAATTCCTGGATTCCATCCTTGCGGCAATGATGGCAGCCGGCGGGGTTATGGACGCGGAAGGAATCTCGGTCGACCTTGAACAGCCTTTCAACTCGTGACCAGTACACTTCATGCTCAACAGCTGCCTCACCTTCAATTCCAAATTGACGAATGGAATCCGTTGGTGATACAGAGCAATGCTCGCAGTTCACTGGAAGCAGGGCCTGATAGATCAGGAGCCTGATGATTCCAGGTGCGCCAAGGACTTCCCGTGGGATATTGATTTGTGGAGATACAAAGCGTTCAATGATCCCCAACCCAGATCTAGCGTGGGTTGTTGTGTAGACGGTGTGCCCTGATTCAACAACTTGACGGGCGATACCACCTGTTTCGGTATCGCGAACTTCTCCCAAATACAAGACATCAAGCGCTGACCGATACAGCGCGCGCGCCGCGGACAGGAATGCCGTATCAACCTCCGACTGCGTCAAAACTCGCGCGAGCGTCTTCTGGTATGCGTTCGGAATATCGAGTTCAACAGGGTCTTCAATCGACTGAATTTTTAAGTAGTGTGGCAAGCGTGAAATCACTTGTGCGAGTGACGTTGACTTCCCTGAGCCAACTTTTCCGGCAAAGCAAACAAGCCCCCCCTCGCTGCGAATCACACGCTTGAGAATATCCATGTGGGACTTAAGGTATCCCGCCGTTTCGAGTGACTTGATGCGCGCACTTTCACCAAGGCGCTGAACGCGCATGGTGACAACCGTTCCCTTGTCGATCGCCATTCCAGACCAGCGTAGCCGTATCTTCGCGCCTTTGGGACGATGCGCTTCCGCGGCCAACTCAAGCGTAATCTGGGCCTGCTGTTCGATGCGGCTATCGAACTGGGCTGACGAGCCACCCCCGCTCAACTGCCACGCGATACCCAGCAGGTGGCTCATAGTCTCGGACTTTATGACGTGCTGGGGCGGACGTACATATCGGCCACCAATCTTGAAGGCAATTTGCGAGTCCTGCTCCTGCAGGTTCAGCGCCCAGTCAATGTCGTCCGCGTTTTGGTCATAAGCCCACGCCACCACCTTCTTGAATTCCTGGAATAGCGCACTCTTTGTGGGATCCCTGGCAATCTCTCGACGGCTTCCCAACGTTGCACTACTGATGTGCCCCTGGCTAAGGGATATAATCAATTTCGAAACAGCAAAGTAGCCTTTGATCACTTGGTAGTTGCTGTTCTTAAGCAGTTGCACTACATCCGCGACAACATCTTGCGTGATTTCATCACGATTGATAAAGAACGCACACTCGCGCGAATTCTCCGAAAGAAGCACGACCGCGATCTTGCTATACAACCACGCATTCACCTTCACATCCGAATTGATGACCTTAAAGAAGGGAGCCCCAAGTAACGCGTCCTCGGTCGTGATGAGTTCCCTGCTGCATTCAATCCCACCAAACGTCACGGTGCCGTGTTGAGCCACTGCGGTGAAACTTTTTTCCTCAGCAGACCCGCCAATGCGGACAACCGATGCATCGACTGCTTCACCCTTAACTTGTGGCCGTACGGCACTAGACGGCAGCTTTTGGATAGTCCCAACGCTAGTTTCATGACGCACTACCTCTGGATCTGACAAGTGCACCTCCGCAGACGGGGTCAACGACGACATTTTCCTTACTCCCGGTGCCCGGGCGGAACCTTTTGAGTCCCTAGAGAACGAGTTAAATAGTGACATATCGGGTGTGGTCGCGAGTTATGCTATTCGTTGACTTTCGGCGCCTGGACGGCACCTGGGTTGACTTGTGGCAACGGCATCGGTTGTGGTGGTACAGGCGTCAAACGAAAACTGGAATCCGGTGACTTTGATTGTTTTGCCTGCAATTCAGCTGCGATCTCAGATCCGTTCCAGCATACGACGGCAGGGCAAGCGCCTTTTCGAACTTTCTTCGTTTTTGGCGAAAGCTTGACGCACTCATTTTGAATATCGTCAACATGACACATCGCCACGTCCTTGCCAACAGCTATGTGGCTGTGGGACGTGGAATCAACGCGCAAGTCAGCAAACTTCATGTTCGCCATACCATACACAGACCGGACGGACCAGACGGGAAGTGGTACATCTTCTTTCTTTGCACCAGACCGATGATCAGTGAGAATGCCTGACTTGGCCGCTTCATCCTGCGCACGCGCAACTGCCTGGGCATTGTCAATCTTCATCATTTGCCCGACGGACACCACCGAATTCTGAATGTCTTGCGCCATGGCGCTGAAGCCTGATCCCAGTAGCAGGGATGCCGCAACCACGGCAACGGATTTCGTATTTTGTTTCATGTACTGCCCCCTTATTTGATCGCGTAGACTTTGCCGATTAGTTCTGATGTGATGGAAGATCCCACAATTCCCTTCTGACTTGGGTCCGTTCCCTTGCTGTAATAAATGCTCAGTGAATCCCAGTCCAACACGTCAATTTGTTGTGTCAACGCATCCATGCTGCGGAGAGGTCCCTTGAGCGTGACTTTGCCGACGAGGACGTTGGGCACGCTTTGGGGGCGTGGATGTGGCTTGCCGTCTTTCCGCAGAGGCGCCTTGAATTCGTACGCCACCATCTTGAAAGGTGTCGCTGTGTTCAAGGATGGCAGGACCGTCTGCAACTTGCTTTCAAGCGGCAATTTGATGTCCTCTGGCTTGTCGAGCTTGGCAAGATCAATCGCGTTGGCTTGCTGAATCAGTGGCCACGACAACACCATGCTCTGCATATTCGGAAACGCAACCGCGGTTTCCGGGAGAAGTTGTTTTACCCGCTCACGCATTTGCATGGACGTCTCCCCAATTCGACTGCGTTCATATGTGGCCTGACAGTCCCATCGGCGCTTGTCTACGGCAAGGTCACCTGCGGTGCATTTGGCGATTACCAAGGTCCACCCGGCAATAATTGCTGGCTGCATGTCGAGACTCTTGCGCACCAAAAGGTAGGCAGCAGCGTCAGGCTTTGGCGTCCGCGCAACAAAGTTGGCTACTACCGGCTTCCAGGCATCCTCGGGTGAATCCTCGACGACTTTGTGTGCATCCTTGTCCAATCGCCTTTGATACGCCATATATTCCGAATAGCCACGCTGTCCGATCAGGACCAGCGCTCCAATAACCGCTGTGATTACCAGAGGCTTCGGAATGCGATTGGTCTTGCGAGGCAGCCTGAGAAGACGGTCCTGATCCGTCCGAACGACGTCGAAAACCTCAGGTAGCGCAAAATTTCGCTGTGGCTCAAGACCGGAGTTACGGATGTCCGAATAGACGGTAATCCGTTCACCCTCGTACTGTGCGATAAGACTTCGAACACGGGCAAGAATCTCGTGGTCCGAATCAGCATTTACAATTTCGTCGGTGCTGGCAGGCTGACCGTTGCGCACCATTGCAAGCCAGTACTGCCCCTTGGAAATCGAGACTGCGAATATGGCGGTCCCCAGCGCAAGCTTGCTGACCAGAAGGGCTGCGGGAAACACTTGCCCTTCTGCCTCCTGCGGCAAAATACCGTAACCGCAGAGTGGCGAGCGGAAAATGTAGTGCGTCGCTTTGGCCTTACTGGCCATGAACTGCGACTCTTCTTTGCCACCCGCCTGGATCAATGTCCTCCAACGAAGTCCGAAAGCCGCCTGAACTTCGCCGTTTTCAATGACTTGCACTGTTGGCGCATCAATTGAGGTCGGTTTCGGTTGCTTTGCGGACTTTTGCTTCCGTTCTGCCCAACGCGACTTCTTCGGCGGTTTCGCTGCCTCTCCCGAAGCAACGTCCGCAAACAGCCCATCCCCATCCGACGCGGACTGACGCTTGAAAAGACGAGAAATGATGGACATTTCAAACGCCCTCTTCAACCACCGCTGTAACCAATAGGACCGTTACAGACTTCACGGTTGCGCTGGAGTTGGATCCACCAGCGAGAATTGGTACGTCTTCGCCCAGGCGACGGCTATTTGCGGTGGAGGTCTGAACTTCGAATCCGCCAATGACTTCAGTGCGCCCAGAGCGAACCGGAACTTCTTGAACTGAGCCTGCCCCGTTGATCGTCTTCTGTTGGACCGTCACAGCAGCTGTCCCTGAGCCAACGGTGTACGGGCGCAAAGGGTCCGCCGTAGTCACATCGAGCGCCACAGACAGGAATACGCTGCCATCGGTCTTGGCTGTTGGAACCACGGTCAAGAAGGTACCCACCGTCTCATCCTTTTGAGTAACAGACGGTGTTTGAGCCACAGTTGTAGCACCAGTAGGTATATTTGTGGTCTGAACCTGATCGACATAGTTGAACGTTGTCCGCAACGCTTGCGTAAAGGGAACGCCAGACGTAGTGGTGAACGGGAATACTCGACGGTTGACGACCGTTCCGATTTCATTCAATGCTTTGACTACGAGGCCAGAGCCGGACAACGGCCCCATCATCTGGGCGAGATTTAATGTTCCTGCCTGGGCGCTTGCCAATGACGTTGGGGTCGAGACATTCAACGCGGAGTTGGTTGTGTTTTGCACCAGATTCCAGTCGATACCAAAGTCCGACCCTTCTTTGGAAACAACTTCAATTGCTTCAATCAGCATGCGCACACGTCGCGACATGACCTTGTTTTGCTTCTTGATGAACTCTGCAATGCGCTCTTGCGCGGCTGGAGTATCTGTAACTACCAGCGTCTGGTTTTCACCAGAAATCGAGAACTTGCCACCGGCCGAAATCATCGACTCAACGATGGTCTTTATGCCATCAAGCTGATTGGCATCCTTGAGTGTGAAGCTCGTCTTCGACTGGCTCGTGAACTGGCTATTCGCACCGCCTCCGCGCCCCAAGCTGGCGTTCGTCCCGGAGATTTTTGAGGTTGCCATCAAGTCATAGGTGCGAGTTTCGACTCGATAGAACTCGGCTCCACCCGCTGTAGGACGCCAGGAGGCTTGGGCTTGATCTGCAAGGTCATCCAACAGCTTCCACAGTGGAGTCCCGTTCGTGCGTAACACAACTTGCGTTGCTGTCATAGCAACGTTGGCCATTGATCCGGTCTTCTGTGCGAAGGCACCGGCGGGCATCAGCGCGTCTGGCGTTGCGGTAATTGACAGGTTTGTCGATTGGGAAACCTGGCGAAGGGCAGTGCCAAGATCCACTGGCTGATTTGAGTAGAACGCAGTCACAGGTACCGACACGCGCAACTGTGACGGCATCTTGGCATCCCGTGAAAGAGGTATCGAGAGACCCGCTACATAAGGCCGGGCGACTTCTTGGGAGGCAATGCGTCGGGCCTCGCTTTCCATCACAAGGGTGCGGGCTTGTTGCTGCCGATTCGCGGCGACTGCAGTCGCATCTTCAAAATTCGCCTCAGTTCTCGACTTCAATGAGTTGGCACAACCACCGAGAACGCTGATGCACAAGGTAGCGACGAGTGTGATTTTGAATGGGAAGTTCACTGTGTTTTTTCCTTGTTGATTCATTAACGGTCGGTTGAAGCCATGCGATCACACATCTCGGCGCGGTGCACAACTCGCAACACCGAGTTGTTGTAGAAGCAGGGCTGCAGTGGCAGATCGGTCAATTCGGTCGATGCAAGCAACGAGCGAACCGCGCCTCTGAAGTCACCTTGGAAGGCAGTCTGAGCCGCCACGGGCAAATCGCGCTCGACTGCCCAGTGCTCAAGATTGAAGATCCAACCACTCGACGCCGCCCACTTCTCAATGGTCTTGCGGATCGTTTGGTCAGCGAGGCTCACTTCCCAAATCCGCTGCCCATTGCCCATATATCCCGATAGAGCGGAGCCGGCCGCTGGTGCGATCGGAAGCTGCGGCGTTTCCTGGTAAGCACGATTCATCATCGTCACACCGCTTTGCGCATTGGCTGCGATTGCGCCGAAGAGCATCACCACAGCAGCAAGAAATTTGGCTGGCCGGTTCATATTGATTTCCTTGATAACTAATCTATGCTTAACCACTGATTGCACATTCACTCTGCTGTGACAACCATTACCTTGTTGTTGTATGCATGAGCCCGGATGCGGTGCCCGTAGCTGCGCGCCTGAGAGATCACGTAGTCTGTTGCGGAAACAAAGCCGTCGCGCACCAATTCGGCGTTGCCGCTAACCTTGATCTCGGGCCCGTTCTTCCAAATGAGTTGCCACCCTGCTTCATTGGCCCAACGCTGAAGAACGCCGCGAACGTTCACATCCATAGCCCTCATTTGCCAACGGCTGATCTGCGCTTCCTGGAAGCCCGAAATTGGCTGAACGAAGTGGGCACTTGTCGCATTGCGGACCGCTTCAACTTCTTTGGCCGCCTGAGCAGCACTCATCCGTCTCGCGCTGAGAGTCGCAGCCAATGCGCTCAGATTTGCATCCGTAACCTGGGCTGTGTCGATGAACGCTTGTGTTCCTGCCACAGCTCCTGCTTCCCTGACTGTGACGGTCGCCCCGGTTGTTATTCCCGCTTGAGGCAACGGAATCAGTGACTCAGTCGTCATGACGGTTATCAAAGCTCGTGGTACGCCAGCACTCACGAGTTGAGCAGCAACACTATTTGCTCGGCTTTGCGCTACACCGTCCTTGTAGCTTGCGTCGTACCGTCCTATTACTTCGTATCGAGCAGTTGGCGCTCGTGTCCGTGCGACTGCGCGAACGCTTTCAGAGCCTTTCGCGCCCAATTTTGTTGACCCAATAGCGAACTGGATGTTGGCTTCGTTGATCCGTGCTGGTACGCTGCCGTATGAGCCAGAAACACTGTTTTGACCCACGGCCCTGTTGGCGGCAGCCTGGCTGCCACCAGTGTAGACAGGGCCCGCCGACACAGTTGGCGACACGCCGGTTGGCTGGAACTGGGCAACGTCACCTTGAACTGGCACAGCGTAACTGTTCACATCGACTGCAATGCGTGGCTGCGGCTGCTCTTCCAATACGCTACGCGGCAATGTTTCGATTCCGCCAACCGCAGCGAGAAGTCGATCCATAGACGCCCGTGGCCTGGGCACAGGTCGGTACTCGGGCAACACGGAGCCAGGTTGAACTACGGTTGCAAACTGTCCGTTGGCCTGCGCCGGTTGCGCCGGCTTGGCCACACTGCTTGGGGCCAGCCCAGCATAGACCACATTGCCTTGGCCGCGGCCAAGGCGAAGCGCGTAGGTGCGCGCAACTCCAGAAACTCGCGTGTATGGGCCGTCCATCTCCGGTGTTTGGAAGGTTGCCCCGGTTGGTCCTTGCGCGAAGATTGCGGGAATCGGCTCACCTGCCCGAAATTGGAAATAGGTGTAGGTGCCGTTATCAAACACTTGCACTGGCTTCACACGGTAGTCTCCAGTGCATTCGTATGAGAAGTCGTATGCTCCGATACGCTCGGGCGCGCTCCCCTGAACCACACCGAACCCGAACACCAGCAAAGCGCCGAAGTAACGAACTTTGAAACTCACATTCTTCTCCGATTGATATAAGGGCTTGGGAACTCCATGTCAGCCGATACTTGAACGTTGATACGCGTGCCCTTTGGAATCGTGATGGTCGGAGCAATGTCCTTGTTCCGCCCCAAATCAGCAGTAGCTATCTCAGAGAGAACCTTCCCGGCAGCCGTGTTCGGTCCGCCGCCCGTGGTCCCAATATTCGTTACAGGAGCGGTGCTGCCACTTTCAAGCTTGTCGGCAAGCAGCGCGATCAATATTCCGCTAGTGAATCGTTTGAAATAGTGGTTGTCGACGTCACCTGTTATTCCAGAAGCGCCGGTCTGGTCTTCACCCTTGTTCCCGGGCAAATCGAACGAGATACCGTTTGGTAGAACAATTCGTGAAAACGCAAATAGCATTCGATCCTGCCCAGGCTTCACGCGGTTCGAATACTCGCCAACCAACATAGACCCCTTGGGGATCAATAGATGCTGACCACTGAGTGAGTCATAGATGTCCATGGTGGTGAACGCGGTAATGTCACCTGGAAGATCGCTATTCAAGGACTTGCCCAGTACGGCAGGGATCACCTTCCCTTGAATCAATGTGAAAGGGTTCTTGACGCGGCTCGGCGTGATTGCATGAGTCGGCTTGAGTTCGGAGTACTCTTTGATCCAATCTCGATCGCTGTCGCGCGGTGCCTGCGCGGAAGCCTGGACTTTCAGTAGGTTGGCAAACCGATCTGCTGGATCAGCGCCATCGCCACTGCCTGAACCTCTGTTCGCCAGGGAAGCTTCGAGTTCGGCGTCCTTGGCGGCCCTCTGTTCGGCCTTGGAGGGTGAACTGTCTGTACCCATAATGCCATTGCTACTGTCGACAAGGACACTCCGACTCGTCCTTGCAGACGCCTCGATTTCGTCGGCGGGGGTCATCCCAGCTTGCGCCACCTGTGCACTACCGGTAGTCGGAACTGCAGGCTGGCTGGCCGCCGGGAGGGGCAGCGGAGCTGGCAGAACAAGCGCCGCAGCTGCCTCATGAGCAGCTTTTTCCCGAGCGGCCTTCCGTAACGCGGCCTGTTCAGCCTCAATCTGATCCTCAGTGCCGGTATTCCGCCGCTTATCTACCGTAGGCTCGTCTTGGCTCACGGTTAACCGCATCATTTGCGGGACTGCATATCCGATCATTGCCAACACGAGGAGAATGCCAACGGTCCAAGCTACCGCTGACTTCTTGAGAGGTGCTTTGGCGTCTACCGCCCCTGGGTCAATGATGGACTTATCTGCAATTGGCATCTTGCTATTTCCAGAAGCTAAATGCAGCCGGCGCCTTGCCAGTACGAGCGAAACGGATCTCTGTCTTTCCCAGCTTGAGCACTCCAGATGCGATCAACCGCTGGGCGACAATGTAGTCGCCCTTGACCAAATAGTTCACCAGTTGGAAGTCACCGTCTTCAACGGTCGCGAAGAGTGCTGGCATTTCCTGCAATCCGGTCGGCAATTTGATCCACGTGAAGCGCCCGTCATCAAAAACTGACAGCGGCTTGAACTCGCCTTCACCGGTTATTAGGTACCCAAACGACAGCTTTTCTGGGTTAAATGCCTCACCACGCCCTTGCCGCTCCTGGTCAGCATCACGATCACTCTTCTCCTTCGCCTCAACTACAGCGCCGAGGTCCAAAAGCATGGTTTGGTCACGGCGCCATGTGACGCGTTGGTACCACTTAGAGCCAACGCCCGTGGATCTGAGTACAAACTGATAGCTGCGCTTATCAGTAAGCACCGTCATTGACGATTCAATTTGATCGTAAATCGGCTTAACGAAGAGGTGCTTCTTGTTGGCGGTTGGAGTCAACTCCCAATTCTTGGAGTCTCCTGCAGCAACAGTCGTGATCTTCTCGTCGTCTGCAAACTCGATATCCGTAACCGCCTTGGGACGCGACAGAACCAAATATGTCTGATCGGTGTTGTATTCGAACTGGACAAGTCGGCTGTCGCCTGGCAATGGCGTCGCCACCAATTCAGCCTGAGCCACTGGCGACAGCACTATCCCAGCTATGGCCGCGACCAGCACATAAACTTTGTTCCAGTTCATTACTGCTTACCTTCTTGTGTAATGTTGAGACCCGTAACGAACAGCCCGAGTGGGTTGGCGAGAATCTCTACTTCAGTCTTTGGTGGTTGGAGCTCGTACTTGACCGTCACGCGCCACTTAGCTACCAAAACTTTGCTAGCGTCACCACGGGACTCGGTCGTTGAGAGAAATGCAAAGGCGACACCAGGTTGGCTGATGTCAACGCTCGTTACCACCGGCGTACGCGTCATCTCAGGCTCATTTGCAAGCCGTTCGTTGATCTTTTGCTCCGTCCGAAAGTCCGCAAATTGGCTTGTGCCGAGCCCACTCGTCATCACATTGGCCGCTTTGAAAAAACGCGGTGTCAGCTTTGGATCAATCGTGAAGATGTTCACGATGAACTTCGCCAGCTCGGCCTTGATGACCGCTTGATTGGGACGAATGCTCTCAATCTTGGTGGGGACATTTCGAATACCCCCGTCGTCGTTGACCGCGACGTAGAAAGGAACAGCAGTGGATCGGTTTGCAAGTGTCACAGCGCCGACCACAGCAATGCCTGCTACCGCCGCACATGCAAGCGCGGCGACAAACATCCTGGCTTGTGTGACCTTAGCGGACCCGTAGATTTCGGCAAATTTTCCAGCAGGGTCGCTGTACAGCCCCGCCGGCGCATCTCGGAGATCAGCGAGACTTGGCAGCTTTCGTGGTTTCTCGGTTCGATCTGACAACTTGGGACTCCATCAATTGATGCGTCCAATTATGGAGATCCACCAAAAAACCGATAACGTTCAAATGCCATTTTTGGGGCACTTACGTGTTACGTGTGTTCGATTCTTTGCTTTTTTCAGTCGCCGGCCAGATTCAAAATAAATCGGCCACCGCGAAAAACGAGGAACAGCAACAGCATTGCAGCGACCACTAGACTCTGAGAGTGCTTTTCAACAAGGGTGCCCCACACCTTCAACCAAAGCGGCCTCGTGTCAATTTCGTCTTCCGTGAAGCCCTGCTCTGGTCGGTCGTCAGTGGAAGGTGTGCCCTGCTCTGTCGCGCCCAGATCACGCTCAATGTCGCTAAACGTCAGGCCATATGCGTCCAACGTCCCCAGTATGAACCCGTCAATTACATCGTGGCATTCTTCTACTGCAACCATGGGTCGAACCCGCTGAGCCATACGAATCTGTTCGACCGGTTCAAGATGCGCATGAGTACCAAGCCACGCAAGCAACTGGACTGGATCATTGAATTGGGGATGAGCGACCTCCATTCGCTGGACATCCCCTTTAGCCGACCCCGTTGTTGGGGGTAATTCATTGGGCCGTTGATCTGACATGGCTATTTTCACTTTCAATATTCGTATTTAGCACAACACGTAGTGCCTGAGCCAAATCACTTCGTTGAATGCTTGGCTTTGAGCCAGTCGCGGTGTGGGTAATCGCCGAGTTCAGCGAATACTGCAGAACACCTTCAACGTCAGCAATCGTCTGTCCAGCCAAACATTCGGCAATGTCAAACACATCCAGCTCGGTGTCCAATCCAACGCCACGCTTTTTGAGCCAGTTGGAGATATGACGCGGGATCTGGTCGCGGGGAGGCGTGCCAAACATGACCTTCTCGGTAAACCGTCCGGACCTGAGTAGGGCAGGATCGATCTGATCAGGGTGGTTTGTTGCTGCTATCCAAACAACGTCCTTGACTTTGTCGTCGGCGCCGTCCATAACCGTCAAGAGCTTGTTGACCATATCTGGACTGTTGGAATACTGTCGATTCCGCAGAATGTCGTCTGCCTCGTCAATGAACACGATGGTTGGACGAATGTCCTTGGCTTCAGCGAAGAGCTTGTCGAGCTTTGTTCTGTCCGCCAGGAGGTCAGGCCCAGCCACGCTAAGAAACGCCCACCCAGCCTCCTTTGCCATAGCACGTGCTGCTGCAGTCTTACCTGTACCTGATGGTCCATGGAAAAGTACACCGGTCGGCAAAGTCCCACCCATCGACTCCACCCTGGAGATGTCTTTAAGCCGTGAAGCTACCAGGTCAATCGTTGTGCGGGTCTCGCTATCAAGAATTAGCTCACTGAGGCTCTTGGTATCGCCGGGCAGTTTGCCTTGTCGGCCCTGCACCTCACGGAGCGCCGTCATCCACTGGGCGAGGCCAATATGGCTATCGCCCGTCTTGTTGGCCAAATCTGGCAGGGCTTTGGTCACGGTTACCAAGCGGGCAACAGAAAATCCGTTCCACCGTTTCGCAACCGACAATGCATCAACCTCGACCACATCAAGGCCGGCAGCGTATTTTCGGATCGACGAGGTGATGATGCCAATGCGCGCATCCTCATCCGGTGGTGTGATCTCAACTTTGTAGTCAAAGCGACCTTCACGGATCGCGGCCGCATCCAGATTGGCAAGGTAGTTTGTAGCTGCCATCAGAATCACCTTATGTCCACGGAGATTGACAATCTCAGTCAGGAGGGTATTGGTGATCTTCAGATCTTCAGAGCTGCCACCAGCTGAGTCACGACTCTTTATGAAAGAGTCAATTTCGTCGAGGAAAAGAACGCATGGCGCGTTGCGCTTGGCGTACGCGAAGGTGTTGGCCAGAACCCTTGGCATGTTACCAACCCATTGGCTGGACATCTCACCGTACGTAACTTCGATAATTGGGACGCCGAGTTCGCCGGCCAACGCACGGGCAAACACTGTTTTACCGTTGCCTGGTTCGCCGCTCATGAGAATGCCGTTCCGAGGCGCCTCGGAATCCACGGCACGCGGTGCAAGTATCAACTTTGCCGGGCCGATCAATTTGTCTTTTACGGCCCTCATCCCAAAAATCGAGGCAAATGTGGTACCTGACTTTTGTGCCACGAATGGCACAGCATACGTCTCGTCCCCCTTTTCGACGCTATTTGCCTTGTTGGTGGCAACCGATGTCGACATATTGGAGTTGTTGAACTTCTTCTCATCAGCATCAGTCCACTTGATAAAGCCAAATGCGGGTTGAATCATGTAGAAGTACAACAGGCAGACCCCCTCAGCAATGATTGTGTAAGCTTGCAAATTTCCAGGGAGCGCCTTGAGAACAGCGATCCCGCCAAGAGCTATGAAGTGCAAGCCTGTCCAGCGTATCGGGTATACATAGGGGGCGACAACGAGAGGGAGCTTACGCCCCCATGGGACATGGATAAAGACTTCAACTGCGTAGCCTGCGAAGCCAATAGCAAACACGCTGTGAACGAAGATGACGAAGTACTGCGAAGCAGATGCGGCAAACCCGCCACCATGTGTACCTGTTACAAGCGTCCAGGTGTCCAATGGCGCAAGGAAGTACATAGCAATATACAAGGCCCACCAAAGAGTATCTACCACCAAAAGTGGAAATTGAAGAGCGGCACCGAACCAATTGAGCAACGGGCTACTACCACCACCCAAGCGGAACCATAGCGCTCGATTAACGTCTTCCCCCGTCATACCTTGGCGCAATGCAAGCCGTTCCTTTTGACTGTATCTCATGATGTTTCCTTTGAACATGAGACCAAGATACACCAGAAGTTCTCTCAGTCAAGGGGTGATCTTTCATTGAAGGCAAAGGCCAAGACTGGTGCACTTGGCATGGAGGCATGTCATCTTCCACATTCGCCATTTTTGCAGGTGATCCGTATTCAACACCAGCGAGCTTGAGTGGCCTTTGCTGCCAAGATGCAGCCATCCAATGCCTAGCTTCTAATCCGACCAGGAGCTTTTTGCGGGAGCGCCCCCCTTCTGACTGCTTGGAGGTTGTTTTCCTGCCTTTGCTTCATATGACTTTTGAGCGGAGCGGTAGGCGTCTGCTGCACGCTGTGACATTTTGCTTAAATCACGGTCGAAATTAGCTTCGCCTGGCTTGACGCCCGCTTTGGTCTGAGCCTTCAGGTCGTTGTTGAATGCCCGCTTTCCAGTCGCCGTCGATACAACGTTGCCTGCAGCCCTCGTAAACGGTTTTACCGGGTTGGGCATCAGCGAGGTCAATCCAGAAGCAACGTTAGGCGATGCCTTGCCGCTACCGAACCCACCACCAGGGCTCTCAGACTTGCCAATACCACCCATTCCACCACGCAATTCTTGCCCGAACCCCTTAAACCCCAACGCTACCGATCCAGTTAGGCCTCTTGCAATTGAGTCAATTCGCTGAACCATCATGTAGCAAACAAATGCCATAACAACCATTACTGCATAGAGAATGCAGTCGATCACAAGTCCATCCAATCCGCTCTTAGGCGGAGGCAGCTTTTCAGACAAAGTAACCATACTCAACATCACCGTATCAGTAATTGTCACTATCAATGCTCCAATGACCTTGGCCATTAAGGAGGAGACAAAAAACGTTAACCACTTATCAAAAAAGCTTTCTAGCGGCTTGAATACCATGAACGGGATGAACAAGGGCATTACGATCAACGCAATGTAAACAGACATTTGCGTCAAAATAACCGTAGATATAAAGACACCCAGTGTGACTACCAATATAAAAAAGACAACTATAAGAATTAGGTATTTGATAAAGGCTGAAATCGCTGTGAGTAACGCGCCAGATGCATTAAAGTCCCAAAACCCTGTAGTTGATTCTGAAACCTTAAAATCGAGAAGTCTGGAAATTACCCTAAACGTTGACCTGGCGGATGTTTCAATCAACTTGGCAATCGATCCGTCACCGTAATTTTTCCCCGCGATCTCGTGCCCGACATGATCCATGAACTGTTTGGTAGATTCTCCCAAGCCTTGCACACCACCAACCTGACCCAAAAACATCCAAGCTATTACAGCCACAACCCCGATCGGCAACATTTCACCGATCATGTAGTCAACCATCCGGCCAGTAGCCATTCCTTTGATTAGCGCCCAAACCACATTCATGAGCACGAAGAAGCCAAGCATTTGAATGCCAATCGCACCAGCTCCACTCTCGCTAACCATCCTTTGAAGGGTGGCTTCAATTGCATTTACGGTATTTCCAAATGTGGCAATTGCAGTGGCTGTAACACCAGAGGTATCTGTTGCAGCATGAGCTTGAACAGCCATCCCAAGCAGAGCAATGCCGACAAGACCAGAAACCACCGGGCGAGTGAGTCGAACGAATTTCATAGTCATTTCTGGTGCAGTCGTTGTGTATTAGCAGTTGAGATTTGCTTTTGCTTTCTGGACTCTTACGCTCACCTGAATGACATACCATCGATAGCACTCTGAATTTCACTCGCTTTTGCCGCCTCAGCTTCCTTCATCCGTGTCGCGGTATCTGCTGTACGTGCCGCGGCTTCAGACTCCTTCTTTTTGGCAAGTGCCTGCTCAGTACCTGTTGCATTCGCCATGATGATGGCAGTGCGAGCGTTCTGCTGAACGAGTTGATTGACCTGTGTATTGAGCATGCCGATTGCCTCAGTCGGCCCTTTTGCATTATCAAACTGACCACTGTTTGCAACGGCCGACTGCAGATCCTGGTTAGCTGCCTCAACAATCCTCCTTTCGGTTTCTAGGCGTTGCCGCGCTTGCAAATCACCGTCTGAGACGCGCCTCGCTTCAATGTTGAGGTAGTCCTGAAACGTTACCCCTCGCAGAGAGGCCTGAACCGTACGTGCGTCGAACACCTGATTGAGTTGCTGCAAACTGCTCCCAGCTCTTTGCAAGCTACTTTGGTAGTTCTGGAAGTTGTTGATCTCTCGGTTCAAATCTCCGAGGGTAGCCATGACATCTCCTTGGCCGAGAGGGAGGTTTGTCAGCAATAGTTGCTTCCAATTCTTCACGTGGTACACGGTGGAAGTAATCAATTCTTCCATGGACCTAATTTGCTTCAGCGTCTGGGTGCCCAATTGAACGTTGTTGAGAATTTGCGTTGCCTCGGTTGCGCCACCGACACCACCAGGTGATGCAAGAGCCGTAGGTCCAACGATAGTAAATGCAGCTGCGATAGCTAGAATAGATGCCTTGCTAAATAGTGACATGTAACACCTCCGTTAAGAACTTGAATTCCCACCCATCACCGCCGATGGCTGCGTATTCCTTTGCCAGCTCCAACATACCGTCCCGCGAAGTAGCATCATTGATGGCCGACATCACGCGCGGCATGGATGCATTTACCAACCTGGTCAGTTCAGGTTTGATGATCAGATAGTCTTTGCGTGGAATGGCGGACTTGAGTAGTTCAAGTTGAGCTTCATTGACATTGAACAAGTCACGCAGGATCTGCGCCGTTTGTTCGACGCTGTCTTTGATGCTGCGAAGGAAAATGTAGGTCGGGACGTTGGAGATGAACGCCGGCCACGCTTTGAGCGCCTGAAACTCAATGGGACTTTGGCTGGCGAATATCACGAAAGCTTGTTTCTTCCGGAAGGTTCGAAGCCAGTCATTTATCCTGTCCTCAAAGGCCGGGTTTGCCAGAGCGTGCCACGCCTCTTCCACATAGATCAACGTTGGAGTGTGGCCGTCTAGGCTTCGCTCAATGCAGTAGAAGGCGTAGTCCATGAAGGGACCGCAGATTGCCTCTGACTGGATGATCTTGCCGGTCTCCATGCACACCATCGACCCGAGGTCAAAATCATCTTCGTCATTGTCAAAATAGTCGGCATACAACCCTTTGCCGAAATCCCCGTCACCTTCCTCTGAACGGTCCACAAAGGCAGCCAGCTTTCGTGCCATCTTCTTGTCCTGGCCCTGCAGAATGCTGTAGAGCGTACCAAGCCGCCACTGGATTGGGCTCATGGTGGCCAGCTTCTGAATAGCGGCCGAAAGCTGTTCCATTTCCTCGGGAGGAATTGTCTCCCCTTGAGAGCCAATGAGCACAGAGACCCAATTTGTAAGGGCGCGCACCTCGCCATCGCGGAGCATGCGCTTTACAGGATTGATGTTGACTCCGGAACCCTTTGGGTTCGACATATCGATGTGCTTGCCACCCATCAAAATCGTCGACAACGCCATTGAACGGTCCTTGTCAAAGATATAGGTGTTCGAGGGGTAGTACTTTTGGAACTGCGCCACGAGTAGCTGGGCGAGCGATGTCTTACCCGATCCGGAGCCACCAATGATGATGGTATGCCCAAGATCGTCCGCGTGTAGATTGATATCCACTGGGACCCCGTACCCCGTCATAAATCGCATGTGGGCCGGCACTTCGCGGCCTAGGACCCTGCTGAAAAGGCCGTGGTAGGGAACACCGCTGGAAATGGTACGGATGGGCGCAAGGTCCGCGACATTGGCCACCGAAACGAGGTACTTTCGCAACTGGACACTACTATTTCCGGGGAGCGTGCCCAGGAAAGCTCCGAACAAACCCTGACGTTCGCGCGTCACAGAGTATCCGGATGTCCGCATTCTGGTAGCGATGACTTCAGCACTGCGTGCAGCATCTTTGGCTGTGTCTCCCAGTGCCAGGAAGGTCATGTTGTAGTAGCCAAATACCATTTCATTGGCCGTCATGTCAACCAGAGCCGCTTGTGCGTCTTCAGCCAACACGAGATTACCTGTATTGACCTTGTCGCTTTCGATCTTTGTAATCTGCTCAAAAAGTCGGACGAGAACGGATTTCACCTCGTTTCGGTAGAACTCTTCCGCCTTATGAACAATCCTCTCGGCGGATGAGCGATCAATGAACCTGAATGTCTGGACCATGATGTACTCGCAAGGAGAAGCCATTATCTGATCCATGTGAACACTTGAAGCGGCAACAGGTAGAGCCGTCGTCGACAACGCCGCGGCATAAGTAGTCTTTGCCGGCCCCCGGAATTGCAGTAGTTCCCCCTGTCTGACAACGTCATCGGCCGGCATGATTGTGTTGAGATAGGACAGTTCACGCGGCAGCCGGATTGGCCCAGGCGGACTCGCAAGATTAGCCCTGGAATAGAGGTCCCCTAGCAAATCTTCACCATGCATACGGCTAAAGCCCAGACTGGACGTGACGATTGACGAAAAGTCGGCCATTGTTTGCTCGAACTCGTCGACCATCTCCGCCAAACGACCGCGCACCTCCCCAATCGCAGAGGTCTCCCTCAGTCGCTTCTTGGCGATATTCATAAGTGCCGTAAAGCCGTTGCTCGCTGCGTCCATCTCGGAGCGAACTTCCTCAAAGAAGGCCTCCGCCTTGTTCGGATAGCTGAAGCCGATGTACAGCGTATGACGAATCTTCGCGTTCGGAACCTCAGTCAGACTTTGCCCCCAAAGCCAGTCGATGTATCCAGCCATGGCATTGGGGTAGTCAACATACTCATACTTGGTGTCGTTCCGCCGCTCTTGCACAAACCAGATCGTGATCCGGTCCGTTAGCTGGCGCATCGCGTTCTGGAGAAAATCTATCCGTTGATTGAGCTCTCCATCAGGAGCTCCTTCAATGTCTTCACCGTCGTATTCGAAACCGGCGATTATTGAACCATCGTGGCAAAGTATCAACCCGGGAGCGACCATCCCAAACCAAGGCAGTACTTCAGCATAACTAGCCACGCTCTTCCGTGGCTTCGTAAACAGATCTTCCAGATTTACCAAGGTAGTCCCCTGCCCCATCCAAGGGGCCTCCGTTGCCAATCTTCTGGCCTTGTGATAGAGCTATACGCATCTGACTCGTCGAGGTATCTCAAGAGCATTTGAAAGAAGTAGTAGTCCTTTTTTGTAAACCACTGCATGAGCATGTGAAGCAGTGGAACAAACATCAGCGCGTAATACATCTTGCTGGCAAACAGGATGGATGCAATAAACGCCACGATCATGAATGCCCGGCTCTCGACACCCATGATGGTTTTGTCACGATTGAGGGACGCGTAGAAGCGTGTTGCCCTGCGTGCCATACCGCAGTTCCGATCTAGACGGAGATGCAGTTGGTTGGCAGCGCTGAGCGCATGAAGCCGGAGCTAGCAAAAAGTGTCACGACGCCCTTCAGCAATCCGAAGAGGACGATTACACCCAAGATCTTTGCCCAGTCCATTTTGGCGAAGAAGCCAACCAGCAGCGTCACAATCACGACGATGAAGAAGATGTACATCGACAACTCACCCGTCAGCCACTGCATGATCGTGCAGCCAAGTTGCGAGAAGCCAGGAAGGGTAAAGCCCTGCGCGTGTGCCGACTGAGCTTGTAGCAGGGTAAAGAATGCAACTAGCACCTTGTCGGATGTCGAGAAGTTCAAGGTTTTGAGGTTGGCTAGTAGTTTCATTGGATGCGCCTTTCTGGGTGGTTGAAAACTTCAGTGATGAACTTGCCTGTGGATCGGTCGTAGTCATTGACCAGACAGATCTCTGAAAGTTGACGTGTTCCGTACAACTCCTGAATGAAGATGACGGCGTCTACAGTCGAAGCTATACGCTCCTGAATCACCTCGTGAGGCATCTGATTTCCAGCTTGAAGCACGAGAGAGCCGAGACGCTTGAGCGCGTCGTTAGCACTGTTGGCGTGGAGCGTGGCCGCTGATCCTGGGTGTCCTGTGTTCGCTGCCTCCAGCCAATCATTTGCCTCAGGACCGCGGAGCTCACCCAAAATGATCCGATTGGGCGAGAAGCGCATCGCGGTTCTCACGGCCTTGGTTGGCGTCACACCGTAGTCAGGATCACACTCGACCTGGACGTAGTTTTCAACCGCGATCTTCAACTCGGATATTTGCTCTATGACGAAGAGGCGATGATGAGGGTCGATCAAAGAGAGTACGCAATTCATCAGCGTCGTCTTCCCTGAGTACGTGCCACCGGCGATCAAAATGTTCTTCCGGTCTGCAACGAGCTTCTCGATCAGCCTCGCCTGAACTTCCGCAATTGTTCCGCTTTGGAGGTACTCTTCCATGGTGAGGATGCGTGCAGCATGTCGTCGGATGCACAAAGCAGAGCCGCGGACACTCACGGGCTTTAGAAGACACTCAACTCGGAACCCAGGAAGTCTTGCGGACAACAGGAGCTGGTCTTCGTTCACTTCCTTGTTGACATAGCTTGCAAGCAGAGTGATCGCCGTATGCAAAGTCGATTCGGTCAAATTTGTGACCTCGACGCGCCGATCTGGTCCACGCTGACGAATGAATACCTCATTTGGCCCATTCACCATAATTTCGTTTACCGTCTCATCCTCCAAAAGGTGCCGGATTGGACGTAGAGCGTCCATAAGCGCGGACTGGATACGTAGGGAATATGATTGACTGGGCGTATTTTTCATTTATGGGTTATTTTCAATCGTCATTCGGGTCACGACATCAACTCAAATGCCCATAACCACGCACTTACGCCGTGCCCTTGTACGATTTATTAGTTTCGACCAAAGATCGGCTGCATGTTGCTGACCATCAAAGCCAATGGGAGAGCAGTCACCAGTGCCCACATGGGTGTAATCAGGGGGCTTATGGCGATCGGAATTACGAGATAGAGAAGCGGCCCCATTGAAAGAGGAACCACAATCAGGCTCGTGAGTGTGTAGGCTGCTGGTCTGATCGCTCCAAATTCAGCGCGCTTAATGGCCCGCTGGGCAAAACCATCTATCACAGAGGCTATGAAGACTGGGGCCAGGACAACAAGCCAAACCATCAGAATCATGATGCGAATGACCGCGATGTAGGACAACTGAACCATCCCCTCGATGTACTTGTTGAAAGAAACGGCCAGAGCCACCCCCGGACCGGGTGTGATCAGTTGCGTGCGCTTCATGCCATCGCCTTCAATCTTTGCCGACTCCACAGCATGCGATGGCAGGAATCGGTAAACGAACGCCGCCCTCGTTGCAAGCTCGTTCGTTACTGACTTACCAAAAGTCTCTTGGGTCAAGCGCAGCTCCTGGGCGACATACATATCCATCGCCTCGTGCGTTCGCCAGAGAGGTGTCAGGAAGAAGGTGGCCGCAATTAGTGCCACCCATATCCGTAGATGCGAAGACGTGTTCATGAAGCGATCCGCTAGCGTTCGCCGTACTTGTGGATCAGTCCGATATCACGATTTGGCGAGACGCAGGCGCGCATTTTCCAGATGAGTCCAACGTGCTCAGTTGACTGATTGCCGTTCTTGGGTGAGAAAATTACGCGGTCAAATCCTCCGGATTCGCACCACGCATCGAACCGCTCCTCGAAAGGCCGGAATTGGGCAATTGCTCGCATTTCGGTGCACCCCCATGCGGCAAACGACTCCAGCTCTGCAGCAAGGCTTGCAAGCCCGTTGTGGAAGTTCGCGATAACATACCGGCGGTCGGACTCTTCGCGTTCGATTCCGCCCTTCACAGCCAGGATTGCCTGCTCGGCTGCGTAGAAGACCGCTGGTATTGCGGCATCATTCTGACTTGGCCACTGTGGGCCGATCCACTCCAACAACTTGAAGATGGACTGCTGGAGGTTCGGGTAGCCGACCCAGAGATTTCTTGCATCTCTGCCGAGCCCAACTCGTTCAAGATGATCTGCGAGACTCGGGCCATTGTGCTGTTCCAGTGGAACTGCTAGCGAGAGTTTGAATTCCGGCATAAACCGATCGCGCTCACCGACAATACTCAGGGCGCGGCGACCTTTGTGCTCGGTAAAGATGTGGGTCACGTTTTCACTCATTTGTGTTTGCTTCACATTTGTAATACTGGAATGCGGCCTTTGATGAACTCGCTACGATTCAACATGGCCACGTAATGAAGGTTGGGTAAAGCTGGCAGGAGACTGGGGGGGAAAAGTTCAGTGCTCTGTTCTTGCAGCGACTCAGAGCGAGCCGTTGAGAACTCAAGTCCGGTATCTTCAGTCTTTGACCCGGTGCTCTGACCGTCAGTCCTGATCTTTATAGCCGTCATACCGAACTTCTCAGACACCATTTGCATCGTTTCAGCGTCTTGTGTAGCGCCCACGATCATGTTGTTCATATTCCCCATGAAGCGCATAGATTTCGCCTTGTTGCCACCAAATGCGTCAGTCAAGTCGGACATGGTCTGCCCGAGAGCCCAGATGAACACTCCGGCACCACGGCCTTTGTTCGCCAAATTCACGGCTGGCTCGCAAGCGACATCGCCCCACTCGTCAAGGATGATGTGAATGCGGCGCTGTTCGGCACCGTCATCACCTTCAATGCCATGGTTGTAGATTTCCGCAGCGACCGCTGAAGCTTCCGCAAGAAGCATGGCCGCTAGCGCGTGCCCGACCGAGGGGTCCGCCAGCGCATCGGTTCCCACGTAGAGAATGTGGCTACCGCGAACTGTGCGCATCATGTCCATGATTGGCCGCGTGTCGTTGATATCTTCGTAGTCTGGACTGAGGAGTCCCTTCAAATCGTCGGTCGATAGCTTCGTCAACATGGGCGTAATTGACACGACCATCTTTCCAAACCACTCCTTATTGGCTTCGAGAATCGATACAAGGCCGCTGATTTCCTCTGGCTTGACAGGAAAGCCTGTGCGCTTCGCTTCAGCGTTATCCTGGGCGGTGTACTTATTGAACACCTCGATCATGCAGGTCAGCTGTAGCGAGTTCGTTTCGACCATGTTGCCTTTTGCCTTCCCGCGGCCTTTGGCTCCACCTTCCGAGAGGAATTTGTTTACCTCTTCTTCAATCTTCACGCCGAGGTGTGGCGCGTTGTCTCGAAAGAAGACAGTGAGGGCCTCTTCGGTTAGGCGTTCGACACTTATCCGGGATTCCATCGCCGTCTTCAGGCCGGCCAGACTGACCCGGCGTCCGACATATTTCATACCGTTCGTTATGCGATGCACAGCGTTCCAGCAGAACTCCTTAAACGTGGACTCTTCCTGGGACCCCAATACCAATGAAACACGGCTGGCCACCTGGCTCACACGATCCCAGTTTTTGAGTAGATCCATTCGCGTCGACTGGCTGGCAAACGCCGGGTGCATCATGAGGAACCGCTCAGGTTTGCCCGTTTTGACAGCGCACGAACGGAGGATTTCCCTGAGTTCGGCATCGCCCTTGGGGTCGATGCAAATAATCGTGTCCCCGCGCGACGCCAGTTGGTATGCGATGAGTGCGACCAGTCGGGTCTTGAGCGAGCCGGTTGTAGCTATTACCGCGCAGTGTCCCTTTAGTGCATCAAAGGGCACCATGATGTCTTTTTCACTCGATTCCAACCCGTGGATCCATTGCATCCCCCGCTCTTCAATGGGATTTCTCTTTTCCCCCAGGGCGCGAAGCATCCACGTTGGTGGGTAGACCGACTCAAGGTCGTGCTTCATGACCTCATATGCACGTTGTGTGTGGCGGGGCTCCCACCGGTATCCCCACCCCAGCCAGAGGTTGTCCCCCATACCAGGTAAGGCGGCCGACAATCGAGCAGTACTCAGAAACGAGAGCGGCTTTCCGATCAATGCCAGCTTCTGTCTGGCTAGTTGATAGCCTCCAAAAGAGCGCCACATTGCAATCACGAGGCACATACCCACAAGCAGAAAGATCGTGCCTGTTCGGAAGTCAATTACCAATCCCCATACCAGGCACCAAAGAGCCGCAAACAACCATGCGGTAACTGACCGTGCTTCGTACAGCGGGCGGAGAATGCTTTCGAACCGTTTATTTCCAGCCATTACTGCTTCATCCCCAACGTCTTTACCGCACCAGGTGAAAACACCACGCAGGGGACTTTCTGTTGACCGCCCTCAACGGCGGCAATCTGGTGGAACTTGATGCCCGGGCGTCCTTGATCGATGTAGAGAAGTCCCTGGCTTGCCCAATCCAGGACCGCGTCAGGCCCTCTCATGGATATCTGAAGAACCCACTCTTGCTCCACTGCGGCGCCTACGTTGGTCATGCGCATCAGTACACTCGGCTCGGTCTTGTTTCGCCATGCATGGATGACTTTCCCCAAAACCTCGACACTGTGCGGCTTGAGCCTTTCGCTGATGTCTCGTGGCACCAGGCTCGAATATTCGATTACTTCACCCTCGACAAATGGCCCACCCTGAGGAGTTGGCTTGTGCTCGGCAGCCTCTGCCGCTTCTACCTCCGCGGTTGCCCCTTGCTTCGGCTTGTCCGTGACTACGATCGTCTGGGTATCCAATGACATTGGCGTCAGAAGAGTCGAAGCATCTTCGTCCACCTCGTCTGATTCACCATCGTCGATCACCAGCGTATCGAGAGTCGGGCGAACAACCGGTTTTGGCGATTCTTCAAGCGTAGGAGCTGGTGCTTTCTGAGGCTTTGGCGGTGCTTTTGGCTTTTCGGGTGTAGGCGCAACGATCGGATCGGCAGCCACTACCGCCGCGACACTCACGGGCCTTGTCCCTGGCTTTTGATAAGCAGCCATATCGTCGATGAGCAGGCCTGGACGCGTGAGTCTCACGGCGCCAACCAAAACGCCATCGGAATTGGCGATTTCCTCAATCGCCACTCCATCCACGCTTCCTGAAATCAGTTTGTTTGAAAGCAACATCGCGAGCAAGGCGTTCTCACTTGCAGGTATGCCTTTGTAGCCGCGGGCGCTGCAATACTCGATGATGTCCTTGGCTGCTTTGGGCCACTCCAGATAGACACCGTTGGCATCAACGAAAAGCGTATCCTGGTTGACCTTCCACTTGTCCTTAGCCAACATCACCATGCTGTCAATCAAGTAGGGTGACGTGTGTGTCCCAACGACCAATCGGCCATAGTTTTGATGTAGCCGTGCGGTCTCCCTCTCGTGAATTGAGGCCCAGACTTCTTTGACAACGCTATTCGCAATGAGTGGGGCCGCTGCAGGTGACCCAGTGGCTACTTCAACCAACCTGCGAATCATCTCTGGTGTACCCGTGTTCAGCCAATCGATGTTCTCGCGGCCAAGCAGCCTGCCTATGAGCATTCCCGCAAGTGATGATGGACCAGGCTCGGTAACCTCTGAGTTCCAACTTACCCAGTATGGGTTTCCCTGCCCGGCCCATTCGGTCAGAGCATCCAACTCTGGTGACCAGCGCTCAGCGCTAGCGTTCATCACCTGCATTTCCTGGAGTGGGGCCCCTATCGGATACAACAACCCAGCAGCGAAACAAACATACCTCCAGCGCCCTTCAAGCAGATGACGCTCTTCCACCGTGTTTGCGCCGGTGAAGATTCGCCCGTCGGCCGCCCGGAAGCAGTTGAACCCCATTTCAAGCGATGCGCGGAATAGCCCTCCTTCGCCCGCATAGACCCCTGACGCTGAACCTGGAAGGTTCCCCAAAAGGGCGGCGAGGTTTGCTATCGGCGTCAAAAATCGAACTTGGTAGAGCTGCTCGTTTGAAGCTGCATGCAACTTAAGACTTCGAATGATCACCTGCTGCGAATCAACCATGGTCTGTGCAGCGGGACAGATGAACCCTGGATCCTGGGGTGGGTATTGGACGGTGGTTGACGATGCGGAACGCAGGGGCGAGGCCAAACCACCCACAGTGGTTCGCGCGGTGTTTCTCTCAGCTGGAGAATGCCCCCCAAATACTTTGCCCAGCAGTTTTTTAAGCATGCCGGGATTTTTCCAAAGTTTTTGATTTTGGATAACGTTCAAGTGCAGCTAAAAGAACACTTAGGCGTTATGGGATGCTGATTCCCGATCTTTTATTTCTTTTATGGCTGTTCCGGGTCGCTGCCAGCGCCGCCAATGATGTTGGGCAAGCATTTGCGTGGTCAGGGAATTGGTTTGCTGGAACCTACCGCGATGTCTGCTCCTTGACCTCAACGGGATGAATGCCGAGGATTCCTTGCTGTCTTACGACAACAAGCTTTCCATCACAGTCACCTATGCTTCCACTGCGGTGCTGATCCCCACTGGTCAGTGTTAGGACGCGCGCCTCAGCGGAACGCTTTTTCTTCTATTGGCGCAGCGCCCATGTGCACCTACGCTGGCGGCTATTGTGAAATTGCAAAGCCACGTATATTGGGTCCTTGGATTGCACCAAGACCCTGCGCCTGCGCAACAAGGACAAGCACGCCAAGGCGCTGTCCGCGATGGCACGTGAGGTCAACCAGGTGTGGAATTCTGTAACGAGACAAGCCATCGCTCCATCCTCTATGTAGCACCTGGCGCGTTGCAGTTGCGGCGAGGGCAAAGACTTGCCGCCTGTGGTGGATGAATGCGGCAATTCTTGTGAAGCTCGCGCCCTATGCGAAGGCTGCGTGGGACGCTTCAGAAGTATGATCATACTTGCCAACGAAGGATTGTCGACGTATCGCGGTTGGTCGCTTCGCCCACACTTCGGAAGCGTGGGATGGTGTTTTCGGGATAACTGCCAACTTTAATTGACAGCATACTGGGCAACCCTGAGCTGGGGAATTATGGAAAATGTAATGGATCGAGCCGCAATTCTCGCAGTGGTCCATTACAGCTTGCCCAAGATGGATGTTGCGCCATGAGTAGACAAAGATTTCAAAACTCACATCGGCTTCATCAGGGGTCGTTTTCGATAGAGTGAGGTAAAGATGGTAGGTGTTGACGAGCCGATCAACTATCTCCCCCGAGCCAAATCCTCGGCCGTCATCGGAAAGCCCGTCGTCGGCCGAACCGTTCACCAGGCTCATCAAAACAGACAGTCCAAACCTGATTTTTGTAGTGAAGTAGTTGGGCCGGGTTGGACCTCCGGAGTTACCACGCGGAGGGTTGTAAAAACCACATGTTCTTTCGCAAAGTATCTTGATGTGCTTTTTTAACAGGGAAATATCCCGCTGCGGAAGTGCTAGCAGTTCAAGGATAAAGTGGGTTCTTTGGGACAACTTGATGATCTTTTCCAGTCTCAACATCACGCTAGGGTTTGTTGTCCAATCGTCAGCCGCATTCTCCATTTTTCTCATGTGATTACCTCAATACCCTGTGTTGGTGGAATTACAAATGGCCAGTTTTGTCCGGTGCGCTGTTTCCATATCGAAACGCTGACCCGCATGTGTGAAGTACTGGGGGCGAACACCAATGGTCATTAAGTCAACGCCTACACTGGCCGCAGCCTGAATTTTTGGAAACGTTGCAGCCTTGAGAAGGCTGTACACCGATTTGGACATGCAGAAGTACATCTCTGCAAACGTAAATGACCCTGCTGCGGCGCGCCATCTGTTGATCAGAAATAGAAGAACATCTTGATCCTGCACTCCACGGGCTTGGTCGGTGTTCAGTGCGTTTTCAAGAACTTCTTCAGAGGGAATCAGAGTAAATAGGGGCCTGTGAACGGTGGCAGCGCGAACGACCTGACCTTGATTCAGGGCCAAAAGGCTGGCTGCGGTCGCCTGGCTAAACCCAACAGAGGACGGTAATGCGCCCGCACGCAGACGTTCCCACCTGCTTGTAAGCAGCTGGATGTTTTCCGTTTCAAAGTCAGCGTGCATCATTGCGTTTGTCCGAAATAGTTGAATTGCTATGGCATGGCAGTTATTTTGTATGATGTATGGCAATACGTATCCATTTATTTTTACTTTTAGCGCCAATTTTTATTTTTTTTGCGATTTCGCAATGCTTGGCCATGTGAACGGGGATTCATTTTGATGAGTCCTGCTTCATTAACGGTCGGTTACTGTTATGTGACTTTCTTAACGATTTTGCGTAATCCCTGCTTGACTCATCCGTGATGATTCCTGATTGTGATAACGTAAGCCCTAGTTTTTGGGTAACCTTCCCGACCTGTGTTCCTTATTCGGTCCTTGGGAAATTGAGCGACCAAACCATCCATGGAAAACCAGTTGCTATCCCACCGTGCTTCCGAAAGGCTCAGCCGGCTATTGGGAGATTTGGGATACACCCTTGACCCGTATGGACGTGTACTGGAACTGGCTGATACCCTTGGTGCGCCAGGGCAGATTGCTTCCAATCTTTTGTCCGGGCGCGTCGCGTGGAGTTTGGACGACATTGCGCTCGTATCGAATGCCTTTGGAAAGACCCCGGGCTTCTTCCTAGACCCGGACGGGACTTCACCACTGCCAACGGACACAACGCTCGTGAGGTCGGAGGATGGCGGGGAAAACATAGTTTGGCGATCACCGGATGGTTTTCTCTCAAGGAAGGTTTCGAAAGAAGCCAAACTCGGATACATGAGCACAACAAGTACTGGGTTCTTTTCCACTGCCCCGGTAAGAACGAAGCTAGTTTTTGAGCATCTGTCTGGCGAAGACTTCGCATCGACATGCTTCCCGGACACCGGGTACATACTCCAAACCACGAGCGGTAGGTTGCTTCCTATGCTGTGCATGGCGATCGAGGGCCGGGCAGCGCTATTTTCAGAGCCTCTTTCAAGCACTGGCGGAATCATGAGGGTCTCTGACCTTGACGGCGACACAAAACCTGGTGATTTGTCCATAGTTGGTCGGGCTATCGGGGCCATCCAAGGATTCTAGTTAGTGTGTGCTCACAAATTCTCCTTTTGGAAAAAAAGGGCTTGCCATTGCTGGCAAGCCCTTTTTTGCTTCTAAGCAGTTAGATCGGCGAAGTCAGTGCCGACCTTGGCTGGGCGCACGATCAATGAGCGCAAGCCCTGGGACCGGCATTTGTCCGCCAATCTTTTGGCGCAAATTTCCCCTTTGCGAACACCATTCTTAATCTCGTCGGTGTCAGCAAAGATGATCAGTTTACGGACAACTCCTTGGTAGATTTCAGGAACCTCGAAGTTGGCCATGATGTCGGCGGAATGGCATGGCCAAACCGGGATACCCTTCATGACCGAAGCGCTAAGGCCCGTTTCGATTCCTTCACACACACCTAGCGTTTCCGATGGAATACCAATCCTCAATGCAAATGAATTGCATCCGATACCCATGTCGGTTTTTTTGACATTGGGCACGTTGGCTTTGCGTCCGTCCTCTGTTAGGTAGGTCTTGTGCATCTGCACCATGTTGTTGTAGGCATCAAAGCCCCTTACGAGCATGGCCGGGAATTTCCCCAGCATAACCAACTTGTCATCGTCGTCTGTAGACCAATATTCAAGAGCCGGGTGGAGTCGAATCTCCTGCGGTACATGAGTCAACGTCGGCACTCGGCGCATTAGATATTGGAAGACCGGGTCTCCTTGCTCTACCGAACGGGTTCCAGCCCATTGCCGGTTCATTCGGGCGATGGACTTTGCTGGATCAACGTGTATCTCCTGGCGAGGTTGCTGGGCAAGTCGCCGCACCACAGCCAGATCATTCGGTGATCCGTTGATACCGAAATACGCGCGAACATGGTCTGACGCTTCACGAAATGAATAGCCCATGTGGTGCATGAGCAAATTCATTGGCGATGAGTACTTCGCTTTGGTGCAATTACGGCAGACGTACACGCCACCGTATTTGTTTGACCACATATAGCGGTCAACGCCATCATTGCATATAGGACACGGACCACCCTTGCCAGGGTGCAGGTATGTCTTATCCAAGCCAGCGCGCTCAAGGATTTCTACCCAATGACCGTGCGCGAGATCCTTTGCATCTAGTTGCATATAAGTGCTCCTGGTTACGCGGACACTTACCCCTTCGGGCAAATACCCGCAGGGTTGAAATAAATTGATGCTGAATCGTCAGCTCGAAGAACGTCAAAGACGCTTACTTGTCTTGGATTATGCCTTATTCCATACATTTTTTGTACCTCCAGTTTTTTAAATCTCCGTGGTTTTGGGATTTAAAAAACTGTCCTCCGCTAGGGAGGACAGTTTGAACACGTCAGGCTGCCAGCATGCTGGAGCTGAGTTTCGATTTGAAGAGCTCCTCAAGAGCGCGGGGCAAGTCTGCCACGCTAGTGATCGTGGTGGATCGGTCCGGCAGAATGCTCTCGATGCGAGCACGAGCGCCAATTCCAATTCCGATGACATCTACACCACGCCGATTTGCATCGGCAATCGCGATTAGGGTTGCCGCAGGGTTGTCTGGTATCCCATCGGTGATGAGGACAATTGCCCGTTTGTGCACCTGGACGTTCAATAGCGCCGGCAGCACTTCACAAATTGCTGTATCAGTCGGTGTTCCCCCGGTAGCTTGTATACCCTGCAATTTGGCCTTCGCCTTTGCAGGATTTTCCCGGTACTTCAGTATGTTCTGGGTTGGACCAGGCTCAGACGGAAAGACGTCGATGGCAGTCTGCACACCGGCTATTCGCTGAAGTGCAAGAGCGAAAGCATGTGTGGCACTCGCTGCAACCTCCATGCAATCTTCCATTGACCCCGACACATCCAGAAGGATGTTCACTGCAGCATCCACTCCGGCTGACGGTGTCTTCTTTCGAAACACCCTGGTGTCACCCAGTCGTTTGAGCTTCCAAACGTTTCCAACATCGATGTCGTAACCGCTTTCGCGGCGCAGCATCTTTGTAGGTCGTTTGTCATGCAACTCGCGCAACAGAACATTGACCATCCGTGCAGGCAGTCCATCGAGTGAATTTGCGCCTGGCAGGTATGTGACTTTGGCGGTCTCAGCAGAAGCGCCCAGTGCCATAGTCAAATCCACTTCTTCGTCGGCTTCGCTACCGTCAGCGGACTCACCCTGCATGGCGGCTACGATGGCGTCGATTCGCTCCATTGACGATGAATCCGCTAGTGCCGCATCCAGTGCTGATTGCAGTTCTGCATCAACAGCGCCTTTGCCAGCAGCTGGTGACTGAACTGGCTCAGCCACCTCTTTAGCTCCAACGAACCCTTTGAGCATCGCAAGTGCGTTACTCATGACGTCCTGACTCATGGCGTCTTGCCCTTGAGATGCCTCGGCGTCACGTGAACTCGACTTGCTTTGTGACTCGGATGGTTGCCCACCTGGACCATTGTTTTGCTGCTGCTCACCACTGTCTGGTGAGCCATTTTCTGGCGACGCGCTACCTTCAGCGTCACCGTCCTGCATACCCCCAGCGTCGGCATCTTGGTCTTGCCCGTCTTCTCCGGCTGACTCAGCATCCGCATTCCCTGCGGTGCCGTCTTGCTGTTCAGGCTGAGGTTGCTGTTGCTCAGGCGGCTTCAGTAATGCGTGGATGCGACCACCGCATTCAACTGCTGCCTTGGTAGAAGCCAGGAACGTCGACGCTTGCGCAAGGCCCAATGCTCGTTGCACCGCGCCCGGATCAAACTGACTTTGCGCGACGGCTGCGAATTCCGTAGCAGCCAGATGTGCCGCTGGAGTACCCAAATAGGCATCGTTTGCCGCGAACCAGACCGCGAACTGTTTTACGAGCTCAATATTTTCGGGATTTGCGGCCACAGTTTCCATAGCGACGCGGTGAACCACTGCCGTAGAAGCATCAAAGATGCTTGGCGCACCCTTGTAGTCTTCAGAAATCGCACTCTTGATTCGAGCGTCTTCAATGGCTGCAGCGTAGCCGCTGTGTTCGGCCGGCGCAGATTGAAACTTCGATGCATCGCTATGGGTGCACTTTGCCACCTCACGCATGGCGATGCCAAGCAAAAGGTCACGCTCTCCTTCAATGCCTTGCGGTCGTGGCAGAAAAACGTGCCCGGCATCCGAAAATGCTGCCGCGTCGTCCTGGTCCATCCATACCAGACAGTCAGAAGAGCCCATGCAGAGCGCCACAAAGCCTTCAATCAATTGTTTGAGCTTGTGGGCTGAATTTGGATCTTTCATGAAGATTCCTTGTGAAAAAACCTCGCCGTATTAGCGGCGAGGCTGTGAACGTGTGCTGCCTACAGCAGAGCACACAAAGAGGATTCGTCCATGCTTTCGGCAGCACCCGAAGGTACGCTGATTGCTTTTGACGACTGAGTCACCACAACGTCAGACGCAGTGGTGTCTGCTTGAGATGATGTTGCTTCTACAGCCTGTGTAGCGTCTACCGTCGGCGGTTCCTGGTCGCCGGACACATCCGTTACTTCCGTTGAATCTCCGCTGACAATTTCGCCTGACACGCCATCGCTGGCCGACCAGCCGTTGGTAGCAACTGCGCACAACTTCTTGATGGAGCTTCGGTCCATCATTAGCCGCGCGATACTGGCCAGGCTGATCAGCTTCTGGCCGTCAATGCGCCCTTCATCCGGCAGGTCCTGCAGCAAATCCTGCAGAAATCCGGCCAGTGGTCCGATCTCCGGATCGATGAACGAAAAGGCGTCCAGTTTGTTGGCAGCGCGGCGCAACGGTCCCAATGTCTTGGGTGTCACGAAATCGCGCTGTTTGGAAACGCCATTGTCCGAAGTGAAAAGGGACTCTACAAATGCCGTTGCTTCCGTTGCAACTTCATTGAGCAATTCGCCCTTGAGACCACCCATCTGCTTCTCGTAATGACCGTTAAGCGATGGGTTACTGTCTTCGGCGACGGGTGCCGAGATGCGGTAGGAGTGAAACGCAAACGAAAGCCGTCCACCCACATGCTCAGGCGTCGGTAGATCACGAAATAGCCGCTCCCATTCGGGATGTGCCATCAGGTGCTTGAGCTTCCACTCAGCGACGCCGGCCTCAAAGCTGGCTACGAAGGCTGCCGCCAGATTTGCATATTGGATCTGCAAATCTGTCAGTGCCTGCCAAACTTCAGGGAATTTGCTCATCGGAACACCGATAGACCCGAGAATCGGCAAGCCGGCCCGTTTCAGGATCGTCTCGGCGCGGTTCTTCAGGGACTGAAATTCCTTGATTTTGTCTGGGTCACAAATCTTCACAGACCCCAAATTCGCCAAGTCCTTCTCAGGCAACTTTTCGAATTCCTTGTTGGCGTGGATCAAGTCCGTTTTATCCAAATGCCGGCGGCCGGACCAAATGTGGACATCCAATTGAATGCAGACGAGTCCGTCCGCACTTTTACTGACGACTTCTTGTGTAGTCATGCTTGCTCCGAAAATGTAGGAAGCAAGCGTCCCGTCGGGACAATTGCCCCAAGGGATGAAATAAATGCTGGTTGCGGCCAGCTCCGGTTTACGTGGCAATCCACGCAAAAGCAATTAGAGTGTAACCGATCAGTCCTTTTGGGTAAACGGGAACACCAATTGTTTGCCAAATTCTGTTGGAAATCCTTGGCCCATAAGGCCATATTCGGTCGGCCAGCGTCCCTCGGCTGTCAAATCCGTACCAAATATGCGATCCAAAAACGAGAAGTGAGCGGCGAAATTGCGCCCCATTGCCTCAGGGTCAATCGAATGGTGCCAGTGGTGGAAATTCGGAGTGACCAAAATCTTGGACAGCCAACCCAGTCGGGCGTCAATATTCGAGTGGTTGAACACGGCCTGTAGACCACCTATAACGATGAAGGTGTTGACCACCATGGGTGAGAACCCAAGAACAACAAACGGGGCGAGGAGACAAGTGCGCGTCAGGAAGAGTTCAAGAAGATGCTGTCGTGACCCGGATAGCCAGTCCAGTGTCTTCGCGCTGTGGTGGACGGCATGGAATCGCCAGAGCAACGGAACTTCGTGATAAAGCCGATGAACCCAATACTGAATAACGTCTGCCAGTAACACGATGAGCACAAGCGCAATAGGGAATGGCAATTGACTTACCCACAACCGGAATACCAGCTGACCAGTCAATCCTAGCAATGCCTGCGCGATATATGCGGCGGGAACAAGCAGGAATCCCAGAACCAGATGGTTCAGAGCGAAATAGTTGAAGTCCGTCAGCCACTCGCACCTGAACACCGGCTGGCTCTTTTTCAGGGAGAACACTTGCTCCAGCGCGATAAAGATCACTGTCGATACTGCCAGATCAACAAGGAACCAGGTAAACCCGTATCTCAGCTTGCCCAACGCAGTGACGGTATTCAGATTCACGAGAGTTTCAAACACTGCTTTCCCTCCAATGCCGCGAGCATAAATGCAAACCAAAAACACACATTGCGCTTTGGTCAAGGACGCGGGTCGTCAGGACAAAAAAATCCCCGCATGTTTGGCACGCGGGGATTTTCAGTAAAGCAGCAATTGATGTTGCTAGTGTGGCATTCAGCCGCACTCTCCATGCGCTCCGCAATTCGCGCACACCTTGCAGCCATCCACCTTATGCATGCTGTTGGTGTTACATGTTTTACAGAACATGCCATTGCCAACGCCAGGTGCATTCGACTGGGCAGTCGCTTGCACCTGCTCGTGCGATTGGTGCGCCAGCGCCAGGTCGTCTTTCAACAAACCCAACACGCGGTACCGTTCAATCAACACCGCAGCCATATAGGCCACCGTTGAGGGGTAGTTTTGTTGACGCTGCTCCCCTGGAACGAACGCCAAAAAGTCACCCCGCTGCTCGCCGAACGCGAGCAGCTTCTTCAGCTTCATCAGCGCCCAACTCGTATCAGAGACACGCATGTCGATGGAGAGCACCTTGCACAAGCCATCCAACACCTTCGGGTACTTACCGCCGAGCCAAATACTGTACGGGCGAATGGATCCGTCCGGGAATTTGGCTTCCTTGGTCGTCATCACCATCTTGTCGCCAGTGACGTCATTGCGAATGTCCACTGACCAACTCAATGACCCCATGGGGCCGGTGAGCGGCTCACGCTTCGAGATCAGCGCATTCACCATCATCGACTCGTCTGCATTTTTCAATGCATCAATCGTGTTCAAGGCATGCTCAACATGCAAAGCAAAACCAGATACCAGGCTTGGAGCCCTCACCAGTTTGCCAGTCACCGGGCTCACCATATCGAAAGCATCATCGGCTTCAGTCTTCTTCAGCGCGTCGAGCTTCATTTGGAGCCATTGGGCATCACCTGTGCGCATGTCTGTAGACAGCACTTTGGCGATTGCTGCCAGCCCACGCGGCTGCTCATTGCCACTGACATAGGTTTCAACGGGATGGTTGCGGCCATTCTTGTAATGACTCACGGTCACCGCGAAGTCGCCCGCCGGGTGCGGTACACGATAAATCGTAGCGGGCAGCCCTTGCGGGGTCTCCGGCCGATTGGGCCAGCGCAGTGCACTGGTTATCGACGACACTGATTTCAATTCAATCCGACGATCGGGGTCATCCATTCGCAGGTCGGCTGGCTTCTTGGCGTTTGCGTCTTCCAGAACGCTGCCAAGCATGTTGTTGGGACGGTAGGTCGTAAGACCTTTCAACCCTGACCGCCATCCGCGGAGGTACACATGTTCGAAATCCTCGAAAAGATAGTTGGCTGGCACATTGACAGTCTTGCTGATCGCTGAGTCGATGAACGGCGCAACAGCTTCAACGATCTTCAGATGGTCGTCCACGCTGATTTCCAGCGCAGTCGTGAAAACATCGGAGTTCGCCTCTTCGCCGAAAATGGTCTTAAACAAGCGATAGGCCCCGTTTAACAAAACGTCGTCCCTCGTCGTCCCGTCGGCTTGGCGAACCTTGCGTTTTTGCACAAGCGCAAACGCGGGCTCAATTCCAGAGCTGGCGTTGTCTCCGAAGGCAATCGATGTGGTGCCTGTTGGAGCAATGCTCAACAGATGGGAATTGCGAATCCCATGTTCGCGGATTGCATCTTTGATGTGCTCCGGCAGGCGCGAGGCGAATGTACCAGGCTTGAGGTACTTCTCGGCATTGAAGAACGGGAACGGACCAAGCTTCTTCGCCAGCTCAATCGAAGCCAAATATGCGGAGTCCCGCAATTCCTCGGCGACTTTCGCAGCAAAGGCAACACCTTCAGGCGATGCATACTTGATGCCCAGCATTGCCATTGCGTCTGCAAGGGCAAAGAATCCCGCACCGATGCGGCGTTTGTTCTGCGCCTCAACCTGCTGCTCAGGAATGGGCCATTCGCTTACATCCAGTACACGATCCAGTAACTCCACACCTCCAGCGACGCCTTCACGGAACTGCTGCCAGTTGAATTTGGCATCGCGAGTGAATGGCTGTGACACGTACCGCGACAGCATCAGATGGCCCAGGTCACATGCACCATAGGCCGGCAGGAATTGCTCACCACACGGATTGCTGGCACGCAGTTCTTCGCAATACCAGAGGCTGTTTTCTCGATTTACGGAGTCGATGAAGATCACACCCGGTTCCGCACCGTTGAATGTGTTGCGCATGATGCTCTGCCAAAGGTCGACAGCCTTGACTGTCTTGTATACGTGGCGAAGAACCCCGTCATCGCACACGACAGTCGTACCAGATCCATTTGTTGGCGGCGCAATGTGAACTAGGTCAAAAGGCTCGTCATTGATGACGGCATTCATGAACTTGTCGGTCACTGCGACGCTGATGTTGAAGTTCTGGAACTTCGCAAACTGACTTTGAAAGGCAGCTTGAAAGGCCTTGTTCTCGCCTGCGAGTTTCATAAGGCGGTCAAACTCTGTTTGGGGAAGTCCCAGCGATGCAGCATCGGGCGCCCTCTTGGCGTCAATGAACAACTGCACATCAGGGTGATCAATACGCAGGACGGCCATCTGCGCACCACGACGAGAACCCGCAGACTCGACCGTTGTACACATTGAGTCGAACATGCGCATCATGGACACGGGGCCACTGGCCTGACTCGAAGTCCCTTTGACGATAGCACCCATTGGTCGTATATCGGAAAAGTCGTAGCCAACTCCACCGCCACGGCGCATGGTTTCTGCGGCTTGGCGCAGCGCGTCAGTGATGCCAACTGTGCCACTGGCATCACGCCCTGACATGCAGTCGCCGATCGGTTGCACAAAGCAATTGATCGCGGTTGACACATTCTCCGCGCCGATTGCGCGGTTGATGCGTCCAGCAGGTACAAATCCGTCCTGCAATGTCCTGTAGAGCCGGCTTTCCTGCTCATCGGTCAAGGCTAGCCCTTTTGCGACGCGATGACGGATTTCGGAAACCGTGGTTTCACCCGGTAAGCAATATTTTTCGACAAGAATTTGGTCGCACTCACTCTGTTGCGCAGGCAACAGAAGAGATGGATTTTCAGTAATCATATGGTTTCTCCAGTTTTGAATTTGGAACGACGAAGTCGGTCCACAGCTGGATTCCCACCGAGGGAATGCAGTTGTAGATCCCCTCGGAATGCGAATGTGTGAGGTCTTATTCCGATTCGGAACAAGGCTGTTGAGATGCTGGTTTGGCCCTGGGGCCCGTGGTACAGCTTCGGTTTGTCGTCGTTGAGACGAAAAAAAAGCCACTTTCGACTGTTTGACAACAATCAAAAATGGCTTTTCATGCTGTGTATTGGCGTACAGCTCCGCGTCTATCCCGGTTTCCCGTCAAGATCTCCGATAACGACCCTTTAATCCCAAAAGGCAGTTATCACAGAACTTATTCTTTTTATTTTACTGGTTTTTGGATTGCGCGCCAATACCCATGCTTTCACACAGGTATTGGCGTACATCACATTTCTATGTAGTCAGGACTGCCATACCCCGTAGGAGGGCCGCCTTCATGACCGGTGTTACCAAAATCCGGGCGGTGATCGTATCCGCGCCCCATTGGAGGTGGACTCTCATTGCGCTGATTCTGATTACTCTGCTGGGGCGGCTGCTGCGATGGATTCTGCCTTTGCTGCGGCAGGTGTTGCCGCTGCTGTTGCTGCGGCTGTTCACCTTCATGCTGTTGAGGCCGTGGAATCGGAACCTTATTCCAAGCGAGAACCCCGTAGCGCGTTTTAAAGCGCTTGTTGCCGCCTCGGTCTGTCCACGAAGAGGTCTCTTGCCCCCCTGTGCAGTTAAGAATGTTCCCCTTCTCCACGTACGAGGCGATTCGCTCAGCTTCTTCGCCCCATGCAATGAATGAGGCACGTTCAAAGACCGTCTGGTAAGTGCCGTCGATCTTCGCCCTGCGACTGCTGACAACGTCGAACTCACATTTCTGCAAGTTTTGGCCGACAAAGACCAATTGTGGCTTTTCGGCGATGAAGCCGGTGGCGTTGATGGTGATCAATTCAGTTCACTCCCATTCGTGTGATTTGGTAGAGGTTCTTTTGCCGGGGTTTTTCAACGCCTGGCACGACAACATCCATTTTGCCCATATCAACCACTTTGATCCGCTCTCCGACACGTATTCCAAGGTCGCGGCACAAACGTTCTACTTCCGCACCGTTGAAAGGCAGTTCGCGTGAACCATTGTTCAGCGTGAGACAGTATGTTTCATACGCCCCCCTCGGTCCTCGCTTTGTCGTCCGCCCCATCTCCACGACCGTTCCAGTGAACTCGTGGCCATTTACAGACCGATTCAACGGCTGGCGTGGAGCCTTGGGCTCGCCTGCCTCTTGAGGCATTGCGGGTACTTTCGGCGCTGGAGCCGCTGCCTTCACAGGCTCGGCAGGACGCTGCTGTACGGGTATCACTTCTGGTGCGGGTTGAGCTTGACGCTCTGTCTGCACCCTTTGATCAACAACACGCTTCTTACGAAGCAGGAGCTGAATTTCCTTCATGAGGTCCGCGACGATTGCCTCCGTTCCACGTTCTGCCAAGAACTCAACATCCTTGAAAAACCATCGGTGCTCTCCAGGGCCACAGATGACACGGGCGAGCTGGGGGTCTTGAATGACCAACAGTCGCCGGGCGATCTTTGCTTCTTTGTAGAGATAGATCCATGCCTTTCCAAATGGGTGCTTGTTCTGCGACACCAGTGGAAGAATGATGTTTCTATCCGAGACCATGACGGCCGACGTTGCGTTCAACTTGGCTTGATCAATCGACTCCATTGCCGTTCTCAAGACTAACGGATCTGGTGTCTTTTTCTCTTCGGTCAGGGCTGGCGATACCAACACAGCCTTGGTAGGCAGCGTGGTCGCCATGGGAGCCGGGCTCCCCTTCACGACGGAGTTAGCGCCAGATTGCTGGTGCTTATCGGAAATCAGTTTGATTCCCTGCGTTGCAATGAATGCCATCCCCTTCGAAACCCCTTTCAGGACCGTGAAGAAAACGACAAAAAATGCTGTTAGTGCTGTTCGCATTTTTGTACTTTCAGATGAGTGATGACCAGTTCCCCTCATCAATGAGGACTTGCTGATCGATGACGAAGTGACTGTTGAACGTGTAGTCAAGTAGGGTTAATGCCCCACTGATTGCCTTCACGCTGAACGTCTGTTGAAGCCACACTCCCCATTCGCTGGGGTTGGTGGAAGGAAGTGACGCTGGAGCGCCCTTCATAGATGGATTTGCTCGGACCGGCCACCCGGACTGCATTGCAGTCTGGGCAAGAACCAGTGTCCAAACAGGCAAATCAGCAAATGCGACCAGGTAGGCCGAATTGTTAGCTTGCCTTTTTGACCAAGCCTTGATCTCCACATCGGAAATTAGGGTTCGATCAATTTGCGACATTGCGGCGGCTACCGCTTCGATGCCTTTGGCGATTTCGGTTGCCTTCGCGGCAATAGTCCACTTCTTCTCGCCCCAATAGAGGTCTGGGTGAACATAGGTGAACTTTTGGTCAGCCTCGGCAAAGTACATTGACGAGGCTTCCCGCTTGTAGCCCGCCTTGAGCTTTTCGCCCATAAGCCGGACCGCATGAACCAGTGTGGTCTTGGTGGCAACTGCAACTGCCCTTGCAGGCTTGTCAATTACTACTTTCGACCCATCCGCGGCATCACCAATGCCAAAGCTTGCGCCTGACATGGTGTGTGCAAAGACATCGAATAGAACACCTCGATGCTCATTCATTGCAGGCTCAGATACCGAACTGCGCCCGGGCTTTGACATCGACAGCGCTGGCCATGTCTTTGGACATTGCAAATGCACGATGTAGTGCGTAGACCGTTGGCCCGCCCTGCTCTTTTGGTACCGACTGATACCGATCGATGAGCAGTGCCCATCGGATTACGGTGCGTGTTGACATCGGCTTTTCGATGGAACTTTCTTCATTCCGGTAGGCCGTGCGAACTTCGTTTGCCAACTTGACAACCTCTGTTGCAACCAACTCAGCGCGATCAGACTTGATCCTTGCGTTGACCAATGCCTGGAAGACTGCTTTGATTTCCAGTTCGGCGGGCAGGTAGTCCGCAGCCATGTTCATCCAGCGGTCATCGTTGGCAGCATCCTGCGGATTGCGGCCGGTAACGCTGAGGCGGGACTGAACGTCGTTTTCTGTTGCGAAAACGCGGAAGCCGGGTTGCGGTGTAACCACTTCACCGGTCTGCTCAATCGTGATGCCGTAGCCTTCGAGAAGCATGTTCAGGCCTGTTGCCTGATCTGGATCAAGCGTGTTGTACTCATCGAGCAACACACTTGTTCCCTCGCGTGCTGCTTTCAGCACGGGGCCGTCGAACCACTTGAGCGAGCCGTCCGTCTGTGGAAGCATGCCCCCAATCAGTCGTGTGGACTCGGTACTGCGGCAGCAGCTGACCTTGTAAAGGGGCCAGCGCAACCGCGCATGCCACTGCTCAACAAGGGATGTCTTTCCCGTGGCTGGATCACCTTGGATCTTCAGCGCGTTTTGGGGGGATGTCCAGAACGCCAGGATGTCCCGCAGCTTCTCACGCTGAAAAACGTAGTCTTTGATCGGCGGGATTGCGGGGTGCACACCCTCGTAGCCTTCAATCATGGCCGTGGGGGGAACATCGCTGAGCCCGAACTCGGTTGCCAAACTGTATTTGGCTTTCTTCAGATTCAATGTAGTCATTGTTAATTCCTGGGCTTGAAGCCCAAACTTGGTAAAACGTCGCGCATTGACCATGCAAGACCAGCGCGGAGCGCTTCGTAGTCGTAGCCGACAAGGCGGCAGCAGGTCTGGAATGCAAATGGGTACTCGTCGGTGCGGCAGATCCCTACGATCTCCCGGCCATTGAGTTGTCTCGTAATGTTCCAGTGGCCATCGGGCGACCAGATCCATTCGAGAATTTCTCTTTTTTCTTTCGCATTTCCCTTTGAGTTCAAGACTCCAAGGGAATACATCAGCGTCTTTTCGTGAAGCGTTTTAATTGCTTCCTCACTCCACGGAATCACCTCTGTTTCGTCACTCGTGCTGTCATCTTCAGCCGGCTGCACATCCAGATCGGACGGGCGCCAGTAGCAAAGTGGCTTGCTGAGCAATTCGTAGAGATTTCCGTCGTTTTCCCAGTGAAAGCCCTGTTCGTGGGCGCTGGAAACGACAGTGCGGATTCGCTTGATGGCTTCTTCGAACTTTCCAGCCTTCTTGGTCGTTTCGTTGGATAACAGCTTTTTCAAGCGCTCATCCAGCTGCTGACGATCATCTTGACTGACTTCTATAAGAGAAAACTGATCGGGGTTTAGAGCCCCATATTCGCGTGCCTGTTTCGGCGGAAGGCGAAGTGTTGTCATTGCTCACTCCCAGATGGAGGTCTTCACGGACAGGCCAGCTTGCGCTGACCTGTCCGTGAGACTTCACCTGTTGGCTGCGTCTTCGGCAGCTTGCAAACGGCTGATGCCGTTGGCGTTGGAGTGCTGGACGCTTTTGACGGCGCCTTGTGCGGTAATGGTGCCGAGCAATGCAATGACGGCCACTACGATGATGAATGCTTTCATAACTGACTCCTTTTGACGAGCCAGTACCCATCCGGGATGCTGGATCCCGTCCGGGTGAATAAAAGCTGCCTAAGCAGCATGTCGATATCCGAAGAGTTTCGACGCTGAAGTTGCTGACAGGGTCAGCTCGCGATCCTGGTATTACCCACAATCGCTCTTTTCAGAGCTTATGCCCATGAAAAAACCAAAACCGGCGTGCACTGATTGCACGAGTGGCTTTCGCTTTGTCACGAACTGCTAATGAAAAGGAAATGTTGCGACGATCTAATCGCAGCCCCCGGCACTGCCGGGGGTGCTTTGAATTCCGTCTTGCGATTGCTCGCGGATAGCCGCCGTCGCGTCGTATCCATTCTGTGTAAAGGCTCGGAAGGTTTACGTGTACCAGCTTCACGAACCCCAGCCTAGCCAAGGTTAAAAACATTGTAGCGCGGTTTTTTGGTTTATTTATTTTAAAAATCAACATCTCGTAACGCGTAAGTGCCTTTTTTTTGCCACTTGATCGTTATTGAAAAAAAATTTGAATTGCAAAATTGTCTCAGACAAAGCCCTTTTCATTTTTTTTGGAGACGTTATGACCGAAACCGCTGCTTTGACAGTACCTGTTGAAATCGACAACCCGCATGCACGCAAAATTCAAGCCATTGCAGAAGTCTTCGGACAGGAATTTGCCGAGCAGTTCCGCGACCCGGTGCTCTGTATGGAACAAACTCTTTGGGCCCCCATGCCCCAGGGCATGTACCGTCGGGATTTCCGACTGCTGTCACGCTCCCTGTATCTGGAAAGCGTCTACCGCCGCAGGGAAGGCTACAACCAGGACATCTTGGACAACTTCGCGCGCATGATCGGTGAGAAACTGGCCGCAATCACGAAGCTGTTTGAGAGCCGGACCACGCAACTGACGAAGCTTTTCAAGGACAACGGTCACACCCCGGTGGAGGTGTACGTGAAGCCTCAGCACATTTATGCCCCTGTCATCGCGCCTGGAGCCCGAAGCTTCATTCAGTTGCTGGAGCGCTTGGACAAGTACTATCAACTGACAGGATGTGGCACCCTGATGGGGCTTCTGGACGGTGGACAGCGCCGCACCGCTGAGCTTGAATTGCGAAAAGCGGTTCGCTCTTTCACCGGCATGGTGCGCACCGAGCAGGCCAAATTGCGCAAGGAGTCCCTGCGACTGCAAGAAGAACGTCGTGGGCACGCGGTGGATACCGAAGTGGAAGCTGACGTCAAGCAGGCCGAGCGGTTGGCTGACGAGGCTGAACAGAACATGGCTGAATCGACCGAGGATATGGCTGCTCACGTGGATCCGACCGAGGCGGGGGCCGTTCTGGACTCCATCGTTGCGACGGGTGTAGCCGGTTCCACCGCAGCTACGCGGGGCAAAGCCAAAGCTGCGGCATCTGCTCCGGCGCCTGCAGCAGAAGCCCCTGCCGCGCCGGCTACGGTTTAAACAATTCTTGACAATGCCCGGTTGCCATCCTGATGGTAGCCGGGCTTTTTTATGGCACTTACTCCCTACCAAGCAGCGGCTGTCAAATATGACAAGCATCTGATCCTTTTTGCCGGTCCGGGATCTGGCAAGACCTCAACGAGTGTTGAAAAGGGGGCACTCATACTCTCCGAACCTAGTCATGCACTTTGCATGGTCACGTTCACATCGGCCGCCGCCGAGGAGATGCGAGAGCGAATGAAGGTCCGGTTCGTTTCACAAGGTTTGCCCCCACCCGGCAATCGCCTTCTGTGCGGCACCTTTCACTCGCTTGCATTGCGGCACTACCAGAAGCATACAAGGCAGGCAAAACGGTTGATTGCGCCCCCAGCCCGGACCGGTATGGTGAACGCCATGCTTGCCAACGTTGAGCCAAATGACCGCAAAGATTACCTACTGTCCCTTGAGCGCTACCAAGGTGCACTGAATCAAGGACGAATAGAGTTTGAGAAGGAAGAGCACTACACGTTTGTCAATGAGTATTACAAACGGCTGAATTCAACCAATTCAACTGACCTGGCCATGCTCATGCGGGAGTGCGCGACACTGATGAGTAGTGGCGACATGCCTATCTTTCCCGTTACGCACATGCTTGGGGATGAGATTCAGGATGCCGATGAGATCCAGTTGGAGATGATACTGGCGCACACGAGGCGCGGTGTTATTACAACTCTGGTGGGGGATGACGATCAGTGCATCTATGAATGGCGTAGCGCCCTAGGATACGCTGGAATGCTGCACTTTGCGAAAGAGTCCGGAGCAAAGACAATCGCTCTCGCTGAAAACTTCCGGAGTCGTGAAGAGATAGTCGCCCATGCAAATCAGCTGATTGCATACAACGACCCTGATCGAATCGAAAAGAACCAGCGTGCTACCCGTGGCCCTGGAGGCGTCCTTGGACATCTTGGATTTGCGTCGACGAAACACCAATGCAGGTATGTGGCTGAGTACATCGAAAAGTATCAGAGTCCTGGCGAAAGCGTTGCTGTCTTGGCCAGAACCAATTTGCCTTTGATTGAGATGGGTCGGGCGTTGCACAGTAGAGCTATCCCCTATGTAAAGGACGGCGAATCGCTTTGGGATATTCCAGCGGTCGCAGTATTTGTCTCAACGTTGACTGGCCTTACCAATTGCTCGACAGGTTCGTTGCACCCAGCTTTTTCACTATTGCCGATTACCGATAAGACCAGACGCGAGTTCGAGCGCAATCTGGGTACAGACGCGACCTCCATTTTTCATGGTGTCCTGCCAGAGCTTACGCATGCAACTGCTGGCGAATTGAAGGTGCTCCAAGACACCTCGACTGCTCTTCGCGTATGGCGAAGCAATCTGGACGCCGGGGAGGTCAACATCGTGATCCCTCAAGTGGCCGACGTTGTCTATAACTGGTACCACGCGCACCTGAATGCTTCCAAGACATCCCCAACAACTGTGAAGTCTCAGTTGAAAAAGATTCGATCCTCATTCGAAGCCGCGGAGGACATCTTGCTCAAATTGAAGGGTAAATTGTCGGTCAGACTTAGCACTTTGACGCGTCTCCAGGACAAGGACCAAAATGCGGGCGCCGTTCAATTGATGACCATGCACGGCTCTAAAGGCCTTGAGTTCGATACTGTATTCCTCTTGGATGCTTTTGCGCCGGACGATGGCAAGACCGTCATCGATGAGGCCCCCGAAAGACGTCTGTTCTTTGTTGCTATTACCCGGGCCAAAGAGCGCTTCTTTGCTCTGTACTCCGATACTCCATCTCCCTTCATCGCGGAAGCCGCCCTTCCTCCACTTGAAGCGGCGACTGCTGTAGCGCCCAGTTAGGAAGTGCGGCAGCCGACTGGTGCAGCGGGCCCTTTTCTTGCTCATCACCAGCTCAGACTCTCGTTGATACCGTTCATAAAGACCTACCCAAAACTACCCATGTCTGACTAAACATCAGCATGGGACGTCTTGGAAATCCACGCCAGCCGAACAGTGCTGCTGACGATTCGCCTCACGGGATTGCACCGTGAATG